>Ga0210040_10006097_pt1 | contig 15119 bp, 8 predicted proteins | sample CryGeyCG12114_NA_FD_185462 | JGI IMG/M metagenome (GOLD analysis project Ga0210040, IMG submission 185462) | Groundwater microbial communities from aquifer - Crystal Geyser CG19_WC_8/21/14_NA (SPAdes) (version 2) | ecosystem: Environmental > Aquatic > Deep subsurface > Groundwater | place: USA... | reverse complement strand
TCACGCGTCGCACTCGGTGCCGCGATCGGGTCCTGAGGGCGGGCCTGGAGCGCTGTCACCCTACGGTTGGTAGCCGCGTCGGGTGCGGTCACCCGCTCGCCGGGCTGGACAGGTTCCGGGCGAAGGCGGTGGTGGCTCCGGCGACGGCCGCCATCATCTGCGGGCCGCCGTGCCCCTCGTCCTCGATCTCGATGAACGTGCTGCCGGGCAGGGCGCGGTGGAGCGCCCAGGCGTGGCCGATCGGGCCGGAGACGTCGTAGCGGCCGTGCACGATCGTGGTGGGGATCGCGCTGAGCCGGCCGAGGTCGCCCACCAGCACCTCCGGAGGCAGGAACCCGGCGTGGGACCAGTAGTGCGTGACCAGGGTGGCCATCACCTGCCACCGCGTCGGGTCGTCCTCGGGCGGTGCCGGCCGCCAGTGCGGGTCGAGGCTGATGTGGGCGTCCTCCCAGGCCGCCCAGTCCAGGGCGGCGCGGGCCCGGACGTCGGGCTCGGGATGCAGGAGGAGCTGGTGGTAGGCGTCGACGAGCCGCTGCCCGGGTCGTCGGCCTGACGCTGCCTCGAACTTCTCCCACGCCTGGGGGAACAGGGCGCCGACGCCCTCGGTGATCCAGTCGACGTAGTCCGGTGTGGTGAGGGCGACCGCGGCGAGCACCATCTCCGAGACGCGCTGCGGGTGGGCCTGGGCGTAGGCGATGGCGAGGGTCGTCCCCCAGGAGACCCCGGCCAGGAGCCAGCGGTCGATGCCGAGGTGCTGGCGGAGGGATTCCAGGTCGGCCACCAGGGCCCGGGTCGTGTTGCGGGACAGCGTCCCGAGGTCGTCGGTCACCAGCGGTCGGCTCCGGCCGCAGCCGCGCTGGTCGAACCCGACGACCAGGTACCGGTCGGGGTCGAAGCGGCGGCGGTAGCCGGACCTGGTGCCGGCGCCCGGTCCGCCGTTCAGGTGCACGGCGGGCTTGCCCGCAGGGTTCCCCGAGACCTCCCAGTAGAGCTGGTTGCCGTCCTCCACGGTGAGCATCCCGGAGGAGAACGGCTCGACGGGCGGGAACACGGCCCGAGACTAGCGAGTCGGGGAGAGGCGGGAGGACACCTCCGCCCGGTGGGTACCGGGTCAGGGCGGCGGCAGGTGCAGCCAGGTGGCGAGCGCGTTGAGCACGAGGTTGACGGCGAGTGCAGCGAGCAGGAGTCCCATGACCCGCCGGATCACGTTGGTGCCGGCGCCTTCGAGCAGCCGGCTGAGCGGTTCGGCGAGGAGGAAGAGCCCGAGGAGGACGGCGAGCACGACCAGCAGCGCGGCGAGGGTGAGGGCCTGGTCGGCGGAGGAGAAGCGGTTGTTGTCCACCAGCACCATCACCGTGAGGAGCGAACCCGGCCCGGCGAGGACGGGCACGGCGAGCGGGTAGACCGCGAGCGATCGCCAGCTCTCGCCCGTCGTCTCGACGCTCGCGGGTGCGCTGCCCAGCACCATGGTCAGGGCGAACAGCAAGATGATGACGCCGCCGGCGATCTGGAACGACAGCAGCGAGATGCCCATCGCGTCGAGCACGTACTGGCCGAGCCAGCCGAACGTGGTGATCACGACGAGGGCGAGCCCGACCCCGGCGAACGCCGCTCGCCTGCGCTCGGCCGGGCTCAACCTGGTGGTGGCCGCCCAGAACAGGCTGAGGTGGCTGACCGGGTCGAGCACGGCGACCAGCGTGACCAGCTGGGTCAGGAACAGGCGCTGGTCGGCGATCATGGACCGGTGATCGGGGCAGGAGCGGCGGTCGAGCTCGGAGAAGGGTCACCGACAGCGACGACGTCGACGGGTGGCACGAGCAACCTCCTGGCCTGGGCCCCGGGAGCGGGCCGGTGGTCTGACCTTGACGGGCCCATCTCTCAGCCCGCTCACGAGCCGCTCACACCGGGCCCTGGGGCAGGTCCGCTGGCCGCGCCGCGTGCCACCGACCGCCCACCTGGTGGGCGGACCCCTCACGAATTTCCGATGGCCACAGCGGCGCCGAGGTTGCCGACCAGGTCGACCACGAGCTTGATGCCTGCAGAGATTCCCTCGGAGTCGTCGACGATCGGCTTGGTGACGAAGGGAGCGACGACGTTGGAGACGTTGCCGAGGATCCCGGCCACTTTCGCGCCTCCTGAGGCGTCCGAGCGGAAGTTGTACAGGCAGGAGAGCAGGGTGGCGCCGACCGCGAGAGCGGACGTGATGTACGGGGACCAGGACGTGCCACCGTTGTCGTCCATGTAGTCAGACGCCAGGTAGGCGCCGGCGGTCACGGCGGTGGGAGCGAAGCCGAGGAGCCAACCCGGGAAGATCAGCTCCACACTCGGGCCGGTGCTCGGGATGTCGGTGGCGAAGGGTGGCGCAGTGGACCCGTCAGGATACGGCGCTCCCGGCCACTGGACGACGCTCATGATCACCGGCATCACGAAGTCGACGTAGGCGACCCATCCGGGTGCTGGTCTCGGCGGAGTCGTGACCACCGCCGCGGAGTCGGAGATGTAGTCAACAAACGCCCAGAAGCCCTGGAGGACGGCAGCTGTCACGCGGAGACCGTCGGCCCAGTCGAGACTCGCCTCCACGTCGGCGGCTCGGGTGACGGCTTGTCCGCCGGGGAACAGTGGCTGGCCGGGATTTTGCATGTGGTAGGCGAACGTCGGGGGAAACATGCAGGCCAGGCTGAAGAAATGACCGACGGTAGCTGTGTCGTCGATGCCGAGATGGCGTAGCAGGCCGCCGATGAACGGGACCTCGTTGACTGCTCCGTCGAGCAGGGTGTCGAAAGCCCGCACGGCGGCGATGGCGAAATTCAGCAGGTCGTCGACGATGGCGTCGGCGAAGGTCAGCAGATCGACGCCGATGTTCTCCAGTGCGGTGAAGAACTTGTCGATACCGAGATTGGCGAAGTCGCTGGGTTCGGCGACGAGCTCGAAAACGATGTCCCAGAGGTTCTTGGCCAGGTCTTCCATGGTGGAGAGGTTGTCGGTGACGGCCGACAGGAGCGCGGGCGCGAAGCCCTGGGTGGCGGAGTCAGTCGGGAAGGACGGCGAGCCGCCGAACCACTCGGTGATCTTGTCGAGGAGCCAGTTCGAGCGGATGTCGTTGATCACCGTCATGATGTCGGACCCGACGTCCTGCACGCCTGTTGCAGAGGTCGGTGTGCCGAAGGTCATGCCTTTCGTCCACTGCTCGATGTCTTGGACCGCCTGGACGTACTCGTTCTCCAGCCCCCGGAAATAGTTGTCGGCGAGATCCTCATATCCCTTGAGCTTGTCGACGACGACGTCCGAAGCTTGTGACAACCAGCCCTCCACGATGGCAGCGTTCGCCTGGGTCGCGAGCAGGACCCCGAGGACGTTGTGCTCCAACCACTGGAGGGCGCTGACGATGTCCGCACCGAGTGCGTGGAAGAACCCGCAGACCGCGTGCACCGCGGACTTGAGGTCGGTGATGGCGTAACTGATCACGGTGCTGACGTCGTCGCCGATCGTGATGGCCATGTTGACCACCCAGTGGCCGGCGTCCTCGGACCATTCGGCCGTGGTGGAGACGACATCGGCCAGACCGTGCCGGATGGCGTGGAAGACGGACCCGGCATCGTTGACTGCAGAATCCCACCAGGAGGACGACTGGAGTCGCGCGGCGCCGGGGTCACCCGACGACGTGTAAGTCGGCACCGAGCCGCTGAAGTCCATGGTGAAGGACTTCACGGCTGCCGCCGGCGTGCCCTGACCGGCGACGATGCACTGGTTGACCGCCTGAGCAACGCCGTTGGCGGCCGTGGTCTGGTCGTCCCCGGACAGTTTGTCCAGCACCGGGAACAAAGCCGATCCGTCGGGGTTCTGGGCCGCGACCAGACTGGCCCCGGTCATGGTCGGCAGGTCGTTCAGCGGCGCCCGGCCGGCGAGATAGGTGTGCACGCCGGCGTCGGCACGGACGGGGATCGGGTCCCCCGTCGGCGAGCCGTTGCTCATCACCTGGGCGGACAAGATGGCGGTGTCGAGCTCGATCGCGGGAAAGGCGAAGGTGATCCGCCCCATCGCGTTGGTGGTCATCGTCGCCGGGTGCGCGGGATCCAGGTAGGTGTTGCCGCTGGCCTGCCACGCGGTGAAAGCACGGTCGGCGGTGATGCGCACGTCAGTGGCGCTGACGGCTACTCCATTGGCGTCGGTGACGGTGAGCTGGGCGCGCCACATGGTCATCTCCAGCATGGTGGAGCTGGCCTGGTGAACTGGTGTGTTCGTCCAGGTTCCCAGCGTCGGGTCCTTGGCCAGCACGCTGAGCGAGGTGTCTTCGTTGACCACGAACAACGTCGCCTGGTTCTGGTCGGTGGTCAGACCGACGACGGCTTCGACGCCGGAGGCGATGGGAATGGGCGGGGTGAAGGTGACCTTCTCCGCTGCGGCGTCGCCGTACTGGACCACGACGTTCAGGGTGCCCGCGTTCAGCACCGCGAACGAGACCAGCTCCTCGGTGTACCAGACCGCGACCTGGTCGGGCGTCACCGACATGTCCTTGGCCAGCGGCACGCCCCGGTTCAGGTCGTTGAAGTAGTACAGGCCGGTCTGGACGTTGCCGAGCACGAGGAACGCTGGGAGGGGTGCCGAGGGGTCCGCGGACCAGTCCGCCCAGAGCAGCTCCTGGGTGAGCCAGGAGAAGGTCTGCGACCGGCTGAAGGTCGTGGCGGAGGTCTGCGGGAACCAGTTGATCCCGGTGTTGACTCCAGTGCCCGACCACTTGACCATGACGCCGCCTCCGGCGGTCGATCCGGTGTTCCCGGTGTTGTAGACGAGCCAGGCGTCGTCGACCGTGAGCTCGCCGAGCGTGATCCCGTTCAGAGCGTTGACCGCGCTGCATTCCCAGGTCCACTGGGGCCGCCACAGGAGGAAAGTGCCGTTGTCGGCCGTCGTGGCGGTGTAGAAGGCGTAGAGGTAGACGCCGCCGTCCGAATCGACACCCGACCGGACCTGTCCCAGAGATGACGCAGCGAGCACGGTCGAGTTGTACTGGGCCACCAGGCACTCCCACGTGTCAGCGGCGGGCGCGAGTACGGCCCAGAGGGCCAAGGCCTGGCCTCCGTGTGGTGTGTTGGGCTGCTGCATCAGGAGCAGCGCGTACACCGTTCCGTCCGGGCCGGTCGCGACCCCGGCGTCGAGGACGGTCGTGTAGCTGGCGAAGTTGTCGACCGTCGGTGTCAGCACCGTGTACGTCCAGCCCGTGGTGGTGCTGGCGTCCCGCGCCAGGTGGCTGACCGAGCCCTGCTGGAGAACCAGGGCTTCGACGCTGCCGTCGGCTCGGGAGAACGGCAGGATGCGGTCGGTGGCGGGGTCGACCAGCACCAGATCGGTGAGGAAGTAGTCCTGGCTGAGCACGCTGCTCTCGGTCACGGTGAAGGGTGCGGTGTAGAGACCCCCGGGGCCGTCGCCGACGAACTTCCCGCCCAGCAGGGGGTGGCGTGCCCGCGGAGTCTCGGCGAGGGCCGAGAAGGGCGTGTGGCACACGCTGGCGGCGGCCATCATGGCCAGGACGCCTCCGAGGAGGCCGCGTCGGGTGATGGCGGAGTTCATCAGTGCTGTCCTTTGCGGGTCAGGTGGTAGCGGAGGGTGAGGAGGACCGTCGCCGCACCGAGGAGGACGAGGGCGGCGACGAGAACGGCGAGCGCGCCCGCGGATGCCCCGGTGGACGCGAGCCACCCCTGGTGGCTGTGGTGGAGGTTGGCCGAGCTCCCACCGGAACCGGCGGCGGCGGGGGCCTCTAGGCGCGCGTCCTGCGCATCCGTCGGTCCCTCGTGCGGCAACGGGCCGGTGCTCGGGTCGTCGCGGGATGCGGACGACGGCGGTGCGGAGGGCGAGGGCCTCGCGTGCCCCGCGACCGTCAGCGTGGCCGTGGCACGGAAGCTGCCGGCGGTGGCGGTGACCCGGTGAGTGCCGGTGCTGCCCGCGCGGCAGACGGGCCCGTCACAGGCACCGCCCTCCACCGTCAGGGTCACCCCGGATTCGACGACTCCGAGACGGCGGCCGAACACGTCGTGGGCGGTGACGGTGAAGGTGGTCCTGGCGTTGGGCCGCACCGTCTTCTCGGCCGGGCTCAGGCTGATCGAGGCCCGGGGACCCGCGCTGACCAGCACCAGGTCATGGGTGTACCCGGTGGCGATCGAGGTGACTCGCGCTCCCGCCAGGGCGTCGACGCGGACCGGGCTCCTGCCGTCGGCGACGTCGCCGTTGCCGAGCTGCCCCAGGTCTCCCTGACCCCACGTCCACACCTGCCCGCGGCTGGTGAGCGCCAGCGAACTGCCTCCGCCGGTCGCGATCTGCGTCACCCGTCCTGGCACCCGGACCGGGACCGGACCAGTTCCGCCGCGATCGCCGGCACCGAGCTGGTGGCGGTCGCTGTCCCCCCACGCCAGCACCCGCCCGCTCCGGGTCAGGGCCAGCGTGTGCCGTTCACCGGCCACCACCGCCGCCACGGCGGGACCGCCAGGCAGGTCGACCGGGTGAGCCTGGCGGGGCGACGACCGGGCGCGCGGCCCGGTGGCCGGCGACGCTCCCCAGCTGAGCACACGGCCGGTGGTCGTCAACGCGACCGAATGGAGGCGGCCGGCGCTCACCGTGGTCACCCGGACGCCGGAAGGAAGAGCGGCCCTGGCCGGGCGGGTCCGGCTCAGGGTGCCGCTGTCGCCGAGCTGCCCGCGGTCGTCGCGCCCCCACCCGTAGACGGAGCCGCTGCTCGTCGCCGCCAGGCTGTGGTCCAGTCCGGCGGCGATCGACACCACGCGGACCCCGGCCGGCAACGCCGTGCGGACCGGTCGGCCACGGGTCGTGGTGGTGCCGTCGCCGAGCTGGCCGTGCTGGTTGCGGCCCCAGGCGTACACCGTGCCGGTGGAGGTCAACGCCAGGCTGTGGTCGACATCCGCGGCCACCGCCACGATCCGGGCCGATCGGGGCAACCGCACACGCACCGGCTGGAGCCGGGTGGTGGTCGTCCCGTCACCGAGCTGGCCGAACTCGTTGTCGCCCCAGGACCAGACCCGGCCTCCAGCGTCGACCGCCACCGTGTAGCCCTGCCCGAGGGCGACCCCCACGGTGGCAGCGGGCAACCGCAGCGGTACAGGCGTGAGGGCTCGTGCGGTTCCCGCCAGGCCGAGGCCACCGGCGCTGTTGCTGCCCCAGACGAACGCCGAGCGGGTCGCCGTCCTCGCAGCCGCTGCGGGTTCGCTGACGCCGGGGCCGGCCAGCGCTGCTGAGAGGACGCTGGCAAGCCCGATCACCAGGGCGGTGAGGCGGCGGTGGAGCTCCGAGCGCCTGGCGGTGGGGCGGAGAGGTGCTGAGGACATCGTTCGCTCTCGACGGGGTCGGCGGGTGGCGCAGGCGCCAGCTGCTAGCGGGTTGGTGCAGGGGCAGGGGACGTCACCGGAGCAGACCGGCCGAGGGATCGGCGCCTCGTGGAACAGGACCCGGCGATTCCCGGGTCTCTGCTGGGGGAGGTCATGGCTGCTGCTGCCCGGAGGTCGGGCGGCGGCGCCAGGAGACGGTGCCGATGATGCCGAGGACCAGCAGGGCGGCGCCGGCCCAGGCCGGCCCGCCGTGCAGGACCAGCATGAGCAGGCCGAGGACGGCGGTGTCGAGGGCGAGAGTGGCCAGGAACGTCCTCACCGGAGGAGCGTCGTCGGCCGGTAGACCGGCGGCCCGCAGGTTGCGGGCGGTGGCGTAGGAGGGGTACCAGGCGGTGAACTGGCCGGCGACCACCGAGGCACCGACCTGGATGATCCACCCGGTCCAGAGGTTGCCGTTGTCGCGCAGCACCGCGTCGCCGTAGAACCCGGCGGCGCTGGCCACGACGAACGCGGCTCCCCAGACCCCGGTGATCACGTAGTTCACCCGCAGGAACGGGGGTGCGTCCCACCACTCCGGCGGCGCCTGCTCCTTCGCGTACTCGAGGGTGAAGGGACGGCGGGCGAGCATCGAACCCACCACGAGCAGCGTCAGCGCGATGTTGGTCAGCTCACCGAACCAGACCTCGAACCAGGCCAGCAGGGCCGGACCTGCCGACACCGTGGCAGCGAGGAAGATGCTGAAGGCGACGACGTCGAAGAGCGCCAGGCTCTTCAGCTGACGCCCACGCAGCAGGTCCCCGGCCACGACCACCGCCGCCAGCACCAGGGCCAGCCCGATCGCCCAGGTCAGCCGACCTCGACCCTCCACCACGCCCAGCACGATCCACGGGACGAACCCGATGAACGGGAAGGACAGCACCCGGTCCCACCAGGGCCGAGCAGCCTCCGAAGCCTCGGAGGCGTCGTGCTGGGTGCGGCGCTGACGAGAGGACTCGATCATGGTCCCGCTCTCCTCGATCGGTGACTGGGGTGTCCGGCCTGGTGGTGCTGCCGTGGTCGTGCGCCCACCCTGGAGCTCGTCGCTCGCGCCGGACTCAAAGGCGGCTCACACGCTCTTTGAGCGAGGAGCAGCGGTGATCCGGTCGCCCGGCCGCAGTCCGCTCTGCGCCCGTCGGGTGCGACGACGACCACCGGGGCTGCCTCGGGGTCAGCCGGAGACGACCGGCAGCCAGGTGCGGGCCAGCTCGTCGACCCACGGGTCGACCAGCCGGTGGTCCGCAGGCGGTTCCCGGACCAGGACGAGCTCGTCGATCCCCGCCGCGGTCAGCCCCGCGACGTCCGCCGGTCGGGGGTCGCGCAGCGCGACGGCCAGGTGCAGGTCGTCGGGATCACGCCCGGCGGACCGGCACCGCGAGCGGAGGTGGGCCGTGCAGCGGGCCACCTGCTCGACGTCGTCCAGGTTGAAGCCGTACCACCCGTCGCCCCAGGCGGCGACCCGGCTCAGTGCCGCCTCGCTGTTGCCGCCGACGACGACGGGGATGCGCCGGTCACGGACCGGCTTCGGGTTGACCCGGACCGAGGAGAAGGAGACGAAGTCTCCGCGGTAGCTGGCGACGTCCTCACTCCACAGCCGGCGCATCGCGTCCACGTACTCCGCGGTCCGCTGCCCTCGGCGCGGGTAGGGGACGCCGAGGGCGTCGAACTCGTCCCGGGACCACCCGATCCCGACGCCGAGAGTGAGCCGGCCGCCGCTCAGCTTGTCCAGGGTGGCCGCCTGCTTGGCCGCCAGCAGCGGGTTGTGCTCGGGCAGGAGCAGTACCCCGGTGGCGATGCCGATGGTGGTCGTGGCGGCGGCCGCGAAGGCCAGGCCGATCATCGGGTCGAGCCAGTCGGCGACGGCCGGGACCGCGATGCGCCCGTCCTCGGCGTAGGGGTAGCGCGAGGTGGGCTGGTCGACCATCACCACGTGCTCACCCGACCACAACGTGGCGAATCCCGACCGCTCCGCCGCGACGGCGACCGCGTCGATCACGGCCCGTTCAGCACCCGTGCCGATGCCCAGTGCGTGCAGGCCCAGCTGCATGTCGTCACCCTTCCTATGACCACGTCGGCACCGCGGCCAGCAGGACGCGGAGCCCGGTCCGACGGACCGGCAGCCCCAGCCTCGGCCCGGCCGCTCCAAGTCCGCTGGAAGAACCCGTGACCCCAGGCACCCGGGCCGACGGTGCCGGCTCCCGCACCCCGTCAGGGGTGTGAGGGCGCTGTGAGCAGATCTTGACCGGAGCCCGGCAGGCTGCTGACCGCGGGCACAGCAGGTGTCCCGTCCACAGGAGGGGAACGGCATGACGTCTTCCGCGACATCCGCGGACCACCGGTCGGCGGACGGCGGGTCCCCGCCGTCGGTGCTGGTCGTCGGGGCAGGGCCGGTCGGTCTGGTCGCGGCCTGCGAGCTGGCGCGCCAGGGAGTGGTTCCCCGGCTGGTCGACGCGCTGCCCCAGCCGACGACGCAGTACCGGGCGGTCGGGGTGCAGTCCCGGTCCCAGGAGATGCTGGCGGCCCTCGGGGCCCTCGAGCGCATCGAGGAGCTGTCCCTGCCGCAGGTGGCCATCGAGATCGACGCCCCCCGGCCGAACGGGTTCACCCCGCTCGTGCGGATCGGCCTGACCGGGGTGCCGAGCCGGTACCCCGCGCTCTTGAACCTCCCGCAGACCGAGACCGAGGCGGTCCTGCGGGCCCGCGCCGCGGAGCTGGGGGTCACCGTCGAACGGGGCGTGACCCTCACCGGCCTGACGACGGACGAGACCGGGGCCGACGTGGCGCTGGCCACGGCGTCCGGCGTCGAGCACGCGCGCGTCGACTGGGTGGTCGGGGCCGACGGCGGCCACAGCAGGGTCCGGTCGGCGGTCGGCAGCAGGCTCGAGGGCCGTTTCCGCGGCAGCCACTTCATCGTGGCCGACGTCTCGGTCGACGCCGGCTTCGACCGCGGCTCGACCCGCCTCTTCGCCGCGGCCAGCGGCGGGCTGACGGTGATGATGTGCATGCTGCACCAGCGGACCCGGCTGATGTTCCAGGTCCTGGACCCCGGGCCGGACCCGGCGACGCCCGCTCTCGCCGACATCCAACGGCTGGCCAGCCAGCGGATGGGCGGGGGCGTGCGCCTGTACGACCCGGAGTCCATCAGCTACTACACGATCCGCCACGCCCAGGTGCCGCGGTACCGGGTGGGCCGGGTCCTGCTGGCGGGGGACGCGGCGCACATCCACAGCCCGGCCGGCGGCCAGGGCATGAACACCGGGATGCAGGACGCGGCGAACCTCGGGTGGAAGCTGGCTCTGGTCTGCCGGGGGTTGGCGGACCCGCGGCTCCTGGACTCCTACCACGACGAGCGGCACCCGGTAGGGGCCCAGGTGGTCCGCCGGACCACGCTGATGGCGAACGCGATGACGTTGTCGGGGCCGGCCGCCCGCGTCCGGAACACCGTGATGAGGACGGTCGGCCACGCCGGCCGCGTCCGGCGCGCCATGGCCGAGAGCATCAGCGAGGTGTCGGTGGCCTACCCCCGCAGTCCGGTCGTGGCCGGGCGAGGGGTCCGACGGCTCGGGTCACCCCGCCCCGGGTCGCACGCCGCCGACATCCCCGGTCTGACCACGGTCGGCGGCGAGCCGGTCGCGATCGGTGACCTGCTGCGCCGACCCGGGCACCTGCTGCTGGCGCTGACGGCCGACCCCGCGCTGGTCGCCCAGCTCGGCGAGACGCTCGGACCGATCGGTGCCGTCGTCCCCGTGGTCAGGGCCAGCAGCGCCGCGCTGCCCACCGCTGTCGTCGACCCCGCCGGGGCCGTCGCCCGCGGCTACGGCGTCGGCCCTCGCGGCCTCGTCCTCATCCGCCCCGACGGCTACTTCGGCTACCTGTCCACGAGCACCGATCCCGTCGCCCTGCGGACCTACCTCGACACGCGCCTGCACGCCCTCCCGAGCGCGACGTCCTCCGTGTGAACCCGGTGCCGTGGGCCCCGCCGGTGCTGCTCAGCCCGCGACGTCGAGGAGCTCGAGGAAGCTCCGGAGCGGACCAGCGCGCCAGACCTCCTCGAAGATCGGCTCCCCGAGCCGGGCCCGCGCCTGCTGCAGCAGCTCGGTGGTGACCGGGTGCCGGGGGAAGGGGAGCCCGCTGCGCCGGGTCTGGTGGTGGAGGGCGGCGAACACGTGGACCGCCTCCTCGTGGTGCCCGGCCAGGGCCAGGAAGTCTCCCCAGGTCTCGAGCTGGGTGACGGGCGCCCGAGCCCCCAGCTGGTGCTGCTGCTCCAGCAGTCGACGTGACCACCACATCCCCTGGCGGGGGTCGCGGAGCCGCAGCGCGGCACCGCTGCCGCTGCTGCAGGCGTACCAGCCGGCCCACAGGTTGCCCACCTGCTGAGCCTGGTCGAAGACCGCGTGCGCACGCGCGACCGTCTCCTCGACGGGCCTGAGCAGGGAGTCGGCCATCAGCTCGACGGAGTCCAGCAGCACCTGCAGGTCGGGATCGCCCGTCGCGGCGGCGATGCCGGCGACGGGCGCGATGATCTCGTGCATCAGCCGCGGGTCCTGGGAGAACGCGAAGGTGCTCCCGGTGCTGAGCAGCTGCTCGGCGACCTCGATGCTCCGCTCGCCCGGGTGGTGGACCAGGGCCGGCAGCGCCTGCTCCACCAGCGAGCGGGCCCGGTCGACCGCACCGTGGGTGACGAGGAGGGAGGCCAGGGCGAGCCGGGTCACGGCCAGGTCCACCCCCTGCAGGGCGGGCCGGTCGACCACCTGCTCCAGCCACCGGCGCCCCTCCAGCCCCTGGCCCCGGTAGTACCAGTACGGCAGCGTGCCACGGGCCATCTCCGCCGCCGCCCCGTCCGGGTCCTCGGCCTCCACGCCCCGCTGCAGCGCCGCACGGAGGGTGGTGACGTCAGCGTCCAGCACGTCCAGCCAGGCCGCCGTCTCCGGTCGGCCCGCCCGTGGCTGCTGCCGCACGAGCTCGAGGGCACGTGCGGTGTGCAGGATCTCGGTGGCCCGGGTCTCACCGCCCGCCTCGAGGAGGTGGGCGCCGTGGCTGCGGACGGTCGCGAGCTGGTGGAAGCGGGTGGGCCCGCTCGCCTGGCCTCCGCGCGAGCTCGTCAGCATCGAGCGGTGCACCAGCTCCGCGAGCACCCCGGTGACGCGCCAGGCCGGCAGGGGCGCGGCGACCGCGGCGGCCGTGGCGGTCGTGAAGGGACCGCTCAGGACCGAGAGCCGGCGGTGGAGCAGCTGCTCCTCAGGACCGAGGAGCGGGTAACCGGCGTCGATGGCACCGTGCAGGGTGCGGTGGTGGGGGTCGTGCCCCCGACCGACGCTCGCCAGCTGGGACGGGTCGGCGACGACCCGCTCGGCCACCTCCGCCAGCGTGTACGCCTCCGCCAGGCCTGCGGCCAGCTCCAGCGCGAGGGGGATGCCGTCCACGGCGCGGCAGATCCGCTCCACCAGCGCCCTGCGGTCAGGTTCCTGGCGGACGCCGACAGGTACCCGCTCCAGCCGGCGCTCGAACAGCTCGACCGCGGGTGAGGGTGCCTCCACGCTGCCGGTGAGGGCGAGCGGGCCGAGGTGGTGAACCCCTTCGGCGTCGACGCCGAGCGGCTCCCGGCTGGTGGCGAGCAGAGCCAGTTCCGCACCGTCGTCGGTGAGTGCTTCCGCGAGCTCGGCAGCCGACTCCAGCACGTGCTCGCAGTTGTCGAGGACGACGAGCGCGCGGTAGCTCCGGGCCAGCCCAGCGAGCACGTCCAGCGCGTCCGCCCCGGCCGGGATGGCGATCCCCAGGGCACCGGTCACCGTGTCGGCGATGCGGCCACCGGGGCGCACGACGGTGAGGTCGACGAACCACACCCCGTCGGTGAACCGTTCGGCGACCTGCCGCGCGGCCTCCACCGCGAGCCGCGTCTTGCCGCAGCCGGCGGGGCCCACCAGGGTCAGGACCGACCCGGTCGCGATCCGGTCCACCACCGCCGCCAGGTCCTCGGCCCGCCCGACCAGGTGCCGGGGGCGGGGCAGGTGGACCTCGACGGGCCGCCCTGCCGGCGAGGCGGTGAGCGAGGACGAGCTCGACGGCAGGAGCAGGTCGGGATCGCCGGCGAGGATCCGGCGGTGCAGGGCGTTGAGCTCCGCTCCCGGGTCGATGCCGACCTCGTCGCGGAGGGCGTCGCGGGCGAACCGGTAGGTCTTCAGGGCCTCCTCGGTCCGACCGCTGCGGTGCAGGGCCAGCATCCTCTGCCCCCACATCCGCTCCGAGAAGGGCGACCGGTCGAGCAGGTCCTGCAGCTCGGCCAGGGCGCGGGTCGGCTGGTCCGTGGCGAGGAGGGCGTCGACCCGGCGCTCCTCCAGCTGGGCCCGGATCTCCTGCAGACGGGCGACGGCTCCGCTGGCCCAGTAGGCGTCGGCGAGGAGCTCGAAGGGGCGGCCACGCCACAGGGCCAGGGCTTCGTCGGTCCGGGCGAGCGCGCGGGAGGGCTGGCCCGTCGCCAGGAGGTCGAGCACCTCGAGGCCCAGCTGCTGGAAGCGGAGGGTGTCGACCTGGTCGGTGCTGACCACCAACCGGTAGCCCCCGGTGTCGTTGAGCAGCACCGAGGAGGGCGTGCCGCGGGGGCGGGCGGGTTCCAGGATGCGGCGCAGTCGCCAGACGTGGGTCTCCAGCGTCGCCCCGGCGGACTGGTTGAGGTCCGGGCCCCAGACGGCCTCCACCAGGTCGTCGACGGACACCCGGTGGTTGGCGTGCAGCAGCAGCATCGTGAGCAGCGTCGCCGGACGCTGGCCGCCGGCGGTGACCTGCTCCCCGGCGCTCGTCTCGATGAGCAGCGGACCCAGGTCGAGGAACCGCATGACCGGACGATATCCGACTGAACCGGGTCGGGAGCCGGGTTGCGCGCAGTCTGGTCCGGGGCGCAGGCGAGTCGAGCGCCGGGCTCCTCCAGGAGCTCGCGCGCGAGCGAGCTGTCCACCGACTCGCCCGGTTCCCGAGTGCCGCGGGGCAGGAACCAGACGTCCGCCCGGTCATCGCGGCAGAGGAGGAGCTCGTCCGCGACGGAGCCCCCACCCTCGTGCAGGGTGGGGGCTCGGCCGCCGGCTCTGCGGCAGGTCCGTCAGCGGCGCCGGCTCCGCTCCACGACGACGTCGAAGGTGCTCGTCCGGGTGTTGCCCGCCCGGTCCGTGGCCGTGCAGGTCACAGGAGTGGTGCCGAGCCGGAACAGGCTCCCGGGCGGCGGGGTGCAGGTCAGCCGCACCTTGCCGTCCCGGGTGTCGATCGCCGACGGCCGGCGGTAGTCGACCCGCACCCCCCGGGCCCGCCGAGCCTCGACCTCGACGTCGGCCTTGTCCGCGATCCGGGGCGCCAGGACGTCGGCCGGCCGAGCCGGCAGCCGGCGCGGGTCGACGATGCCCCAGTACGCGGGCGCGGCCTGCAGGTCGTCGTCGAAGGGCAGCGGCTGCTCCCACGGTCGGGGCATCGGCCAGGTGCGCAGCCAGGTGCGGGCGTTGCTGATGCCCCAGAAGGTCACCGAGTCGATGGACCGCGACTGCTGGCGCAGCATGCGGAAGAGGTCCCGGTAGTAGTAGCCGACCTCGGCGGCCGCGTCGGCGTCGTCCTCGAACGCCGGGCTGTAGGGGTCCTGCGTCCCGTTGCTGACGTCCGCGCCCTGGTTCTCGGTCGAGGCGTTGACGTCGAGCTCGGTGATCGCCTGCAGCAGCGTCGGGTCGAGTCGGCGGACCGCCGTGATCGAGTCCTCGAGCCACTGCACCGGCC
>Ga0210040_10006096_pt1 | contig 15122 bp, 20 predicted proteins | sample CryGeyCG12114_NA_FD_185462 | JGI IMG/M metagenome (GOLD analysis project Ga0210040, IMG submission 185462) | Groundwater microbial communities from aquifer - Crystal Geyser CG19_WC_8/21/14_NA (SPAdes) (version 2) | ecosystem: Environmental > Aquatic > Deep subsurface > Groundwater | place: USA... | reverse complement strand
AATTCTGTTTATCACATTCTAAAAACTTGCCATACGTCAAAAAATTTGTGGATCATTGACAATTTTGCAGGTTTTAAGTTTTGCTCGTTAAGAGTGAGTCTGGCTAAAAGCCAGTGGGCCCGGCTATTTTTATTAACACCACAACCTAGGAATCACTTTGCTTCAAGAATTGCAATGAGCTTGGACGAACATCGATTAGAGCTTCCTAGTAAGGATGAACTTGTGGAAAATATTCAGCTTTTAACTTTCCGACAAAATTTGTGGGCCCTGAACTTGGGAATTTTGCAGAACAACTTTAGCGTTTCAGAAAAGTTTCTAAATCAAGGCAAAACCACTGGGGATACTCTTGCTGCTCACATATTTGTTCAGTGGCGCAAATGTTTTGGACATTATCTTGCCAAGTTCAGCTGTGCTATCCAAATTGAAGACTGGACTGCCATGTGGTGTTCAGCTTGGAACAAAATTAGTTAGTTTGAGAAATTTCATTATGATTTTTTTAGGGTACCAGTGTTTTTAATTCACTTCAATGTGCATGTAGGGAAGCTAGAGACGCTTAAAGACGACGTTTTCGAAATTAAGTGTGACCTGTTGAAAAGCATGGTTAATGTTATGACCGAGAATTCAGAATTGCAGGAGTCAGCGCCGTTGCACCGTAAAATAACTAAGGCTCTCGTTAGTGACAGGTATTCTTTTTTTTGCTTCTTTTTTAGCCTGATCTTTTCGTTAATAAGGATTTCTATCATGTTTTGAACATGTGTGCTCGTAGTGGTAGTACCCATGAGGCAACTTTGGAAACTGCACAGCAACTGATCCAAAGTATGGAGAGTTTAGATGCTCAAGAAGTTTCAAATGGTCGGGATTTGTTCCTAAAACTGTATAATTTGATAAATGAAATGATGAACCGGTTCCCTGAAAAGTATTCTACGGACAAGAATATGGCGAAACAAAAACTAAAAGCTTTGCTTTTAGCAATGAGAAATGGAAGTTCAGAAGGTCTCCAGCTATTTCCCAGCGCGCTCTCACTTTTGCTGAAGAATCCAGAATTTCAAGAGATGTTCCAAGCATGGGTAAATTTTTTATTTTTCATCAAAGTGGGATTTTTTAATTAATAAATGCTTAATACCTTGCTTTTTTTAGACATTTGAAATTCCTAGCTGGATGTTTTTACCTTGGTTGGATCAAATTGTTACATATTATCGTCATAATGAATCCATTTCTATAACTCTGGGAGAAATTATTTACCGTCTGATCCAAGATTATCCAGAAGCTTTCCAACTGCAGTATCCTGATGTTTTGAAAAAGTTTGTTACCTTCTTACTATTAATTCTGTACTAAAATATGTGTTATTGTGTCTACTTTTTTTTCTTTTCCCTGTGCATGCAGTCTCTAATGTTTCAATTTTGCCAGGTTTGGATGCAATTCTGCCGATTTCCATGTCATGTACTCCAAGGCGTTATCTATACTTGTGATGCCCGATATTCGCTGCATGGAGCTCATTGATAACATTCGTGGTAGTGGCAGTGGTCAAGAATCGTTATTGCTCAGCTTAGAAGCTATGAGAAATGAGTTGCAGGAGATTTGCAGCAATGAATTTAATTTGATTGGGCAAATTCATACTGCTCATGCATCTGAAGTAAGCGCAAGCTAAAATTGCAGTATGTACATGTTAAAAATTCCTTATTATATGTTTTAATTTCTCTGCATTTCAGTTAATTTTGAAAGTAATGGAGGAAATAGACACTGTTAAGCAAAATAAGACCCTAGAGGAAAGTTCGGAAAGCTGTGAAGAACGAGAGGAAAATATTTTAGCTCAATCCACTCTGTGCAAAAAAGTAGCTAAAAATTTGGAAGAATGTAATGCGTCTATTGCCCAACGAGGTGAATATAATTCATCGTTTAGCAATTGTTTTATTTGGAAAGCTCATTGATTAAACGGAAAATGAATTATTTTCAGTCCATCAGAGACAATTTAATAATGTATGCAGCATTTCCGAATACTCTCCCTGGCTGGCTAACTTCCATTTTACAAGTAATCAACATAATGTGGAAATCCCTGGTCTGTATGGAAGTTTTGTAAAGCCTCATCCTGAGTTGCATCCTCATGTAGTGTCATTTCACCCCGTGGTATGTGTTAAACATGCTTTGTACCTGTACGCAAATTCGTCCAATCTTGGTTAGTATCTAAATAATATTTTTTAATTGCACAGGTGACTGTGATGAAATCTCTGATGAAACCCATAAGTTTCACATTCCTTGGTAACAATGGTAAACGTTACAAGTATTTAGCCAAATTTGGCGATGATCTGAGACAGGACAAGCGGATTTTGCAAACTTTCCTTCTTTCTAACGAACTCTTCAAGCGGGGCTCTGGTTCCAGACAACGGAATTTGTCAGTTGTTACATATTCTGTAAGCATAAGCTATAATATTTTCTATTTAAAATAGTGTATGTGTTCTAAAAGCGAATGCATTGAATACAGGTGATTCCGTTCAGTAAAACGTTTGGAATCATTCAGTGGATCGACAAAACTGTACAAATGAATCAGTTTATTTTCAACACAAAAGACTTGCATGAAGAAAGTTTGAAGTCCAGGAAAATTTATGACAACTGGATAAAAATTACTGCTAAGCATCCGTCAAATACGCATAAATATGCACATTCTGCGGAGAAAACTACTCGGGAAGAGGCTGTTCAATTTTTCGACAGAATAGTTGGCAAACGAGATCTACTTAGGTTTATGAATGTTATGAAATATTTCTGCTGTGTTTTTTTAATGGTCAATCTTAAACTATAACTTTACTTTTTGCAGGACCCGATTAATAGAAAAATGTGGTACATATGAGGAATTTTTCACAATTCGTGAAATCTTTACTAAAAGCTATGCATCAATGAATATTCTCCACTGGCTGTTTGGAATTGGAGATAGGCATTTACAGAATTCGTTGATGTCATTGGAATGTGGTCAGGTCATAGGCATAGATTTTGGACGATCTTTTGGAACAGGGATCACAATGCAAGGAGTACCTGAACTAGTTCCTTTCAGACTAACTCCCCAATTCGAGCAAGTTATGCAGCCCTATGGCTGTAATGGTACGTGCTCTAGACAAAATGCTGACAATTCGAGTAGATTATATGTTCACGGAACAGTCTAAATTTTCTTTGTTGCAGGCCTGTTGAAAGAAACGATGATATTTGCACTAAGATCCTTGATTGAGCATAAAGAACTCATCATATCCGTTTCAGAAGTGTATTTATCAGAACCAGCAGTGAACTGGACGAAACTGAGAAAACACCGTCCACAGGATTCCCTGGGAGAGTGTTCAGAAGAAGATGAATTGTGGATGCCTATGAAAATCATTAAGGATAAGCTCAATCAAGTGAATCCTGCACAGATAATGTTGGAGGAACTCCAAAGTAACCAAAGCAAAACGGTGTCTTCAACGTATACCAAAGTTTTGAAAACTGGCCGAGAGGAAATGCTCAAAAAAACAAGATTAAATGAAGAGGAAATTGTTACCTGCCTACTCAATTTGGCCACAGATAAGAAAATATTAACTACGTTGTTCGCTGGATGGTGCTCTTGGGTGTGATAAGTCGGTACAAACATTTACAAGGTTTGATTAGTTCCACCATACCATATTTATATTTTTTATTATTCTCATTACTGAAGCAAGTGCAAGATTGAAGTTTCAAGTTTGCTACTGCGAACATTATAAATAGAATATCCAGTACTAGCTTTCTTACAAATGATTTTCTATCCTTTTATGTTAAACATACACTACTTCTTTCATACAATTTATAAATTTTGGTTTCGCTTTGGTTTTGATAATCTATTGCGATTGTGATCGATTAAAGGAAACATAAAACTACCGGATTAGAAAAGTAATATCAAGGTAGATTTTATTCGAACATGAACTATTTTTCAATTCGACACACTACTTGTCACACGCATATCATACTGTGTTTGCATTTGTAGCCCCTGGGATATGAAACTTGGTAAATTAGGGTATAATTTAACCGGTAAATCCCATACCATGGTTTCGATAGAGATAGAACTGGGACCTTCCCAACCCTTTCCATCCAAATCTTCTGGATTTGGGGGTTTTGCAGGTTTCATGTTCATATCTTTAACATCACTAGTACTGGTCACAAACTCAAAGTGCAGTCTCCATTTTAGCCTCACTACATCGGATGCAAAACTTGGAGTCACATGTAAAGGAATAGGGAGAACAAAATGGGTTTGTTCATAACCCGCACACATTTCATGTACTTTGGAATATGACAAAATGTTGGATCGTTGTGTTTCTGATTCCCTGCACTCGGGAGTAACTTCTTCCACCGATTGTAGCGTCACTGCGAACTGTACACATGGGACGTTGGAATCATTGAAGTCTAAGGAACCGACAATGTCTTCTCCAAGTTTGTAGGCTTGCTTGAAAATGCAGAATTTTACAACGTGCCCACGAGCATTCGTGACATTGTAAAACTTTTGATTTCGTTGGGAGGTGACCATTTGGAGCACCTGAAGAGCGGAATCGAGTGGACAGTCTTTCTCCATATCGGAAATGAAAGGATTCGAGGGTGCCAAGTCTTCGCTTCCATTATGGGCCATTGTATCAGTGAATTCTGGGTAGAAAGCAGATAATCAGATCGATATTCGTAAGTATTCCTTTAGCTTAAATTTTATAACTTTGACTTGGGTTCCACTACTGAACAATTTTAAACTTAAGATTCTAACGTAAGGGAATAGGACGGTAAAAGATTAGCACAGTCAAAAAACAAAGATAAGTTTTCATTTCGTCCAAAAATGAGTTCCACAAAATGGCTATCTCAGTTTTTTAAGAAACTTGAGCGTTCGAACATTGTTCAAAAGTTAAAGAAAAAATAATTTTCCCTTTGCGTGGGCCTCGTGGGGAAATTGTTAATTTTAAATGGCTATTGGAAGATGGGCGTCAATACCAATTCACTTCCAATTCCAATAACATGAACACCATCAGATAGGTGATTCGCTTAAAAGAAAGTAATTTTTAGTCTAGTTGTGAGTTGTTTCACTATACTTTAATTTCCTCAAGAGCCCCATGGAGGAAAAAATCTTCTTTTTTTTAAAGAACGGAGGAGTTTTCTGAAAACTACTATGATAATCTTGTGTAGCTTTGCATCAGAGTAAAAAAAAATAATCTTTTATTTTTGGCGAATGCTAAGTGTGCATATCGTTGTTTTAAACTTAAAATTCTAAAGCAATGAAATATTCCTTCTTCAGATTCTAAAGCCGAAAACAAAAATTTTAACTTCAGCTACGGAATATCTAGGAAAAATACCTTGAAGGACCAAAACTCGAATTGGCACTCTTAAAAGTCGGATAGGTGCGTTTACACGCTGGGTTCCTACAGTTAATTTGTATGCGTATTTCACTGCTTGGCCTCGGAAGGAAGGTGGACCATCCATTGGTAACATTTCTTTATACCAAACTGAATAAACAAAACATAAATAATTAGAACTGCAAATGACCTTACACTAATGAATGAGGCAAAAAAATCACCCATAGATGCCCAAAAAGCCCATCTAAATCTAGCTTATATGCATACTTACAAGTTTTGCTTTCACCAGGAAGTAGCCGTAAATCACAAAATAGGATAGTTGGCTTTGTAGATATCACAACCCGAGATGACGAATTGCTTGTACTCTGGAAGCCACTTTCAGAGCTTGTTGTGGGTCCATTTCCCCCGACCACATTTTCCGGAGTATGACAAGGTGCAAAAGATGTCCTACTGTTGGTCACCGCTTTTTCTTCCACAGATGGAGGCGCATCAGCATCAGATTTTACACGATTCGGATTCACCCAACACTGACAGTGGATTTGGGCGCTCGCCCAGGCCAGAATTTCCTCTTGATCATTCCATTGGGATTTGGCGTCAGGTGGGGGAGAGGGATTTCGAAAAGTTACCGTCACCTCAACTTTTTCACCTGCCAAGTATGCTCCTTGCGACAGCTTTGCAATAACTTCGATCATTGTGATACAGTTCTGTTTGTCAAGCCACAGCTTACGGAATAAAACTGCCCGATTTTAAATACAACCCATTAAACTTAGATTTGCGATTTTTTTAATGTTCATTGTTGATGTTGGTTTTGACTTGACAAAACAGGACAAAAACAACAAGAACCAAGCCTGAACTGATAAACTGAAAACTGAACTTTTACTATGTATTTGAAAATTTGAATGCATAAGTATCGCTGCACTCATCACTCAATGGCTCACACATTATTCGTATCCGTGAGGAGATAACTGGGAAATGAAGAATAATTGTAGTTTGGGCTAGCACATTTGCAAAATCATGAAAATAGTCTTTTATTGGATAAAAATAAACGTACTTACAGTTACATTAAGCTAGTTTTTGATAAACATGTCATGAAAATACAAAAGCTAGGGCAAACTTAATCTTCTTCTTCTGGCGGATCGAAATCCTTGACCTTAACTTCAGCGTCTTCAGAAACGCCCATTATCATATCAGCAGTTAAAATAAGATTTTCCATGTGGCTAGATTTCTTTAGGTTTAATGGGACAAACTTGACCAAACTGTATTCCTCTAAGACTCGACCTAAAGTGGCAGTAAGGTCTAAAAAGTTTTTATTCCACGGATTATCAGGTATGGATGAAAGAAGCACTTCAGGATCCGGCTCTATATATGCTTCCAGTCGTTTTCTATCTTTTTTGCGAAGCAAGTCCAATTTTGTGAGAACACTTATGTATGGGATCTGTAAGTTGATCATGGAACTGAGGGCAGTCATAGCACCAGCAATGAATTTTGTTCCATCGGTTACGAAATGGGAGTCTATGGTGAATATTCCACATATTCGGAATGACCAAGATTCCAAATGTTCTACAAATTGCCTCATGATGTTCAGATGAGTGTATAGTTCGATTTGTCCGGGGCAATCGAAGATTAAATAGTCTCCGTCAGTGTCTTCCCCAATCAGGGGAAGCAACCATTCTTCCAAGTTTTGCATCAAGTATCTGAATTGAGTAAATAAAGCATTAAATATAGGTTAGCATTTATGCACACTCAAATGATGTACAGCATAAATAAAATTGGCATAATATTTCTTACTCCATGCAGAATACAAGAGCACCATTGGGACCTTGAAACAGGAGAATAAAAATGTTAAAATACACATTGGCAATAAGTTAAGTGTTCGCTGTAATCAACGTGTCTAAATTAATTATTGAGCATTTACCCAAATTCAAATCCTCATCTTCCAGTATATCTTCCACTTGAATCAAGTCTCGAACATCTGCAATTGGTGCGTAATCAAAGTATTCTGCAGCGGGGTCAAAGTTCACAATCTTTATGGACCTATGTGTAGCTTGAGCATGTTTTTCTAGGTAGCTACAATATGTGCTCTGTGTTCAATGATAATTTGCAAACAATTAGTTGAAATCGAGTTTAACTAGAAAATGGCATGCGTTGATAACACTACTTTAAAAATACTACCTTTCCGCAACCCGCAGGTCCCATAACAATTTGAGCGAACCGCATACTGCAGCTCTTGTTGCCAAGATATTCGGTTGGATTTTAATTGTAATCGTTAAGATCCGCTCACTTACTAATGACACCACTCTTCAATAATTGCACAATTAATAACAAGACAGCATTTTAAAAGTGCCTGGTGCTGATTTGCTGATTGTGCTATTGCCTAAACTTGGTGAACGAAATACCAATAAACGTGTTTTTATGCAAATCCCGCAATACTTTGGCTATACAATACCTTCAATGACTAGAGTAGGTCTTACAATACGAAATACGAAAGATAGTGAAGTAAATCCACTACGCTTTGTCCTTCGTCATGTTTACTAATTACAGCTCTGCGCCATGAAAAATATCCAACATGGCGTCCGAAAATGTTTGTGTGTTGTATGATTCCGTCTCCGTGAGATATAATAATGATTGCCATAATTGTTTGAAAGATTGGCTGATCATTTGGTTACATAAGCTTTTAAATTTGTCCGCATGCCGCTATGTTGAATAGAAATGCAGCTATAAATTATGTGCTTCTATATATTTCTATTCAAGCAAAGCACTTTCTGCAGTCAAATTAAACAGTACAGTTAAGCAATATTTTTTAATGTTTAAATTTATAAGTAGATGAAAAACAAAGATGAATGGCGCTTAATATCCCAAGTCAGTGGAAATATAACGATGCTAATTATTTCAGAGTTGTTTTTGCAAATTATTTTATTACGCAGCGATTTTCTGTAGACCAATTAAGAAAATTTTAGCTGCTGAACATTTCGAATATCTGTATAATTTGCATCCATGCAATTATAAAGTTGAATATATAAGGATGTTTCTTCCACCGTTTGAACTCACAGCTGAATTGAAGCAAGCTTTAACTTTTCAAATCATATTTGCGTTTCAAAACTAACTTTCTCAAAATGAAATTGGTAAGCTATAACAAGAGCAGAGGTCGCTGAGAGTTATTCGGTCCAGTTTTTTTTTTGTGCTGTGTATTTATAATAGGGCAAAACTAATTTTTTTGAGTTTTCGTAGATGGTGTGGGCATTCATGGTGGTTGCAGTTTTTGCAGCACTTGTCTCATGGAGCGCGGCAACTCCTGAGGATTTCAATGGGGAAGGACCAGAAAGCCTTCTCTCCAATATTGAGAACGGTGAAGGTCGCAAGCCCTTCAATCTTCATGGAGCATCGGGTCAAAAACGTGCTCATGGCATCTATTTCAATGGACGTTAATGTATTATCCGACAAATAAATCTCTGCAATTCATTTCTCTTTGTAATAACTCTATGCAAAATTTTGCACGTGCGAACAATTTGGCAATAAACTAAAATCTTTCTGCATTGAAAAATTCGCTTGTTTGTGTTACGGAATGGTACATAAAAAAATTCTCACCATGTTGGCTTTTTCCCTCTTATCTCATTTTTCCACCTCACTCTGTTGATTTATCTCAATTTTTCAGCCGGTCAGATAAATGCACTATACGACTGCGTATGTTTAATATGTACTATTTTAAAAGCCATCCAGTATTTGAATTTGTTAATTCTCTGAAACTGTATGCACTGTATAGTTATGGTTTTAACCGTCATTGCAATATTCACGATTTGCTATTACATTATACGATGTTTATTTATTGGCATATTGAAGTTTTATAAATAAGCCATATTGCGGTAGTTGAAATAAAGCATTTTTAAATTTCTCGTGAAGATATACCACTATTTAATGAGGGGAAGGGGAGATGTATCTCAATAGGACCAGGGATATTTTTCTTCCAAGATTTTTTTCTGTCATGATTCCTCTTTTTGTTGTGCTTGTATTCTTGGTCGGGCTAGAAGCCCTGCCGCGAAGACTGGAAGACCATTGAGGCATATTACAGACTGACCAATTTACACGTCTAATTAAGTACCATACAAGACAAGACATAGCATTCCTGTCCGCCACTGGCTGGCTCTCCTGCGAATCACAACCACAATGAACAATCTCGAAAATCAGGAAAAGGTAAAGATACCTATAATACGAGCAACTTAAACGGGGCAACATGAAATCCAATCTTGCTATAAGGCATGAGAAATCTAAATTCAAATCAAAGAAACACCAAGTGAACGGAAAAGAAAGCTAAATCTAATTTCATGATATGGACACAACCTTATTCAAATTTTTATCAGTGCGTTTTTTTTTTATTTGGGTCTTTTATTGATAATGGTCCCAATCCCAAATGAAGTTGAGATGTGCCTTACATGCGGATAGGTATTGATTTAGATTTAACCACCTAACCAACACAGCTTCAGCTAGCTTCGGTACCCTAGTAAATCGCTATATAGTGAGTCAGCAGTCAGCAGAGATAGAGAACAAGCTGTGGGATTTCGGATTTGCAAAGGTTGTTTTGTTTCTATAATGGTGAATTGATTGTGAAAAAAAGTTCTTCTCATTTATTTAATTTTTGTGGTCATTAAGTAAATCTTGTTATATATGCTTCAACTTTTCAGTTTGTCCGGATACGACAATGCTGATGCTGCAGCTGCATATCAAATGAAGCTTCCATACTTCCATTTAAGTCATGCAATTATATACAGCAGCTTGTGAGTTGTGAGTAAAATTCACGAAGAGATAGAACAATATTTTTAAATGCTTGCATAATTAGATGAAAAGTATAGATAAGTGGCGTTTAATATCCCAATTCAGCAAAAATATTGTGGAGTTAAATTATTGCAACGATTGTCTTAAGACTACTTTAGTAAATTGGCAGAACTGCTGGGATGTTTTGAATTTCTGTATAGTTTGCATGCATGCAATTAAAATGCTGAATATATAAGGATGTTTCTTCCACCGTTTGAACTCACAGTTGAATTGAAGCAAGCTTTAACTTTTCAAATCATATTTGCGTTTCAAAACTAACTTTCTCAAAATGAAATTGGTAAGCTATAACAAGAGCAGAGGTTGCTGAGATTTCGGTCTAGTTTTTTTTGTGCTGTGTATTTTATAATAGGGCGAAATTAATTTTTTCGACTTTTTGTAGATGGTGTGGTCATTCATGGTGGTTGCAGTTTTTGCAGCACTTGTCTCATGGAGCGCGGCAACTCCTGAGGATTTCAATGGGGAAGGGCCAGAAAGCCTTCTCTCCAATATTGAGAACGGTGAAGGTCGCAAGCCCTTCAATCTTCATGGAGCATCGGGTCAAAAACGTGCTCATGGCATCTATTTCAACGGACGTTAATGTTTTATCCGACAAACAAATCTCTGTAACTCATTTCTCTTTGTAAAAAAACCTCTGCAAAATTTTGCACGTGCAAGTAATTCGGCAATAAACTAAATCTTTCTGCATTGAAAAATTCGCCACAATTTGTATCACACAGAATAGGACAGCATAATCTAATTTGAAACTATCATCATTTACATTTGCTGTTTCTCGACCACTTAACTCATGCATTATTTTCAGGGAGTTAGTGAATGCACATTTTTACATTATATTATGTACTTTTTCAAAGGCCCTCAAGTAATTTACTGAAACCATAACTATCAGTTCAGTTTGAAACAGTCATTGCAATGATGATCTTGCAATATCCATTTGTAAATCTATTGCATAAGTTCAATAAGTTGTACTAATTGGAAGTTGGAAGTTTTATGAAGGCGCCATATCGGTAGCATTTTTCAATTTCTCATGAAGCAAAGCACCATTGAATGAGCGGGAAATATTTCTCAGCAGGAACGGGTCAATTTTTTGTTTCAACAAGTTGTCAATATTTTTTTGTCAAAAAGTTTAAAATGGAAGTCGTTTTTTCTATAGCACTTCGAATCTGACTAAAAATGTCCTTATACTTTGTCCATCAGTAAATAACTGGTAATGTCAGCAGTCAGCAGTGGACGTTTTGAGGGGTTAGCGATATTTCCTGTCTATAATGGTTAATGGTAACTTGATTATCGATTGAATGTTTTCCCATTGATTTCATTCTCCAATGATCCAACTATTGATTAAAAGTTACTGACTTTACTTTTACTCACAGATTCCATCCAACAGCAGACACTGTGACAATTAAAAGCTTGGGATCGACCACAAAGCCTGTTGAAGAAAATAATGGCAAGCCTAAGCCCAATGAAACCATGCAATTCTGGCTCAGAAGTATCTCCTGGTCGAGGAATCTTTTCCCCAAGACCGAAATCCGCTTCAAGTGCTTTCATACCTTACTCTCCACATTCTCCCGATAAATCAAGTTGCATTTCTGAGGACCTAGGCGACTTGTACGGGGATTTGGAAGGGGATATATTTTCACGAGCAGATCCTACTGTCAAGGCAAGGGCTTCTCATTTGTCATCTTTATTTTATAATTCTTCTCTGCACAATTTTAATTTTCAATGAACTATTTTATTTGCTGGCAACAGATTTCCAAGTTTAAAGAGCAAATTGATCTTCTCATTAACGAAAATAATGCAAAAAGTGCCGAACTAGTCGCTGTCAGAGAAGAAAATGAAATTCTAAGAAATAACATTTCGTCTTTGTATAATACCTCAAAAGCGGATACACAGAAAAAGCTATACATGCTTAAAGGAATGCAAACCAAGTAATTTACCGATACCGATGTAAACTAACTGTTTGTGTTTGACTGTTGTCCGATTTCTCATTGAATGGTATCGTTGATTCTAGAGTGCAAGAAGTTACAGAGAAAAAAGATGGCCCTTTCTCAAAGAAAGAGGTACAGGATATATTTCAATCTTGTTTAAAAGTGCATGAAGAAGCTGCTTTAAATCGTTCCACAGAAGAACTAAAGCAAGAAATTGACCGAGTTTTGCAAGCTGCGGACTCCAAAAGAAACTCGTCTTTTCGAACTAAAATAAGGTGGCATAAGCAAATTAAGTTTGGAAATATGTCAGTTTATTTTCATAGAGAGCAAATTCCGTTCAAACGAAAAGAAGTGGTTGAGACTCCAGCTCCGCCAACGGCTGTAAAAACCAGAGAGGTGAATGCATTTTAAAGATCTCGTATTTATCATTCATCTAAAATATTAGCTACTAATGCTGGTTCCTGTATATTTGACACACTGGTACGTTTTTTTTATTACTTTAGGTGGCTATAACAAATCAGGAATCTTTTGAAACTGTAAAACAAACTTCCCAAGATATTGCAAACTCAAAGGAGGAAATTAACGAAACACATGATAATTCTCCTAAGAGAAGCAATACTAATTTAGATGAACGTACAAAGAATCCCGTCTGGTCTAAATCAGAAGTCCGAGTGGAGTCTGTAAAGAATCCTAGAGTTGATTTTAAATTACATAACACTCGATCAAGTAACACTTTTGAAAGAGAAAGGAGTCAAACACCTTCACCGTCAGAGCGTTTTAGAAGATCGGCTAGAAATCATAAGAGACATCGTAGTCCTAGTCACAGTCCTTCTGTGGAAGTCAAAAGGAGACAAAGCTCCAGGGGTAGGGAAAAAGATTCACTTCATCCTCATCGAAAAACTCGATTGTCAAGTTCCAGCCCAAAGCAAGACAAAGATGCACTACCAAAAAGAAGATCGTCCACATACGAAGACGACTTCAGAGAGTATGCCAGCAGAAATGAAAAGCGAGATTATCGAGATCGGGAAAGAAGTCCATTGCCATCACAAGATAAATGTTTTCATAATAGAAGGAGGCCTAATGATGTAAGAGAACGAGCTAATAATAAACGCGGTCCAATATTTCACGAAGACAAGAAAAACCGAGCTCGTCAGTTTTCTAAAAGAAGTTAAGGCTAGGATTTGTATATTGTTTCTATTGTAGTTGTCGGTAGTCGTATACCTTTACTTTCTACAAATGATTTTCATCAGTGAGGTACAGACGACAGACAAAAGAAAGTCAATACAGACTAAAAGTAAAAACTTATAGGACAAGGTATCGACTTCATGATCTCTAACTTTGACCTCTACTTTTCTTTTATAATACTGCCAGTTTTGTTGTATAATCAACGAGACTAGTGATAAGTGAATGCAGTGTGCATTATTTCACTCATGAAATTATACCGCTGCTATATTGGTTTTATACTTTTTTGTTGACTATACTTGTTTGTGTATTTTCAGTTACACTTTATGTAACTTATTTACCAGGTTTCAAAGCCTATTTTTGTATTAATAGTATTATTTTTGACCTTAAAAGGAATCAAATCCAGAATGTGATAAAATAAAATATTTCACAGATATTTATTAGTATCCTCTTGAAATATGTATCTTGAAATTCTCTATATAATTCTACAAAAATATGCATTAAGAGTTCTATTATCAACACAATGGCAAAAATAGTGTACAGCTATATAAATTAATCTCAGAAGAAATGAGAATACATTGTGTTTAGTTTATACTTATACACAATCGGATTTCAATCTCTTGCAGTCACAGTCAGTCTATTGATGTCCAATTCGGCAATCACTCAAGTCAGTGTTCAGATTCGATAACTATATTATATAATTCACCTACACTCGAACTCGAACTGAAGTACGAAAATTAGTGAACGTCTTTCTGTCGGTGGATCCCATACATCCTTTCTGCAGTATGTACACATCATGTCAGTTATTGTTTGTATCTCTAAATATTTCCTAACTATATACAGCGTTAAAAATTATTTTTATGTTTGCTAGGATAGTCGATAATCTACCTAAGTGAAATTAATGATTTCATTACAGTTCTTCGAAGTTCTTTATACTAACGAAGGGTTGAACGGCTAAAGCTTTACGCATAATGTATGACGCGACGCAATGTGTCCATCATACAGCTTTGGGCTTCTTATTTTTTACCGGCGTTTTCTACAGCCAGAAATTTCCTAAAAAAATCGAAAATTAGAATTGGAAAAACAATTTAATCCAAAAAAATTTAATCGTATTTGCACGGACAGGATAAGCAAAAAATAGTCACTAACTTTTGTGCCATTTGGTAATTAATTCCACGAGAAACTTGATATAATCCTGTAAATCCAACGAATAAGTTGACTGCAAAAAGTGCCCAACATTTAGGAATGATAACCAGAGAGTAACGAGCCCATATAAATCCCGTTGTAGTCAGTGCTGCAGATTGGGGTACACTGATTTTGTCCGCTGGTCTTTGAAGATCTCCAAGGCCAGCAATTACGAGTCCCTGTTTTATTTACTTCATTTTAGACCCAAACTTTTCTTTCCCACTTTCGTACTGTTGAAGATGTTACGAATATTATACAGATTAATACAGAACTCGAAAGACATACCCATTTCACAATAGGAGACCAAAAGAAAACGGTTTTTGGGCCTGAAACGCAACATGACAAATTATCTATTAGATACAGATTCACTGTATAGTTCAAAATTATGCTGACTAACTGCTTGCTCTAAATTACCAGCTGGATGCTGCCACAAAGGCATCATTTTCTGAGGAACAAATTTCTCAATGTATGCCATTGAACGGAGGTACAATGCAGAAGACATGATCAATTTACTTAGAGAGGCTGCAACAATCGGACTTAACGTTCACTGATATTTGTATTATAGATGTAGTTTCAATTCCTTTTCCTTACTGCACTGATACAAAACTGCAGTTTTGTCAAAAATTTGTTTTTTCCTTATCCTGCGGCGAGGTTCCTTATTCCTTATTTAACCAACTACATTACATACAAA
>Ga0210040_10006094_pt1 | contig 15123 bp, 14 predicted proteins | sample CryGeyCG12114_NA_FD_185462 | JGI IMG/M metagenome (GOLD analysis project Ga0210040, IMG submission 185462) | Groundwater microbial communities from aquifer - Crystal Geyser CG19_WC_8/21/14_NA (SPAdes) (version 2) | ecosystem: Environmental > Aquatic > Deep subsurface > Groundwater | place: USA... | reverse complement strand
TGGCCGGGTTTTCATGTAAGTGGGATAGGCAATCCTGGACCGAATACATTTTTTTTACTTCATAATCCGGATTAAGAGAAAGATGATATGCTAACAGATGGCAATGCCCAATACTGTTTTCTACTACGAAAATCTTAAACCCCTGGTGCATATTCGTATAAGTATATCAAATTCTGAAGATAGTTTAGCGTTGATTTATATAATTAATGGTTCTAAAATAAAAAATAATTATTCATATAAAAAATAGTTGCTGGTGGAATTTTATTTTAAGTATTTGTTTTTCATATATTAATATAACAATCGTGGAATATTTATCTAAAAGCTTAAAGTTTAAAATTATTTAATAAATAAAATTGCTGCTTTTAGGGTATTTAAGCTATTAAAAGCAATGGTCTGTAATTTTTTTTTCTTACCTGTAAGTAGTTTTAATAAATTTTATTAATTGTAATTAATCTAATATGTATAAGTTATCTATTTGATACTTGGGTTAAGTAAAATATTGTAAAATATTAATAACCATAAAATAACTTGTGCGTATTAATAACCATTATGGAAATATACGTTGAAGGCTAGATGCTATTTAAATAGAAAGGTTATGGAGAGCAACGATTTGAAAGAAATGGATATGGGATATCTGTATTATAGTTTATATTCCTACCGAAGAAAAGTTGAAAGTAATATAAGAAAGATTATACAGGCTGATACCACCATGGGGCAGTCTGTTTGGCAGCGGCAACCGCCAACTGCTTCTCCGGTTCTTTATGAACTAACAAGAAAACTACGTAATATCAGCCTGATTATCTCCAAGCTTATTTCTCTTAATAAGATCTATAAATAGTAAATTAAATTTTTGATAAAAAGTCCAGCCTTTTGAATAGTGCCAAATGGGCTTTTTTATTTTTTTATTGCCCGGTTGATAGGCGATATACTCAGGTTGTACAAACTGCGCGGGAAATTTTTTGTTCGTTAATAAGAGAAGTTTAAGATTAATTTGCGCTAGATTTTATTCTGTTTATAGCGAATGTTAGCCCATATAAATAAATTTATTGGGTCCCATAAGCAATGCAGCAAGGGGCATTTTAAGTTTAGATTTAAGTAAAGCTTAATATCTATAGCAATTCTATCTGATATTCTCGAATATAAACCTTTACTTTGCATCGTTGTAGGTACAATAAACCGTTGCGCGGCGCATGAGAATTACCAAATTAGATTATAACGCTACCGGGGCCTTTTCTGCTCTGGTAACCGATTACCAGGCCCAGGACCCAAAGCTGGATGCTTTTTACCACCGGTTCCCGGATTTAAACGCCTTTGGCGAACAAATAGAGGAAAAACAACTTAATCCTGCACACCGGGAGATTCTTTGCCGGGAATTGGAGCGCCAATATAGCACCCTGTCAGAAATGCATCCGGCCGTACGGCAAAACCTGGATTTACTGGCCCAACCTACTACGTACACCATTACTACGGGGCATCAACTTAATATATTTACCGGCCCTTTATATTTTGTTTACAAGATTATTACCACCATTAACCTGGCCCGGCAACTGAAACAAAGCTATCCGCAGTATAATTTTGTGCCGGTTTACTGGATGGCCACCGAAGATCATGATTTTGCCGAAATAAATCATTTTACGCTTTTCGGTAAATCTTATACTTGGGAATCAGGGCAAAAAGGGGCTGTGGGCCGTTTTAGGCTGGAGGATATGGATGCTTTACTGGCTTCGCTGCCCGAAATAGATCCTGTATTTACCGAGGCTTATAAGCAACATAAAACGCTAGCCGATGCTACCCGGGCTTTAACGCAGGCGCTTTTTGGCGCGTACGGGCTGGTAGCGCTGGACGGTGATAACCCGGAACTAAAGCAGCTATTTGCGCCCATTATTAAAGAAGAATTGCAGAGGCAAACCGCCCACAACCTAGTGGGGCAGGTAAGCGAAAAGCTGGCGGATAATTACAAACCCCAGGTGATGTCGCGGGAAATTAATTTGTTTTACCTGGCCGATGGGTTACGCGAACGGATTGTATTGGAAGATGGTATCTACAAAGTTTTGAACACCGATCTGACTTTTTCGCCGGCCGAAATAGAAAAACTAGCCGAAGAAAATCCGGAGCAATTTAGCCCTAATGTAATTTTAAGGCCTTTGTACCAGGAAATAATATTACCCAACCTGGCTTATATTGGCGGCGGGGCAGAAGTCAGTTATTGGTTTCAGCTTAAAGGTATATTCGATAATTTCCGGGTACCGTATCCCGTTATATTGCTGCGTAATTCAGCCTTATATATCAGTAAGCCCAACGCAAACCGGTTGCAAAAGCTGCAATTAACTGCCACCGATATTTTTAAAGATACTGGCACGCTCAAGAAGCAAATTACTGCCCAATTCGAACAGGAAGAAATATCGCTGGCTGCCGAGAAAAAGCAAGTAAACACCATCTTCGACCAGATAGCTCAGCTAGCCGCCGCCATTGATGGTACCCTAACTAAAACGGTAGCCGCCGAAGCGCAGAAAGTGCAGAATGCCCTGGAAGTACTGGAGAAGAAACTGGTAAAAGCCAACGATACCAAATACGAAACTTACTTCAACCAGCTGGTTAACTTAAAAGATAAGTTATTTCCCGGCGGTACCTTACAGGAGCGGGTAGATAATCTATTAACTTACAGTACCAATAACCCACATTTTATACAGAACCTGGTAGAGGCTTTCGATCCATTGGCGGGCAAATTTACGGTGCTGGAAGAAGAATAAATATGCTGAAAGCGGCCTTACGAAAAGAAATGCTGCAAAAGCGGTTACAGTATACCGTAGCGGAAGTAGATGCTTTAAGCCAAAGAATTAAAAACCAGTTTTTTTCGTTTTTTTCTTTAAGCGAAATTAAAACGTTGCATATTTTTCTGCCTATTACCCGCTACAACGAAATAAATACCTGGTACATTATCCATAAACTGCAGCAGGATTACCCGGGTATGGCGCTGGTAGTTCCGGTTGCAAACCTTCAAGAGCTTACTTTAAGCCATTATCGCTTTACTGTGGCAACGGAACTGCAAGAAAACAAATGGGGTATTCCGGAGCCGCTGGCCGCGGAACCAATTGCCGAAACCGCAATAGATCTGATAATTATTCCTTTATTAGGGTTTGATAAACAAGGGCACCGGATAGGTTACGGTAAAGGTTTTTACGACCGGTTTCTGCATCTTTGCCGGCCCAATGTGCTCAAGATAGGTATTTCGTTAGAGCCCCCTTTGGCCAATATTACCGATGTGCATGCTGGCGACGTGCTACTGGATTATGCGGTAACCCCGGAAAAAGTATATGTTTTTCGGCCGTAATATTATGCTTTTAGGCCGCGGGTCATTTCCCGTTTACCAATAGGTCCCGGTAAAGATTCTACTGTAAATCCGGCTGCTTTCAGGCTGCGCTTAAAACTGCCTTTGGCGCAATAACTCACCAATACCCCGCCGGCTTGTAACGAATGGTATAACTGCCGGAATATCTCGTCGGTCCAGAGTTCGGGTTGTTTTTCCGGGGCAAAAGCGTCAAAATAAATTAAGTCGTAATAGTTTTCCGGTAATTCATACGTGGTCAGGTCGGCCTGAATCTTCCGGAGTTCAAAATTGGGTAATACTGGTACCGGTTCGTGCCAGGGCGCATGGTGCAGAAAAGGCAAGAAATCCAGGAGTTCCGGGTTTAAAATAAACTTTTCAAAGTGCATGTCCGCAATCAGGTCCGGTGAAAGCGGGTATTTCTCTAAAGTATCGTATTGTACCCGAACCCCGTGTAACCAAACTTGCTGCAAACTTAACAACGCATTGAGCCCGGTGCCAAAACCAATTTCCAGTAAACGGACGTTGTCTTTTTTTTCTAACTTAAAATCTAATCCGGCCCGGATAAAAACGTGTAAAGATTCCTGTAATGCGCCATTAATAGAATGATAATGTTCGTTCAGTTCCGGCACATATAAAGTAGCGGAGCCATCTTTGGTTTGCCTTATTTCCGTTTTCATAGGTAGGTAAAAGATGTTGATATTAGATGAGTGCGAATTTGAAAATTATATTCCGATAATTTAAGTTTGATAACGAAATTACAGGTAAAACTATTCGCGATATGTAAACGGTTATGATTATCCGGATGAAGATCAGGATCTGATTATTTTATAATTAAGAATATGGCTGCCTGTCTAATCGAAAGAGAAAGAATTAATCAGCAGTAAACATTAAAATATAAAATATTGAGATTTGCAATCACTAACAGCTAACCACTAACAAAAAAAAACAACATGGCCCGCATAAAGATTAATGTGCCGTCTGCCTTTACTTTTACCACGCAAATATCGGTTCGCATTTCAGATATTAATTATGGCGGCCATTTAGGCAACGATGCGGTGCTGGCTATGCTGCACGAAGCGCGGCTCAGGTTTTTGCAACATTGCGGCTACTCTGAACTGGAACTAGCCGGGAAAAGCTTAATTATGGCGGATGTGGCTATTGAATATAAAGGCGAAGGGTTCCATGGTGATTTGTTAACCATCCGGGTAGCCGCGCATGACTTTAATAAATACGGGTTCGATGTGGTATACCAAATTACCAACCAGGAAAACCGGTTAATTGCTTTGGCTAAAACCGGTATGCTCTGCTTCGACTATAATACCCGGAAAGTTGCTTCTTTACCCGCCGAAGTACCAGAAAAGTTAACGGCTGTTTAAAATAATAAATTGGTTGTGTTATACTTATCAGTACTTGCCCAATCTGGGTAAGCATTAAATATTATAAGGGGTTTCTTACAGTCGGAATGAAACTAAAGCGCCTTATTTTTTGTAATTTTGCAGTATGGAAGCCACACAAATAAAAAAAGATATCCGCAAACTATCGCTTGACGAATTAAAAGCCTGGTTTGTTGAAAACGGAGAAAAACCGTTCCGGGCCAAGCAAGTATATGAGTGGCTCTGGAAACACGCTGCCCAGGGGTTTTCCGAAATGAATAATGTTTCGTTACCGCTGCGCGAAAAGTTAGATCAGCATTTTGTAATAAACCGGGTAACGATTGCCACCCAGCAAATAAGCAAAGACGGCACCATTAAATCAGCTTTCCGGTTGTTCGATGGCAATTTAGTGGAAGGTGTTTTAATTCCGCACGAAGAGCGTATGACTGCCTGCGTATCGAGCCAAGTGGGTTGCTCTTTAACTTGCAAGTTTTGTGCTACCGGTTACATGGAACGTAAACGTAACCTGGATGCTGCCGAAATATACGACCAGGTGGTATTGATAAACGAACAATGCCTGCAACAATACGGCATTCCGCTGACCAATATTGTGTATATGGGTATGGGCGAACCTTTGCTGAATTATGCTAACGTAGTAAAAAGCGTGGAGCGTATTACTGCTACGGATGGCCTGAATATGGCGGCCCGCCGAATTACCATCAGTACGGCCGGTATTGCCAAAATGATTAAGAAACTGGCCGACGATGGCGTAAAAGCCAACTTGGCACTTTCTCTGCACGCTGCCAACGATGTAAAGCGCAACGAAATAATGCCGATAAACGAGACCAACTCGCAGTCCACGTTATCCGAAGCGCTTACTTATTATCACGAGAAAACCGGCCGCAAAGTAACGTACGAATACATTGTGTTCGAGAACTTTAACGATTCTTTAACGGATGCAGAAGAGTTGCTGCGCTTTACCCGCCTGATCCCGTGTAAAGTAAACCTGATTGAATACAACCCGATTGCTGCCGCACTTTTCCGGAATACCGATGATGACCATTTGTCGAAGTTTGTTTATTACCTGGCCGACCGGGGCGTGCAGGTAAATGTGCGCCGCAGCCGGGGCAAAGATATTGATGCCGCCTGCGGACAATTAGCTACAAAAGAAGAAGCGTTGGTTGAGTAACTAACGCTTTTTTTATGGTCAGCTTAATATAGCCTATTAAAAAAATCTAATTAAAAGAAATCAAACACATTTGATCTGAAAAAGAAAAGCAGCTCACCAAAGGTAAGCTGCTTTTTCTGCTTTAATTATCCACCACAAATAATTAAATCACCCTAAATCTAGGATCTGTAAACCGCTACGATTTGCTTTTTAAAGCAGAAATCAGTATCAGTTTTATTTCTTAAAAGGCTTTGGTATATATCCTTATTAAATATTCGGAATAACGATTATTTAATATTTGCCTTTGTTTAATAGATATTTACTACTAAAACCTGTACAAATATACGGGAGTTTTTAAAAAAGGTACAAGTATGTTGCATATTTTTTAATACTATTTTTTAAGATTTAGTAAATTCATAAAATACCTACTTTTATGAGCTTGTATTTTAAATCAGAAGGCTTATTATAGCGGTTATGAAGAATATTTTTTAACGGAAAATCAAGGTTTTTTATTCCTCATCTTAGCCTTTAAACCCGGATTAGTACATTTTGTTTTAATTGCCGAAAAAAACTTACCCAATGGTAGCAGGTTACTGCCTAACCATGCACCTTTGAGATAGAATTTAATATAAATAAATTGGGACGGTATTTACCCATAGAAAAGATTTATACCAGTCAGCACATTATTTAAACTTAAAAGCTCATACCAATCCGGGCAAGCATCCGCTTATAATGTACTTTATCGGTGCGGGTCTGAAATTGCTCCTGGGTAGTGGCAGTAGCTTTTTGGCTGCGGTAGCCCAGGTTAATTATAAAAGCATGCGTATGACGGGAGTTAAATTTAATACCAAAAGAAGGACTCCAGAAAAAGCCGCCGTCGTGGTCGGCGGTAAGGTTAGGATTATTGAGCCAATCTAAAGCAAAGCCGGCATCCAGGCCATAAAAAGGACGCACCCGGGTTTGGGAGATATCGCCGCGTACGCCAATACCTACCGGCAGCAAAGTTATTTGTTCATAGGTATCTATACTGGTAGCCAGGCCTACAGCTAAAGCCGGATAAAATTGATAGCCGTTAAAAGTTTGGGCCGTAAACCCAACCACCCGGTTCGTATTGCCAAATTGCAACACCGCCGCCGGGTAACCAATGCTGAAGCCTACTTCGGTTATGTTTAGGTAGCCGGATCGGTAAGGATATTCGAAACCGAACTTGGTATATTCGCGGGCTACCCGCGCCACTTCTGCGGATTTAAATACTAATAAGTTCTGGCCGGTTATTTTTAGTTTTATTTCTCCTGCTGTAGAATCATCCAGTAAATTCCCCCGGAGAATGCTGCCATTTTTGAGGTACACTACATCCTGCCAGCCTTTTTTTTGGGCCAGCAGGGGAGAGGTATACAGCATAGCTAAAAATAATATGGGTAGCAGTCGGGAAAGCTTAAGCTGTTTCAATGAGAAATATATATAAAGGTAAAACTATATTTTAGTTGATTTAAAGTTGCCACACAACTGTATTACTAAGTAAATCTAATTATGCCCATTGTATCCTGGTACCCGTGTTTGGTTACTTAGTTTGACTTGGCTACGGGTATTTTACTTAAGTATTTAATATTTTGGGGATCAGTGTAGTCGTATTGATATAAACCGTCGGTTCCTACTGCCAGTAAGGTATTACCCATGGGTATTACATCAAACATATTTATATCTTTAAAATGGGCTAGTTGGTTGTTGCCAACAGTTAAAGGGTTTTCGGCATTAAAAACTTTTAAACCGTAACTGCCTTCGCAAACAAACAACGTATTTGCATCTATTCCTAAGCCATAAGGGCTTTGCATCGGAAACGTTTTCCGCAAAACCGGTGAGCTTGGATTGGAGATATCTACCACATCCAGTTGGTTCGAATTACCGGTGCCGCACGATCCGCTGGGGTTAGAACGCAACGTAACGTAGGCATAATTGCCGGAAACTACTACCGGATCGCAGCGGGTAATATGCGAATAGCCGCCCAGGTAAGTAGGCGTAGCTGCCTGCTGAATATCATAAATTAACATGCCACCCGTAGAACCAATAAATAATTTATCCTGGTAAGGAAAAATTGTTTCGATGCCGCCGGGCATGGGTACCAGGTTCCCTAATTGAGGAGAAGCCGGATTGCTAATATCCAGCACCCGCATGGAAAAAGAATTAATAGTGTATAAATGCTGCCCGCTAATGGTAAATCGGGCCATAGAACCACCTACGCCGGTAGTGTTGCCCACCGGGCTGGAAGCAGGGGCCGCCGATCTATCAAAATTAACTAAATCGCCATTCTCCAGCCACACGCCCCGGTTGTCAGAACCTGCGCAGGCCCGTTCTTCGGTTACAATGCGGGTGTTATAACCTATGGCTATCATATCGGTTAAGCTGGGTTCCGGGATGCCGGTAGTAGCGGTAGTTAGGTTAAAAATGTTATACTGATGGTTAACTAAAGTTGCGTGGGTAGGATCGGTAATATCAATGGCAAGTAAATCGGGCCCGGCATCGGCAAATAAAATATTATCCCGGATAGCCATATCTACATTGCCCGGAATAGAAATGAAGCTGATGTTTTTAGGATTTTCCGGATCAGAATTATCTATTACATGAATGCCCCGGAATACTTCATTTATAAATACAAAATCGTCTTTGGTGTAAATCTTGCCCGTACTTTGTAACGCATGGGCCGGCTCTGACTTTACCGCCTGCCCCACCTCCGACCGCATCATGAGAATGGGCTCCTGAACTGTGTACGTAATGGTAGTTTCGCATTCGTCAGTGCACGATTGCAAGCCGGTAAGCAACAGGATGCCTAATAAATATAAGCTCCAGAGCTGGGTAACTGTTTTGAGGGTAGTAGTTAGTTTTAACATAGGCGGTAGTTGGTTAATTAATACGAATATTTAGGAGCTAAGCATCAGTTGTTTTAAGTATTTCCGATTTGGTACGAAACACCTAATCTTAAAAACCGGGAGTAAATTTTAGATGCCGGGGTAGTGCCGGCCAGCATTTGGAAATAGTTAGTGAAGCCATAAGAATAACCTATTAATAAGCCCATTCTCTGGTAACTTAGCTGGGCATTGGCGCGTGCCCGCCAATCAATTGCGGGTTGGTTTAGTTCCAGATGGGTAGTATAATGCTTTCCCTGGCTGGTAGTTACTTCTCCTTTTTCCGTACTTTTTAAACAAAGGCCCGCCTCCGGGCCAAGCGTTAGGTTTAAAGTAAGTTTATTCAAAAATATTCTTTTGCCCACTGCCGGGTGTACCGTTATGTATTGGTTGGTTAGGGTTGTTTTACCGGATGCGTTCGGCGCACTGTAGCTGCTGTACGGGACATAAGCTTGGGTAATTTTTACCTGGCTTTTGGTGCTTTCGTACCCGATCTGCAGCCCCAGAATAGAGCTTTTCCTGATTTGGCTTTGCAGGTGTAAGGCTACACCATAAGAAAATCCTGATTTCTTGCCGTAAGGATTTAAGGTAAAATTAGGGGCCTGGCTCCCATTATAGTATATCAAATCGGAATGGCGCGTAGCAGATTCGCCCCCGTAATTAAATAATCCGGAGTTAAGATGTACAGCATATTCAAGTTTTTGTGCATAAGACAAAACCGAAATAAAAAGGAGGGAGCATATTAGACCGGCTTCTTTCATTTTAATGGTAGTGGGCTTAATAAAAAAGCAAAGTAGTTATCCAAAATTGTTTTAAAAATCAGCAAGGAGGTAATATTTTAACCAGAGAATAGTGTAAGTTATTTCTGTATTAACTTTTTAATAAGTACTAATCTAAATTTAATCGATGTTTTTTACGATATAAAAAATTGATTTATAAGCTTATGCCTAACCGCTAATTACTAACAGCTACTTAAGAAAAAGCTAAATCAAATAAGTGTTAAGACAGCCTCTCAGAAATCATAGACTAATGGTGGCAGTTGTTTCCAATGCAGAAATGCAGTTAATTTCTACCGTTTGCCCTATCATGCAGATAGAACCGGCATTTACTTCTTTATAACCAATACTAACCCGCTGTCCATCACTTAAGGCAAAATTTTGTAATAAATTTGTAGGCTCATTGGTTTGTGGAGTTGTGCCGTTCCAGCCTGTAATAGAAACCAGCTCTAGTTTTTGGCCGTTGTCTAAAACTAATACATAGCCACAACCATCTAAGCCCCGCATATCTTTCACGGTAGCCAGGGTGTTACAGACAGTAGTGGGTAAATCTTTTTCCGTACAAGAGTTTAAAGTGAGTAATAATATTACAAACACCAGCACGTGAAGCAGCAGGTTAGAAATAGCGTAAACTTCACGTTTTTGTCTTGCAGATAATTTGTTCATGAGTACGAAAGAATTAAGTTTCTATACCCAAGACCCACTAACCCGCAAAGCGGTTGCATGGCTGTGAAATTTTATTTTAAAAGTTGATGTAACTTTTACATTAGCGCAGTAGAATAAATAAAAGAAAAAGGGATAGGCATAATGAGCGCCATGAGCATGAAGAAATAGAATAAATAGGACTTATGCAAAATGACCACAATTTGCCTTTACTGTGTCTTATTACCAGCAAGTTGCAGGTGAAAAACACCCTATAAACGCGTTTAACCTTGATTTTTTCTTTTTTGCGTAAGTACTAACAAAAAAAGCTATTTACTTTTACTCTTTCCGAAAACGCCCTTCTGCTTTTGGCCGGCCGGCCATAAAATCGTCGGTTTCTTCGTGGTTTACCTCTTTAATTTGAATCTGTACAGCATTGGATTTGGGCCGTATTTTCTGACCGAACATGGCCGCATATTGTTGGGTAAATTCCGATCCGAAAAACAAGATGAGAGAAGAATAATAAATCCACACCAATATTATAATAACCGAACCGGCAGCGCCATAAGCGGAGCCCGGATCACTTTTGCCCATGTAAAGCCCAATCAGGAATTTACCCAGTACAAATAACAAAGCCGTTAAAAAAGATCCCACCCATACATCTTTCCACCGGATAATAGCATCCGGTAGGTATTTATAAATAAGGGCAAAAAGACAGGTGATAATACCCAACGAAACCACAAAGTTCAGAATATAAAGAAATATTACTGCTATATCGGGTAATAACCGCTCCAGGTAACCGCCGAAAAAAGAAAGCGCGGTACTGATAACCAAGGAAACTAATAGCAATAAAGCAACGCTTAATATTAAACCAAAAGATAGGAACCGGTCTTTTGCCATTTGTAAAATACCGTTTTTAGGGTTTACTTTTATGTTCCAGATGGTATTAAGCGAATCTTGCAAAGTGATAAAAAAGGTAGTAGCTCCAAATATTAAAGTGCCAATGCCTACGGCCGAAGCAATACCGCCCGATCCGCTTTTGTTTACGTTCTGAATCATGGTTTGCAAATCCTGAGCGCTTTCTTTGCCCAAAAATCCTTGCAATTGATTATCTAATTGTCCAGTAATCGCTTCTTCTCCCCAAATGGCACCGGCCGCCGAAATAATAATGAGCAACAAAGGCGGCAGTGAAAAAATGGTATTATAAGCTAGGGCGGCCGCTAAACGGAAAGAATTATTTTCCATGAATTGCCCCACCGTAGTTTTAGTTAAAAACCAAATATCTTTTGCTGTATGTCTTGCCATGTCAGATGGAAATAAATTGTTACGAAATGCTGTATATGTTGGCTTTGTTACGGTTGGCTAACTACTTTTGTTAAAACCGGGCTATTTTTTACGTTGGTAAAATTATTTATACTGATGAGTTATTTTAGGCCCAGGTTTCTTTATTTAAATAATGTAACTCCCGTGTAAATCATTACTTTTAGTTATTAAAAAAACGATTTGCCATTGCTGTTGTAATACTAACTTCTAAGCCTTATTAAATGAAATTTATTTCTAAATATGCTTTTTTAAAAGCCAACGTAAGTACTATTCTGTTTTTATGCTTACTGCCCGTACTCAGCATGTGCCAGAAAAACGAGGAAGTGGCAAATGCTGATGCAAAAGCTACCGCCATAGCGGATAAGGTGATTAAAAATATGGGCGGAGAAAAAGCCTGGAATAACACCCGCTTCCTGGCCTGGACCTGGCGCAATCAGTATCATGTTTGGGATAAATTCGAAAACAATTTCCGTTGGGAAAAAGATACCCTGGTGGTAATAGCCAATCTGAATACCCGCCAGGGCAAAGCTTACAGCAAAGGCAAAGACATTACCAACGAAGCGGCCGGTCAGAAACTTATTCAGAACATGTACCCGGTTTGGGCCAATAACTCATACTGGTTTATAATGCCTTTTAAGTTAAAAGACAACGGCGTGAGCTTAAAATATAAAGGAGACGGTACCACCCAGGCGGGCGAGCAAGCCGATTTGCTGGAGCTTACTTTTGAAAAGGTTGGGGTTACCCCCGATAACCGGTATATATTAGCGGTAGATAAGAAATCCGGGTTAATTACCGAATGGTCTTATTTTCGGAATTATACCGATGAAAAGCCTGGCTTTACCATGCCTTGGACCAATTACCAAACGTACGATAAAATAAAAATATCATCGGGCCGCGGCGATGCCAAAATGGGTATAACCGATATTGCCGTATTGGATAAAGTGCCTGACGCTGTTTTTAATAGCCCCGAGCCTATAGCCAAATTAAAATAAATTTCTCCGTAAAACAGGGCGTAGTTTTTATTGTAAATCCTCCCAATAGCCTGGCTACAATTGCTACAGTTTATCAATATAGGCCGTGAGGTTGCCTTTGGCATTTACCACAACTTTAATAGCCGTAGGTGTCAGGTAAATTGCGTCCGGCATTATTTCAGTTATCTGCCCTTTTAATAATACTGATTCGTGTATCCGCTCCGATTGATTTAAGGTCTTCTGAATCAGGTTACGCGCATTGTCCAGTTGATTTTTAACGGGGAAATTAATTTGGCTCTCAATGCTTTCCACGAACCGGTTTTTGGCGAGCCAACTGGCTGTTTGTAGTATGCGGTCTTTCGTATCAAAATCATAATCCAGGTCGCGTACCTTAATGCTGGCGGTAGCAGCATCGTAATAAGGCACTGCTTTCAGGAAAATTTTACCGGCTATATTTTTGGTAAAGAAGCTAGCTTTGGTTTTACCGGTTACATCCAGCATCACCACTAGTTTATTGTTGCTCGCAGACAGCGCCAGGTCATGTACCAGTACCTCGTCTTTGCCCGCCGCAGAAGTAAAACGTTTTCCTACCAGTTGCTCTTTTAACAACTTTGTAGCATGGTCATAAGATATTTCGCTGGCCAATCCAATCTGAATATCGTTCGCCATCCGGGAGTCGGTTATCAGCTTCGGTAAAACAGTATTCGTGTTTATAACAGGTTTGCCGTTGGTTACGGTTTGCAGGTAAGAGTTTAAACCTATTTGCAGCATAAGTTCTCCGTTATGCGCCACCAATGGCGATACCCGGATACCTTGGGGTGTTATCGTGAGCCAAGCATCCAGTTTTTTATCAATCGGAATGGGTTGCTGTAATTGCAGCCAGGCTTGTTGCACGTATTCTTTTATGAGTAGCCGGTCCTGAATTTCACTGTCCAGGCGGGTCGTTAAGGTGGCCATTTGTTTCCGCATTTGCGGTTCTATGAAGCGGGCCAAACCTATTTTTAGCGGGCCCAGGGTAAGGTATGGTTTGGTAGTACCCCACTCAAAATTACCGGTCGTAACCGTCTTTACCCGGTAGTCTTCGGTAAACGATAATAAGCTTTCACTTTTTACCACTAGATCAAATTCTGTGTCTTCGGTTTTTTGGATGGTAGGGCATATTTTACAAGCTTCCCACATCCAACGGCCTTTGGCATAAATGTGTAAAGGCACCGTAAAGAAAATTTTGCTGCCTTCGGCCTGCATGGTCATCCGGCCGGTTTTACTTACGGTTACGGCTACGTTATCATCAGTTAAATTTTCGTCGCGGTATAAAACGCCCGCAAATTCCTGGTTTAATTTATCTTCCAGCGTAGTTAAACGAAAGGTAACCGGTATATTAATGGTAGATAATTTAGGCTGAAAAATTGGAGTGGGCCCGATTTCCGGCGTGGGTGCTACCGGGGTGAGGCTGCTGGAACTGGTGCAGGCCTGCAAAATAAATATACTGCCCAGAATATAGCGTGATAGCTGCCGACCAGTTCTGAATAATTTCACTTGTTTATAGAGGCTTTAAGTACCAGTAATATTTCTTCCTTATTATACTGGTTTAACAACAGGACGGGCATAGATTTAGTTCTTAAGCGCATTTAAGCCTTTCGCCCGGTTTGGGTTTTCTTTTTTTTTATTTTTATCTTATTAGCTCAAATTAGCCATTAAAGATTATTAACTAACTTGTTAAGGCTGTAGTATGTATTTTTTACCACAGAGAACACAGAGATAAGGCATCACCGAGAAACACAGAATAAAACTTAAGTAAAACTATATACGACTTATTGGAACTGCTATTTTTGCCTGGCAGTTATTCTTACGACCGGCAAAAAATAAGAGAGGCGCTCTCCAGGGAAGCTTAACCTTTTTCCTGATTTTAGAAAGGCTAAAGGCAAGATTAGTAATATATTATTTAATTAAATGCCAGGTTTTAATCCGGATAGGAGCTTCTTTTAAAGCCCTGGTTAATTCTTTTTCATCCGAAAATTGGAGCTGAGAAAGATAAGATGCCTCCACCGAAACACGAAAATCTTTATGCTGAAAAGGCCAGGGACTAACCTGGATATCACCGTTCTGGAGCTGGATAACATCGTAACGCACACCATCCGGGCCGGCGCTAATTTCTAAAGACCGCTCAGCTTCGGGCAATTGGCCCCGGCACAAGATCAGCGAAAGACGGTCGCACCATTGCATCAAATCATAGGCTTGCCGGGCTTTTGGCTTAGTAAATTTTAATTCCCGCCGCCATTGCTTCTGGTTGTTTTGTTGTTCATCCAGGAATGCATCAATTTCCTCTTCTTGCCCCCGTAACTCTTCGTATAAAAAAGACAGGTGCATGGAAGTAAGTAAAGAACGCCACCGGCCCTGAAAAGCAGCCTCATCCATTACCTGCCGGGCTTGTTCTAAAGAGAAAGGCAGCATGGTGAAATTTGCGGGTGCCCCGGCGGGTGTTAAACCAATTCTTCCGGCCCAGCCTTGCTGTCCATCGTCGTGCTGGGCAATAGCCGCCAGGGTTTCTACCCAACGTTCGGGGCGGTCGCTGACGCGCCATTCAAACGCTATTTGGGCGGCCAGCAAAGCATGGGCCTGTTGATATATAATTTCCCAACCTT
>Ga0210040_10006093_pt1 | contig 15126 bp, 15 predicted proteins | sample CryGeyCG12114_NA_FD_185462 | JGI IMG/M metagenome (GOLD analysis project Ga0210040, IMG submission 185462) | Groundwater microbial communities from aquifer - Crystal Geyser CG19_WC_8/21/14_NA (SPAdes) (version 2) | ecosystem: Environmental > Aquatic > Deep subsurface > Groundwater | place: USA... | reverse complement strand
AAAAAATTCCTAAGCAACTTGGCTGAGCCGAACTCGGTGTTATAATGGATTAAAAAACTATTTTAATCAGCTTTGGGTAGCCAAAAATATACATTTCAAATAATGCTGTAAAATTAATGTTTGGTAGGATGTTAAAAAGGTCAACTTTAAAAGTAGAGCTATGCTCTATAAGCCCGGGTTGAGCTAAAATGCAAGGGCATGGCATTTTTATGAAATGGATTTCTTATACTATTCAATTAAACTTCCAAAAACTTACAATGCTGATGAACAGCTGAAGTGTCATGGCTGATGATTTTTGTGAGTAGCTCTGAGAAAGATAACGTAATAAAGTTAACTTTCCAGGTTCAACAATCTTGCGAAAATCCTGTGAATCCAGAGAATGCAAAAAATCCTTCCATGGAATCTCCCCAAACCCCTCAGGGTCGAATTTGTCAAAAAGTACTTTCCACTTATCCTCCAGCCACCACTCATCCTCTTGGTCTTGAATTCTTGTCTTGGTCAGCAACTTGTCAATAACATCATCATCATCACTTTTATCGGTAGTGTGATGATGATGGTTTCTGATTTTATAATTACATTTCCAATTCCACTCACTAGGTTTCACTGTGTCACATTTAAGCCGCGTTTCCTCAGTGGTCACATTTGTAGAATAGTTTGATTTGCCATTTTGACGACAATCAACAACTTTTTCAGGTTTTTGATAGTCAGATTTGTAACGATTTTGGTCAACCTTGTTAAATTCTAAATTCCTATCGGGTTTATCTGATCCTCTATTGTTGATTTGGTCACCACAATAAAAAATGGTGTTACGAATCGGATTCGGATTTTTGGTTTGTGCGTTGTTGATTGCTATTGCTTCTGGGCGATGATGGTTGCTCAACTGAGGCGTCCCATTCTGCGCATGCCCGCAAACATTCTTTTGGATTGAATGCTGCTCTTTGTTTCTTTGTTGGTCACATTTACCCGTACCCGTGCAATCGATCTTTGAATGTTTTATCTCCGTTTCATTGTTAGTGCGGTAATCGGTTGTTGGATCTAACTCGATTTTGATGTGATAAGTGTTACTGTCATCACCAATAATATCTTGGTTTTTAGAATCAGGACATTTGGGTTCCTTTGAATCGGTGTTGATTTCGGTTGTAGCTTTAGTTTTCCATTCTGTATTGGTGTTGCTGTCGGACTTTTCTTTGTCTTGTTTTGATCCCCGGTGGACTAATGAGTTAGCCCAGTGTATAATTTGTGTCCAGCGCATTTTGCTGATCTAAAAGTATGCAAAATATAGTATGTTTGTAGTGCACAGTGCACAGGTTGGTTTCGGGAATAAGATTGAATGGTTTTAAGCATGCAGGAGATTTTGGTTTGTTATATTCGTACTGCTGTATTTATTTCGCAAAGGAAACTGCGACACGTTCGACAAGAAAGGGGATAGGATGTCAAATTGGAATTGAACGTGATGTCAAAATGAAGTGAAGCGCACACTAAGGTATATTCCAGCATTCCTTTCTTTTATTTTCCTACTCATTTGTCAATGTCTATTTTAGTAGGCTGAGGCTACAAGCAGCGTGTAAAATAAAGCTTGTTTGAGTTAGAAGTTTATGGAAAGAGAATTTTTTATATTTGTGTGAAAAAATAAAGATTCCTCTTCACAATCTACAGTACACTGCTTTTGTTTTTGCTATTGAAATTTGACGTGTGTTCTTATTGGTAAAAAGTTGTGTTCCATGTTTTTTTGGGCAATCTAATGTGGGCCATAGCTGAAAACTGACAGGTTGCGCATTTGCCCATCATATAGTGTCAACTCTCGCAAAAATATTGATTCTTGTAACTCAGATATTTATCTAGAACTTACTCTCCAACGTAACGTCATTATTCATGCATTTTTTGTGTATAAGGGTAACTTGTCAGTATTGCGACTACTGCGAGTCAATCTAGAAATGCAGCATTTCTTTAGCTGACATAACCGAAAGTTAGGAAACATGTTATTCATGACAAAATAGGTTTTACTGTTCATACTATATCTAAATTGACGTTTTTTGTCAATATTTGTGTAGTGGAATATGCATGCAGATTTTTCTGTATTCATGAGTTTTTTGCCTTTTCCGTGAAGTTCAATTTCATTTTCATGAAGTTGTTTTAAAGCCAAGCAGCAAACAAATAAAGTTTGCATGCAAAAACCATCCATTTTATATTGATATTGTTCGGACAGTTCTCTTACCTGTCTGTCATCCAATATGCGGGAACACTTCAAAAGTTCAATAATATTATATAAACATGATACCTAAAAATATATGGTGAGTGTAACCTTTCTCATGACTTTATAACATACACAGCGAAGGGGAAATACACAAGCTATAAACTTTTTTATCACAACTATTGTGTCCACAGGTGACTTCCTTTCACCACATGTTCATTGTTTGTCACTACACAAATTCTATGCTTCTCTCCTGTCGAGTTCCTCGACATGCTTCAATTAGCTGCATTCAGTCACTTACAAAAATTTTAGTACTTTCCAACTTCCAGTTTCTCTGCATGACCACTCATCCACCACATCGCTATACATATGAAGTTTTACAATTTATCAAAGTCATTTTCCACTTTTCTCACAAAACTTTGAAACTAGAATTCACTGAAACCACAAAAATGTTGCTAACTATGCCCACATGTAAACATTTCGTGACGACGAAGCCACTAAAACTGAGGAAGCTCTTTACCACATTACACAAAAAGTGAATGACATGGTGATCATAGTTTTTTTGGGGGTTTTTGAAGTGAGCACACGTTCAAGAGTCCTGTTTCCACTATGTGCACTTATTTATAGAAAATTCATGGATCTAGTAATAGGCTTGCATGCTGTCAGTCAACAGAATGCAGTGTAGTGCGTAGTTAGATCCTGCCTTTGTATGTTCAACAAAACCGGGAGGAAACGGGAAGGGAGAAAACTGAGACCAGGGTAGATAAGTAAGCAAGTAAGTAAATGTATGTAGTAGGGTGGGTGAATTTCATGACTCCGAATGAAAGAAGGGATGCAAATGAAGATAGCTCTTACTGTTGTACACAGTACACAGCAGAAATTCATCCCTCACATGCTCCGATCTATATTATGGGATTCTAGTAGTAAGTAATTCCGGGAAGAAGATGACATCATCACTTAGTTAGTTTGCCTTGGTAAGATTGGAGGGAGATTTTCTGCTTCTATATAGGTACGTGGCTTACAGTTTGCTTGATGAGCTTTATCTGTCTTTAGGGAGCAAAGGAGAAGAGGGAAAAGACGCAAAATTGGAATAAGCTGATTGCATATATGTTAGTATAAATGGCATTTATGAAATTATATGTGCAAGTGATAAAATGACCGAACGAGGGTACTGCTACTGCTCATGAATTAGTGTGTTTTATGAAGCCTTTGCCGTATGGAATACACCAGTTGTAGAAGGGAAAGGGCTTTTGATGGGAATGAATGAGTGAGTGACTCAACTACATAACTTCACGTACAGACTACTTTTAGTGGTGCAGTGAGTGAGTCATTGGAGCAATGCATAAATGTTTTCATAAGTCAACATCGGGGTGAGATCATGAAATTGTGAAAACGACGAACTGAGCAAGTAGATAAGATTTCTTCAATTTATTTTGCATTTTTGTACAATTTATCTGCTAAATTTATAATGTAAAATCAAAGTGATAGGGCATTAAAATGGCATATTACAATAAATAACATTTTTATTCCAGCATACTCAGATTTTCATGGAAATCTAGTTTATGTGAATGAAAGGAAAAATTAAAAAAATTGTGCAGATATACGTATGTACGTGCGCCTTTTATCCTACTGCTGGAACATAAGCATAGGAATTCCAATCTTGAATTTCCTCCTTAATTCTGCAAACGTCTTATTAACTACTCTAAAGTTGCTTTTCCATATCTGATTCGTTGCCTCTAGTTTTGTAACGCGTTCATCCAATTGAGTAATCAGGGTGTCAACTTTAAATTCGAGTGCTTGTAATCTGGCTTCCAATTGTTGTTGTGTTTGTTTCAATCCGCCAATTTCAATTTCAAGTCCACCGATTTTGTTATCCACTCTAGACATATCGTTTCTGTGTTGAGCCTCAAGAGCGGCGATTTGGGCTGGCAGACTACCAATAGTTGCTTGCAGAGCCGCTGCGAGTTGATAGAATAAAAAATATAGTTCTAAATGAAAACAAATAGTTATGTGTGTTGATTATTGGATACCGATTGAATTTTTTGCTTCATCAATCCTGTTTTGCAGAGTTTGTAAAATTTCTAGTGTGATGTCCGTTTGTTGACTGCTGACAAGATCTTCTGTGAGCAACATCCATGCTAAAAATGCAATGGCCCACACACTAGGCAGAATGATTGATTTCATGATGAAACTGATGATTTGAATTGAAAAGAAATTATTATTTTTAAAGTGAAATTGGAAACTAGTTAGCAGCGATGAGTGCAGAAGTCATATGTATGCAGGATCAAATGAACTGTGTCTGTGAAGTAATATATACGTAAAAATTCATACATATTGTAGACATCCATGGAGTAATTTTTAAGTGGTCAGACATGTGGGATAAAAGATTGAATACGATTTCCATAACATGTCAGGGATTTTTTTCGTGTAATTGAGGCTTTGCGTGCAAAAAAATCTCAGAACCATTTGTTCATTTTTCATTTGACTATCATTTGTAAAGATTCATGAAGGTTAATGCCAAATTAGTGTCCTTTTAAAACTAACTAACTAACATCTAGGGGCTTGGTGACATGGTTGTACTGTTGTACACAACATCAAATACTTCGAAAGTGCAGAAAGTACACGGCTAGTTTGAAAGTGCGTGCGTTTTCATTAAAGTATCGTGTTATGAATATGAAGTTTAAATTGTTAGTATCTTTTTAACAAACATGGATGACGTGGAATGATTAGTTATCGTTTATATATTGAATTTTGCACTAAAAATGAATTTATGTGCATGCAACCTATTAAGCTGACTCATTACCTTTAGGTACCCTCAGAAATTGTTTAATGAAAACTCACTATGTTAACATTATAAATGTCAAATATAAAAAATAAGGACGAGAACTAAATCTCCATAGACTATTAAAAGTGTGAATAATATATTTCAGACGCCTATTAAATAATAGCATGGGAAGACTCGCGTGTATCATGCGATTAGTAATCAAAAATTTTTTAGCGTAAAGTTTAATGCATAAACTTCCGTAAATATTATGGACTGAAAAATTCGTTATACTATACGCATATCTCTGTCTACTTCGGTTCAATTACCACTTGTAATTACTTAATCATAGTACAGAATTACATTACATCCATTTCCTACAGCATTAATTCGGAAGTAATATATATGACCAGCCAAGCCAGTAAAAAATGTATATTTCAACTTTCTGCAAACAGCAAATAAAAAAGGCAATGTATTCATATAATATTGATGTATCACAAAATGAAAATAGCACATTTCAATAACTTCAAAAGGCCTTTGTGGGATAAAAACCCTAGATTTCCAGTTATAAAGGGGTAACTTTCACAGATCGATCTTCTACTTTATAATGAAAGCCTTTAGCACCTTGAAATTGACTACTACTTACTTTAGCTGAATCACATACATTTTTAAGTTTTCTATAAATAGTAAGTTTTCCGGTTACTTCAGAAGAAGCCCCAGTTTTCAACGCGTGCACGTCTATGCTAATATTTGCAAGAGAAAAGGCTACCGAGTTGGCAAATCGAGACAGGTGCAGATCCCCTTTGGAAGAATGAATTCGAGTTGTAATGCACACGTCAGGAAATTCGTCACCAGACTTCTGCATGCAACTTTTGGAACGTCGGAGGCGACGTAATATACTAACTATATTCTTTTCAATGTTAGCGGTTTCATTAAGTTCATGAAACAAAGCAGTCAAGTCTTCAATAACAATCAGAATTTTCATTGCACTTGCCGTGCTTACAGGAGCAAAATCATTTAAACTCTGCTGAATGGCTAAGATGAGGTTTTCGATATCTAGGTGTTCACCATTTGTCCATGAACTAATGTCGTTAGATGGCGTGTTATTAGGGGTAGCTGCTTTATCCTTTGAAGCCGAATTTTCAGTTGTGGTCATCAAATTATTCTTTAACAAGGCCTCTAATCTTTTTTCTGACAAATTCAGGACTGTGAACATTTTTTTCCCTGAAAAAAAACAAAAACAATACATGTACCTTCAATACTTATAAAAATCTGGCAAATGCTCTTCGTGGCTTATGCTTGTTATAATCAAATTACTTTCAAAGTCAGTAACATTGTATCCAGCTTTCAGTGATTTGGAACTCCATGCACGGGAAGATTCGTTGTTAAGTAATAATAATACACGACCAGTATCCGGGAAAGCGGATAAAAAATTTGCAACAGTAAAGTGCATGAGAAATGAGCCGTCCATAAATTCATTATCTTGAATGACAATGACATTTTCTGAGGCATACAAATCGGTGGGGTTGATGTTCACACTTTGGAAAAAACTGGTGGCCATGATTATGGAATTTGTCTGTGAGTATGAAATTGTGTATATGTTGACGTTGATAGCGTTGTAAAGAGATCAGAGATGTAACTAAAAATTGACAATTTCAAAAGTTCGTTGGTTGCAACTGCTACTAACAAATAGAGCTCGGTCCCATGAGTATTCCTTATTTAAAGTTTTAATTAAACTAAAGTACTAAAGTTTCTCACGGTGGTAAATATTAAAAAAAGCTGGATTTCGCTTAAAAAAACTTTATGGTCAGATACAATGCAATGCAATCTAGTAGCAGCATGCAAAGGCGCGCGAAATACAGCACCGGCTGCGTTTCACTATTACTCTGGTTTTGTTCTCATGTCTTAACTTTACGATTTAATCAATAATTAAGTTCGGTCTGTTAGCAATCGGTTATCTTCAGTTTATTCATGATGGAAATCGATCAGTTTTTAAGAGGGACCAATTGTATTGATTTTGGGCCCAAGGGACTTGTTATAACACAAAAATATCCAGACAATGGTGACGTCGATTCTTCGTTAAGTAAGTTTGGCTTGAAAAATCGAAATATTTCTCATTATCGTTTCTTCATTCACGTTTACTATAAGTTTCATGCTTACAATTTACTAACGTTTAACATTCTCAGTGTGCGAGATATCTGTGAACCACTTTGCCGATGAGCCGCATATGAGGAATTTTATCATTTCTTCTACCGAAATTTTTGTCACTGCTCAAAAAGAGGTATATAATTGCTAGGAAAGTCTTTGCATTGATTTCAAGAATATTGAGACTTAAGATTATCATCTTATTTGTCTCTTGTTACAGTTTAAAGCATGCTCTCCGAATCCACTACCTCAATCTACAGCATCAAAACTTAGCCAAATGTACCGAGGCTTGATTTTGGAGCTTGTTGGAAACTATGAAAAAAGCGGCGATCACACAGCAGTTACATTGTACAATACTGTTGACTTTTTGTGGCACTTTGGTGAAATAATGTTCTTGTCATCAAATCTTGGTAATTATTTGACGTTAGGTTATGTTAGGAGTCAATGAACTTTATATCAGGAGTTGAAGCTCATTTCCATGTCGTTTGGTTTGAAAATGTTTCAACAGAATATTTTTGTTATAGACTTACCGATTCTTCCGTACTACAATGACTGGATTCACGCTAATTATGATGAAACGAAAACACTTTTGCCTCAGATTCTGAGAGACTTACCAGATATTGGAGCCGAGGGTGTGGAAAACGTGTGGCGACTAATCTTTTCGCTAACTTTTCATGGAAAAACGGCAGAAGCGGCGAGACTTTTGCCATATTTGATCACAGCACAAAACTCGTCATCTCGCCAAGTTGTTTTAGAACAGCAGATATCCCTAATGGCTGAACTTATGAATGAGAAACCACAATTTAATCCATCAAAAGATACAGTTATTGAATTTGAAGGAAAATGGTACACTTGGAGAGATAAATGTTTGGTTCAACTAGAACAAAGATCGTTTTTTGGAAACAAAAAGTTTCTTTTTCTGTGTAAAGTAAGAATCGTGAATTAATTTATCTTTTTATCCCTCATAAGTCATGATTAGATTTATAATTTATTAATGTAATATTCTAATAGATTTTATGTGGAGATGAAGAAGCTTTTCAAGAAGCAAAAGAAAATAAAACAGTTGGAACCTGGTACGAATATCTTGGGATGATTCTGAACTATCAGAAGCCAAAATTACGCCCAGCACAATTGCGTGAAATAGCTAGACGTGTGAAAGATGATTTTGGAGCGCCTGGTACTGTCGCTGATGAAATATTGTTTTACGCTATGGATTTTAATGTCATTAAGATGTTGAGAGAGATTCAAAAAATTTGGGACCATTATTGGCTGTCTCTTCATTTTGCTGATTTGGTGTACGCTGGAGGAGTATTTTCTTCTGTTCCCGATGTTCTTGTGGATTTGAGGTATTTTAAATCAAATATTTTTTAAACTTGTGCTATATTCTTAAGATATCGATAGATGAACCTGACCCCTTTTTTTGATGGATTGTAGCTCGATGAAACCATTGAGGAATGATTTTGTTCTGTCATACGGGATCTCTCTCATGGAGCATCCAACTTTATGGCAGGTAACTGAAACTGAGAACCCTAAGTTTCCGGTATCTTGCAGGGCTTTTTGAGAAATGTATACAATGTAAGTACTGACTGATTATTTTTATAGGTTGGCGTAAAATATTTGGAAGCTGCTGACGAAGAAGCAGGAATGCCTGTAATTCGAGAATGTCTCCAACGAATTAAACCAACATCAGAAGCGCATGCTCAGAAACTTATAACGATTGCAGAAACGTATTCATTCTCTTATGAGAGTAAGTTTTACGCTGCAGATTCCCTTGCATTACAGTCCGTCTGAATCATGATTAAATTGATCTCATTTTCACAGTACATGGAATATGCCGAGAAATGGCTTTGCAAAAATTAAAACGAGGTTCAATGCAAAATGCTCTACTATGGGCCATAAAAGGTGGAGATGGTCCTTTAACAACTCATATTGTGGATACTATCTTGTTCCAAGGGGATTGTGAAATCGAACCAGCTTTGCTCGACTCTCTTAGACATTCAATCCCGTGTGCTGACCGTCTTATTTTTCTCAGCGGATATTGTGATTTCAAAAAGTTTCTTTTTCAAAAGAACTACAGGGACGCAATGGATCAGTTATGTCAACTTATAAATGACGATCTCATACCTTCCAAGTAAGTTCCTTTCGAGTTTTTCAACTTGCTGTGACCTTGACTTATGAATATAATAATATAGTGAAATGAATATTTGTTTGTACTTTTTCTCAGAATTGCACATAAAGTCATCCTGAATCTTAAAGAAATAGACACAGACAACTTTAAATTGTTGCCAAAAGAAATAAACACTTTAATGGAGTTCCTCGTGAGCAAAGTGAACGACAAACTATCTGAAGAGGATTTTCAATCTATTAGTTCTATCCTTATCCGTAATCGGGCTTTTGAAGTGTCCCAAATTTTTATGAATGAGCTTATTACCGCCTAATGCTCATGCACCATCATTTAAGTTTTGTTTATTTATATTTATTTTTTGAAAGTTGACGGTAATATTTACCATACTATGATTATACAAATAAATCCTAAGAATTTTCTACGAAAACAATATGGAGTGTGGAATTGGAGTACCAATCTAATAATTAGAACTTCTTTTCGACAATTGCCACCGTTTATGAATCAAAGTAGCTAGCATAATGATTGACAAAATACCAACAAAAGCGGCAACTGTAAGTCCGTAATAGTAGTTCGCATCAGCAGTTCTTTTCTTTTCCAAAGCAGCTTCTCTTTGCTTTTGCTTCTTATGTTCATGATGATCAGATTCAGATGAGTCTGAAGAAGTTTCACCAGAATCGCTTTTACTTCCTTTCTCTTTCTCTTCTGATCCTGAAGATGTGGTAGAATGTTTTCTAGAGCTCCTATGAGATTCCTCATGACCTGATTTCCCCTTTTCAGCTTCAGTTCCTACATTTCCTGAAGTTGTACTATTATCCCCCGGTGGTTTAACCACAATGTATAAAGTGATGTTTTTATTTAAAACGTCTGCAGTGCTAGTTGAAGCTGTAGAATTCCCTGTAGTTATTGTTGTCATTCCTGTAGTGCCTCCTGAGCCTTCGTTAGCCTGTACTGTGGGTGCAGCCAAAGTTGACATGGATACATTGCGCAACAAAATGAAGGAGTTTTCATCCATGGGCTCCCATTCGAGGCTTATCTATTGGTTAAAAAAATGATTCAAATAGCTTTACTAGTAGCTGTACTTTTACATTTTAGTTCAAAGGCTACCTTCACATCTCTATTGACAGGAGAGTCCCATTGAATCAAGAGTTCAGTTTCGTTCCATAATTTCTCCTCCATTTTGGCTCCCCATCTTCCCATTACGTTGGCTCGGCTCCAAACTCCTTCCCAATTATCATATACCACTTGGTCGTCCACCTGGACACATTATGGCATAAGATGAAAATGGAGTAAATCAAAAGTGTATACCAACTCATTATGGTGAAAGAGTCAAAGCTGAGTCAGTGAGAAATTACCAAAAGATAGAATCCAGGTGGTCGACTATTTTTATCCATAGATGCTTTCCATGTCTTATATGGAATTTTTTTCTCCTCGTCTTCACTCAAATTTTCCGACTCAGCTATTCTGTTGTTAGTTTCTTGATTAACTTTCTCATCTTTTTGAATTGAGGCTGTTTGCGCTTCCTCTTCAATACTCTTGGGTGGAGTAGAATCACTGATTTTGAAAAACTGAGGTCGGCGTCTATAATTCTCGTTATTAATATTTGCATCGACTGCTTCATTTTTATTATTATCAGAATCGTCATCAGGCTGGGAGAAGGAATTTTCAGAATATGCGCTTCTTTTCAGTCGCATATTATTGGTTGGCCATCCATCATCATCCATGATTTGTCTGGTAGGAATTACTGGGAGGCCCTGATTCGGTTGATACGGACTAATTTCTGGCAAAGCTTGATGTCTCATCTTCTTTTGTTGTTTTTGGCTCACTGGAATATTATCACTATTAGGGCTTTCATTTGTGTTGCGGATGTATCCATTATTATTCAGTCTGGGGGACAATCGTATAGGAGGTGAGGGTAATGCACTAGGCTCAGAAAATTGGTCTCCACTGAAAGATTTTTGGGGGATTTCTGCTTGAGGAGGTTCTCTGTCTAATTCTGATGGGTGTGCAGGAGCAAGTACTTCTTCTTTCTGATGAATCGGTTCAGTTTGAACTTTCTGGGCGGATTTTTCTACTACCGGACTTGGAGCTTGCAAAACTTTGGGTTCTGTTGTGTTTATATGAGGATGAGAATGGCCGACTATTGTTGCAAATTTAATGAAGAGAACAGTATGCTCGAAATTTTTCAATGTCATAGTCATGTGAGCCTCTTTTGTGGCCATGTGGAACTGGATTTTGTGGTTCAGCTGAAAAAGACAAAAACTTATATGCATGTTGCTTTTGTGGGATGATTTAAGTGTAATTATTGTGTTTTGAAGATGATTTTCCATTGTATAACTAACCTTAGGATAGTAGATAGAATTGGAAACATTATCTGCGGTTGCCTCGAAGAATCCTTCACTTTCCCAATCTTCAGTGCTCTCATTTTGTTTCTGTGACTCTACCCCTTCATGTTTGAAACCACTTTTCAAGACAACTCTACCTAGTTTTGCACTGTAAACAGTTGTGAAATATCCGATGAAAATAAATAAGACGGTAAAATAAGTTGGGACCATTTTAGATGCACCGGGATAATTGATTTGTAGACGGGAAAACCTAAACACTCATTTCGTACATACTATTTAAAGTAATGCTGTAATAAGGGGAAATGAAAATTATTCCATTTAATGACTAATTGACTCTTGCATGCTTCACATTCATGGTGCAAAAGCAATAAATGTGGACAAGCCAATTGTAAGCTGTAAAATAGTACACAATAGAATGTTAAAACTTTATTTGTTTATTATTAGACGTTTCACTGAAAATGCATGGAGAGTGTTGGAAATATACTGAATGACTTGATAGTGAGGAATACTCATGACTGCTTGAAAATGAAATAACAAACTGGAAAACATTTATTTAGATCGCACAAATTCATTGGAAAAATTATTAACATCAACAGCTAACTGAATTATGAACTCAACAAATCATTGAATTGAAAACAAGCAAACGAGAATTAGACAAAAACAATTAGTATGAAAATAATAATAAGATAGTAAACTTATTGCACCCGCATGTCTCACTTTTTTCAACTGCCTTCTCAGTTTTGACATCATGTGGAAAGTATCGTCAAACTTGAATTGCAAATTTTTCTTATTGTACCAGATAGTTCGATTGCCTACATCATGTAGTCGAGGGATTAAATAGTCCAAAGTTTCCACTTCAGCATCTGGATGACTTGCTGAATGTTCCCCAATGATAACTCCTGGTACAGCTTTTACAACTGATCTGAAATGCTCTAATTGTTCAGCAGATATTGTCACTGGTCGTTCCATTACCACGACGTAATGCCTGTTGGTTTTGAAATTCATCAATTTTTAAATTGGTCTATGGGTGACCAATCTTAGCATAGCTAAGAGCAATTTAAAATTTTAATTTCACCTTGGACTGCAAGGTGGTAAAGCATCAGATCCATTATAAATATAATGGCCTCCGAAGAATGGAAACAGCCATGAAATCTATAAAATCAAAATAAGCAAAAGTGGTTTGATCTAGATTTTGAATACCTGTTTGATCGGAGGAATGATAAAAATATTTTTTGTAGCTTTTTGTCGAGCTTAGTTAGGTAGCAGGAGGGATTCTAAAACAACAAAAAATGATCAGATAACTTTGCTGATCATGGTATATTTGCATTAGATGGCGTGATTTATAGCGTGCCTTTTAGTGTTGCCTGCAGTCTGCAGTCAATTATAATTTTTTTAATCTCGAGTATTCATAATGGCGTTGACGTTGAAGTTAAGCTTTACTTTTGTGTGTAGAATATACAATGCGTTTGGGAACTATAGTGTATGCAATTTTAATTAAATAATTTAATTAATTTTATAATATATCTTACTCTTTTGGTTTAACTAAACGATTTTTAATTTTTACCTGAAATGGATTATCAATAAAAGAACTCCTGGGTGGTACATTAAATTCTGTCTCTAAAACCGCTTCAGCGTCATCATAGGCATTCTGCAACAAAATTGATAAATAATAGTAGTTAATCATACTACGCATTTGCCACAAATTAAAGGATTTACTAAAAAACCAAGTAAATAAACTTACCATTGCTTGCCTAACTTCCTTTTCCTTTTTTTTAAATTCTGCGGCCTTGTCAGCCACAGCTTTAGCTGAAGAATACAACTGAACAGGTTCCGTTCCAATCAAGTTGGTGTTGAGAATATCCGTTGCATCACTCATAATTTGCAGTTGCTTTTCCATTCTGGCTTGTAAATTCAGCTCGTTCTGTTTCGCGTCTTTCAATTTGGCTTCCAATGCACGAACTTTTTCCCTATTGTTTCGGATAGCATCCGTAGTCTCATCTTCTCCATCTCGGTCCAGCTCACCTCGCTCGATTTTTCCATCCCTTTGTGCTAGTAGTTGAGAGCGCTCCTTGTTTAACGTTTCCAACTTCTTTCCCATTGATAAGATCCGTTTATCTACACGTGTCTTCTCTTTGCTTGTTTCCTTGTATCTTGCAGGTGTTAATCGCAAGTTTCGGTCCGCTTTTTGGACTACTTTTTCCAATTCGCTAAGCTAAATGGAACCACGCCAATAATTTTATTATAATTCAGTGCAATTTCAAATCGATTTGGAAGTATGGTTTTACCTCGTTATATGCCTGTTCATAAGTGCTCCCTCCAGTGGATTCACTTTCTTCTTCTTTGAGAGCTTCATATCGTTCTTTGGCCTCATCTCGATCCATAATGGCACCCATTCGCTCCTCAGTTTGTAAACTATCGTCATAATACAACATGTCGGATTGATGCATCTGAATTACATAGGTGATTGGCATAAACGCAGGATTGTCCGCAATGTCAGCAGAGGCCTAGAGGGCCAAAATTGTATAGCTATGAATACACATACGATTTTATGCAGGTTTGTTTATAACAGCTTACATACGTACATTCACCATGATATGGACATTTGTAGTAGCTTTATTAGCTGGATCTCTGAAATTGACTACAATCTCCATATCATAATGTATGTTATCTATTCTATGAAAACTCCTTCTAGGATCCACTGTTTTGTTTGTCAATAGGAAATATGCGCTGTGAAAAAATCTGTAGCGTGTGTCGCCTAATCCAGATACAAAAGTTACATCTCGAAATCTTTTAGCTTCTACTTGAATTGATGCTGTATTTGATCAAACAACTGTCAAGATTGTTATTATACAGGTACAATATATTCAAGTTAGTTAAAAAAACTACTCACGAATTTCAATAGTATATCCTGGCGAAATTTCTGCGGCTGTTGTGAAGTAATAAGCTCCCTTTGAAGATTTTGAGGATTACACCATAAGAGTTTGAGTTTTCTTGGTACGAACTACTTTGCTGGTGTCAATGTGAATGGGAGATAGAAATGGATTATTTTTGGGGTTACATTGATCATAAGTGTCAGGCCAGGATTCCCATTCTGAATTCAATATTTTTTAAGTTTAGACAAATGTTAGTGAATTCCGTAAGCTAAGGTGATGAAAAACTTACCATCGAAATAAACTTGAGATGGATCATGTGGTTTTCGAGTTTTTATAGTAGTGGTAACTGGGCCTTCAGCATTTAGAATGTTATTCTGGATTTTCTTAATAATTTTTTTCTTCGGTTTTACGACCGGATTTGCTTCAGGAAAATCATAGTTATTATTATTAATAGATTCATCTAGATCGGAATCATATGGAGGAGGTCCTCCATCTTGATAATCGTCCATATTTGGCTCAAAGTCTTGTTTTGACTTTAATTTTTTCTTTTTTATGATCTTTTTTACTGTCTTCTTTGGTAGACTTTTTGGCTCGTTGTCTTGAGAAATGTCTTCATCAGGATAAGAGATGTCGTTATTATTTGAATCTAAAGTTTCACTTGGTTCATTAGAATGTTCAGTTTCTTTAAT
>Ga0210040_10006092_pt1 | contig 15127 bp, 21 predicted proteins | sample CryGeyCG12114_NA_FD_185462 | JGI IMG/M metagenome (GOLD analysis project Ga0210040, IMG submission 185462) | Groundwater microbial communities from aquifer - Crystal Geyser CG19_WC_8/21/14_NA (SPAdes) (version 2) | ecosystem: Environmental > Aquatic > Deep subsurface > Groundwater | place: USA... | reverse complement strand
TTAGAACTCGGGTTGTCGGGTTCATTCGCAATTTGTTTTTGTACGCTAGGTCTACAATACATACACTTCTCATCATGTGAATGAAATTAGACCTTAAAAGTATGACGTGCTTTGCAAAAGGAAATAAGGAACAAGAAAATGCTTCTATTGTCATGTGCAAACCTTAAGTGAAAGTTACTACATGACAAAACGATATGCATTTTCTGATTGTTCCTTATATTCACATGATGCGGATCCCATCTGCATGCTAAAACTGAGCTGAGAATACATGCCACTCGTCACGTTCAAATGTCATTTTATTTGCAGCAGGAAGCAGGACCAAATTATGTTTCTACATTTTTCCAGTTAATGAATATGAGCATGATAAGTTCCATAGCAAGTATCCAATTAATAATAGAATTTTTTCATTTATTATTTCAAGTGAATTTTAACAATATTTTTCTGCATGCATAGTAGAGAAAGTTAGAAAATCCAAGATGTAAAACTGAATACTACTTGAGCTGCAAAATGCACGTATTTATAATAATTTTTAAGGCAATTTTTTGGATTCTGGAAACGCAAAATATATATAACAAAGTAACTAATAGCAGCTTTCGTGTATATAAGTGTATATAATACCTGCCTTTCGGCTGCCATTTACTAAGAAACAAATAAATGTAATTTAGCTACACAAAACCATTGCAGGCAGGCACTGTTTGATTATGTGATGGTAGTGAATTTAACGCGACTGTCTATTTTCATTGTCCATTTTAGCATGCTTTATACTAAAGTGCAACTAAATAAGTTGATATCATAACTAATAATAATAATAATAAACAAAAACTAATAAGATATATTGCAATTAATACAACCAGTGCACAATAAATATAATTATTACTAACGATAACACAGATTACAGTTCCTTAAATACTATAAAGGCGACTTGGTAACACTTTGTGATTCACATTTAACTTATGAACAAATTGTTATGCATTTATTTTATTTTAGTACTTTTTAGGCTCATTTTAAACGTCAAACCCAAATCAACCTTGCAGATCCACCACTGGTTCCGATCGAGCAAATGTGTTTACAGCTGCGGTGGAAGACGGCATATTTTTTGTGGTATCATTAATGTCCTGTGTTTGATGCGAAGCAATTTCGGAAGACACATAGTTAGTTTGAGATTTATCAACAAGACACTTGTTCGGATCAACTGAATTGGAGTTAAGTGGCAGCGTTTTTAAACCAGAATTTATACCAGATATTAATACAGAATCATCACTTTTGGGATTGGGAGCACTAGAGTCGAGTTTACCACTTTTCTTAAGATCTGTCCGTTTAGGTGAAGATATACGTGAGCTAGATGCCACCGGACTGCCAGTTAAAGAGCTAGCTGAGGAGTTGGAATTACATCCAGATGTGGAGGACTTCTGAGTGCATATTCGGCAATTTCTACAGAGCAATATAATAGCTGTTATAGTTAGAGACAAAATGATGCCAGAGTACAGCAAGGTGGTAGAATATAGTACCACCTTGAGGGTACAGGAATATAATATGATACATTATATTCCTGTAGCCTGAATGATCTCACTTACTTGACTGTTTTCATCAAATGATCACGTTGAGAAGTAACTAAAGCTAATTCAGCCTTCAGAATTTCTAATTCTAGATCCTTTTCAGACATTTTTTGTCGAAGTGAAGTCAGACCATCGTCGCTACTTCCGAACAGAGACTGTATACAAATGTAAAAGATGTGGGTATTAAAACTTAAGAAATAAAGTAAGCTTACTAACAATGAGGTGCCGAAATTGGGTGGCGGAGTTGTACATTGCAATGAATATAGCTCAAATGTAGCTTGAGATGTTCAATAACAACTATCTAGACCATCCGGAAAAAGGAGGTAAATTTTTCCTGTCCTGTGTGTGATAAATTTGTGTAGTAGGATAGGATAAAATTTACCTTCTTTTTGCGGACAAGGTATACACAAAATACTAGATGCGGCCGCTAACTTTCACAGCATCAAAAAAAGTATTTTTTTACAGGCATTTGTCGCCAAACTCGAAAAAACAGTAAAGGTAACTTAATTTCGACTTTAACCCTTAATTTCGAGATTTTTTCCCAGGTTTTTTTTTCCATAAGAAAAATCAAAAATTGATTCTCGATTTCCAAAAATTTGTTTGGTCGACCGCAGCATAGTATGCTACAAACTTGAGCATGCGGAAGTAATATTTTAAATTTGGTTGTAGGCACTCTCCAAATCATTTTAGGCTATTTTTCATTTCCCAACTCCGCCACCCACCTACAACATCTCATTGTAAGCACGTTTCTAAAGAGTACATACTCGAGATTCTTCAGCGCTATCAACATTAGAAGGAGGCTCGTCTAAACAGAAAAATTTACGGACGGTAATACTATTAAGTAGCGTCGGGTGCACAACAATCGAATCCACCAAAGATTGTAGTCCTTTCATACGATCTTCAAGAAATCCAGGCTCAAAATTGTTTCGAAGCCATCTCTTCGGCGGTATAGGCAAGTCAATATTAGGATACTCCACTTTCAACTATGTTCACAATACCCCATGAAATTTTCACCCTTCCAATTAACTTTTTACACATCTAATATAATTTTCATTTACAAACCTTTGCATGTAGCCTCATAAAGTCTGTGTATCGTCGGAAAACAAGCCATGTGTCTCCCACTTTTTCGTTTTCTATTTTTAATTTAAATACCTGAAAAAATACTGTATTAAATTTCATGACAATCCAAGGATGTAGAAATACTCGTGGGTCCCTTACAGTAAATTTGGCCCTCTCTTCCATAGTTTCATAACCAACAATAGGTATGGTAATATCTTCTCCGATCCCATTAGGTTCCAAATCACGACTGGTTCCAAGTACTTTCTGCCTGTTACTTTCAGTAGAGTGTGCCCCTGGGTTCCTATCAACCGAAGATCTTCCCTGACCTTGATGTGTCCTTTCATTATCCATTTAGCAGCCTGAATTCAAGCTTATCATTAATTTTCGTAATAACACTATCCGACCATTGTTGTAGCATGGACACAAAGTTTAATAGTCTATACCTATTGACCTATTATGCTAAATTTCTGCATTTCTCAACAATATGTCCGATCTATAGCTTATTTTCTAATTAGTCAACTAGGATCGCTTTGCAACCAAACAAAACCAGTTGATGTTCCAACGAAACGAAATAAAAGTATATAACGTAGGCAGGCAGGCAGACACAAGAGTTCGTAAACACCACTGTTAGATAATGAATGCTTTGTCTTGTTTATAGAATCTCACTGATCACTTCTCAAGGGTTCATTTAACTTTTAGCTACAAAGAAATAGTAATGGTAATTAATGATAAATACAAATAGAAAATGGAAATAAAAATACTCCCATCCAATTAATTTTAAATGATCTGTCATTTTAGTTTCCCGCGCCTCCAATACGCAGCTGTGATGAGCTGTGATTGCTTTCCCCGTCCACTATGTGTTTGTTTAATTTCATTCCGATTATCCGATTTGTTTATTTTAGATTCCTAATTTGATAAATAAATTGCAAGAAACTATGCTCATTAAGTGATTGCGAATGTGTGTCATAGTGTCATTATGTTTTGTTCCCACTGTGAGGATCAGATTGTTGTCATCAGTGGTAGTTGAGCTACTTGACTTGTTTGTACTCAAGTAACTAACTCTATGTCCTGGACGTTAAATTTTTAACGAACACTCCCTGCGAAAATAACTGCTGTCTCGTGTTGGGGATAATATATAGGGTTGGAGTAAGCTTGGTCAACTATTGTCCAAATGACGCGAATTGGTGAGCACCGTATTCCACTGCCAACCATAGGGCTCTGTAATGGCCGAAATAGAGGAGCTATGCGTTGGTAAGCATTTGAAGTTGACACACTGAATCTGAATGCTGAATGATTTTTTTGTGATTTAAATTTTTTGCTTTAATTTATTGTTCATTATTTTCCCCCAAGGAAAAATGGGAATCTGGCAGCAGTTGCAAATGGGTCCGAAATTCATATCATTGACACCACGTCCTTAGAAAGCGTGCAAGTCCTCGTAGGACACAAATCAAGCGTAATCCATATCCTGTGGGTGCCATCAGGGAGGCAGCTGTCCAATGACAACAAGTTTTCCAACCGTGATCTGGTGTCTGTGGATTCTAGCAACCAGCTAATAATTTGGGATGTCCTTCGTGGTCAAACGTTGTTCAGCTTCATCCATCCAGATTCATCCCGTCAAATTCTTGATATGCGTCTGCCAGCCGGTTGTGATAACTGGGTTCAGCATAAGTTATATCTGCTGTATACTGGAAACTTATTTGTTCTCTTTGACCATGGTAATTGTACCTTCCAAGAGATTCCAATTGTCTCTAAACGTCTGAACAATGCGGACACCATTTCTTCCGAATGCTATGTACGATTTGCACTTGACTATCAACATTGTAGTGGGTCCACAAGCTGTATTTGTTTCGCCACTAGCGATTCTAGTAACTATGATAGCATTTCATGCGTTTCCTTATGCAAATCCTGGGATTATGCCAACGACTCACAAATTACTATCCACGAGCGTGTGCCGCTTTTAAAACCTAGTAACAACATTCCTCAGAGTTCAAGTCGTGGAAATCTTTCTATGTCAACTTCTCCGTCTTTACAAAGCCTACCTGATGTCCAGCCCAATGAAGGGAAGCCTAAAAGACCAATGTCTTCTTCCTCCTCCATCCGCAAGCTTATGTCCGACATAATTGTTGGCCCAGATTCCAATCCCAATACTATGCAGAACACTGTCTCTAATTTGTATGTCTTCATTGACTTTCACGAAGGACTTCGTGATTTCATTGTCGTAGGCAATGAGAGTGACATTTTCCTGGTCAATATTCGCTTCGGGGTCTTAGTTCACACCTTCAATGTTGACAAAGGAGCATCCCAAATTGTGTCCACTTTTTGTACCAAATCAAGGCCTTGCGTTTTCACTTTGCATGAAAATGGGACACTTTTTCTTCGAAAGTATGTAATGAGTGGAGAACACAATGTTTCTATTCAGTTTGAAACTTTGTGCTCCAACGAGAATCCCAGATTTACCAACAAGAAAACACAAGTGTTGGCTTGTATTGTAGATCCATTTTCCGAAAGCAAAATACTGGTCCATTTGAGCGATGGAAGAATTCTGAGGTATGAATTAGTTGCTCCTGCTTGTCAGCCAAGCAATTTTCTTGAACAAAAACATGTAAACACCCCAAGTACCCCATGCATTCGAAGTAGTGTTGTTTGGGAAGAGCCAAAAGAGCAGAAGACTCATACCAAAGATGGGTCAACAAAGAAGATAACGGAGTTGAATGAAATTGTCGCACAGTTTGGCCACTCCGAAGTGGAAACTACAGCAAAAATTAAGTTGACCAGAATTACTAACTCCCTTGGACAACTGACTTGTTTGAAAGCAATGAATAATGTTCTCGTTGCTGGAAATACGCTGGGATTTCTCATTGTTATGAGTCTTAATGAAGATATTGTCAAGATTGAGAAAAAATTTGCAATCCATTCCAATTCTCCTGTCAGTGGAATTGAATTCATATCTGAAAACAAGTTGCTCTGTTTTTCGAATACGCATTTCTCTACTAATCCTAGATGTGAGTTGATTATGACTGAGCTTCAAACTGGAGATTTCAAAGTGTTGAAAACTGATGACAATTTTCATATCCAGGCGATCAGTATTTCCCCGTTGAAGCAGTATTTTGTCATCGTATACAAAGTGAGCAAAGTTGCATGTTGCATTTTATGTTGACATTTTTTCTCTTTCTTATTTATTTTCCCTTAGCTAGAAAGAAATTAGTTAACTAATATTTTTTTAGAACGGAGCAACTCCTTGTGAATTGTGGGATTTGACAAGACGACAGAAAATCAAAACTTTACCTAGCAAGTTACCTCCAATTGCCTGTGTAACATGGAAAGAATCTGCGGAAAATGCAAAGTAAGTATTCATCCTTGGTTATTTTACAAATAACCCTGCAAAAATCAGGCGAAAAACATGTATATTTTTATCACAGAGAAGAAATTTTTTATTTGACGGACTTGGGAACATTCCTTTTTACATTCCGTGTGGAAGGAAATAGATTCACAAGCGCCACTTGCGTGAAACTAGATACTGGGAACCTCGGTGGAGTCCCTATTCGAATTTTCAACAGAGGAGAGTTAGTATTCCGAGCAGATGCAAGCTGTACATTAGTGGTTTATAATACAACAAAGAAAACTGCTTCTAGTGGAGTTAGCATTGGCAAAGGTCCTTTGCTACATGTGGAACCCATCGAAAAGTATTTCGTAGCTCATTTTCTGGACAGTATTGAGCTTTGGGATATCAACGAAATAAAGAAAGTGTCTTCGCTTCATCATGGGAAATTGAAAGCCTTGTCAGTTGCTCCTATCGGGAAACTTATTGCATATATTCCTAAACATTCAAATGGGATAAAATTTCTACCTTTGAAGGTATATCCTGGAGCTATTGTCAAATCGCCTATTATACCTTCGCATCTCTACCTTTATTTTATGGAATCAAGAGATAAAGCAGAGAAAGTTGGAGCTTTGGTTTCCAATGCTGGGTCGTCAGTGGAAGATGTTATTCAATTGACCAAAGAGTTTTCTGCCATAGAGGAATACGAGTTTTGGAAGCTGGTTCAAAGTAAATGGTATCCTCGAAGTCATCATTCCTCCAGTTTGGATGAAAGTGGTGCCAAATACTGTTTTGATGGCAATCAATGGAAAGAGTACATTGTAAAAACAGCTCAATGTGTGTGGACTGCGGAACACAATAAGCGAGATGAAGTTGGCAAATTTCTTTTGTGGATAGGTAAGGAGAATTTGTTTGATCTTGATCTAAAACTGTGAAAATTAATGTAAAAAATTTCTATGGATTTTGTTTTTGTTTTAGGCGAGCTGGACAAAGCTGCTGAAATACTTTTGGATGCAGAACCATCTGATGTGATCAGCTATATTTTAAATGGTTTGAAAGCCAGTTTATCTGTGGGCTCTGAAGCATTACCTGAAGCAACTAAAGCTGTCGTGAAGGTGGTTGCTACCAATTTGATTGCATCCGGAGAGATGGACAAAGGTATTAAAAAAATTCAGTTCCAAATTTTTGTCACGAGTTTGTAGGAATATTTTATATCCTCACTTCTCATAGTAGAACTAGATACGGAAAAAACCTTTGTAGTTTGTACGAATAAGAATGTAAGCAAACTCTTTCAATTTCTAGGACTGGAATTGTTATGCATATTGGGGAAGCAGTATGAAGCATGCAAGTACTTGGAATCTGTCTGTGACTGGAGCAATGCATTATTGATGTCCAAATTATCTTTATCCGAAGATAAAAAGAATGAGACATTGACTAAATATGCGCAATACTTGAATTCCAAAAAGTGTATTATTCAGTCAGCGTCTGTTTACGTTGTAATCGGAAACTTTGACAAAGCTATTGAAGTATTTTTTGGCTCACGTGTTAGACACATGTCTTACTTGCTACTTCATTTCTTTGAGAAATCAGGATTCAAGTCAAGTTTAAGTGACCATGTGAAACTGGCGATTAAGCTGGACTTTGCTAGATTTTTGTTTGACAATAGGCTTGTCAGGGAATCAATAGAGTTTTGTGATAGGCTTGGGATGGACGGTAAAAGTCTAAAGCAGGAGTTGGAGATTCTTGCAACGTGATTATTGCATTGAGATTGAGTACATTGTGTATGTATTGTGCTAAAAACGAAAGTGTATGATGCATTTTTCTATCCTGGCTATCAAAAAAGTTTTTTTTTGTGCTATTGTTCTAAACTTCTCTAGTCTAAAGTCGAGATAAATGAATACGTATATAGTTTGGTTTTATTCTCGTTGATTGACTTCGATATCGGTAGGAGTGTTACAGTATCTATGATTTCGAATAAATTGTTTCGAAATGAGTTGTTCATGCATTTTCTATTCTTCAGTTGGATAAAGTAATGTCTGCATTGGCATCGGAGTGGAATCCATCTCAACCTGTTCAGCTTGCAGTAGTTCAGCTTCTTTTATGCTGGGAATAGCTTGCAGTTGCAATGTGGAATTCCTGGATAAGTAATTTCAATCAAAATATTATTATTATTATTTTATTAGTAGCTTATTCAAGTCCGCATTCAAAAAGGTTAGATCATACTGTTTGGAAGGTTGCTTCTCGCTCGGGAATTGTCTGTTTGTAGTAGAAACCTCGTACTGTAATCGGGATGGGTCTTGAGCGCGGTGCAAAGACGCAATTCTGTCAGCTGTGTTCACGTTTGTATGGCTGCCTCCTTGATAACGACTTACAATATGGGCAATGTCGGAATCACTGAAACGAAAATAGAATGCATTGAAAAACCTTCCGTATTCCTAGTATGAATCCGTAAAACATAATCCGGCTAAATGCATACGCCATGGCATTCCCGTCCCCGTAACCACAAGCTCGGGCTGCTCTCATTTCTTTCTCGGCACGTATCTGTTGCTCCATCAAATTAAGATCTCGCGCATCTGTGTTACAGCTATTGAACGACAAAAAACATGCAAAATCTCATTTTTTTCCGTATGCATGGACAGTATATGGCTTACCTGTGCCCTCGCTGGCGCATTCTATGTAAATCAAATGCGCGACGAGAAGCAGTAATATGACCGGCGGGAATCGGGCCAATAGTCGGAAGCAATGGAGCATTCGTGACGCCGGAAATGTTCACATGGCGATCACATGAAATACAATTGTAGTCACGCAAAAGTTTCCTTCTGGTTCCAGCCGGGTCTGGTGCTTCAATCAATTCAGTAAGTTTAGACACTCTTTCCTCCAAGTTCTTAAGATGGTTCTTGAAGTATGCGCGAATGGGTGCCAACTCTACTTTGTCCAGTTTTTCGGATAATTCTTCAGTTAAGTCGGAGGCAACCTTCTTCCAATTCTCGTTCCTTTCATAACCTTCCATGAGGAGGGAATGAAGTTGCTCGTGGATTTCATCGATTGTGTTCCCAAATTCGTCGTACGAGACTTTGGTATTCACTTGTCCTTTGTCAGCTTTGTCTGTCAACGAGTCAATGAGCATTTGACGAGTCACCATTCCAGCTTCCATTACGCGCACTCCATCTGACAAATGCTATTTGTGAAGGGGGAAGGAAAAGTAGAACATTTCTATATCATATTATGTCAATGTGTGTAAGTGCTGAGAGCAAAATGTTTCATACATCAAGACGTTCTTTCTGCTCAGCACACTCAACCAGTAAATTCCCTAAATTGTTGAAAAGATTCTGAATATCTTCTTTGGCATTAAGTGAAAGTCCATGCACTTCATTCCCAGCGATAGGATCAAACTTGGATGGGGATTCCAATTTACGTGACCCGCTTTGAGACAGAACTTGATCAAAGTTAGAGGATGCAATCACCTCTAAAGTGTCTAATGGAATTTTTTCTAAAAAGCAGAGGATAATATAGGATGTAAAAGCATTGTAAACACCTCCAATCAAATATAGTTAGAACGGGAAAGCTCACTGATTTTCTCAAAAGTTTCTGTAGGTATTTTTGCAACAACTGAATCCAGTTTTAGAATTTTCATCGTCATTGTCTGCTCATTATGTTTTAAAACTTTGATTGCGTCCGTCAACATACCAATTCTTTGCATTACTTCGTTTTCATCGAATGCTTCCATTACTTTTTTCTGTAATTTCAATAAAAAATGCACAGCTGAAAGGAAACTATATCTGGACATGAAATAATGCAAGTACGCAGACTCATTTCAATGTCAACCCAACTTACGGCGTTTTTGCCAACATGCAAGTCACCCACACTCATCAAACCCAATCCTATAGAAGAAGGTGTGGCAGCAGTCAACATACGGGCATGTTTGGAATGTCCGTGATGATGATGATGGTGATGATGATGGTCGGAGGACTTGGAAGCATCTTGTGCATGGGTCCCTTCCAAATGTTTGGGTGCCGGCCCTTCAGGCTGTACAACTCCTTTGGCTACAACACCTTCCTGTGGTACAACCTCTAAAGACAAAAAACGATACACGATACGATACCATTAGCAAAAAAAAATTCTTTGAAATTCAAGTCTGCTATAAAACGCATCTTACCGCCGGGACAACAAGGCAACATTTGCTTGCACCGTTCTCTCAAAAGCTGTTCGCATTTCGTTTGAGTTAATGGTTGACCATCAGGTCCTACTTTGGCTGCGGGAGAAGCTTGGGTGGATTTGGAGGATCGTTTCTTTTCTTCCTCAATTTCTTCCTGTTCTTCCTCATCAGGTGTTGTTGACAGCTCAGCATCCAAAACTCGTTGGCCATCTCGATCATATTTGATACCTTCGTAGGAACTAGTGACAGGATGACCATCAGCATCGAAATAGCTCTTAGCTTTGTGACTTTTCTTTTTATGCTTTGTTTCTTCTCCTTCCTCATCACTGGCAGTTCCAGCATCCGTACCACGATGCGTTGTGCCCGCGCCACTTTTTCTATCGCCCGATGTCTGACTTTTTCTCCCGGCTTCTCCATGGGCCTGGTTCTTCCCTCTATCTTCTTTGTGTTCCCCTCCGTATTCAGTTTCCTCTTCATCACTACCTTCTCGGTCGGGATCGTATTGACTGCCACGAGACTCGCGGGATCGACGGGAACTTATAGACGGGATTTTAGACATTTTGCGTCCATCTTCATCTACATTGCACGAAAACGAAAGAACAGTTAGTTTTTTGAAGTACGTGATATGACGATTTTATGCTGTACATATATTAGTTTAGTCATCAAAGGTTTCATCAACAATCTGTTGACTTGGTCAGCGTAAATAGTTACAAAATGTCTTCATAGTATTTTTGATAAATCGAAACAGTATCACATCGATAAAGTATAGTTAGTTAGTTGGTAGTCTTTTTAAAATATTTATTTTTATCGGCCCTCTTGAAGTATTTTGTTTCATAAAAAAGTAGTAGTACAATAGATAAATAGGTGGCGTGAAAAGAAATGTGCAATTGTGAATAATGCTAACCTGCTAACCAATCAAAACAAAGGGATCAATGGACGCTATCTCGCTCAATAATGCAATATTAAAGCGCGCCAATTTTTAAATTTTCGTATCAAATTATAAATAATTTTCTCAATTTTGCAGGAATAAAATATATCTAAACACACGGTGGAAAATAATTTTTGAAAAAAAAATTACCCGATAACCAGTAAAAATTTGCCCAAAAATCAACATACCGGTCTGCTCATTTTTGAGCAAAATTTTTGAAAAATGGGGTAAAATAATAAAACTTGAATTTCTTACCATATAAGTAAGTTTCATCTTCCCCATCCTCAGGAACACCCTTATGAAGGGGTCGACCTTCCTCATCATATTGAGTGGCAGCTTCTCCAGTCTCCCCATACTCTGAAGAAGAGTCTGCTCTTTCTCCCACGTGGCTTTTATGTTTATCCCCAGACCGGTGACCATGTTTTCCCCCTGAGTGGTGATCATGTCCTGCTCCATCAGATTTCTTGGTATGTTTCCTTCCGTCTTTCATTCCGGTGCCCGAATGAGAATGACTAGTAGTGCCATCTTCTAATTTACCACTACTTCCTCTATGAGCGTGTCCATGACCATGTCCTTTTCCATGTCCGTGTCCATCCACACGAGATTTAGTAGTCTTGATGGGTTTGCCATCTTTGTCATAGTGTGTAGAATGTTCCTCCTCCGATACACCACCGATTGTCTCCCTCCCTGTGTGTCCAGGACTGTGATCGTGTTCACCTTCATATTCTCCAACATGCTCCACGGAACCTCTCTTGCCTTGTTTCTTTCCTTTACCTCCCGTTCGAGATTTAGTTTTTCCTGGTGCACCTGAAAACAAAAGTTGGGCTTGTCAAGAAAATGCATGAAGCCAAAGCAACCACTAAATACAACCCTCTGCTATGACCACTGCCACTTACCAGTACCTTCTCCTTCATGATCCGCGCTTTTTTGAGATCCTTTTTCTACACCAACATTTTCACCACCACGAGGACTGGAACTATGTCCGTCCTCATGTGCAGCGTGCGTCCCGTGATCCCTCTTTTTGCCGCCAGATTTGTGGTCCCTACCAGAAGTTCCAACCTTCTGAGTCGATGGCAAAGCTCCCAAATTCACACCAGTGGCTGCATTCAATTTCTCTACGGCAGAAGTCCACTACTCAATGCAAAACAAAAGGGGTGAAAACTAGTTGAACCCTTAGGAGCATTTTATGTCTTTGTGTGCTGATGTTTCTTACGTAATCCTTCAAGTTGCCTAAATTCTTTTTCAGTGTCTCGATCTCCGCTTCGGTTTTGGAGAACCTTGATCCCAAAGGCTGTAGGTCGGAAGATATTTGTGAGTTTGATCTCGAGAGATTTTCCGTTTCTCCTTTCATTATTCCATTCTCAGTTTTCACCCTGTGAGTTTCTTTCGCCAAGTCTTCAATCAGGGTTGCCATCTGTTAGATTATAAAATTCAATATTTGCATGCATATCTCAAACTTCAACAGTTTTTGGTCCTATACAATTTTCAGCATGCCTAGCTTTTAAAATTGTCATAAACTCATATACATCCGTCTATGAAATTTTTGCATGCAAATGCAACATAAGATCTAAAATCACACACCCACTGTCAACAATGTACCTTTTGAATAGCAGCTTCGCAAGCAGCAATTCTGTTATTCAGCTGAATGATTTGCCACATATCATTGACAGTCATACTTTGCCCTTGTTCAACGCCGTGCAACAATCTCTGGTTAGTTGGTAATTGATACAAAGCTTCCAAATGGCGTTCCAATCTGGCAACTTTCTCATTCACCTCCGTTAGTCGCCTGAAGAGAAAAAAGTGGGTGGTAAAAGTCATAATCTATCAAAAATCAATATTCGCAACAATTGAAACAATGGGCACATGATGCCATACATGCATACCCATCAGACAAAGAAGCATCTGACACGGGGTGTCTACCAGAAGGAGGTTTCCCAGATTTCGGAGTTTTCAGACCCTGATAGTGTTGAGCTTCTTGATCCATAGAACTGGGTGAAGCGGGCATTGGTTTAGCATCAGTTCCAGTGGCATAAGTATGTTTTCTCTCTCTGGGTGTCGAAGGAGCTGCTGCATCCGCACCTGGAGCCAACTTGGCAAGATCTTCATGATGACGGGTTTTTCCATGGTCTTTTCTATGACCATGAGTATCTCTTGGGGACTCAAGCACACCACCAGCGTTACTTTTCACGCCGTAACTTAACCCAGTGGGGTTATATCGAAGAACTCCGGGCATTGGGGATATACTTCCGGCTCCTTTGATGTAGTTTTTGTAGTTCTAATGGTTACACAGGTAGAGCACATGCTTTAATTGAAGAAAGAGAAGGAAAAGTGGAATGGGAAGTGGGAATGCTTTTGTAAAATATTTACCTGAACATGGTTACTTTCTAAGTCACCCAAATGAATAGTAGCATTGTCTATTCCCAGCCGTTTGAGCATCTCGTGAAGCAGAATTCGTAAAATATTGAAATTTACAGTCCCGACTTCAGGAGTACATAAAGCCAAGTCTACCATTTCGGGTAGCTTGATATTTTCATCGTTCGCCATTGTTAGCGTTGTATTATACTACAGTAAAAATTGTACGATTAAACTGAAACGATATGAAATTATTTTATCGAATTCTGTCAGACTGATAAAAATAATGTAGACTTGTCTGACGTGAATTTTTTTGGGGGTGAGTGAGATGATGAATTTGTGAATTACATGCAGGTGTGCATTGTTTGGAAACTGTTTGATTCACCGGATAGGCATCTTGTTGCCATGAGGTCTCAAATTGTTTTTGGGATTTTTCCCCCTTATGGTACCATGCCACCATTTTTTCTTGCCTTCATTTTTTTCCGGCTCTTTTATTTAATTTGAAGAGCGAACTATAGCTTTTGTGGAAATTAAGGCTAGCAGAACAATCTATCACAATAATGGAATCCCAAACAATGCCTAGAGCAAGAAGTAAAATTAAAACTGCAATGGGTAGGATATCACCAAAACTAAAGCTGTAAAAGCGTGCCAATGGGGTCGATTTTGTAGTCGTAGTTGGAGCCAAAGTAGTTAATTTTGTATTAGTATAGTAGTACGAGACCAGATTTTCTTTCGTTTACGCTTGTGGCGAAAATGTTTTCTTTTTGTAATAGTTGGAATATATGTAATGGAACCTTTGGTTTCAGAAGCTTGCAGATTGCCGTCAACGGTGACAGGACAATGAGGTCAATAGCAATTCGTATTTAAACTATTCGTTCAATTCATATGGTATTTGTTACTGGCAATTGCCATCAACTACCGTTTCAAAAGGTTTTTGTTTTTCTATGGAATTTGAATCTGACAAAGCCAAACGTTTTGAAAAAATCATGTTGTCTGAAGGATGCTATTCATAGAAATTAGAAAAGCCTGAAAAGTCTTTTGTTGAAAATGGCATTATGCTTGTTTCGGATAAGTCAAAATAAGAACTCTGCTCCGTTGAAAGAAGAAGCGTTTCATTTGTGTTGTCGGATCCCACGCCATCTATCACATTAGAACGACCATCCATGTAGTTACATAATTTTACGAGGCAAAAGGTGTAAATGGAAATGCTATTTATATTGATTGATTGATTACCAAAAACAGAGAATCGGAAGCATAAATCCAATACGATTCCAGACAGTGCTAAAATCCATAGCATTTTAAAGCCTTGGAGAATTCATCAATAATTTACGTAAAAATTTAGAATGCCATGATTATTTTAGCCGTTTTAGCCATACTACCTTCACTTTTACCATTATGGGGTTCAAATGCAGACGATTTTATACATTCGCAAAAGAAATTAAAAATCTGTCGATTGCCTCATCCATCATTAGCTGATCGTTAAACAAAACCTATTATGTAGCACAATATGATAAGCATGCGGTTTGCTCAAAATTCTATCAATCATCCTAACTTTGGCATAAACAAGTTACGTGCAAAAAATTTGAACTTGATCATGCCCTTCAAATCATTTGCGGTCAGTCCCCAATATAGTAAAGGCATTTTTAAATTCTCTGAAAAATAAGAATGGTCCTGAAGGGATTTTCGAAATCGACTTTTTTCGGATGGTTTACTGGAGCCCTACTGCTTAAAAGCCCGCGGGGAATTCCCGCACAATT
>Ga0210040_10006091_pt1 | contig 15127 bp, 10 predicted proteins | sample CryGeyCG12114_NA_FD_185462 | JGI IMG/M metagenome (GOLD analysis project Ga0210040, IMG submission 185462) | Groundwater microbial communities from aquifer - Crystal Geyser CG19_WC_8/21/14_NA (SPAdes) (version 2) | ecosystem: Environmental > Aquatic > Deep subsurface > Groundwater | place: USA... | reverse complement strand
TTTTACATTATCTATTTTAATAGTCGGTTTAATTGGCTTACCTTTGCTGCCTGTTGAATACGGGAGTAGAAGAGTTGAGAATGACGGGACTTTCAGACAATGTCATCCTGTTGTAGTCAAACGACTCAGACTCAGGTGAACTCACAGCTAACGGTTTTTCTGACTCAAAAAATGTGACTCGAACTCGGGAAGGTGGTCGGGACCCTCCAGTTGAGCCTCTGGAAAAAACACTGCACATTAAAACCAAATTCCAAATCCCTTTTGTATAATGATCAAGTCCTGAAGCACACAACTCCTGCTCAATAATAATATTAGCTTTCATATGTTCTGTGCATAGGATCTGAAATGAGTCCAAGTCATTAATTTTTGTAGATTGTCTGCCTGTAAGGCCAGTTTTAGTAGTTATGTATTGTGAGCCAATAAAGGCAATTAGGTATGGTGTCTGCTTCGATCACCACAATAATAACATTTTAGGTTCTTTTCGTTCAACGTTAGGGACTTCTCTAACAATGCTAAATACTACTATGCTACTTATGTGCCAACAACAAAATGCGCAAGAAAGAAAAGTAAAAAAAAAATCATCAAAAAATAAAACATACTTTTCATCCAAAATTTCGAAACTTGTAGGTGGAGTAATACGCATTGTAGAACAGATTTGATGTTGACAATAATCGCGTACACTTACGGCTTACGTATTTGTGCTACCATATTCAACAGATTGAAAATTTCAATTACTATAGTTTTGTAGCTAACTATACAGCACTTCACTTCACAAAGTTTTAAGTTCGCTCACTGCAAAAATTGTTTTTCAAATTGCTATGCTTCCTTGCTTTTACTCACAGTCAGTCATAGTATAGCTACGAAATGAAAACTCCGGGATCGCTTTATGGTTTATTCTCACGCAATTTGATTTTTCTGAAAATAAAAGCATACTGATGTAAAGAAATCTACTTAAAAAATTCTACATTCCTACCAAATCTAAACTAAAGTGTTCAAAACTTGCAAAAATGCTCTCACAGAACTGCATAAATTCCTAATCGATTCATTAAACCTTTGATGTTTTTCTTATGCACTTACTTACGCAAATAAAAGCTATACATTATATTTTTCTGTGCTTGATCAAACAAACTAAAATCCCATTCATCTAGACTGCAATATATTAATATTCATATTATTATGTTGTATATATTTACAGGCCCTCTTTCTAACTGACTAGTTCTGCCTGTGGGTGTTGTGTAATGTGTATGTATTATTTAAGCCACTCATCGTGGACCTGTTATTCCCAGTTTTTAATCAATCAATGTACCCATTTATCTGGGTCAACTTGGCTTTCAGTTTCATTCATTTGGCACTATGGGTATTAAATCATTCCTATATTTATTTCCCATTCAATGCATGGGCATAAAATTGGCATACTTTGCGAAATCTAATACTCACTGATGACATCAGCAAGCCATTGGGAAAAAATGTGCAAAAACATGGCCCGGCTACAACAATGCATTTTTAACGAGTAAAAGCAATGCATCCAAATTTTATCATATTGGGTTGCAAGTTCTTTTCTAAAAGGAAATAAGAGAAATATATAGGATGAGAAAAGTGCATAATATGATATCTCTACCAAATGATTTATTCCAAATCCTTTGGGCATACTCTCAAGTAGTGCAGTATTTATTTGGCGCAAGTAAAATTTTGTTGCTCCAACCAAAAAGATTTCCTCAATACATCCAACTATAGCTCAACAGCTACATAAATATTATACCATGGACTGACTAAAACCGAGCCACACACAAACACACCACACAACTTAATGTAGTTTGTTTGACCTTGATGGGATTTGCTTGTGTATTTGTGTAGCTTGTTAGTTCGCTGGTGCACTATTTGCTAAACCTCTGTAAAGTCTAGCTAAAGTCTATGTGAGCATGTGATGATGTCAAAAAATTGTATCCCTAAATACCCACAATGATGACAGGATGCCAAAAATCTATATACAACTACATTACCTACCTAACCTACCAACTAGATAATTAATTATCTTTATTATATGCGTGTAAATGAACTGGATTTTTAAAATGAAGAACTATAACTAACTAACTGGAATAAAATCGCTCAAAATCAAACAAAACCACTGCACAATAATAATTTCACATACACAGTTTTCATAGAAGTGAATCCCAAACACTAGACTGCGTTGGATGATATAAGAATCGATAAAAACGAAAAATTTTGAACTAGAGCACAGAAATGGACGAAAAACTACGTAAACGTCAAGTGGTGGCTTAAAAGGAAGGCGAAAAGAAGTGAACTGAAGGAAACCAGCTGAACTGGCCAACAAACAATTCCATATATATTCCATAGAGGCAAACATTACAAGAACATGGAGTTAGTTAAGTTAGTATATGCTGGTTTATAGTGAAATGCTAGTTAGTTAGTTAGAGTAGGATTGCACATGCAAAAGATCTGCTCATGATGCTCACTTCTTGCTCTTACATGCAGTGCAGATTGTGGAGGCTGGTACATTATTCCTTCCAATACTTTTCTTCCTTTTCATTCTAACCTTACAATGGGACTTTCTAGCATACAGCTTTTTCATTTCACTTCTGCGGTGAAACAAATATAGCATAAAAATGCATCTCTTTCAGAGTGTGCAGTGTGGGGCTAATATAGCTCAAAACATATGCTTAGTTCAAAAGTTGCATTTTCAATTTTCAATACAATGGCTTAAAAAACTTCCAAGTCTCCCATTTTCTACAATTTTCCTACAAAAACCATATTATGGAGACTGGCCCAAAAAAATAGTTTTAAAATGCGTGGATTGAGCAGCTATTTTAAATTAAATTTTTAGCTTCACTAGACGACTTCATACACAGTGTCATTGTAAGTTTTCCCGTGATGTACTATATCCAACTCCGAGTTTCATCCAAATCGAGATGTACGTAAAAAATTCTACAGAGCCAGTGGATGCACTGATTCAGCCACCTAAAAGGTAAGCAGCCTCCTTCAACTGCAAAGTACACACATGAATGTATCTGCCGCCACAAACTCAAATTACACCTCCTGCAGGTAATGAATCATACATAACCACTTGTGAAAAAGTTAGCCTTAAAGTTATGTACATGCGAAAATGTATGCGAGTACAGTGCATACAAAATTCAACTGTCAAACTCAATCTGTGGTGTAGACAGATTGGCTTTGCGATTACTTTGGCACCTGTCGGTAAATTAATATGGGCGTGCAGAGATTCCTGTAAACTTGAAAACGGGAATATAAAAACTTTGAATACAATTTTTAGGACGAGGACCGTTTTTTTAGGAGACTTTGAAAAGTCTTCACATCCTCCTTCATTCAATGGACTCGTAAGACTTCAACAGAAATCTAATCTATTATCCCTAGTCTTGTCCAAGCATTGGGAAAAACATATGCTGCCAGACTATGCCATAATTCGATGAAATGGGCAATAATAACACACATGTGCTAATAATAAAATGAAAGAGAGAGAGAGGCTGGAAAAACATTTTCCTACTAACAACGTGTTTAATTTTATCCCATTTGATTATCATTATGCATACGGACATTTGTAGGATGACTTGACTAAAGGAAAACGTACATCAACCAATCACTAGAAGGAAAGAGCAAACAGCTGGGATTTCTATCATCAAGAATTTATGCTGTATAAACAAATGAGGAGTTAGTCACAAAATCGCACGCTACAGCCATATATATCGACCTTGAATTTTGAATTTCCATAATAAATACAAACCTATAAGCACATTTCTTATAAACACATTCAAACTAGAGAAATTCATCAGTCTGTCTACATTCAGTGATCCATTAGGGATGAAATGAATTCTCAAATGTATTTTATCCACTACGCATTACTGACATTAACCAGGCCGGCTGTGCATCTTAAACTTTAAAAAAAACTTTTATACTTTGCACCAACGATAACTTTTTGTCATGCCTGACAGAGCAAAAATCAATAGACTAGTGTCAATGTTTCTCTATACCTTTTGACATTCTCCATGTGAATTGTGGTTAAAATCTCAAATTACAAACGCAAAAAATGTGAAAGAAGATATACACACATGAGAAAATCTTGAAGATTAATATGACATGTAAAACTGAATATGAAAACTCACATTTACCATGTGATTTATGATGCAAACTTTTAGAGAAGGCCGTGTTAATAAATATAAATTACACGATACTTGTAATACAGGGAATTTTTTAACTGGCTGGGTATACAGTTGCACAGGAATGCGGGAACTCACACGTGTGGGCAACTTTTTTCCATGCTGCAGTTTTAAATGCATAATTAGAAACTATGCTTCTGTGCGTGCATAAAGTCCTGAATGGTGTATAAATAGAGTACATTCAACAGATATGATGATACAATAGATACCTTTTTTACTGCACTCATGTATACAGTTCATTTTAATGAGAGAGTAGGTTCACATTTCCTGCACTGATTCTCAATAATTTCATTGTGTGTTATATTGAGTCTCACAAAACCAGTGTTTGGGGATTGCAAAGCAAAGTTTATCATTTACTGCTTACTTTGCTTGAAATCATTTCATTAGCTGACTAACTAACTAACTAACTAACAATGTGTCATTGTGTTCGCCAATTTTCCATTTCTCTTTCCAACTCTATTATTACCCTGTCGCCATTCATTATTCATAGAGATCGCCTCCAACGAAACGCTATTTTCCACTGAAGCCTAGCAGCAAAAACTTGTGCATTACATTAGCTTACGCTAAAAAATTTAATCAACAAAATTGCAATACATAAATTGCTACTCAAAAAATGTTTCAACTAGCACAGGTATGAAGTGTATCAAATTACGTGCCAATCAGCTCAAATTGAATTTTATTCCCTTTTTTGATGCATAATTTTCACTTCTATTTTATTTCCCTGTGTAAATTGATAAGCACAGTCTCTATTTCTGGAGAAGCTAAGGTACTCCATTGCGTCATGTTCAAGAATAAAAAAATACAATTGCTGTACATACACAGACACACAGGGCCAGGGCTTGGCTCTTTAGTTTATAGTCATGCAACACGAACACAAAACTAAACAATGAAGCTTTTGCTATTTAGTTAGTTAGTTTGTTAGTTAGTTAGAAAAGAGAACACATGGTAAATCACTATGCACTAACTAACTAACTACATCTATATTCCTGCTCACTACTACTGTCTAGAATCATATGACAATGTGACTGACTATACAATTCCGAATAAACTCATGCTCTGTATCTATCACAATCTAAATTTTAACACATTTTCCTCTTTAGTGCATATAATAGCAGTTTATAGTTAAAATGAGTCGCCGTGTATTCAATATATACAGTGCAAAAGTTACTAGCTAACTGACTAGCCTAGATAATGAACTGTATCTGTAATGTATGCATAACCTAAAGGAATTAATGGGATACGCATGATAATAAGTTGTTTGCACAGCAAATGTGCATGCTGATATGTGATATCGGAATTCCAATTCCCAAGGAATATAGATTATCTAATATAATGTGGGCACAAGTTATGTAATGTGCCGCAACAACTAACCAGTTTTTCAATAAAATGCTTTAACTAAAAACAATGCAAAATAATGCAGAATTAACCACACTAAATTATGATTCAATCATCTAACATTTTACTTATAATCGAAAAACATCCCAATAATTGAATGACATTCGCATTATTAATTTTATCAAATTACCAAAAAAGTTTGTCCGCTGGATTCAATCAATAAAAACACTGATTTAAAATCAAATCGTCAGGCTTCAAATTTTCCGCTTCTTCTTTCGGCAACTAATATACTTAATTAACAAGTATTTAATTTATTATCAATGAAGATTTTATCACAGTTAAAAAACTATCTCACTGTCTTCTTAAACACAAAAAATTAGGTGTGACTCGTAGAACAATACCACACTACTGACTACTATACATACACAGTTTTTCACTAACTAAAGGTATATTTCTTTTTGTCTCTTAAAGACCGAAAATCAACACGGAAGTAGCCACTTTAACTAACACTATTTTCAATTTTTTCTAACTTTTCGGCACCAATGCATGTATTTGGTATCATCAATGGAAGTCAGGATGATATGACTGACTATTGTAGTTTGTTACTTCGTATACGATGGTGGTAAACAAAAGTGAGAAAAACTGAACCTCCAAGATTACTATGAACGGAAGAAACCATATAGAAGATCTGGTAAAGAATTCCGACACCACCAACAGGAATATTTTGTACTTACTACACGCACAACTACTTCTGTTTTCTAAAGTACTGACTCAATGAGTATACTACGTGAAGCTTTGCAGGCTCGCGTACCAAATGTTTATAATAATATATCCATCCTCATGCCGAACAATATAGGCTCTCACTCGCTCACTCACACTACTATGTAGTCTCATCATCATATGGGTGCACAGCTTGTGTGTATGGAATAAAACCGTAATTCCAAATATTACACATTGCTTTATCAATGTGTGTCTTCCATTTTTGAAAGACAAAAAATACGGTCGTGTGAAGTATAAGTGCATACTTTATGACTATCATGTGTGAAAAGCATTTTTCAGTGTTATAAACTGTAGATAAACAATCTTAAAGGCGGAATATTTTGGCATGTTCATTTTCATACTACCTTTGTTTGCCCAAAGGCAATTTTTTTCAATTTTATTTGAAACAAAGTCGAGATTTCTTAGAAATTTTTTTATTGAACAAGATTTTTTTCCAGCAAACACTGATGCTTCTACGCTTCCTTATTCTCACAGAAAAATCCATGTTTTCTACAAAAACTATGGTTTTAATACAACCCAATTCAGAGGAGCATTTTACGACTTCACTGAAACTAAAATTATCTACTGTTATACTGATACTGACTGAGTTGGTAAGCCTCACATGAACCAAATCCAAAAACGTGCCTCATAAATTTAACAATTTTAAGCCTCATGCCATCAGCATTTTGCTCTCGCATTGATCAGTCATTATTATTTATCAAAAAAGTTTAAATAATAAATTCCCTACACCCATAGAAAAAACGCCTGCTACTGCGAACATATGTGATGGCTAACTCTACTGCATGTAAACACATACAAGACTCAATCCCGATTTCGATGGCATTTGACATTATAAAAGCACGCAGTTAATAGCAGTACACTTCTCCATCTATATAACTAATTCACATGCACTGCATAAGCGGACAACAGTATATGTGTATAACTATCTCTGTTCCTTTTTTCTACCCATGCAGCCAAGCTAACCAACTATAAGTACGTACAAAACGAAGCATTTAATGCTATCTCCCGGCGGATTATAAGGGATGTGCGTACTACAATTCAACCCTATTTGCTGGCTCATCTCATCATATACACATACAAACCGCTTGCTTTGTCCCATAGCCGGTCTGCAGCTAAAATCCTATGGATAAAAAAAGTCAGCCTCAGTACGAATTTTTTTGCTCCCTACTTATTTTTTACAGCACGATAAAGATTGAATGAATAGATTGATTCCCAAAAAGTAATTTCTTCGCAAACTAAATATCTATTACCAACTTAAGTTTTTTACCTGTACAAAATATGGATACTAAACTACCCAAAGTGCATTGTCGTGCCTCAAACTAACTAGCATAAATTGCATGAGAATATCATGATGATGCAGTCGATGACCTCAAAATCCACGCACACAAACTGCAAACTTTCACATTCTATTTAATGCACCATCAAGAATAATTTTTTGCTTCCATAGTTAGGAATTAATGGGTGAGTTGCACCTTTGTTACATTTGGAATAGCATATAAAATAGAAAATGCAGTTCTCTAGTAAGTATGTTGAGAACTGGGCTGTACGCACATCCGCCGATCATTATAATGATCTCACTCGTAATTAAAAGAGAAGGGTCTACTCCAAAGCTTGTTACAACAATGGGAAAACATGATAGCAATACAATAGGAATGAATAATAGCAGTAGATAGTCTTTAATTACAGGGATTTAATCACCTGCACAAAACAGCATGTTTATTATATCATCTCATCATAGCTCAATGAGTCGAATCTTTTTAGAATCCCGTACAACATTATTATACATCTGGTCTAAAACTGTGCGTCACATGTTTTAATGCATATACATATGTTTGCTACATGGATGAATGCTGCTGCGTGGATTTGCAATTTTTCACCCCACTTTGGACAAAGATTTAAGATGCACTTGAAACCAGTTTTTAACACAGTATTTATTGCATATTGCACTGACTAGACATAGCCTGAAGCTAACAAACTGACTATATCAAACTTGCGTATCTTGAATTGCAAATTCGGAATGATAAACTGCATAACACTGGTACCAATTACACACCTTTCTGCTTGTAAACCCATCCTTAAATTAAATTCGTGTTGTACTTCTAGACATACAATTCAAAAAACATATAGTGGACGATTTGATACACAATAGATCATCAACAGTACCCAACCTTTTATTCGGCAGCAATAGTGATAATGCATCTGTATGAAAAACCACCGAATCCTCTCGATATAGTATGACAATTTTTACTTTAAAACATTTGTGAACTAGAAAATAAAACTACACCACATTTTCAAACTAAAGCAATACAGTGAAAAAATTCTCATGCCCAGGTTTCATAGGAAAGTCCCTTAAATAAACTACACGGGTGCACCTAAACGCCATCTACAGCCAAATATTGAACTGACCAATTTAAAGGCCAAAATCTATAGTTGGCTAACTTACTGCAGTTTTTACCGTTTTTTCGTGATTGCTTGCTAAATTTCCTTGATATGAAAAATAAACATACCCATTAGGTGTGGAGACATCATTTGCAATTTCAGTAGTCGTTACACGGTCCCAATTTTCAGGCGGATGGTTTGCCGTTGGGAGTGATTTATTATGTAAAATGGAATCACCCTTGGCATGCCCTTGGTTGAGATTCGGATCATGAGATAAGGGCTCTTTGTGTTTGCTCAATACTTTGTCCAATTTACCGGACCCATCACTTTCATAAATCAATGTTTCCACCGTGGAGTTCCCAAATGACACTCTGTAGAATATGAGTTGCAAATTATCAGGCCTCCTCCTAATTGCTTTACCACTACTGTACAATCATTTATTCACCCACCACTATGCACAACATAATAATATGTAATTTTACCATTTCATGCTGTTGTACATCCTTCTGTTTTCACTCTGACTAACTAACAAATTAATGTGGGATGAGCTACCCAGCAATTAAATCAGCCCACGAGCTCATTCATTCATGCATTGTTCCATATTTGAAATTCATTTGGATGCAAACCGTATAAAACTAACTGGGGAAATGACTTGCAATTAGATTACGGACGACGGAGCATTATAGAAACTGATTTAAGATTGGCTGTTCATAATGCATGAAAATTTGCATCTAAATCATCAAGGGCATGACTAAATAGGCTACATTTTCTTGAGTTCATCTGACTGACTATGGCCCATATAAAAAGCTATCTTCTATAGCACTACATATATTATCATTTCCCAAGCATACATATTTTATCATTAAAAAACTTACCGTTTGGAAGCCGGTTTATTGGAACTCGTGCCACTACTAGCACTACTGGAATTGGAAACTGCCATAGTTTTGGCCATACTGCTCACATAACTTAACAAAGGGGCATCTTCCGGAACAGCACCTAGCATGTCAATCCCACTTTTGTGCTCCGACGGTACATAACCCGTTTTCTCATCCTCCGTCTGAATAAGTACCACATCCTCAGGAGACTCATCTTTCAACGGAGACTTTAGTAAGAAAGTCTCCTCATTATTATAACAACAGCTGCCATCATCCTCATCAGGCTCGGGCTCATATTGCAATATCAAACTATTCAAATTCACTCGAGCACCAGCCATCATATTGTTACACAGGAGGAAATTCTTATCTTCCAAACACAATGCTGCATTGGAACTATAATTGTCTATGATTATGGAGGAGGCTGAGATCACACCACTAGTATTGCTAGAATCACTATCATTGTTTCGATTCAGACTGTCCTCCAAACTCAGAGGACTCATTAGCTGTGTCTTATTCATTTTTGCGGGATCTTTGGCTGGGAGCAAAATGGTTGTTCTCAGCACTTGCGCTGGTTTCTTTCCAACGGGTGAGAATTCTTCAGGTTCGTACGAAATAGGCAATGGGGGATTTGTGCTGAATGCTACCAGTGTACCTCGTGCATTCCCATCGGCCACGTGCACCATTCCGGTTTTTAGATCTCTTCTGGTTTACCGATCAAGTTGTTATAACACATTTTGAAATGCATGACTCACCAACCATGTAAGAGATTGCTCAAGAATACAAGCATGCTTGAAGATCTGAAATATTGATGATTCACAAGGGATTTCGGTTCGCCACTTTCACTTTTGTTGTCCTTCGGAATCCACAATCATCTGAAATGAATGGTTTACATCATATATGGGGTTTACAATGTGGGAAATATAAATGAATTGGCCCATTCAGAAAGTATATTACATACTATACTTATTGGAGCTGAAACAAAACATAGCAGGGAATTTCATAGAAACCAGGCACGCAGTATTCAAGAGTTGATTTTGACTAGTGCAGTTGGATAATTTAAAGGGTTTCATGAATGAATGGAGTAAAACTGAAATAAAACTGTCAACAATATGATCTGGTAAATGCAGTAGGAACATAAATGTTACCCTATAGGGAAATGCGTTCCTTAGATCCTTCTCCCAAAATAAATGAAATGCATCGCAACATTAGTGTAGTTCCATATTTGGACCGTTTGGACCTACACGCTCGTGCTCGTCAATCTTTAATTTAACGTATTGTGTGTATCACTTCACTGTAGTACAAACAGTTTTACTTCGGTTTGTACATAGGACAATTTTACGACATTTCTAACTAACTTATACCACCTATTATTCATTCTTTTGCTTTATAGCTTAAATGCACGCAATAAAAGTGGGCAGAACGAGACGTTAAAATGTTGGTTTTTTCCAACTCCTATGCTTATATGAATTGGAGCAAATCTACATGGTTTCTTTTTTTATGCAAATATCATTCGGCTCTTAAAGTACATTTGTAAGAAATCATTCTTTTAGCTCCAAATTGAGACCATGTTTGAAAACCAAAGGGATTTAGAAGCTCTTATTGAATTCATAAAACGTTTATTGGTTCTTGAGGTATAAAATTCACCCTTCGCTTTTGTTGGCCGGCAACTAACTATAGTCATAGTTGGAATTTTTTCTTGAAAAAAAAAACATGATTCAATCCCTGTGCACACTTACTATACCATTTATTTCCCCCTTTCTGAGCAGTGCTTTTACTTTATTTTCAGTTCCAGTATATAGACACTCCGATTCATCATCCTGCCCTGCACCCTCAAACTAAGTATAAGATGCATACATTTCATTTCCTAACTCTAGTGCCCGGATAATATTATTACACACTCGCTCCACTCAACATATGCAGTAACTAAATATATGTCCTGCAACTTATATCTATTTCCGTCTCGAAAGTTCCTAGCTAACTTACTAAAAATATGCGTTTTGTGTGTTTGAAATCGCTATGATTCATATTTTCAACTGCGTGCTTGATAATGGGAAACCCAGGAGATTTTATATCGTAGGAGAAGGTAGGATCAATGTTTTTTGTATGCATCGTAAAAGCAAGTTCAGGGTCAGAAAATCGTATAGTTTAGCCGGCTAGAAGCATAGTGAGCACGATCCACAGTAGCATTATTAGTATGTGTGCACATTATATATTTCCTTTCTCCAACTGTGCACAAAAACTGGGGAGAACCAGAATGGGTCTGATGATGAAATGTTTTGTAGTCAAAATAAATGGTCCAACTCATCTGCTGACTCTTGCAGCTAGAGCTCATTCCATGGCAAGGTATAAAAAAATCAACTCGATCTTTATGTGTTATGCACTCGCTATAAGCTTTACTCTAACCAACTAACTAACTAAAGATGAATACTCCGCACTATTTTCTTTGAAAACAAGGCAATGACATCTTGCCAATTACTAGTTTACGACTGTATGGTTAGAGTTGCATTCGTCAATGCGTGTCAATTATCATTCAGGGATTTCTATGCGCTCCCATTTCACTTACCAACTAACTAACTAACTAACTATACGGTGCCGTGTATGCATACAGATTATTTTTGACATGCTAAATTTTTGTAGAATGCAAAAAACTTACTTTCCGGTTTTACTCTATTCCAGGCGTGACAAATCTCCACAGACAACAAATTATTGAATTTCTGTCCAATTTGCAGGTGAATCCATGTAAATGCGACCTTGGTTATGATGATATCACATAGACACAGAGAATTAATTCACGGTATAGGAAAACACGTTGAGTCGGCAAAGATATGAATATTGATCCACTCGGGATTCACTTGGAGCGCAATTTTTTTGTAAACTTATGTCTCATAAGTTGTTATGAATTGTTGTGCAATTACCCAAGGGAGTGAATTTTTGAGAACAATGGTGGAAACTTTTGTTTGCGGACAGAATTTGCATGAATCTTTTTCACTTGCGTTGAGTTAGAATTCTGGAAGGAATGTTTACAATTGTATCAGATGTAGCCGTAGCACAAGTAGTATGTAGCAAGTAAAGTGAGCTGGATGCACTGCTAACTAACTACGGTCCAACTTGAGCAGATAGGATATTCGTTGCAAGTTACTACCATTTGCCTTCAGAGCCCGATTCTCGGTAATCCACGAGTTTACTTTATTCAGCCTATCTTACGTTCCCGACCGAAAGTTGGAGCAAACGCGCAGAAGACGAATGAACATTTCCCTGTTTTTCTGGAGTGCCTAGCACTAACTACATATTATAAACTCCAGTACTCTCACTTTCATTCCAGATACCAAAACTTGCTGTCTTGCTGTAGCTGCATGTATTTTTCCGTACTGGAGAAATAATACTAGGTTACAATTTATCTTTTCTACTGACTCGTGTATGGTGAACCCTTTTGTCAGTTTGTTATGTTTGGTTTGCATGGGTTTCGTAAATATTCTTGCTTCAGCCTTTACTGTGATCGTAATCATGAATTTTATGATGTGTGGTGGCATGCAAAAATGTACTGTAATGCTACTTTCTTCACAGTTACTACATAAATAATTCATGCTCTCTTGAAACTGGTTGAACATAATGACAATATGCATGAGAAACTTTAAATGTGGAATGCATTGCAAATAAGGGCAAAATTGAAATACAAGAACTGACGAACAAAAGTATAGCCTTACTTTATGATCATCACTAGAAATAAGATTCTGTTGCAATTGAGACTGAAAAATATATTAGCAACGGAAAAATAGTATTACATTTCAAGCTCCTCATTTTGCTTTTTAAAGGAGTCTACTAATAAAGTAGACAATTTTGTCTGACGTGACAAATAATTTGCATTTTTCTATGCAATCGATTGTACATGTCTACCAGGTACCTGAAATTCAGTTTTTTTACACTTCTAAATATACTTGAGTAAGTATTCTATACGGAGCGAACCTTTCAAATCTTGCAAACCTACTCAGTGAGTAAGTAAGAAATTGTAACGGAGGTGTAGACAAAAGCTTAACTATTTACAAACACCTGCCATGAAAATGCACAATTCGAACTGGAACAAACATAGGTACACAAACTTTGTGCGTAGGAGTTCCACAAATATGCAGTGGTAGTTGCAAAAGCCTTTAACATGCCACAAAAGTAGAGCATACCCAAAAAAGACGCATCTTAAGAATGCATGAATGCTCATGGCAAACACAGGTTTGGTTACTAAAAAATGCAGCTTTGTTTGCTTCCAAATCGACCACGCTCTCCACGAGTAGTTAGTTGGTTATTGAGTTTCATGTAATTGTTCAAATGTTGTACAAATATTCACGTGCTCATTATTTCATTCCAGTCCAAAATCGATACAATCTCTTCCATTAACTATTTACCGTATAGTGAAACTTAATTGCATACTCAGTGAATATTCAAAGTATGGATAATAATTCATTCCCGAACCGTTTTTTTCAATATCAAAACGGACAGCGACCAGGAAATCAGAGTGACGGGCCACAAAATCATACTTTTGGACAAGGTAGCAGTCGATTTCAACCAGCAAATAATAATGACTGGACTGGACGGGATTCTAGTATGGACAGTGATAGTGGATGGAATGCTTCAAGTTTGGGGGTCAACTATAATTTCTATTTTGCCAATCCTGGGGGATATCAAGTGAACTTTTCTGCACCTGGGAATCCTATTATTTTTGGGTCTGATGCATTGAACGGGAATAATCATGCACACCATGGATTTCCTTCTACCGGGTAAAATGCATACTTAAAACAAAATATTTGCAAAAATTATGCACAAAAAATGAATCCAGTATCTAACATATGTTAGATACTGGATTCTAATATTATTACCTGATTTAACATGCTGTTCAATCTTTTGTCAATAAAAATTATAGTGTCCATGAATCTGCTCGGGCACCAGAATTTCCATCTGTACGAGCAACATTTCAATGTGTGGATACCCGTACCACTGCGCCTCCAATAGGTGATATTACAAAAAAAAACTTTTTTACTGAAAAATTACCATTATCAATTCACAAGTAAAACTCTCTGTTTAGTTTTGAGATTGCAACACCCTTCCCAAATTCAGCAGAGCCACGGGAGTTACGGAAATCAAATGGCTCTGCCGTCGATCAGTGCACCCGAATTTTCCAGAGCCACTATGAGAAATGTACGTCGGATGCCAGAAATTCCCAGCACTGTCAGTACTGTGGAACCTTCTTCCAATTTTCATACAGAAGAGCAGCATAGGCAAAGCCGGTAAGACTGAAGTTCAGATTTCATACTCTACAACGTTTTTCTATTCCATACAGTTAATATATTCTGAAACTCTGAATTTCGCTAGGGCATCGCATTCAACTGGGGGGAGTATTGGGAATTCTGGAAATAGCAGTCGAGGTGTGACACCACATAATGACGAAGATGATCTATTTATGGGCTCTCAAGGTTCACATTCATCTCAACAAACTTCAGCGGCAGAAATGGCAAGTAGACGTCCTTTGAGTTGTTTACAATGTCACCAATTTGGGGGCAATCATCCCCACCAACATCACCA
>Ga0210040_10006090_pt1 | contig 15128 bp, 13 predicted proteins | sample CryGeyCG12114_NA_FD_185462 | JGI IMG/M metagenome (GOLD analysis project Ga0210040, IMG submission 185462) | Groundwater microbial communities from aquifer - Crystal Geyser CG19_WC_8/21/14_NA (SPAdes) (version 2) | ecosystem: Environmental > Aquatic > Deep subsurface > Groundwater | place: USA... | reverse complement strand
AGCCGCACCCGCAGCCGCGGCGGTCAGCCCGCGGCACGTCGGTCAGCGGCGCCAGCCGAGCTCCAGCGTCTCCACCTTCGGTCGGTACTGCAGGTCTGGGGCGGTCCTCGGCGCCGCCGGCGAGAGGCCGGGCTCATGACGGCTCCAGGTGGCGGCCCAGGAGGGGACCAGGGTGGGTGGCGCGACGTCGCGCAGCTCGCTGAGGTCCAGCAGCAGCCGGTCGTAGGCCATCCGGTTGCCGATCTGGCGTACGGCCGACATGTGCTCGTCGGTGGCGATCACCCGGTGCAGTCGCGCCACGTCGCGCAGCAGCCGCTCCCGACGCAGCGCCTCGTAGAGGTCGAGGGCGTCCTGGTCGACCTCAGGTTCTGGGGTGAGCCGTGCCACCGCCGAGGTGACCAGGCGGACCACCCAGGCCCGGACGGCGGGGACCCGGACGAGCACGGGGACGACCAGCACCAAGGCGACGACCGCGTAGGCGGTCTGCTCGAAGGAGTCCACAGTCACCCTCCTCGTCGAGGTGCGCAGTCCGAGCGGTCCAGGTGGACACCGAGTCCGACATCCGGTGAGTCCACCTGTCCCCGTTGAACGCTAGCGCGGCGACCAGAGGGCGGCCGGGTGCCGGGTTCGACCGGGCAGCGAATGGCCGACGAGTGGCCCTTAACCATGGATTCTTCTTCGATCTCCACGTGCCACCAGGTGGGCCTCGCCCGACCGTCTGCTCGCGATACTCGCGGCTGACCTCGACGGGTGCCGGGTCGGGGCGAAACGCGCGACGACCCGGTCACCCGAGCTCCAGCCGGAGCGGGTCCCTAGGCTGACGGCCATGACGTCACCCTCGGTCCTGTTCCTCGGCGGCACGGGCATCATCAGCTCGGCCTGCACGACCCGCGCGCTCGCCCAGGGCTTCGAGGTGTTCGTGCTCAACCGCGGCACCTCCACCACCCGCCCGTTGCCCGACGGTGCCCGCTCGCTCACCGGCGACCTGGCCGACCCCGACTCGGTCCGGTCCGCGGTCGGGGACCGCGACTTCGACGTGGTGGCCGACTTCCGCGCCTTCACCCCGGCTGACGTGCAGTCCCGGCTGGATGTGCTGGAGGGCCGGATGGGGCAGTACGTCTTCATCAGCTCGGCGTCGGCCTACCAGACGCCGCCCGGGCGGCTGCCGGTCCGGGAGTCGACCCCGCTGCGCAACCCGTTCTGGCAGTACTCCCGCGACAAGATCGCCTGCGAGGACCTGCTGGTCTCGGCCTACCGGGAACGCGCGTTGCCGATGACCATCGTGCGGCCCTCGCACACCTACGACAAGACGCTGCTGCCTTTCGACGGCGGCTGGACGGTGGTGGACCGGATGCGCCGCGGGGCGGAGGTCGTGGTCCCCGGCGACGGGACCTCGCTGTGGACGCTCACCCACCAGGCGGACTTCGCCCACGCCTTCGTCGGCCTGCTCGGCCACCCGATGGCCATCGGGGACAGCTTTCACATCACCTCCGACGAGTGGCTGCCCTGGAACGAGATCTACACCACCGTCGCGGCCGCCGCCGGCGTGGAGGCCAAGCTGGTGCACGTGCCCTCGGACGCGATCGCCGCCGCCGACCCGGACTGGGGCGCGGGGATGCTGGGCGACAAGTCGCACTCGATGATCTTCGACAACAGCAAGGTCAAGCGGCTGGTGCCCGACTACGTGGCCACCGTCCCCTTCATGCGGGGAGCGCGGGAGATCGTCGACTGGTACGACGCCGACGCCGCCCGTCAGGAGGTCGACGCCGCCAAGGACGCGACCATGGACCAGCTGGTGGCGCGGTACCGCGTCGGCTGAGACCGGCTGCTTGTCCGGCGCGGCAGGCTGTGGACGTGACGAGTCCCGCTGCCGCGCCGTACCCCGACTGGTTCTTCGACCGCGACGACCCGACCCCTGACGACCGGTTCTACCTCCCGGCCCGCCTGGTCACCCACATCGACGACCGGGCGATCGCCGCGGTAGGAGAGCTGTACGCCGAGCTCGGGCTGGACGGGTCCGCGACCCAGGGGCGACGGGTGCTGGACCTGATGTCGTCCTGGGTCTCCCACCTGCGCACCGCTCCGGCCGAGCTGGTGGTGCTGGGGATGAACGCCGCCGAGCTCGGCGCCAACCCGATGGCCACCGAGCGGGTGGTGCAGGACCTCAACCTCGACCCGGAGCTGCCCTTCCCGGACGCGTCCTACGACGCCGTGCTCTGCTGCGTCTCGATCGACTACCTGGTGCGGCCGGTGGAGGTGCTGGCCGAGGCGGCCCGGCTGCTGCGGCCCGGGGCGCCGGTGGTGCTGACCTTCTCCAACCGTTGCTTCCCGACCAAGGCCGTGCACGGCTGGCTCGCCACCGACGAGGCGGGCCGCTGCGCCATCGTGGCCGACTACGTGCGGCGGGCCGGCGGCTTCACCGAGCCCGAGGTCAGCCTGCGGACCCCGGCCGGCCGGCTCTACCGGGGCGACCCGCTGTACGCGGTCGTGGCCCGTCGCGCCTGAGCGGGTCTCCGGCAGCGTCCTCCCGGGCTGACCACCGAGGTCTCGGCGAGCAGGCCGAGGGCCCTCGGGCCTAGCCTGACCCGGTGCCCAGCCCGCCACCGGACACCCTGGTCGCCCGCCTGCGGGCGGCCGGCTGCGTGTACGCCGAGGACGAGGCGGCGCTGCTGACCGGCGCGGCGGCCTCACCCGCCGCCCTGGAGGACCTCGTGCGGCAGCGGGTGGCGGGACTGCCGCTGGAGCAGGTGCTCGGTTGGGCGGAGTTCTGCGGCCTGCGGGTCGCGGTGCGGCCAGGGGTGTTCGTACCCCGCCGGCGGACCGAGCTGCTGGCCAGGCAGGCGCTGGCCAGCACCCCGTCCGGGGCCGTCGTGGTCGAGCTGTGCTGCGGGGCCGGCGCCATCAGCCTGGTGCTGACCTCGGCCCGAGCCGACCTGGAGCTGTACGCGGCCGACCTCGACCCGGTCGCCGTGGCCTGCGCCGCGGACAACCTGCGGGACCGCGCGACGGTGCTCGTCGGTGACCTCTACGCCCCGCTGCCGGTCCGCCTGCGGCGCCGGGTGCAGGTCCTGGTGGTCAACGCCCCCTACGTGCCCACGACGGCGATCGCCCTGATGCCGCCGGAGGCCCGGGAGCACGAGCCGTCGGTGGCGCTGGACGGTGGCGGCGACGGTCTGGACGTGCTCCGCCGGGTGGTGGCCGGGGCGCCGGACTGGCTGGCCCCGGGCGGCCGGCTGCTGTTCGAGTGCAGCGAGCGGCAGCTGCTGGGAGTCTCCGCGGCGGTGCGCCGGGCCGGGCTGGTGCCGGGCTCGTGCCGCGACCGGGAGGCCGAGGCCACCGTGGTGGTGGCCGGGCGGCCGTCCCGGCTCAGCCCGGCCGGATCCCGGGGCGGGCCGCGCCGGCTCCGCCCCTGACCGGTGTCACCGGACCTCGGCAGCGGACGCGGTCACCGGACAGCCGGGTCCGGCAGCGCGATCAGCCCGCCCGTCGTCGCCCCTGCAGGGACGGACTCAGTCGGTCGGCTCCACGACCACGAGCTCCTGCTCGCGGACGCCGCGGCTGACCAGCCGCAGCGAGATGCGCTTGAAGGCGTGGCTGAGGAACTCCTCGACCTGCTGGCTGGGGAGCACGAACTCCACCACCGGGATGTCGCCGCGCTCCCGGCCGAGCTCCTCGATGTCGGCGTGCGACTCGAGCCGGTGGGCGACGCGGTCGACCGCGTACAGGGTCACGGTGGTCGTGTCCTCCCAGATGGTCAGGTCGACCCCGACGATGGTGTAGCGGCCGCGGTCGATGCCGGCCACCTCGTAGAGGCTGGGCCGGTCCAGCAGCGCGTCGGCGTCGTCCGCCGCCGCCGTCCCCACGTAGTCGTTCCACCGGACGGACGCGGCCCCGAGCCGTCGCTGCGCGTTCATGCCGCGCAGCGTGCCACGGGCAGGTGAACGGCGGGGGACGGGAGCGGAGGTCTCTGGCGGCGCGTCCGGTTGACAATGTTCACCAACCCGTTGCCTGATCGTGCCCTGAGGTCCACGCCGTGGCCGTCCGCGCTGGGTTGCATCGCTTCGGCAGAACCACGTCCGCGGCGTGCCGGGGACCCGACCAGGAGCACCATGCGACTTCGTCCCCTCGCGGCCACCACGATCGCCGCGGTCACCCTCGCCCTCCTCGCCCCGCTCACCCCGGCCACCGCGGCCCCTGGTGACCCGACCCCCGCGCCGCGCGCCGAAGCGGCCAGCGCCAGCCGCCAGGTCGTGACCCCCACGCTCACCGCGCGCGCCACCCTTTCCGCCGACTACTCGGCCCCCGGCCCGGACTCCGGCGCCAAGGCCACCGCGGCGAACGGACGGACCGGCCCCTTCGACGGTCAGGTCATCCCCGGGTTCTCCGGCGTGATCGACAACGGCAACGGCACGTTCTGGGCCATGCCGGACAACGGCTTCGGGGCCAAGGCCAACTCCGCCGACTTCCTGCTGCGGCTCTATCTGGTCCGGCCCAACTGGGAGACCGCCGACGGTGGCCGGGGCAAGATCAACATCCTCCGGTTCCTGCAGCTCCGCGACCCGAACCACAAGATCGACTTCTCCCTGGTCAACGGCGACACCCGTGCCCGCCGGCTGACCGGTGCTGACTTCGACATCGAGTCCGTGGTCCGCGCGGCCGACGGCTCGTTCTGGATCGGCGAGGAGTTCGGTCCCTTCCTGCTGCACGTCGACCGCCGCGGCCGCGTGCTGGAAGCCCCGGTGCCCTTCCGGGGCGGCAAGTCCCCCGACAACCCCACCCTGGGTGCGGATGAGCAGCCCACCGTGTCGCGCAGCCGCGGCTTCGAGGCGATGGCCGCCTCGAAGAACGGGCGCTACCTCTACCCGATCGTCGAGGGCGCCTTGATCGGTGACCCGGTCGCCCGTCGGCGGCAGATCAACCAGTTCGACACCACCCGCGGCCGCTACACCGGACGCACCTGGAGCTACCAGACCGACACCGACGCCAACGTGATCGGCGACGCGCACCTGGTCGGCCCCTCGCAGCTGCTGGTGCTGGAGCGCGACGACTTCAACGGCGCCCCCGCGGTCACCAAGCGCGTCTACCGGGTGGACCTCAACAAGCGCGACCGCAACGGCTTTGTCCGCAAGACCTTGCTGATCGACCTGCTCAAGATCGACAACCCCGACGAGATCGGTGTGCAGAGCTCGCCCGGCGCCTACGGCGTGGGCACCACCTTCTCCTTCCCGTTCCAGTCCGTGGAGACCATCGTCCCCCTGGGCGACGACCGCTACCTGCTGGCCAACGACAACAACTACCCGGGCAACGACGCGCGCTACCCGGGACGACCCGACGACACGGAGATGATCGTGCTCAACCTGCGCAAGAAGCGGGTCAGCGTTCCCGACGCGGGACTGATCGCGCACCGCGGGGCCAGTGGCTACCGGCCCGAGCACACCCTCGCCGCCTACGAGCTGGCGATCCAGCAGGGCGCGGACTACATCGAACCCGACGTCGTCTCGACCAAGGACGGCGTGCTGGTGGCCCGCCACGAGAACGAGATCGGCGGCACCACCGACGTCTCCCTGCACGAGGAGTTCGCCAACCGGCGCACCACCAAGGTGATCGACGGCGTCAGCATCACCGGCTGGTTCACCGAGGACTTCACCCTCGCCGAGCTCCGCACCCTGCGGGCCGTCGAGCGGCTGCCGCTGCTGCGGACGGCCAACACCAGGTTCGACCGGCTCTACCAGATCCCCACCCTCGACGAGGTCGTCGACCTCGCGCGGCACTCCCGCACCGCCACCGGTCGCAAGGTCGGGGTCTACCCCGAGACCAAGCACCCCACCTACTTCGCCTCCGTCGGCCTGCCCCTGGAGGACCGGCTGCTCGACGTGCTGGAGGACAACGGCTACGCCGACGCGGCCGACCCGGTGTTCATCCAGAGCTTCGAGACCGGCAACCTGCAGTGGCTCTCCCGGCACACCGACATCCGCCTGGTCCAGCTGATCGACTGCAGTGGTGCCCCGTACGACCTCCGGGCCGCCGGGGACGAGCGTCGCTACGCCGACCTGGTCACCCCGGCCGGCCTGGCCGAGATCGCCGGCTACGCCGACAGCCTCGGTCTCTGCAAGGACGTGATGATCCCGCGGGACGCCAACGGCCAGCTGCTGGCGCCGACCCCGGTGATCGCCAACGCCCACGCCGTCGGGCTGCCGGTCACCGGCTGGACCTTCCGTCGGGAGAACCAGTTCCTGCCCCTGCAGTTCCGCGTCGGCGACGATCCGGCCGGGGTCGGCGACCTGCGCGGGGAGATCTCGACGTTCCTCGCCGCGGGGATGGACAACTTCTTCTCCGACAACCCCGACATCGGCGACCTCACCCGGCGCTCGCCGGCCGCGGTCCCCACGAGTGCGGCGGCGACCGGCAAGCCCGCTCCCACCACCTGGCGGACGTGGGACACCGCGCCGCTGCCCGTGGCCGCGGGCCGCTGACCCTGTCCTGAACCTGGTGCGGCTCCGCCGCGCCACACCCGCCAAGGAGATCCCATGCGTCGCCGTCTGCTTCCCGCCCTCGCCGTCACCGCCGGCCTCGCCCTGCTCGTCCCCTCCGGCACGGCGTTGGCCGACCGGGGTGGGCGGGAGCACCCGGGCCGGAACCCGTACACCTTCGCGGTGATCGGCGACATCCCCTACGGGGCGGAGCAGCTGGCGCGGTTCCCCCAGGTGGTCGACCAGATCAACGCCGACCCCGACGTCGAGCTGGTCAACCACCTCGGGGACATCAAGAGCGGCTCCACCGAGTGCACGGACGCCTACTTCGCCCGGATCCGCAGTGAGTTCGACCGCTTCGCCGACCCGCTGGTCTACACCCCGGGCGACAACGAGTGGACCGACTGCCACCGGCCGAACAACGGCGCCTACAACCCGCTGGAGCGCCTCGACGCGATCCGCAACACCTTCTTCGACGAGCCGGGGCAGACCCTGGGCCAGTCACCCGTGCAGCTGACCAGCCAGGCCCGGGCCGGCTTCCCGGAGAACGTCCGCTACTCCCGGGCCCGGGTCTCCTTCGGGGTGGTGCACCTGGTGGGCAGCAACGACGGGCTGGCCCCCTGGACCGGGAAGACCACGGCGACGCCGGAGCAGACGGCGGAGGTCCTCGGCCGGACGGCCGCGGCGGTGGAGCTGATCCGCGACACCTTCGCCACCGCCCGGCGGGACCGTGACCGCGCCGTGGTGCTGATGACCCAGGCCGACATGTTCGACCCGACGGTCACCGCGCCCACCTTCGCCGACTACTACGCCTTCACCCCCGTCGTCCGGGCCCTGGTGGAGGAGTCCAACGCGTTCAACGGACCGGTCTACCTGTTCAACGGCGACAGCCACGTCTACAACAGCGACCGGCCGCTGGCCGCCGGCTCACCGTGGCTCGACCTGTACGGGGTCGAGCAGCCCGCGGCCAACCTGGAGCGGATCACCGTGGACGGCTCGGACAACAACGACGACTACCTCCGGGTGACGATCTCGCCGCGGAAGCAGCAGGTGCTCAGCTGGACGCGGGTGCCCTACACCTCCTGAAGGGCTCAGGCGGCGGAGGGGCCTTCGACGGGCTCAGGCGGCGGAGGGGGCGTTGACAGGCTCAGGCAGCGGGGATGGACGCGCCCTGAGCCTGTCGAAGGGCCTGGGAACGGCCGGGCGTGACCAGCGACAGCACCTAGACTTCGGCGGACCGACCGCCGCCGTCTTCGCGCGGTGGAGGTCTGGACCCGCCCGGTCCGCCCGACGTCGGGGACCGGGGGCACGACCTCGAACGCCAGGAGCTCGCCATCCTCACCGACACCCCCGGCCTGCTCTTCCTCGCCGTGGGCCTCGCCGCGTTCGCGGCCGCCCTGTTGCCCCGGCTGCTCGGCCGGGTCCCGATCTCGATGCCGATGGTCTTCCTCGGGCTCGGGTTCGCGGTCTTCGCGCTGCTGCCCGAGCTGCCCACGCCCGACCCGCTGGCTCACCCGGGCGTCGCCACCCACCTCGCCGAGGTCTGCGTTCTGATCTCGCTGATGGGCGCCGGGCTGGCGCTGGACCGGCCGCTCGGCTGGCAGCGCTGGAGGACCACCTGGCGGCTGATCGGGCTGACCATGGTGGCCTCGATCGGGATCACGGCCCTGCTCGCCGGCCAGGTGCTCGGCCTGGGGCTCGCCTCGGCGGTGCTGGTGGCTGCGGTCCTCGCGCCCACCGACCCGGTGCTGGCCAGCGAGGTGCAGGTCGCCGAGCCAGCCGAGGAGGACGGCGAGCAGGCCGAGGACGAGGCCCGCTTCGCCCTGACGTCGGAGGCCGGGCTGAACGACGGCATGGCCTTCCCGTTCACCTACGCGGCTGTGGCGCTGAGCACCATGGGCCTGAGCTGGGCCGGCTTCGGGCACTGGTTCGGCGTCGACGTCGTCTGGCGGCTGGGGATCGGCCTCGCCGTCGGCGTCCTCGCCGGGTGGCTGCTGGGCAAGCTCTTCTTCAACGCCCCGCTGCAACCGTTCCGGCTGGCCGACCACGCCGAGGGCTTCGTCGCCCTGGCCGTCACCTTCTTGACCTACGGCCTGGCCGAGCTGGTCCACGGGTACGGCTTCATCGCCGTCTTCGCCTGCGCCTGCGCCATCCGGGCCGCGGAGCGCAGCCACGGCTACCACCGGGTGCTGCACTCCTACGTCGAGCAGCTCGAGCGGCTGCTCACCGTCCTCATCCTGGTGCTCCTCGGCGGTGCGCTGGCCCGCGGTCTGCTGGACGCGCTGCAGCTGCGGGACGCCCTCGTCGTGGCTGCCTTCCTGCTGCTGGTCCGGCCGCTCACCGGCTGGTTCGGCCTGGCGCACGGCCGGACCGGACCGCGGGAGCGTGCGGTGATCGCCTTCTTCGGGGTCCGCGGCATCGGGTCGCTGTTCTACATCGGCTGGGCGCTGCAGGAGGGCGAGTTCGACGACCCGGAGCGGCTGTGGGCCATCGTCGCCTTCGCGGTCACCGCCTCGGTGCTGCTGCACGGGGTGACCGCGACACCGGTGATGAACCTGCTCGACCGTCGGCGGCGCGTGGTCGCGCTGGACCGGCACGGCGACGAGGACCTGGCCAACGAGACCGCGGTCTGACCCCCGGCCGGCGCGGGCGCCGAACCTAGTCCGGCTGCCCCTGCAGGACCTGCCGCAGATCCAGCGGGCGCCGGCCCGTCAGTCGCTGCACGTCGTCACTGACCACCGCCAGCTCGCCGGCCGCGACCGCGGTGTAGGTGGAAACCCAGGCCTCGACCTGCCAGTCGGGAGCGCCGTAGCCGGCCCGGGAGGCGTACGCCTCCGGCACCGTCTCGTCGACGTAGCGGGCCTGCCGGCCGGTCACCTCCGTGACCAGCTCGGCGGCGCGGCCGAAGGTGATCAGCTCGGGACCGGTCAGCTGGTAGGTGCGGTTCGCGTGGGCGGCGGGGTCGGTGAGCACGGCCGCGGCGACCCGGGCCACGTCGGCCCGGGCGACCGGGGCGAGCTCGCCCTGACCCGCCGGCCCCCGGATCGTCCCGTCCTCGCCCACCACCTCGGCGAAGAAGTCGGCGTACAGGCTGTCGCGGAGAAAGGTGAAGGTCAGCCCCGCCGCGCGGATGTGCTCCTCGGTGGCCCCGTGGTCCCGGACCAGGGTGAAGGTGGCGTCCGGCCCGGCACCGAGGAACGAGGTGTAGACGATGTGCCGCACGCCGGCGGCAGCAGCCGCGTCGACGAAGCGGCGGTGCTGGTCGAGCCGGTCGGCACTCTCCGACGCCGACACCATCAGCAGCAGCTCGACGCCCTCCAGAGCGGCACGGGCCTGGTCGGCGTCCCCGTACGCCGCCGGGACCACCGTGGCGCCGGGCAGGCTCGGCGCGCGCTCGGGGGAGCGGGACAGCAGACGTAGCGGCATCCCGGAGTCGGCGAGAGTGCGGGCGACCCGGCCGCCGACGTGGCCGGTCACCCCGGTCAGGGCGAGAGTGGGGTGGGGCATGGCGATCCTCATCCTCGGGAGCGTGGGGTGGCGGGTCCGGCACGGTGCCGGGGGGAGACGAGCTGGCCGAGGGTGTCGGCGATCGTCTGCACCGGGTCGCCGAGCTCGCCGATCTCGCGCTCCAGCCGCTGCGCGGCGCTGCGGTAGCTGCGGCCGGCCAGCACCCGGTGCACGGCCCGCCGGACCCGCGCCGGTGATGGCCTTCCGGTCCGCAGGGCCACGCCGGCGCCAGACCAGGAGACCCGGGCGGCCACCTCCGGCTTGTCCTCGGTGCGGCCGGCCACGACCAGGGGCACCCCGTGCGCCAGGGCCTGCTGCGCGCCGCCGAAGCCGCCGTTGGTGACCATCACCGCGGTGCGCGGCAGCAGCTCGTCGTAGGGCAGGAAGGTCGCCGCGCGGGCGTTCCGCGGCAGCGGCCCGCCGAACTGGGCCTCCAGCTGGGCCAGCGGACGGCCACCGGTGGCGGCCACCACGAGCACGTCGTCCTCGGCCAGGGCGCGCAGGGTGGGCACCAGCAGCCGGGACAGGTCCACGTTGGCCATCGTCCCCTGGGTCACGTGCACCACCGGGCGCCGCCCGTCCAGCTCGGGCCACCAGGCCGGCAGCGGGGCGGCCTCCGGAGGCAGCCGCAGCGGACCCACGAAGTGGACGGTCGGCGGCGTCTCGCGTCGCGGGTACTCGATGCCCGGTGTGGCCAGCTGGAAGGTCACGTCGAAACGGGTGGCCTGGTGGAAGTAGGTGCCCTCGGCCGGCGGCGCGCCCACCGAGGCGAGTGCCTCGTCGAGGGCCTGCTGGACCGGACGCAGCGGTCCTCGGTCCAGCACGGTCTGGATGACCCGGTTGCGGTAGTAGGCGTGGGCGGTGTCGTGGGGTTGCAGTCCGGCACCGAACGGGGCGCAGTCCACGCTGGGCAGGGCCAGCGGCGTGGCCGAGACCCCGACCACCGGCAGCCGGCGCCCGGCCGGCACCGCGAGCATGGGCAGCGCGCCGAGGAAGGCCGCCTCGCAGACCACCGCGTCGTAGGGACCGTCCGCCAGGGCGGCCTGCAGGGCTCGGTGCTGCGCGGCCAGCGGGCGGATGAACATGCCGATGATGTCGTATCGGCCGGCCGCGATGCCCCGGTGCCGTCCGCGCTCGGGCAGCCAGTCCTCGAGGGAGGCGTCGTCGTAGTCGATCTCGGCCGGGAGGGGCAGGAAACCCAGCCCGGCTGCGGTGGCCGTCGGCCCGTACTTGCGCCCGGTGAGCAGGGTGACCTGGTGGCCGCGTCCCACCAGCCCCTGGCCGACGGCGACCATCGGGGTCACGTGGCCGTAGACCGGCGTGCTGGTGAGCAGGAAGTGAGCCATGTGTCGGACCAACCTAGCGCGGGAGGACGAGGGCTCAGGACCGGTGGGAAAGGCTGCGGGTCCGCCCGAGCGCCACGGCGGCCAGGACGAGCGCGACGAAGCCGGCGCCCCAGCGGCGGCGGCGCCGGCGCGAGACGACGGCGTCCGCGCGACGGATCGCCGGGGCCGGGCCCAGCAGCGGGCGGGCGGCCACCCGGTTCACCAGCAGGTTGAAGGCGTAGTGGTAGCCGTAGGAGACCAGGACGGTGTAGGTCAGGCCCTGGTCCATCCGCCGCGAGGAGGTCAGCACCGGGTTGCCGGCGTCCCAGGCCACGTGACCGCGTCGACGCAGCCGGCGGAGCAGGTCCACCTCGTCGCCGCCCTGGGTGAGCGCGGTGTCGTAGCCCGGGAACTCGTCGCGGCGGAACGCGAGGTTGGTGGCGGTCACGTAGCCGACCCGGCCGGTCAGGGAGTAGCCCAGGGCCAGGGCGGCGAAGTAGAGGGGCGGGAAGACCGCCGCCCACCACGGCGGGTCGGCGTAGCGGCAGGGTCCTGCCACCGCCACCACGCCATCGTCGAACCGGGCCGACAGCCGCCGAAGCCAGCCCGGTGGGTGCACGGTGTCGGCGTCGGTGGAGACGACGAGCTCGCCCCGCGCGGCCAGGGTGCCAAGTTGCCGGGCGGCGCAGACGCCCCGCTGCGGCTGGTGCAGCACCCGGACGCCGGCGCGCTCGGCCACGGCGGCCGTCGCGTCGGTGCTGCCGTTGTCGACCACGATCACCTCGAAGCCCCCGGGGCAGTCCTGCTGCGCCAGCGAGGCCAGGGTGTCAGGGAGGTAGTCCGCCTCGTTGTAGGCCGGGATCACCACCGAGACCCGGACCGAGGAGGGCTGGTCGACGCCCTGCTGCGAGCCACCCACGCCGGGCCGGGCACTGCCCGGTGAGCGCTCGTGGTCCGTGTCCTTACCGGGGCATGTGGTGTCGGGGCGGGTGGTGTCCGGCCGGGAGGTCAGGGTCCGGCCTCAGATCGCCGGTGGCTTCGGCCAGCTGGAGTTGCCCGGGTCGACCCGGGCGTTGATGGCCTCGATGGCCTCGTGCAGCTGCCGCAGCTGGACGGGGCTGAGCGCGTCGATCACCAGGTCGCGGACCACCCGCACGTGCCCGGGAGCGGACTCCTCGACCTTGGTCATGCCGCACTCGGTCAGGATGGCCTTGGTGTAGCGCCCGTCGTCGGGGTCAGGCTCGCGGGTCACGTAGCCGCGCGACTCCAGCCGCTTGGCCACGTGCGACAGGCGGGAGAGCGAGGCGTTGGTGAGGGCGGCGAGCTGGCTCATCCGCAGCGTCCGGTCCTCGCGCTCGGACAGCACGGCCATCACGAGGTACTCGAAGTAGTTGAGGTCGGCGTCGCGCTCGAGCTGGTTGTCCAGCGCACTCGGCAGCTTGGTGGTCAGGCGGCAGAGGCTGAGCCACACCTGACGCTCGTCGGCGTCCAGCCACGGCACCGGTTGCAGCGTGGTCGGTGCTTCGGGGGAGGACATGCCGTCAGTCTAGGAGGGCTCGCGGCGGCAGCGGACCAGCGCCACGGAGCGCCATACTTCTGCCGACCGACCGTCACCGCCGATCACCGGCCGAGCTCCGGAGGGCCTGCCATGACCGAAGCCGCCGCTGCGGCGTCCGACCCCTGCGTGCTGGTGGTGATGGGGGTGACAGGGACGGGGAAGTCGACCGTGGGGAGCCTGCTGGCGACCCGGCTGGGCTGGGACGTCGAGGAGGGCGACGACCTGCACCCGGCGGCCAACGTGGCCAAGATGGCCAGCGGCCAGCCGCTTCGCGACGCCGACCGCTGGCCCTGGCTGGAGCGGGTGCACGGCTGGATCACCGAGCACCTCGCGGCGGGCCGGCCCGGCGTCATCACCTGCTCGTCGCTGCGACGCGCCCACCGCGACCGGCTGCGGGGGCCCGGGGTCGTCTTCGTCCACCTCGTGGGCAGCCGGGAGCAGATCCAGGCCCGGCTGGACGGCCGCACCGACCACTTCATGCCCGCCTCGCTGCTGGACTCCCAGCTCGCCACCCTGGAACCGTTGCAGCCGGACGAGCAGGGCGTGGTGGTGCCGATCGGCGGCACCCCGGCGGAGGAGGTGGGTCGCGCCCTGACCCTGCTGGCGGCTGCTACGCGTGCTCGGGAGCGGTGAGCAGCAGCCACTCCGCCAGGTGGGCGGCGAAGGAGGAGCGGACGAGCACCTCGAGCCGGTCGTCCGCGCTCCGCGGCTGACCGACGCCGTGCACCACGACCGCGCACTGGGCGAGCAGGGTCTGCACGCAGCGGCCGGGGCCGACGGCGTCCAGGTCGACCGCCATCCCGTGGGACAGCACGTCGCGGGCCCGCGGCCCGGTGAGGACCACGGTGGTCCGGGCCGCGGACACGTCGGTCGCCGTGCCGTCACCGCCGAGCAGGGCCGACAGCTCGGCCTCGTCGGGGCCCCGGCCGTCGGCGCCGCCGAGCAGCAGGTGCTCGTCCGGCCCGAGGGCCAGCACGGCCAGGCCGTCGGCGTAGCTCACCGCACCCGTGCCGGCCGGCAGCGCGATCCCGAGCCGGGCGGCCACCGCGGCCGCGCCGGCCGAGCCCGGGCGGACGCGGAGGTCGAGGGCGCGACGCGGTGCGAGCTCCGCGAGCGACAGCTGCCGGGGGTCCGGCGCCACTGCGGCGAGACGCTCGCGGTAGGCCGCCAGCGGGGTGGCGGGCGTCCGGTCCATCTCGACCGCCGGCGCCGGCCCCGCCGGTGCCGTCCCGGACTCTGCGGCCGGGTCGCCGTCACGACGGGTGCCCTCAGGGTCGAAGACGACCGGTGAGGTGACCGCGGCCTCGTGCAGGACGCCGTCCACCACCACCAGCACCGTCGCCCCGATCCGGTCCCGGCCACTGCCGCAGAGCGCCAGCGCGAAGGGCCGGGCCAGCGCGTCCGAGACGTAGGAGGAGGTGACGTGCCCGAGCATGGGCACCGGGGGAGCGGGCAGGACGCCGTCGAGGAGGACCTCGGGGTCGAGCAGCTGGCTGCCCTCCGGCAGCACCAGGGCCGGGTCGGTCGGCAGCAGACCCACCAGGTGCTTGCGGTCGGCCCGGGAGTTGTCGACGCGGGCGTGCGACCGCTTCCCGAGGTAGTCGGGCTTCTTCTTCGAGACCACCCAGCCCATGCCCAGGTCCTGCGGCGTCACCGTGCCGTCGGTGTCCTGGCCGATGATCGGGTAACCCTTCTCGGCCCGCAGCACGTGCATGGCCTCGGTGCCGTACGGAGTCAGCCCCAGGGGCGCACCGGCAGCCTCGACGGCGTCCCACAGGGCGGCGGCATCGGACCAGGCCACGTTCACCTCGTAGGCCAGCTCACCGGAGAAGGAGATCCGAGCCACCCGGGCCGGCAGCCCGGCCACCTCCGCGTCCCGCCAGGTCATGAAGGGGAACGCCTCCTGGCTGACCTGCAGCCCGGGAGCCACCGTGCCGACCAGCTCGCGGGAACGCGGCCCGACGACGGCCATGGTGGCCCACTGCTCGGTCACCGAGGTGCACCAGACCGCCAGGTGCGGCCACTCGGTCTGCAGCCACTCCTCCATCCAGTCCGAGATCTTGGCGGCGTTGCCGGTGGTGGTGGTGACCAGGAAGCGGTCATCGGCCAGCCGGAACACCGTGCCGTCGTCCAGCACCATGCCGTCGACGGTGCACATCACCCCGTAGCGGACCGAGCCGACCTTGAGGCTGGACATCAGGTTCGTGTAGAGCATGTCCAGGAACGCGCCGGCGTCCGGCCCGGCGACCACGATCTTGCCCAGCGTGC
>Ga0210040_10006089_pt1 | contig 15129 bp, 14 predicted proteins | sample CryGeyCG12114_NA_FD_185462 | JGI IMG/M metagenome (GOLD analysis project Ga0210040, IMG submission 185462) | Groundwater microbial communities from aquifer - Crystal Geyser CG19_WC_8/21/14_NA (SPAdes) (version 2) | ecosystem: Environmental > Aquatic > Deep subsurface > Groundwater | place: USA... | reverse complement strand
GCTCGTGGGGCCCCCGTCCCGCCCTCGCCGCTCTGCTCCGCTAGCGCTCCGCCGGGCGGCAAACGCCCGACCCACCCGGACGGGGGCCCCACGACCCGGCTGCCGCGCCGCTCACCTGCTTGCTCTCCAACGAAACGGCTCCCCAGCTTGAGGGCAAGGCTTCAGTCACGTCCCCTGAGCTTCTCGAAGGGCCATCGCAACGCCCCCTGAGCTTGTCGAAGGGCCCGGAACGGGTTGGCGGATCTTCAGCCGAGCGAGCCGACCTCTTCGAGGCCATTCGACGGGCTCAGGGGGCGTTCCGCGCTACTGGGAGACGCGGTAGACGTCGAAGACCGACGGAACCTGGCGTACGGCGCCGAGGACGTGGTCGAGGTGGGTGGGGTCGCCGGTCTGGAAGGTGAACTTGGCCTTGCAGATCCGGTCCTTGGTCGTGCTCAGGGCGGCCGAGAGGATGTTCACGTGCTGGTCGGACAGGCACCGGGTGATGTCGGAGAGCAGGCGGTTGCGGTCGAGCGCCTCGACCTGGATGGCCACCAGGAACGAGCTCAGCGTCGTCGGCGCCCACTCGACCTCGACGATCCGCTCGGGGAACTTGAGCAGCTCGGCGGTGTTCGAGCAGTCCGCGCGGTGCACGGAGACCCCGGAACCGCGCGTGACGAAGCCGAGGATCGGGTCGCCGGGCACCGGGGTGCAGCACTTGGCGAGCTTGACCAGCAGGTCGTGCGCGCCCTTGACCATGACGCCGGTGGTCGTGCCGCTGCTCGCGCGGCGGCTGCGCCGGCCGGTGACGACGCGGTCCTCGCCGAGCTCGTCGGCGACGGCGTCCTCGCCGCCCGAGGCGACGGTCAGCTGGTTGACCACGGCCTGGGCGCCGACGGTCCCCTCGCCGATGCCGGCGTAGAGGGCGTTGACGTCGGCCAGCTTGAAGTGGGTCGAGATCGCCGTGAGGTTCTCGAGCGTGAGCAGGCGCTGGAGCGGCAGGCCGGCCTTGCGGAGCTGGCGGGCCAGCGCTTCCTTGCCGTTCTCGATCGACTCCTCGCGGCGCTCGCGGGTGAAGTGGTGGCGGATCTTGCTGCGGGCCCGCGGGCTGGCGACGAAGGTCAGCCAGTCGCGGCTCGGGCCGGCGTTCTCGGCCTTGGAGGTGAAGATCTCCACGACGTCGCCGTTGTGCAGCTCCGACTCCAGCGGCACGAGCTTGCCGTTGACCCGGGCGCCGATGGTGCGGTTGCCGACCTCGGTGTGCACCGAGTAGGCGAAGTCGACCGGCGTCGAGCCCTGGGGCAGGGCCTTGACCTCGCCGCGGGGCGTGAAGGCGTACACCTCGGTGGAGTTGATCTCGAAGCGCAGCGAGTCGAGGAACTCCCCCGGGTCGGCAGTCTCGCGCTGCCAGTCGAGCAGCTGACGGACCCACACGAGCTCGTCGTCGGCGCCGTCGGCGGCCACGACCGGGCCGCCGTTCTTGGCGCCCTCCTTGTACTTCCAGTGCGCGGCGACGCCGAACTCGGCGCGCCGGTGCATCTCCTCGGTCCGGATCTGGAGCTCGACGGGCTTGCCGCCCGGCCCGATCACCGAGGTGTGCAGCGACTGGTAGAGGTTGAACTTCGGCATCGCGATGTAGTCCTTGAACCGCCCCGGCAGGGGGGTCCAGCGGACGTGCATGACGCCCATCGCGGCGTAGCAGTCGGACTGGTTCTCGACGAGGATGCGCAGCCCGACCAGGTCGTAGATGTCGGAGAACTCGCGGCCCCGGACGACCATCTTCTGGTAGATCGAGTAGTAGTGCTTCGGCCGCCCGGTGACCGACGCCTTGATCTTGGCGTTCTTCAGGTCGGTCTGCGCCTGCGAGACCACGGTGGCCAGGAACTCGTCACGGCTCGGGGCCGCCTCGGCGACGAGGCGCACGATCTCGTCGTAGACCTTGGGGTGCATCGTGGCGAACGAGAGGTCCTCGAGCTCCCACTTGATCGTGTTCATGCCGAGCCGGTGGGCGAGCGGCGCGTAGATCTCGAGCGTCTCGAGCGCGATGCGCGACTGCTTGTCCGGGCGCAGGTAGTGCAGCGTGCGCATGTTGTGCAGCCGGTCGGCCAGCTTGATGACCAGGACCCGGATGTCGCGGCTCATCGCCACGACCATCTTGCGGATCGTGTCGGACTTGGCCGACTCGCCGTACTTGATCTTGTCGACCTTGGTGCAGCCGTCGACCAGGAGGGCGATCTCCTCGCCGAAGTCCTTGGTCAGCTCCTTGAGCGTGTACGCGGTGTCCTCGACCGTGTCGTGCAGGAGCGCGGCGCAGAGCGTCGCCTCCGTCATGCCCAGCTCGGCGAGGATCGTCGTCACGGCGAGCGGGTGCGTGATGTACGCGTCGCCGCTCTTGCGACGCTGCTCGCGGTGGTAGCGCTCCGCGGTGTGGAAGGCGCGCTCGACGAGCGAGAGGTCGGCCTTGGGGTGGTTGGCCCGGATGACCTGGAACAGCGGGTCGAGCGCGGCCGTCTGCGGGCGCGTGGCGCCCAACCGGGCCAGCCGCTGGCGCATGCGGACGCGCGGGGGCTCGCCGGAGGCTGCCGGCGTCTCGACGACCGTCTGGTCCACCACGCTCGAATCCACCACACCCGTCATGTCGACTGTGGGAGGAGTCTAGTCAGGCGGTGGGCACGCGCTCGTCAGGCGTCCGGGGCCTTGCGGACGACGACGACCTGGTCGCCGGTCTGCAGCGTCGCGACGGCCGGGTCGTAGAAGCGCCGCAGCGTCTTGTTCCGCACGACGGCGATGACGCGCTCGCCCTCGACCTCGCCCGGCGCGTGGCCGGCCTCGGCCGAGGTGACCTGCCGCTCCCCCACCTCGAGGCCCTCGCGGGACGACAGCAGGTCCTCGATCACGGTGCCGATGTTCGGGCTCGTCGCCGAGAGGCCGAGCAGCCGGCCGACGGCCTCCGAGGACGTGACGACGACGTTGGCGCCGCACTGGCGCAGCAGCGAGGCGTTGTCGTCCTCGCGGACCGCGACCACGACGTGCGCGCTGGGGTTCAGCTGGCGCACGGTCAGCATCGCCAGGATGGCCGAGTCGTCGCGGTCGAGGGTGATGACGATCTCGCGCGCCCGGGCGATCTCGGCGCGGCGCAGGATGTCGCGCCGGGTGGCGTCGCCCTCGATCGCGGCGTAGCCGCGCACGTTGGCGTCGGCCACGGCGGTGGGCCGGTCGTCGATGATGACGATCTGGCTGGGGCTCGTCCCGTTCGTCTCCAGGGTCTCGACCGCGCTGCGGCCCTTGGTGCCGTAGCCCACGACGACGACGTGGTTGCGCATGCCACTCCTCCAGCGTCGGTCCCGGTAGATCTGCCGGCCCTGGTTGGCCAGCACCTCCAGGGTGGTCCCGACCAGCAGGACCAGGAAGCCGATCCGCAACGGCGTCACGATGATCGCGTTCAGCACCCGGGCGTGCGGGGCGACGGGGGTGATGTCGCCGTACCCGGTGGTCGTGATGGTGACGGTCGCGTAGTAGATCGCGTCGATCAGGCCGACCTTGCCGTCGCTCGTGTCGTTGTACGAGTCCCGGTCGAGGTAGACCAGCACCACGACGATCGTCAGCAGCAGCAGCGCCAGGCCGCCGCGGCGGGCGAGCTCGACGCCCGGGGACGCGCTGCGCGCCGGCAGCGAGACCAGCGCCTCGGAGGTCCAGCGCCGGTCCTGGTCGAGCCGCCGCATCCGGACGACACCCACGTCAGGCCCCGCCGGTGGTGACCAGCGCGCGGACGTCGGTGAGGCCCGCCCGGTGCAGCCGCGCGCGACCGTTCAGGAAGCCCAGCTCGAGGACCACGGCGACCGCCGTCACCTCGGCGCCGAGCCGGTGCACCAGATCCGCGGTCGCGGCGAGCGTGCCGCCGGTGGCCAGGACGTCGTCGACGACGAGCACGCGCGCACCCGGGCGCAGGGCGTCGGTGTGCATCGCGAGGGTCTCGGTGCCGTACTCGAGGTCGTACGTGACGCTCACGTGCTCGCGCGGCAGCTTGTTCGGCTTGCGGACGGGCACGAAGCCGACGCCGAGCTCCAGCGCGACCGGGCCGCCGAAGATGAACCCACGGGCCTCGAGGGCCACGACGACGTCGACGTCCGGCGGGGCCGACGCCGCGAGGCCCGCCACCGCGGCGGCGAGCCCGGCGGGCGACGCGAGCAGCGGCGTGATGTCGGAGAAGGTGATCCCGGGCTTCGGGAAGTCCGGGACCTCGGCGATCAGGCCGGCGACGAGGTCGGCCGACGGCTGCCCGGCGTCCGGCTCCACCGCGGCTACTTCTTCCGCTGGCTGCGTGGCGCGTTCTGCGGCTGCGCCCGCTTGACCGGACCGTCGACGACCGGCCGGACGAGCGGTCGGGCCGAGGCCGGGACGGTAATCACCCGCGTACCGCCCTTCGCGCCGACGGTGACCCCCGCCGGCTGCTCCGGCGCGTCGGTCAGCAGGTCGTCGGGCTCGGACCGGTCGTCCCGCACGCCGTCGCTGAGGTCCATCGCCGTGGCCCCGCTGCGGGCCTCGGCCTTCCCGCGCCGGTTCTCGACCCGGGCGCGGTGGCGGCGCATGTCGGGCTCGCGCTCCTTGAGCTGGGCGAGCAGCGGCGTCGCGATGAAGATCGACGAGTACGCGCCGGAGACCATGCCGACGAACAGCGCCAGCGACAGGTCCTTGAGCGGGCCCTCGCCGAGGATGAAGGTGCCGGCGAAGAGCAGGGCCGCGACGGGCAGCACGCCGATGATCGTGGTGTTGATCGACCGGACGAGCACCTGGTTGACGGCGAGGTTCGCCGCCTCCGAGTAGGTCTTGGTCGTGCTGGTCTTCACGCCCTTGACGTTCTCGCGCACCTTGTCGAAGACGACGACGGTGTCGTAGAGCGAGTAGCCGAGGATCGTCAGCACGCCGATCAACGTCGCCGGCGTGACCGTGAACCCGACGAGGGCGTAGATGCCGACGGTCAGCACCAGGTCGTGCAGCAGCGCGACCAGCGCCGCCCCCGACATCTTGGCGTCGCGGAAGTAGATCCAGATGACCAGCGTGACCAGGACCAGGAACACGATCAGCGCGATCAGGGCGCGCTCGGTGATCTGGCCGCCCCACGACGCGCCGATCAGGCTGTAGTTCACCTGGTCGCCGGGGACCCCGACCGCCTCGCCGATCGCGCCGCGGACGGCGGGCACCTCGGTCGTGGTGTCCAGGGTCCGCGTCTGCACGCGGACCTGGTTGTTGCCGACCGTGTTGACCGTGGCCTCGTTGAGGTCGGGCACGCCCGAGCGCTGCAGGGCCTCGCGGACGGGCTCGACCATCTGGGAGGCGCTGACCTTGGTCGGGGCCTGGAAGTCGGCCCCGCCCTCGAACTCGATGCCGAGCGTCAGCCCACGGATGAGCAGCGCGAGGATCGACAGCGTCAGCAGGGCGCCGGAGATGATGTACCAGAGGCGCCGGCGGCCGATGAAGTTGTACGAGACCTCACCGGTGTAGAGCCGGTGGCCCAGGTCGGAGAACTTCGACATCAGAGCCTCGATCCGGCCGCGGCGGGCCGTCTGGTGCGGGTGCCCGGGAGGGCCTTGACCCCGAGGTGCGCGGGGTCGAGCCCGGAGAGCTTGTGCCCGCCCCCGAAGAACCGGGTACGCGCGAGCAGCGACATCAGCGGCTTCGTGAAGAAGAAGACGATGAAGACGTCGATGAGCGTCGTCAGCCCGAGGGTGAAGGCGAAGCCGCGCACCGACCCGATGGCCAGGATGAACAGCACGACGGCCGACAACATCGAGACCCCGTCGGCGATCAGGATGGTGTGCCGCGCGCGGCGCCAGCCCGTCTCGACCGCGGTCCGCAGACTCCGGCCGTCGCGGACCTCGTCGCGGATGCGTTCGAAGTAGATGACGAAGCTGTCCGCCGTCACCCCGATGGCCACGATGGCGCCGGCGATGCCGGGCAGGTTCAGCGCGAACCCGACCGAGCTGCCGAGCAGCACCATGCAGGCGTACGTGATCACCGCGGCGATGGCCAGCGAGGCCACGACGACGATGCCGAGCCCGCGGTAGTAGAGGAAGCAGAACAGCACCACGAGGATCAGGCCGATGATGCCGGCCACGATCCCGGCGTGCAGCTGGTCGCCACCCAGGGTCGCGGACACGTTGCTTACCTCGGAGATGTCGAAGGCCAGCGGCAGGGCGCCGTACTTCAGCACGTTCGAGAGGTCGGTCGCCGTCTGCTGGGTGAAGCCGCCGGAGATCTGCGCGGCGCCGCCCGGGATCGCGGTGCTGACCGACGGAGCCGAGATGGACGCGCCGTCGAGGACGATCGAGAACCGGTTCATCGGGTCGGTCTTGGCCGCCAGCGCGCGGGTGGCGTTCTCGAACTGCGTCGAGCCCTCGCCGTTGAACTGCAGGTTGACGACCCACTCGATCCCGTTCTGCGGGATGCCGGCGTTCGCGCTGGTGAGCTCGTTGCCCTCGATCAGCGTCGGGCCGAGCAGGTACTTCTCGGTGCCGGTGCGGTCGCAGGAGAACAGCGGCTGGTCCGAGACGTCGACCTGCGGGTCCCCGCAGGTGAAGCTCGCGAAGTCCGTCGTGTCCGCCTGCGAGGGCTGCCAGTCGAGCGCCTTGTCGGGCGGGGTCCCCTGACCGGGGACGGTCGGCCGCGGGGCGGTCGGCGTTGGTGGGGCCGTCGGCAGCTGCACGTGCGGCAGCATCGGCCGGTTGTTGCCGGCCGGGACCTGGCCCGCGCCCCCGCTCGGGGCGGGCGACGGCGCCGGGGCGGCGCTCTCCGAGGCGGAGGGCACGTTCGGCTCGCCGCTCGGGGCGGGCGTCGGCGTCGGCGCGCCGGTGCTGCCGGCCGACGGCTGCGTGGCCGGCGGCTGGACCTGCTCCGCGGCGTACACGGCCCGGAAGCGCAGGTTCGCGGTCTGGCCGACCTGCTGGACCAGCTGGTCCTGCTGGACGTTCGGGACGCTGACGATGATCTGCCGGTCGCCCGAGACCGTCACCTCGCTCTCGCCGACCCCGAGCGCGTTGACGCGCTGCTCGATGATCGTGCGCGCCTGCTGGAGGCTGCTCGGGTCGACGGAACCGCCGCCGCTCGTGTTGCGGGCGGTCAGCGTGACGGTGGTGCCGCCCCGCAGGTCCAGCCCGAGCTTGGGGGTCCACGTGCTGCCCACGGCCATCAGGGTGATCAGACCCGCGGTGATGACCGCCAGGGCCACCAGCATCCGCAACGGTCGCCCGGTCATCGCTGCCACTTCAGTGCTCTACCTCGTTCGTCAGATGTCGCGCTGGGCCGCCGTACGCAGTCGCGCACGGCCGCCCTCGCGCGGTCAGCGCAGGTTGCTGCGGTCGTTGTCGGTGGCGCTCGACGGGTACGTCGGGCTGGTGGAGGGGGCGGCGGGGTCGGCGCGGACCACCGGCTCCGGGTCCCCGGAGTCGTAGGTGGCGGTCGCCTCGGCCTCGAGCTCGTCGCCGACCTCGTCCTCGGACACGGCGTCGACGTCGGCCTCGGTCGCGCGGCGGACGATCGCCTGCTTGAGGACGGTCAGCTCGACGCCGGGCGCGATCTCGAGGACGGCCTGCTTGGCCCCGAGGGAGACCAGCGTGCCGAACAGGCCGCTCCCGAGCAGCACCTGGTCGCCGGGCTGGAGCTCGCGCGTCATCTTCGCGAGGGCCTGCTGCCGCTTCTTCTGCGGCCGCAGGATCAGGAAGTAGAACGCGACCACCATCAGGAGGACGAGGATCAGCGTGCTGTATTGGTTGGAAGCCACGGTGTGCCGTTCCGGGTCGGGGTCGGAGGGTGTCGGCGGGGGTGGGGACCACCGTCCGACCGGTGAACTCTACCTAGCGAAACGCCGAAACCCCGCAGTCACGCGAACAGACCGGGGTCGGGCGCGCCGCCCGGGGAGCCCGCCGCGGGGTTCCGGGGCGGGGTGAGGCCGAGGTGCGCCCACGCCGCGGGCGTGGCGACGCGGCCGCGCGGGGTGCGCATCAGGAACCCCTCGCGCACCAGGAAGGGTTCCGCCACCTCCTCGACCGTCTCGCGCTCCTCGCCCACCGAGATGGCCAGCGTCGACAGCCCCACCGGGCCGCCGGAGAACCGCTTGCACACGGCCACGAGCACGGCGCGGTCGAGCCGGTCGAGGCCGATGCTGTCGACCTCGTAGAGCTCGAGCGCGGCGGACGCGACGTCGCGGGTCACCCGCCCCGACCCGCGGACCTCCGCGAAGTCGCGGACGCGCCGCAGCAGCCGGTTGACGATGCGGGGCGTGCCCCGGGACCGCTGGGCGATCTCGCGGGCCGCGTCGGGGTCGAGGTCGACGCCGAGCAGGACGGCCGAGCGCCGCACGATGTGCTCGAGGTCGGCGGGGTCGTAGAAGTCGAGCTGGCCGGTGAAGCCGAAGCGGTCGCGCAGCGGGCCCGGCAGCAGCCCGGCGCGGGTCGTCGCCCCGACCAGGGTGAAGCGCGGGATCTCGATCGGGATGGCCGTGGCGCCGGGACCCTTGCCGACGACCACGTCGACCCGGAAGTCCTCCATGGCGAGGTAGAGCATCTCCTCGGCCGGCCGCGACAGCCGGTGGATCTCGTCGAGGAAGAGCACCTCGCCCTCCGTGAGCCCGGACAGGATCGCGGCCAGGTCGCCCGCGTGCTGGATGGCCGGGCCGCTGGAGATCCGCAGCGGGGCGGTCATCTCCGCGGCGATGATCATCGCCAGGGTCGTCTTGCCGAGGCCGGGCGGCCCGGACAGCAGCACGTGGTCCGGCACCCCGCCGCGCCCGCGGGCGGCGGCCAGGACCAGTCCGAGCTGCTCGGCGACGCGCGGCTGCCCCTCGAACTCGGCCAGCGACGTCGGCCGCAGCGCCGACTCGGCGGCCCGCTCGTCGGGGTCGGCGGGCGCACGCACGTCCACGGGGTCGAGGCTCACCGGGCGCTCCCGCCCGGCGTACGGGGGTGGGTCGTCCGCGGGTGGGCCGTCGGGTGCGCCGTCACGGGCGGGCCAGGCTGAGCAGGGCGGCCCGCATCAGGGCGGGCACCCCGAGGTCGGGCTGCTCGACGAGCATCGGCTCGACGTCGTCGCAGGCCGCCTCGGCGTCGCGCAGCGCCCAGCCGAGGCCGACCAGGCCCTGGGTGACCTGAAGGCGCCACAGCGCCTGCCCGGGCAGCGTCGGAGCGCCGAGCCCGGCCACGAGGCCCACCGCGTTGATCTTGTCCTTGAGCTCGATGACGATCCGCTGGGCGCCCTTGCGGCCGATGCCGGGGACCCGGCAGAGCGTCGCGAGGTCCTCGCCCGCGATCGCGACGCGCAGGTCGTCCGGGCTCAGCACGGACAGCGCGGCCTGCGCCAGCTTGGGACCGACCCCGGTGGCGGTGACGAGCAGCTCGAAGAACTCCCGCTCGTCGGCGCTCGCGAAGCCGAACAGCGTCAGCGCGTCCTCCCGGACGACGAGCGAGGTGTAGAGCGTCGTCCGCTGCCCGACGCGCAGGCCGGCGAGGGTGCCGGGGCTGCACAGCGCGAGCAGGCCGACCCCGCCGGTCTCGACGACGGCGGAGGTGGGGCCGAGGGCCGCCACATTTCCGCTGACCTGGGCGATCATGCACGTGCTCCCTTCGTACGGGCCTGGGTCGCGCGGGCCTGGGCCGCACGGGCGGCCGCGTAGGCCTGCTGCTGCCGGGCGGCGACGCCGGACGCCGCCTGCTGGGCCTGGTCGAGCCGGTCGGTGCTGCTCCCCCGCCACACGTGGCAGATGGCCAGCGCGAGGGCGTCCGCGGCGTCCGCCGGCTTCGGCACCTCGGGGATCTGGAGGATGCGCGCGACCATGGCGCCGACCTGGTCCTTGCCCGCGCGGCCGGAACCGGTGATGGCCGCCTTGACCTCGCTGGGCGTGTGCAGGGCGGTCGGGATGCCGTGCCGGGCGGCGACGAGCATCGCGATCCCCGCGGCCTGCGCCGTGCCCATCACCGTGCCGACGTTGTGCTGCGCGAACACCCGCTCCACGGCCACGGCGGCCGGGCGGTAGCGCCGCACCCACTCCTCGAACGTCCGCTCCAGCTCCGCGAGCCGGACCCCGGTGTCGAGCTGGGGCGAGGTGCGCAGCACGTCCACCGCGAGCACGAACGGCTTGCGGCCGGGCACGCCGTCCACCATGCCCAGCCCGCAGCGGGTCAGGCCGGGGTCGATGCCGAGCACGCGCACGCGCGGTCTCCCTCGTCGTCGGTGCGCGTACGGAACCGAACACGCGTTCGTACGCTAACCGAGCGGACGCCGCGTCGGCGTCCTCGACACACCGCTAGCCGGCGGTGACCAGGGCTGCGAGCGTCGGCAAGCGGGCGCCGCTCCGTCTGGACGAGCTCGTGGGCACGGCAACGCTTCTCCGCCGTGACCACGAGGGAGGAAGACGGAGCGTTCAGGCGCCCGATGCGCGAGCGGCCACCAATTCGTCAGCGTTCTGGACGTCGGCGTTGGTGAAGACGTTCTGCACGTCGTCGGAGTCCTCGAGCGCGTCGACGAGGCGCTCGAGCTTCTCCAGCGTCTCCGCGTCGGCCGGCTGGGTGAACTCCGGCACGAAGGACACCTCGGCCGAGTCGTAGTCCAGCCCGGCCTCCTGGACGGCGGTGCGGACCGCGACCGTCACGGCCGGGTCGCTGATGATCTCGAAGTCGTCGCCGAGGTCGTTCACCTCGTCGGGCCCGGCGTCCAGGGTCGCCTCGAGGACGTCGTCCTCGGTGAGCGTGCGCCCGTCCTGCTTCTTGGCGAGCAGCACGACACCCTTGCGGCTGAACACGCGCGCCGTCGACCCGACGTCGGCCATCGTGCCGCCGTTGCGGGTGACCGCGACGCGGACGTCGGACGCGGAACGGTTCCGGTTGTCGGTCAGGCACTCGATGAGCATCGCGATGCCGGCCGGGCCGTACGCCTCGTAGAACAGCGTCTCGTACGCCGCCCCGCCGCCCTCGGCACCGGAGCCGCGCTTGATGGCGCGCTCGATGTTGTCCTTGGGCACCGACGTCTTGCGGGCCTTCTGGACGGCGTCGTACAGCGTGGGGTTGCCGTCGAGGTCACCCCCGCCCAGCCGCGCCGCGACCTCGATGTTCTTGATGAGCTTGGCGAAGGACTTCGCGCGACGCGCGTCGACGACGGCCTTCTGGTGCTTGGTGGTGGCCCACTTGGAATGACCCGACATGGTCGACACCCTAGTACTGCTCGTATCCTTACTCCACGTAAGGAGCCAGCCCAGGAGGACGACGTGCCGGTCGCGACGATGACGAGCAAGGGTCAGCTGACCGTTCCCGCCGAGGTGCGGGCCCGGCTCGGGCTCCACGCCGGGTCGCGCGTCAGCTTCGTCGAGACCGACGAGGGGACCTACGAGCTCCGGGTCGAGCGGGGCTCGGTCCGAGACCTCGCAGGACTCTTCCCGTGGGACGGCCCCCCGAAGACCCTGGCGGAGATGGACGACGCCATCGCGGCCGGCGCGGCGGAGACCATGCACCACCTCGCGGACTGACGGTCGCGATGATCGGCCTGGACACCAACGTTCTCGTCCGGTACGTCGTGGTCGACGACCCCGTGCAGGTCCCACGGGTACGCGAGCTGATGGACAGTCTCACCCCCGCCGACCCCGCCTTCGTCAGCCTCGTCACGCTCGTCGAGCTGACCTGGGTGCTCCGCCAGGGCTACCGGTTGTCGGCGGCAGACGTGCGGACGGTGGTGGCCTCGCTCCTGTCCGCGCAGGAGCTCGTGGTGGAGCGACCAGAACTGGTCGCTCGTGCCCTGACCGAGGCCGCCAGCGCCGGTTCCGACGTGGCCGACGCGCTCGTCGCCGGCCTGGGCCGGACCGCCGGATGCTCCGAGACGGTGACCCTCGACAGCCGAGCAGCTCGCCTCCCGGGGATGCGGCTGCTCGCCTGAACCCTTGCTGAGCGGCGATCAGGCGGGAAGGCGCCAGCGGGGGGTCGGGGGCTTGGTCTTCCACTCCACGATCGACCAGTTCTTGCGCTGGGCGGCGCGCATGAGGGAGATGTCCGGGCTGACGACGACCGGGTTGCCGACCGTGGTGAGCATCGGCAGGTCGGAGTGGCTGTCGGCGTAGGCGAAGCTCCTCGTCAGGTCGACCCCGTGCAGCGAGGCGTAGTGGCTGAGCCAGGCGGCGCGGGACTCCCCCACCAGCGGCGAGGTGGCCAGGTAGCCGGTGGCCCTGCCGTCCGCGTCCACGCCGAGCTCGGCGGCCAGGATCACGTCGAAGAGGTCGCGCAGCGGGCGGGTCAGGACGGAGACGGCCCCGGTGACCAGGATCGTCGTGTGCCCCGCGGCGCGGTGCTCCTGGATCCGCCGCAGGGCGTCCGGTGAGACCCGGTCGAGGATGAAGCCGGTCATCGTCGAGTCCACGCGGCGCTCGAGCTCGGCGAGGTCCATGCCGCGGTAGCGGCGGTAGACGGCCCGCAGGAAGCTGCCGCGGTCGCGCTGCTCGGTGAGGAGGTAGCCGGGCAGGCGGCCCAGCACCTCGCCCAGCTCGACGACCTGGTCGAGCGGGGACAGCTCCGGCAGCCGCGCCCAGAGGTACTGCTCGATCACGTTCGTCGACATGATCGTGCCGTCGAGGTCGAAGACGGCGACCGCTGAGGCCCCGGCCGTGTTGTTCGTCAGGTCCTTGAAGGTGGTCGGCCGGTTGGCCCGCTTCTTGCGGAGCGCGTCCATCCGGCGCACGGAGGCCGTGATCGCCGGGCAGTGGACGTCCTCGAGGTAGGTCGTCCAGTCGTAGCCGGCGGTGTCGAAGGCGAAGGTGCCCACGTCGGCGGGGTCGAGCGACCGGGTCAGCGCGAGGGTGTTGTCGTCGACGAAGTGGAGCTCCGACTGGGCGTACTCGTTGTAGAGCGTGTGGTAGCGCCGCCAGAAGTCGAGCCGGCCGCGCATCAGGTCGAGGTCGCGGGCGAGCTTGCGCGTCTGCTGCGAGCGGGGCGCCCGCGAGATCACGCGCTCGGCCAGGCCGTGCGCGCGCTCGGAGGTCGACAGCAGCCGTTCGACCGAGACGGCCCCCGGGAACTTCCACTCCGGCAGCGGGGCGCCCGGCTTGGAGACGTTCTCCAGCGGGTGCGCCGTGAAGTACGCGCGGATGTGGCCGTAGATGTCGTGGAAGGTCAGCGGGTTCCGGGCGCCGGAGCTGACGTGGTAGTACTCCGGCTCGCCCGGCGTCGGGTCGGTCGCGCAGACGGCGAGGATCGCGTTGACGACGTGGTCGCACGGGACGATGTCGATCACCGCGTCGGCCGAGGCCGGGAACTCGGGCAGGTCCCCGCGCCCGTACGCCAGGATCAGCGGCTCGGCCATCTTGAAGCCCTCGATCCAGCCCGGGTAGGGGTGGAGCCAGCTGGACTCGACGATGGCCGGGCGGACGATGGAGATCTCGATGTCGGCGCCGAGGTCGGTCACGACGCGCTCGCCGAGGGCCTTGGTGAACGTGTAGACGTCGGTCCAGCCCAGCGAACGGGCCCGCTCGGTGCCCGCGGCGACGAGCTCGGCCGTCACCCACTCCTGGCGGCGGCGCTCGGTGTCCGCGGCGGTGGTGAGGAAGCCCGCCTGGCGGTGCTGGCGCTCGGCCTGCTTCCGCAGCTCGGCCAGCCGCTCGGGCATCCGGGAGGCCGCCTCGACCTGCTCGCGCATGGCCAGCCCGGCGCGGGTCTCGGCCTCGTAGTCGATGCCGTGCACGTGCCCCGCCTCGGGGATCGCGCCCCGACGCCGGCCCGCGGTGTACGCGGTGGAGATGTGGACGTAGTGCGGCACCTTCGTGCGCTCGCCGTCCGGCCCGGTGACGGCCTCCAGCATCCGCTGCATCAGGACCTGCGTGCCGACGACGTTGGTCGTGAAGGCCTGGTCGATGGGCGGGTCGAAGGAGACGTCGCCCGCGCAGTGCACGACGACGTCGAGGTCGGCCGGCAGCGCGGGGACGTTCGGCAGGTCGCCCTCGATGACCTCGACGCGCGCGAGCAAGCCGTCGAGACCGCCGTGCTGCTCGGCGAGCTCGGCGAAGATCTTCTTCTTGAGCAGGTTCCGGACGCGGGTGACGGCGTCCGCGGAACCCTTCCGGCGGACGAGCACCGACGGCTTCGTGTCCGGGAGGTCGGTCAGCATCTTCCACAGCAGCTGCTCGCCGATGAACCCGGTCACCCCGGTCATGACGATCTTCTTACCGGCCAGGAGGTCGCGCAGGCGACCGTCCAGCAGCGGGCCGTGCGGCGGTTCGCGCAGCTCGCTCAGCGCCGGACCGCGGTGGAACGTGTCGGCGGGGACGCTCATGCGCGCGCCTCCACGTCCGTGTCCGCGTCGGAGTCGGTACGGGACCGGCGGGTGACGGCGAGGGCCTCGGGCAGCGAGAAGCTGCCGACGTAGAGGGCGGTGCCGATGATGGCGCCCTCGACCCCCCGGCCGACGAGGCCGGACAGCGCCTCGATGTCGGCCAGGGTGCTGATGCCGCCGCTGGCGACGACCGGCGCGTCCGTACGCGCGCAGACGTGGGCGAGCAGGTCGAGGTTGGGGCCGGACAGCATGCCGTCGCTGGCCACGTCGGTCACGACGAACCGTGCACAGCCGGCGGCGTCGAGCCGGGCCAGGGTCTCGTCCAGCTCGCCGCCCTCGCGCGTCCAGCCGCGGGCCGCGAGGCGGGTGCCGCGGACGTCGAGGCCGATGGCCACCTGCTCGCCGTGCTCGGCGATGATCCGCTCGCACCAGGCCGGCGACTCCAGCGCGGCGGTCCCGATGTTCACGCGGGCGCAGCCGGTGCCGAGGGCCCGCTCGAGGCTGGCGTCGTCGCGGATCCCCCCGGACAGCTCGACCGAGACCCCGGCGGCCGCCACGGCGGCGACGATCGGGGCGAGGACGGCGGCGTTGCTGCCGCGCCCGAAGGCGGCGTCGAGGTCGACGAGGTGGATCCACTCGGCACCGTCGTCGACCCACCGCTGGGCGGCGGCCATGGGGTCGCCGAACACCTTCTCTGAGCCGGCGACACCCTGCACGAGCTGGACGGCCTGGCCCGCCGCCACGTCGACGGCGGGCAGCAGGACCAGACGGTCGGGGTCAGCACGATCGACACGCGGGAGCACCGGACGACCTTACCGGCTGCCCGCGCCCGACCCGTCCCGACGACCGGCCTCC
>Ga0210040_10006088_pt1 | contig 15136 bp, 17 predicted proteins | sample CryGeyCG12114_NA_FD_185462 | JGI IMG/M metagenome (GOLD analysis project Ga0210040, IMG submission 185462) | Groundwater microbial communities from aquifer - Crystal Geyser CG19_WC_8/21/14_NA (SPAdes) (version 2) | ecosystem: Environmental > Aquatic > Deep subsurface > Groundwater | place: USA... | reverse complement strand
TCAGCTCGATGCTTAGTTCGAGGATCATGGGGCCATTGGGGCCGAGCAGCAGAAGCTGCTCCCGCGCGTCCCGCTTGATCAGGACAAGACTGTGCCGAGCATCGATCGCAGTTCGGGCGACGATCCCGAGCCGTGCCGCTCCGGCATAATGACCAGGCAGCTTCAAGCCGAAGCGCCGGACGAGCCACAGCAACCCGGCGGGCACGGCCAGCAGCAGGCCCAGCGCTATGCCCATGCGCATCAAGCTGGCAGCGTCCACGGGTGTCAGCCTCGCTCGGTCACGTCATGGATTTCGAAGGCCGTCCGCTCGCCATCGATCATGACCTTGCCAAGCGCCACCGCGACCCCGTTCACGACCATGGTGCTCAGGCTGTCGGCGGTGCCGTCGAGCGGGACGATGGACCCGCGTTCCAGCCGCAGCAGCTCGCGCAAGCGCAGCCGATGGCTGGCAAGGATGATCCGGGCGTCGACCTTGATGTCTTTCAGCGTCGTCATGCGTGTCGGCCAGGCTCCCCTTGTCCTCATCATCATGGACACAAATGCGGACGCTCCGGCCGGACCTAGGCAAAATTTTCCTATGGGGTGGAGGACTGACGACAATGGAGCTCTTGTCTCATGGACCTCAAATCGGTCACCAGGATCAGTGCCTCGGGACTTCAGGCGCAAAGCCTTCGAATGCGGGTGATCGCCGAAAATCTGGCGAACTCCGACAGCGTGGCGGCGACGCCGGGCGGCAATCCCTACCAGCGTAAGCTGGTGCTGTTCTCGCCCACGGACGATGGCGTCAAGGTCGCTGCCGTTCGCCGCGACAGCAGCAGCTTCACCCGTGTCTACCAGCCAGGCCACCCGGCCGCGGATGCCGCCGGCTACCTCCTGCGCCCCAACGTCAACAGCCTTGTGGAGGCCGCCGACATGAAGGCCGCCCAGCGCAGCTACGAAGCAAACCTCAACGCCATCGAGGCGGCGCGCGCCATGACCCTGCGCACCCTCGACCTCATCAAGTAGAAACGGAGTTTTCCCGCATGAGCATCAACTCGCTTGGCCCGATCCGTGCCTACCAGCAGGCTGCACGCCTGCCGTCCGCGCCTTCGTCGGCGGAGGAAGGCGGTTTCGGCTCGCTGGTGGAGGGCCTGGTCAAGGAGACGGCCGCAAGCCTGCGCACGGCGGAGCAGGCCAGCGCCGCGCAGGTCGCCGGCAAGGGCGACCTTGTCGACGTGGTGACCGCCATCGGTGCGGCCGAGACCGCACTCGACACCATGGTCGCCGTCCGCGACCGGGTGGTCAGTGCCTATCAAGACATCATGCGGATGCAGATCTGATGGCACCGGGGGAGGTCCTCGACCTGACCCGCGCCGCCCTGGTCCTGCTGCTGACCGTTGCCGGTCCCTTGCTGGTCGCGTCGCTCGTCACCGGCGTGCTGATCGGCCTGCTCCAGGCACTCACCCAGGTGCAGGAGATGACCCTGACGTTCGTCCCCAAGCTGCTGGTGATGGGAATCGTGCTGCTGCTCAGCCTGCCATTCATGGGCGAAGCGCTTGGCGACTTCACTGCCGAACTCGGCCAGCGGATCGCCGGCGCCTGAGCCATGTCGCCGATCCTGTACCAGGAGGCGGCCGTCCAGCTGCTGTTGTTCGCCAGGCTCGGCACCATGCTGATGCTGCTGCCCCTGGTCGGCGATGATCCGGTGCCGCGGCAGGTGCGCCTGCTCCTGGCGGTGGGCCTGTGCTTCGCGCTCGGCGGACTTCTCCGCCCATCGGTCCTGCCGCTGGCGACCGGTGGCGAGGCCAGGCTCGCCATCCTGCTGTGCAGCGAGACGATCACCGGACTGGCGCTCGGCATCCTTGCCAAGCTGTTCTTCCAGGCAGCGGTAATGACCGGCTCCCTGCTCAGCCTGCAGACGGGTCTCACCGCCGCCATCGTGTTCGATCCGATGATGGGCGGGCAGACGCCCATGCTGGGCAAGCTGGTCGGGCTCGCCGCAACCATCTTCTGCTTCTTGCTCGGCCTCCACGAATGGTGGTTTGCCGGGATCGTGCAATCCTATCGCAGCTTCCCGCCGGGCCTTCCCCTGCAGGCCGCTGACTGGGCCACCCTGGCGATCGCAACGACCGGCAAGGCGACAGCGCTCGCAGTCAGCCTCGCCGCTCCCTTTCTCGTTTTCGGCATCCTGTTCAACGTCGCCCTTGGCTTTGCCGCGAGGCTTGCGCCCACCATCCAGATCTTCTTCGTCGCGCAGCCCCTCCTGATCGCCGGCGGAATCGCGCTGCTGGCGGTAACGATCGGCGCCATGCTGACCGGTTTCGGCGACGCCTACCGCGACTGGCTTGGCGGGGGCTGGGCTTATGGCTGATGCCGAGGACAAGACCCACGCGCCATCCCAGAAGAAGCTGGACGATGCAGCCAAGCGCGGTGAAGTCGCGACCGCGCCCGAGATGCGCCATGCGCTGCTGCTCGCAGCCATGTTCGCCGGCCTCAGCTGGTTCGGTGCTCGCCTCGCGGAAGGTCTCGCGCGCCTGGCCGCAGCGGTGTGGGAGGGGGCGGGGGACGTACGCCTCGGACCCGACAGCGCGCAGGGCTTCGCATCCGGCGTCGTGGGAGCAACGGGCGCACTGCTTGCCCCCTTGCTCCTCCTGTTCGTCGGTGCGGCGCTCGCAACGGGGGTGACGCAGGGCCGCGTGACCTTCAGCTGGTCTCGGCTCGGGATCAAGTGGAGCAAGGTCAATCCGGTTGCGGGCTGGAAGCGACTGTTCGGCGGGCAGGGCGTGATCGAATTCCTCAAGACGCTCGCCAAGTGCCTTGCGGTCCTGACCCTGTCCTGGTTGCTGCTCGCTCCCGTCTTGCCGGCCGCCGACGCGATGGTGGGGCTGGCGCCGCTGGCCATTGCTGCTCTGGCTGCCGGCCTTTCGCTTGCCTTGCTGAAAGGGCTCCTGCTCCTGGTAGGCGCGCTCGCCGCTGCCGACTTCGTTTGGCAGCGCTTTGCCTTTCTGAAGAAGATGCGGATGAGCCACCAGGAGCTCAAGGACGAGCACAAGGACTCCGAAGGCGACCCCAAGGTCAAGGCGAAGCAGCGGCAGGTGGCCGCGCAACGCAGCCGCCAGCGGATGATGGCGGCAGTCCCGACAGCCAGCGTGGTGATCACCAACCCGACCCACTTTGCGGTGGCGCTGCGCTATGAGCATGGCTCCATGCGTGCGCCGGTGGTGGTCGCCAAGGGCGCCGACCTGATTGCCCTGCGCATCCGCGAGCTGGCGCGCGAGGCCGGCGTGCCGCTGGTCGAGAACAAGCCGCTTGCCCGCGCCCTGTTCGCAAGTGCCGAGGTCGACCGGCCCATTCCCGTCGATCAATATACGGCGGTCGCTGAGGTGATCAGCTTCGTCCTGCGCCAGTCGCGCAAGCTGCAGTCCTAGCGCTCGCCCTTGGCGAGCTCCACCAGCACACGCAGTTCGATGTCGCGCAGCAGCGCCGCAAGTTCGCCCTGCTCATCGAGCGACGCGCCGCTCCAGTCGCGAAGTTCGGCAAGGTCGGCGGCAGGCACGGCACCGATCGCCAGCGCACGGTGCAGCCGTTCCAGTGCTCCAAGACCACGTTCGGCGCGGCGCAGCGTGGGCCGCCGGTGCGCATCGGGCGCCTGTGCGGCGACGGCTACCAGCATAGCGACGCTTGCCGTCGGAGTGGGACTGGTCAGCGGCGGAGCAAGGGGAGCAGCGGGTGCGGTCTCGGCGCGAAAGGGCGTAGCGGCAGCGTCGCCTCGGCTGCTCTTGAGCAGGCCCAGCAGCGCCAACTGGATCGAAGCGGCAGGATCGACCCGCATCTCGGACCTTCTCTCCCCGGGCGAACCGCCGCCCTTCTCATCTCTCTATAGAGGGGGGAAGGCTGCGCGCGGGCGCGGTCAAGCAAGCAGGTGCCATGCGGTCCCTTCCTCTTCTCACCACCATCGTCCTGGCTGTGGCCGCGCTGGTCGCGCCGAGCGCGTCGGCAGCGCCGCGGATCAAGGACATCGTCACGGTGGAGAACGTCCGGCCGAACCAGCTGGTGGGCTACGGCCTCGTGGTTGGCCTCGCGGGCTCGGGCGATCGCCTGCGCAACGCGCCGTTCACCGAGGAATCGCTCCAGGCGATGCTGGAGCGGATGGGCGTGGCCACGAGGGGCATCAACCTTCAGTCCCAGAATGTCGCGGCCGTGACCATCACCGCCACCTTGCCGCCCTTTGCGCGCGCCGGCTCGACCATCGACGTCCAGGTTGCCGCGATCGGGGACGCGTCCAGCCTGCAGGGAGGAACCCTGCTTGCAGCGCCGCTCAAGGGCATGGACGGGCAGACCTATGCCATGGCCCAGGGCCAGGTCGCGGTCAGCGGCTTCAAGGCGCAGGGTGCGGCCGCGAAGATCAACCGCGGCGTGCTCACTTCCGCACGCATCGCCGGCGGCGCCATCATCGAGCGGGAGGTCGGCTATGCCCTGCGGTCCGCCCAACGCCTCCGCCTGGCCCTGCGCAATCCCGACTTCACCACTGCCCAGCGGATCGCAGCGACGATCGAGGCGCGCTATCCCGGTGCGGCCCGCGTGCTTGATCCTGCGACAGTGGAACTGGTCGGCAACGGATTGCCGCTGATCGACCTCTACACGGAGGTGGAGAAGCTCAGCGTCGACGTCGATCAGCCGGCCCGGATCGTCATCAACGAGGCCGCCGGCACCGTGGTCATGAGCGGCGACGTGTCGATCAGCCCGGTCGCGGTCGCCCAGGGAGGGCTGACCATCAGCGTCAGCGAGGCCCCGCAGGTGAGCCAGCCTTCGCCGCTGAGCGATGGACAGACCACGGTCGTCCCCCGCACGAGTGTGGAGGTGGACGACGGTTCGGGAGCCAGCCTGGCGATGGTTCGCGGCACCACGCTGGCGCAGCTGGTCGGCGGACTGAACGCTCTTGGCGTTTCACCCCGAGACCTCATCACCATTCTTCAGGCGATCAAGGCGGCCGGCGCGCTCCAGGCGGAGATCGAGGTACAATGACCGGTTCGATCACCACCGCTGGTGCCGGGCCGGCTGCGCAAAGACGGGAGCACAGCGCCCGAGAGTTCGAGGCCGTGTTCGCAGGTCAGCTTGCCCAACTGCTGCTCGAGCAGGTGGAGGTCGATCCCTCCTTCGGAGGCGGGCACGGCGAGGAGATGTTCCGCGGCGTACTGGCCGAACAGCTTGGCAAGAGCATCGCCGACAGCGGCATGCTGGGCCTCGCACCTGCCGTCCTTGCCCAGATCCAGCGGCTCGAGGAGGGCCAGCCATGACCGACATCCTGCTTCCGATCCTGACATCGCTGACCGCCCTGATGGTGGAGGAAACGGCATTGCTCGCCGGCGGCGCACGCCCGTCCGAGGTCGCTCCGCTGGCGTCCGCCAAGCTTCGCCTGGTGGGCGAACTCGAAGCGGCCGGGGCAGAGCAGGACCGGCTGACGCCCGACTGGCTTGCAAGCCTCCCTGCTACCGATCGCAGCCAGGTCCGGGCCGAAGTTTCGGCCTTGCGCGCCGCAGCTGAGGCCAATGCCGCAGCCTTGCGCCGGCAACTCGACTTGTCCCGTGATCTCCTGGGCGAGATCGCGAACGAGGCCCGCAGGCTCAGCGGTACGCGGCAGAAGACCTATCGGAACAGCGGCGTGCTCCAGCAGAGCGACAATCCGTCACCGGTCGCGGTGAACACCCGCCTCTAGGCGCTGCGGCTGCCCAAGGCAGTCCGAATCAACCCCATCTGCTTGCGATAAAGGCTGGTCAGGGTCGCATAGTCCGCCTGTACCTCTCCCATCTGCAGCAATTGCTGTTCCAGCGTCACGTTATTGCCGTCAGGCTTGGTTTCCTGGATCGAGCGATCGAGGATCGTGGCGGAGTTCGCGCGCTTGCGGGCGCCGAGCGCCAGCATGGCCTCTGTCGGTCCGGCCTTGGGGCGCTGCCCCGTTGCTGATCCGTTCACCAGTGCGGCGAAGTCCGGAGCCTTGAGGGTCCTCGCCTTGAAGCCTGGAGTGTCGGCATTCGCGAGGTTCTCGGCGATCACCTGCTGCCGCGCTCCGAGGTGGCGGAGCGCCGCGGTGATCCCGTTGAGCAAGCCGGCCATTGTTCAGCCTCCCAGACGCGCGAGGGCGTCCTGATAACGGGCCAGTTGCTGGCCAAGATAAGGCGACACGGTTCCGCTCTTCCGGCCTTCGGCGAGAGCGGCCTTGGTCTCGTCCCAGTACAGCGACCGGAAGCCGGCCTGCACCGTCGCGATGGCGCCTTCGATCCGCTCCAGCGCCTGCTTGGCGGACGCGGCGTTGCGAAGGGAGAGCCCTTCGACGAGGTCGAGCCCATAATGTCCGCCGGGCTTTACCCGGGGAGCCTTGGAGTCGAAGGGCGGCGGAACGATCAGCTGCCCAGGCGCAAGGCCAAGCTTGGCCAGTGCATCCTGCCCCTTCGGACCGGCGAGAAGGTCGATGCGGTGGCCTGCCGAAGGCTCGATCCGGAGCTTCGGCGCGCCTTCGCTCCGGGCGATGGTAACGCGCCCGACCGAGCGGCCAAGCAGGCGGCTGACCCGGTCGGCGAAGCTGCTGGCGCTCTCGTCGGCGCCGATCGCAACCAGCAGGGGCGATCCCCCGTTCACCCTCAACGAGAAGCTGTCGCCTGGACGAAGAGCGGTGAGGTCCACCAGCTTCTGCGATTCCGCCGGGTTGAGGACTCCGTCGTTGAAACCCAGCTTGTGCACCGCACTGTCGCCATGCTCGGCGAGCGTCATGGTGACCGGCCCCGACCGGGTTCCGCCGCGACCCCATTGCTGCACCTGCTCGACCGTGCCCGTGGCGGCGTCCAGCCTGGCGATGAAGGCATCCACCGAGCCGCTCTTGGCTGCGCCGAGCACGCCGGTCGTGCGCCCGGCGACGAACAGGTCATCGCCGCGAAACAGCATCTGGTCGATCCGGTCGTCGCCGCTGCTTGCCAGGTTCGCCCAGGCCAGGCCGCCATTCGCGATGATCGCGACGGCTCCATCGCCGTTCCGCTGCCCCCCCACCGCGAGCCGACCGTCGGCAGCGACTGCCAGGGACGTCGCATTGAGGCCTTCCAGGGTCTGGGACGAGATCGGTTGCGAAAGGTCGCCGGGAGCATATCCTTGCACCAGCGCGTCCGTGCCTTGCTGCGTCAGCACGAGCACTTCCCCAGCAGGCGCAATGGCGAGGCCCTTGATCTGCGTTCCACTGGAAGGGGCAAGCGCCTGGCGCGTGACGAGCTTGCCGGAAGCGTCCAGCTTGGTGAGCGACAATTGCCCTTCCGCATTCCGGCCACCCACCACCATGCTGCCGTCAGATGCCGCGGCAAAGCCCTGCATCTGTTCGTCACCCACTTGGCGGACCTGCGCCAGCATCAGCTCTTCGCCGGCAGCGCCGAAGCGCGCCACCAGCAGGTCGCGGTCGGTGCCCCCACCCGTGGGCGCGGCGGTGCCACCGACAACCACTCCGCCGCCCGGCGCCAGCGCAACGGAAAAGCCGGTCGCGCTTCCCGACGTGCCAAGGCTTCGTTGCCAGACCTGCCGGCCCCGCGAGTCCAGCTTGAGCAGGACAAGGTCATCCGCTCCATCGCTGACCTGCGAGCCAAGCGTGCCGCTGCTCGTGCCGACCGCATAAGTGAACCCGTCCGCGTCGGTCACCGTGGCCGCAAGTGCAAGCGGAGCCGGCAAGGGCGGTGCCGCGCTTCCGTCCTTGAGCGGCGCTTGTGCGGTTGTCCCGGGAAGATCGGTGGCAGAAAGAACGGATAGCGGGCTTCGCTGAAGCAGGTCGGCGGGCAGGTCGAAGCGGGCCAGCGACACGGGTGCAAGGGCGCCATCCACATTATGCGTCGCTGCGACCATCAAGGTCGGACGCGCGTCGTCCTGGCGAAGTGCGACTTCCTCGATGCCGCCGTTGTGCAATTCCAGGCCCCAGCCGCCGCCTTCGTGGCGGACCACCGCGAACGCACTCTGGTACTTGGGCACGGGATTGCCGCTACCATCGAGGATCGGCTGCCCGTCGCTGCCCAGCATCGGCAAGGCCGCGATGGCCTGGTTGAGCGCGTTGGCGATGCTGTCCAGCTTCGGCGGCTGCGGGAGGGTCGCCAGGTCGATCACGAAGGTGTCGCTTGCACCCGGCCGCGTCAGCCGCAGGCTGAAGCGCTCGGTTCCGTCCAGGCCGGCGATCGCCGCATCACGCTCGGCCACGACCTTGCTGCCACGCAGTTCGGACGGCACGGCCGGTGGAAGGGCCAGGCTGTCGGCGCGGCGCGCCGCCCGCCCGAAGGACAGGGTCAGCTGCTGCCCCGGCGCCGTCGGCATCCAGCCCTGAAGCTCCTGGAGCCCGGCGGCGAAGCGATCCTGCACCGCCTGCAGGTTTCCGGTCCCGCTCACCCCGGCTTGTGCAAGTGCTCGCAATCGCTCCAGCGCCTTATAGGCGGTAAACGCGGTGGCGACGTCCGGGGGCAGGGTCCCGTTTGTCGGCCTTTCGACGAGCGAGGGCAGCGCGAGGATGCTGGACACGCTGGCAGGAACGGGGCCCTGCTTCCAGACGGGGGTGACGACCGGCGTTGTGAAGTGCATTCGGGCAAGGCGCACCGCCCGGCTTTCCACCGTCAGTGGGGAGAGCAGGCCGCCATAGTTGCTGCCGCTGAGCAGCGACAGTCCGGCAAGGCTGTTCGCAAGGCTCGTCATTCTTAGCTCCGCCGCGGCCCGCAGGCCCATCTACCCTTCTATGATAGGCGGGAAGGAGGGTCGGCGTGCATCTCACCCTGTTTGCCATTGGAGGAGGGCTCCGCCTGTGAGCATGGCCGCCCTTGCTGCCGAGCCGCCTGAGCTCAAGAAATATACCGGGGCGCAGCGCGCCGCCGCCCTGCTGCTGGTGCTCGGCCGCGAACATGGCGCGCCCATCTGGGAAGCCCTGTCGACCGACGAGGTCAAGGAACTGTCGGCAGCGATGGCGCAGCTCGGCCGGCTGCCTGCCTCCGTCGCCGACCACCTCCTTGTCCGTTTCTCGGGCGAAGTGTCGAGCATGGCCTCGCTGCACGGCTCCTTCGAGACCACCGAGCGGCTGCTCGGCGACATCCTGCCCGCCGACCGGGTCAAGGAAGTCATGGAGGACATCCGCGGACCGTCCGGCCGGACCATGTGGGACAAGTTGTCCAACGTCGGCGAGGGCCTGCTCGCCTCCTACCTCAAGAACGAGCATCCGCAGACGGTGGCGGTCATCCTGGCCAAGCTTCGCCCCGACCATGCCGCCCGCGTGCTGGGCGAACTGCCGCGCGAGTTCGCCGTCGATGTCATTACCCGCCTGCTGCGGATGGATACGGTGCAGAAGGACGTCATTCTCGAGGTCGAGCGCACGCTCAAGACCGAGTTCATGACCAATCTTGCCCGGACGCAGCGGCGCGATCCGCATGAAAGCATGGCCGATCTGTTCAACGCCATGGACCGGTCCACGGAAGAGGCCATGCTGAGCGCGCTCGAGGAATGCCTGCCGGAATCGGCCGAGCGCATCCGCTCGCTGATGTTCACCTTCGAGGACCTGACCAAGTTGCTCCCGCCGGCAATCGCAGCCGTGGTCAAGGCGGCCGACAAGAAAGTCATGGCGCTGGCGCTCAAGGGCGCGAGCGAGGAGCAGCGCGGCGTCTTCCTGGCAGCGATGACCGAACGCGCCGGAGCGCTGCTCAAGGAAGATATCGCCGCCATGGGTCCGGTGCGCGCCCGCGACTGCGAGGATGCGCAATCGACCCTCGTCCGGATGGCGAAGGAACTGGCCGACCGCGGCGAGATCGTCCTGGTCGATCCCAAGAGCGACGACAGCCTGATCGTATGAGCAGCGTCGTCCGGCCCCATTCCTTCACCGCCGAGTTCCGCGAAGTGGCGGCCGCCCGCTCCCATGCCGAACTGGAAGCGGAGGTCTCGCGGCTCCAAAAGGAGGTCGGGATGGCCTGCGCCGAAGGCCGCGCCCGAGGTGCCGCCGACGCCTTGGCCCAGCTTCAAGCGGAACGGGATACGGCGCTCGCGGCCGCGGCCGCCGCCCTGTCCGCCGGCCTTGCCCACCTCGATCAGCGTTTCGAGGAAAGCGAGCGCGTACTTGCCCGTGTCGGAGCCGAGCTGGCGCTCGACTTCGCCGACCATCTTGCCGCCCGTGCGCTGGAGCGCGACCCGCTGCTTGCGATCGACGAGGCGCTGACCCGTGTCCTGGGCCAGGTCCGCCGCGAGCAGCCACTGGAGGTGCGGGTCGCGCCCGTGCTGGCCGAAGCGATGGAGCGCTGCATCGCCGAGCGGCAGGCAGGCGAGCGACGGACGCTGCATTTGACCGTCATTCCCGATCCCGTGCTGCCGGAGGGAGACGCACGAGTGGAATGGGACGGCGGAGCGCTCCTGCTTGACCGCGCCGCGCGGCACGCCTTCCTGCAAGAGGAGATCGCCGCACTGCTCGCGGCGTGAACTAGGCAAATTTTGCCGCCTGCCAGATCTTCCGGGCTCCTCACCCCCCTAGAAGAGAGAGGTGTTCAAGGTCCTCGTCCAGAAATTCGGAGCCAAGCGGCTGGCCTTCATGGGGGCGGTCGCTGCGGCGCTGCTTGTCGGTCTCGCCTACCTCTCCCTGCCGGGACGCTCCGGGCCGATGACCTACCTCTTCACCGATCTCGAGCCTGCTCAGGCGCAGGCCATCGCCGACAAGCTCAAGTCGCAGGGGGTCGAGTTCCAGCTCTCGGCCGATGGCACGGCGGTGATGGCGCCGCAGGACCGCGTCGCCGAACTGCGCATGACCCTGGCCGGCGAGAAGCTGGGCGGAAAGGTCGGTTACGACGTGCTGGATGCCGAGCAGCCGTTCGGCACCTCCGCGACCCGGTCCCGCATGAACGAGACCCGCGCCATCGAAGGTGAGCTGGCTCGTTCCATCGAGAGCCTGGACCTGGTGGCGCGCGCCCGCGTGCACCTTGTCATGCCCGAACGCCCCTTGTTCGCCAGCGAAGGGCGCCGCGCCACAGGCTCCGTCACCGTCAAGACCAGCGGTCGACTTGGCGCCGAGCAGGTGCAGGCCATCCGCTACCTCGTCGCCTCCGCCGTTCCCGAACTCTCGCCCGAAGCGGTGTCGGTCGTCGACCAGACGGGTGCTCTGCTCGCCCGCTCCGGCGAAAGCGGCGCAGCGGGTGCTGCGAGCGCCGACGAACGGCAGACGGCAGTCGAAGCGCGGCTTCGCCAGCAGATCGAAAGCCTGCTCGAGCCGATCGTCGGCATCGGCAAGGTTCGGGCGGAGGTCGCAGCCGTGATCGACCGCGACCAGACGCGCGAGGAAGCCAGCCTGATCGATCCCGAACGCCAGGCGATCGCTCGCCAGGTCACGGTGGAGTCGGGCGACAAGGCCGATGAGCAGGGCGCACCGGCGACCGCGACCACCGTGTCGGCCCAGCTCCCGGATGCTTCCGCCACGCCCAATGCTCCCGGCGAGCGCCGCACGTCCGAGCAGAACGAGACCAGCGAGGACACGACCTACGACAACAGCCGCACCACCACCGTTAGGGTGAAGAGCCCTGGCGAGGTCAAGCGGCTGACGGTCGCCGTGATGATCGATCCGGGCGCGCAGCCGCTTCCCGCGCCGCAGCTTCAGCGCCTCCAGCGGCTGGTCGAGAACACCGTCGGCTTCGACAGCGAGCGCGGCGACAGCGTGGTGGTCGAAGCGATGAAGTTCAGCGCCGTGGACCTTGCTGAAGCGGACAGCAGCTTCCTCGACAAGCTTCCCACCGAGCAGATCTTCTCGCTGCTGAAGCTCGTTGTCCTCGCTGTGGTCGCCCTGCTGGCGTTGCGGTTCCTCAAGCCGCTGCTGGAGCAGCGCCTCTCAGCGGAGCCGACGGCGGCACTGGCAGGCGCGCCTTCTACTCTCCTGCCGTCCGCTGAAGGGGCAGGCAGCGGCGCCGAGCTGGCACTTGCGGGCGCAGACAAGGCGCAATTGCTGCTCGATCAGGAGATCGCGCTCGCCGAAGTCGACGGAAAGCTCAAGGCCTCCGCACTCAAGCGGGTGGGGGACACGGTCGGCTCCAGCCCACACGAGGCCACGGCGGTGATCCGCCAGTGGATGACACAGTGAAGGACGCATGATGACCGAGGAGCAGGCCGGCGATCTTCCGCTTCCCGGCAGCGATCCCTTGCCCGAACTCGATCCACTGGATTTCGACCAGTCGCTGGCGCTTGCGTCCGGGCCGGCTCCCGCTCACCCGAGACCGCGGCCCGACCTTGCCCCCTTGTTCGACGTCAAGGTCACCGTGGAAGCCGTGCTTGGCGGGACCAGCATGACGGTGGACGAATTGCTCGGCCTCACCGCCGGCAGCGTCGTCGAGGTGGATCGCCGGGTCGGCGAGCCGATCGACCTGATGGTTGGCGGCAGGGTGCTGGCGCGGGGCGAACTGGTGCTGATCGACGGCGCCCTGGGCCTTACCTTGACCGAGATCGTGCGACGCGAGGACAAGTGAGCGCGCTTCGCCTCATCCTTGTCGGCGGCGGCACCGGTGAGCTGCGCCAGGCTGCCCGCCTTGCCCAGGAAGCGGGCGCCCAGGTCCGGCTTGCCGACCATGGCCCGGAGGCGCTCGCCTTTGCCAGGCAGTACGGTGCCGACCTCATCCTTGCCGACGTATCCTGCGACGTCCCGCGCCTGATTGCCGGGCTGCGGCGGGAGCGGATCATCCTGCCCGTGCTCGCCTGCGGGGTCGATGCACCGGCGACCATGGCGGTTGCGGCCGTTCGCGCCGGAGCCGTCGATTTCCTCCCGCTGCCGCCATCGCGCGAACTGATTGCCGCGGCGCTCCTGACCATCGGCCATCGCCCGACCGAGCTGGTCGGAAACGATCCCGAGTGGCGCCGCGTGGTTGCCTTTGCGGAGCGCTTCGCGCCGGCGCGCACGCCCATCCTGATCACTGGCGCGGCCGGCACCGGACGGCAGATGCTGGCACGGCGCCTGCACGCCTTGTCGGGTCGAAGCGGGGCGGCGGTGCTGTTCGATACCCTCGCCGGCAGCGATCTCGACGCGGCGGTGTCCGAACTGTTCGGCCACCGTGCCGGCGACTTCGACGGGGCGGTCGCCGACCGGGCCGGCAAGATCGGCGAGGCAGTCGGCGGAACCCTGATCCTGCGCCGGGCGGAAGCGCTCCCGCCCGATCTCCAGCGAGCGCTTCCCGCTGTCCTTGCCGGATCGGCTGTCCGCCTGATCGTCACGGCTGGTGCCCGCTGCGCGCTACAGCCGGAATTCGCCGCGGCACTGTCGGTGGCGGAAGTGCCGCTACCCGGCCTCAAGCACCGGCGAAGCGATATTCCGGCCCTTGCCCACCACTTCGCCGCGCAGATCGCCGCTGCCGAGGACCTGCCGGCAGCCAGCCTCTCGTCGGAGGCTGTCGAGATGCTCTGCGCCTACGACTGGCCCGGCAACGTCGCGGAATTGCAGGAAGTCGTTCACCGCGCCGTGTTGCTGGCCCGGGGTGCGCCGGTCACCGGCCGCGACCTCGTCCTGGGCAACGGCTGCACGCTGGGCGAGGAAAGTCTCTCCGTCGGCGATCTGGTCGGGCGCTCCGTCGAGGAGGTCGAGCGGGCCCTGATCCTCGGCACCCTGGCGCGTTGCGGCGGCAATCGCACCAGCGCTTCCGCCATCCTCGGCATTTCGGTCCGAACGATGCGCAACAAGCTGCGTGCCTTCCAGAGCGAAGGTTATGCCGTGGCGCCGGCGGCCTGAGCCATGGCCGCGCATCTTCCCTTCCTGCGCAAGATCGACGACCACCGCGACCTGGTCCTTGCGGGCGGTATCATCGCGATCATCGCGATGCTCATCCTGCCGCTTCCGGCCTGGCTGCTCGATCTTGGCCTCAGCCTTTCGATCACCCTTTCGATCCTGATCCTGATGAGTGCGCTGTTCATCCAAAAGCCGCTCGACCTGTCGGCGTTCCCGACCGTGCTGCTGATCGCGACCATGCTCCGGCTCGGTCTCAACGTCGCCAGCACCCGCCTGATCCTTGCGCATGGTCACGAAGGCTCAGGTGCAGCAGGCGGGGTGATTGCCGCCTTCGGCGAGTTCCTGATCGGCGGCGACCTCGTCATCGGACTGACCATCTTCCTGATCCTGGTGGTGGTAAACTTCGTCGTCATCACCAAGGGAGCAGGCCGGATCGCCGAGGTTGCGGCCCGCTTCAGCCTCGACTCCATGCCCGGCAAGCAGATGGCGATCGACGCAGACCTGTCGGCCGGGCTGATCGACGAGAAGGAGGCGCGTACGCGGCGGCGCGAAGTCGAGGACGAAAGCAACTTCTATGGCGCGATGGACGGCGCCTCCAAGTTCGTGAAGGGCGATGCCGTCGCCGGGTTGCTGATCACGGCCATCAACATCCTGGTCGGGCTGGTCATCGGAATGGTCTCGCACGGCCTTCCTGCAAGCGAGGCGGCGCACTTCTACACTGTGCTGACGGTCGGCGACGGCCTGGTCAGCCAGATCCCGGCGCTGATCGTATCCACCGCCGCCGGCCTGCTCGTCTCCAAGGGCGGCATGCAGGGCAAGGCCGGTGCCGCCCTGACCGCCCAATTGGGCCGCAGCCCGAAGGCCTTCGCGATGGCCGGACTGCTGATGGGCGCGCTTGCGCTGGTGCCCGGCCTGCCCTTCGCGCCCTTTGCCCTTTTCGCCGCGCTGACTGGGTTCCTGGCCTGGTCGGGGAGCCGCAACCTTGCCCGCGAAGCTGCCGTCAGCGAGGCACAGGAAGCGGAGCGGGCGACCGCCACGGCCTCGGAAGAAGAGCCGATCGGTCGCACCCTCGCCATCGACGCCGTTCGCATCGAGCTGGGCTACGGCCTTCTGCCGATCATCAGCGATGGTACCAGCGAACCGCGGCTCGACGATCAGGTGCGCTCGCTGCGCCGGCAGCTTGCCAGTGACTATGGCTTTGTCCTTCCAGCCGTCCGGATCACCGACAACCTGCTGCTGAAGGCCCACGAATATGCCGTCTTCATCAAGGAAACGGAGGTCGCCCGCGGCGAGCTGCGGCTTGACAAGCTGCTGGTGATCAATCCCGCGGGCGGCCCGGCCGGCCTTGCGGGCGAGGACACGAACGAGCCTGTGTTCGGACTCCCCGCGCTCTGGATCGATCAAGCACTTCGTGACGAGGCC
>Ga0210040_10006087_pt1 | contig 15136 bp, 12 predicted proteins | sample CryGeyCG12114_NA_FD_185462 | JGI IMG/M metagenome (GOLD analysis project Ga0210040, IMG submission 185462) | Groundwater microbial communities from aquifer - Crystal Geyser CG19_WC_8/21/14_NA (SPAdes) (version 2) | ecosystem: Environmental > Aquatic > Deep subsurface > Groundwater | place: USA... | reverse complement strand
TTCCCCGATGCGGTGCTGCGGGTGTTCGCGATCCTCTGCTACGCCACCCCGGTGTTCTTCGCCGGGCTGCTGCTCAAGCTGGTCTTCTCGGTCTGGCTGGGTTGGCTGCCGGTGGCCGGTCGCGCGTCCACGCTGTCGGAGATCCAGCTGCAGCGCGTCGACCACCCCACCGGCATCGCGCTGATCGACGCCCTGCAGACCGGGGACGGCGAGGTCATCTCCGACGTCGCGCAGCACGCGGTGCTGCCCGCGGTCGCGCTGGGGCTGCTCACCGCCGGGGTGTTCCTCCGGCTGGTGCGCACCAACGTCATCGGCACGCTGGGCACCGGCTACGTCGAGGCCGCCCGCTCCCGCGGGGTCGCGGAGTCCCGGCTGCTGCGCAAGCACGCCTACCGGCCGGCGCTGATCCCCATCATCACCGTCATCGGTCTGCAGATCGCCCTGCTGCTGGTCGGTGCGGTGCTGACCGAGACCACCTTCGAGTGGCGCGGGCTGGGCTTCCAGCTGTCCCAGTACCTGCAGGCCCGCGACTTCGTGGCGGTGCAGGGCATCGTCGCGCTGCTCGCCGTCATCGTGGCGGTCACCAACTTCATCGTCGACGTCATCGCCGCGCTCATCGACCCCCGGGTGAGGTACTGACATGGCCACCGCCACCACCACCCCTGCGCGCCGGCGCCGGCAGATCCCGGTCGTGCACCAGCTGCGGCAGAGCGTCGGGCTGCAGCGCGGCATGCTCGTCGCCGGGCTGGTCCTGATGGGGCTCTTCCTGATCACCGCGGTCTTCGCCCCGCTGCTGGCGCCCTACGGCTACGGCCAGCTGCGCGACGCCGACGGTGCGTTCGGCGCTCAGCTGCCGCCCTCGGCCGACCACCTGCTCGGCACCACCGTCGGCGGGTACGACGTGCTGTCCCGGGTCGTCTACGGCTCCCGGACGGCGCTCTACGTGATCGTCATCGCCGTCCTGCTGTCCATCGTCGCCGGCGTGCTGCTCGGATTGGTCTCGGGCTACTTCGGCGGCTGGCTGGACCGCGTCCTGGTGGTCATCGCCGACGCCGTCTACGCCTTCCCGACCCTGCTGCTGGCGATCGTCGTCGCCATCGTGATCAGCGGGGGCCAGTCCACGATGTGGGGCGGCATCTTCGCCGCGGCGCTGTCGATCACCGTCGTCTTCATCCCGCAGTACTTCCGGGTGGTGCGTGCGGAGACGGTGCGGATCAAGTCCGAGGCCTACATCGAGTCCGCCCGGGTCATCGGTGCCAGCAACTGGCGGATCATGACCAAGCACGTGCTCCGCAACGCCACCCGCACCCTGCCGCTGATCCTCACCCTGAACGCCTCGGAGGCGATCCTGACCCTGGCCGGGCTGGGCTTCCTCGGCTTCGGCATCCAGCCGACCAAGGCAGCGGAGTGGGGGTACGACCTCAACCGGGCGTTGTCCGACGTCACCAGCGGCATCTGGTGGACCTCGATCTTCCCGGGGGCGGCGATCGTGCTCACCGTGCTCGGCCTGACCCTGGTCGGGGAGAGCCTCAACGACCTCGCCGACCCGCGGCTGCGCACCCGCCGCCGGGCCGCCGACACCCCCGGGGCCGACGCGCAGGTGAGCGTCGTCCCGGGCGGCACGCTCGCCGCACCCGGCGGCGTCGCCGACCTCGAGACCGGAGCAGACCGATGAGCACCGTCGTCGACATCACCGACCTGCAGATCTCCTTCGCCACCGACTCCGGCACGGTCGACGCCGTCACCGGTGTCAGCCTGCAGGTGCAGGCCGGCGAGGTACTGGCGATCGTGGGGGAGAGCGGCAGCGGCAAGACCGTGACCGCGCGCAGCATCCTCGGCCTGCTGCCGGAGACCGCCCGGGTGCGCGGGGCCGTGGTGCTGTCGGCCAAGGACGGCACCAGCGCGCAGGACGTCGTCCCGCTGCGCGGCTCGCAGCTGCGCGAGGTGCGCGGCCACGACGCCGCCATGGTGTTCCAGGAGCCCTCCACCTCGCTGAACCCGGTCTACCCGGTGGGCTGGCAGATCATCGAGGGGCTGCGGGCGCACGGGAAGCTCGGCAAGAAGGAAGCCCGGGCCAAGGCGATCGACGTGCTGCGCCGGGTGGGCATCCCCGACCCCGAGCACCGCGTCGACCACTACCCGCACCAGTTCTCCGGCGGGCAGAAGCAGCGCATCGTCATCGCCCAGGCGCTCGTGCTGGACCCGGGCGTGATCATCGCCGACGAGCCGACCACCGCCCTCGACGTCACCGTGCAGGCGGAGATCCTGGAGCTGCTGCGCCGCTGCCGGGACGACTTCGGTGCCGCGATCGTGCTGATCACGCACAACATGGGCGTGGTCGCCGACCTCGCCGACCGGGTCGCGGTCATGTACCGGGGCGAGATCGTCGAGCAGGCCGACGTCCGCACGCTGTTCAGCGCCCCGCAGAACGCCTACACCCAGCAGCTGCTGGCGGCCGTGCCGCGGCTGGGGCAGGGCGTCGAGCACACCCGGGAGCGGGCGGCGCGGCGCACCGAGGGCTGGGCCGAGGCCGCGCCGGTGGTCGAGGCCCGCGACCTGCGGATCGTCTACCCCGGGCGGCTGCGCCAGCCCGACTTCACCGCGGTGGACGGGGTCAGCTTCGCCATCCGCCCGGGCGAGGTGCTCGGCCTGGTCGGCGAGAGCGGCAGCGGGAAGTCGACCATCGGCCGGGCCATCGCCGGGTTGACGAAGGTCAGCGACGGGTCGCTGCAGGTGCTCGGCACGGAGATGAACGGGTTCAAGGAGCGGTCCTTCCGCCCCGTCCGGGAGCGGATCGGCTTCGTCTTCCAGGACCCGGCCTCCAGCTTCAACCCGCTGCTCACCATCGCCGAGGCGGTCGCCGAGCCGCTGGTCGTGCACAAGCGGGCCAAGGACCCGGGCGCCGCGCGGGGCCGGGTCGACGAGCTGCTGGAGGCGGTGCAGCTGCCCAAGGCGTTCGGCGACCGGTACCCGCACGAGCTCTCCGGCGGTCAGCGGCAGCGGGCCAGCCTGGCCCGGGGCCTCGCGCTGCAGCCGGAGCTGCTGATCGCCGACGAGCCGACGTCCGCCCTGGACGTCTCGGTGCAGGCCCGGGTGCTGGAGCTGTTCGACCAGCTGCAGCGCGAGCTGGGCTTCGCGGCGCTGTTCATCAGCCACGACCTCGCCGTCGTCGACCTGCTCGCGGACAAGATCGCCGTCCTGTACCGCGGGGAGCTGGTCGAGGAGGGCACGGGTGCCGAGGTGCTCGGTGCGCCCGAGCACCCGTACACCCGACGGCTGCTGGCCTCGCTGCCGGTGCCGGACCCCGACGACCAGGCCCGCCGCCGCACCGCGTGGAACGCCCTCCGCGCCGCGGACTGAGCAGGGCTCCGGGGGTGGACGTGGCCGCGTCCGCCCCCGGGACCGCTGCCCGCCCGGCGAGCGCGTCACCGGTCGTGGGCGACATGGGAGACTGACGGTCTATGACTGCCCCGCTGAACCTGGTCAACATCGAGCGGGTGTCCAAGGCCCACGGCACCACGGTCATCCTGGACGACGTCTCCCTCGGCGTCGCCGCCGGTGAGCGGATCGGCGTCGTCGGCCGCAACGGCGGCGGGAAGTCCACGCTGCTCGGCGTCCTCACCGGCACCCAGGAGCCCGACTCCGGTCGGGTCACCCGGCGCGGCGACCTGGCGATGGGCGTGCTGGACCAGACCGGCACGCTCCCGCCCGGGACGACGGTGCGCGACGTCGTGCTGCCCGCCTCCCGGTTCGCCGCCGAGCACGAGTGGGCCGGGGACGCCGCGGTCCGCTCCGTGCTCACCGGTCTCGAGCTGGACCGGATGGGACTGGACTCACCGGTCGCCCCGATGTCCGGTGGCGAGCGGCGCCGGGTGGCGTTGGCCGCGCAGCTGATCCGGCCGCTGGACCTGCTGGTGCTCGACGAGCCGACCAACCACCTGGACGTCGAGGGCGTCGCCTGGCTGGCGCAGTACGTGAAGGCGCGCGCCGGTGGGCTGATCGTGGTCACCCACGACCGCTGGTTCCTGGACGAGGTGTCCACCACCACGTGGGAGGTCGCCGACGGCAGCGTGCACGCCTACGAGGGCGGCTACTCGGCCTACACGCTGGCCCGCGCCGAGCGCGCCCGGATCGCCTCGGTCACCGAGGACCGCCGGATGAACCTGGTCCGCAAGGAGCTGGCCTGGCTGCGCCGTGGCCCGCCGGCCCGCACCAGCAAGCCCAAGTTCCGGATCGAGGCCGCCCAGGCGCTGATCGCCGACGAGCCGCCGGCCCGGGACACGATGGCGCTGGCCGGATTCGCCGCCCGGCGGCTGGGCAAGACCGTCTACGACGTCGAGGACGTGACGTTCACCGTCCGCGGCCGCGGACCGGTGGACGACGCCGACGACCCGGCCGGTCCCGCCGACCCGTCGGCGACCGGCGAGCGGACGCTGTTCCGCGACCTGACCTGGCACGTCGGCCCGGGCGACCGGATCGGCATCGTCGGGGTCAACGGTGCGGGGAAGACCTCGTTGCTGAAGATGCTGGTCGGGGAGACCCAGCCGGACTCCGGGCAGATCGTCGTCGGCCAGACCGTGTCGGCGGCGTACCTGTCGCAGCACGTCACCGAGCTGAACCCGAAGCAGCGGGTGCTGGAGGCGGTGCAGGACGTCGCCCGGATCGCCCGGATCGGCAACCAGGAGATCTCCGCGTCCACGCTGGCCGAGCGCTTCGGCTTCACCGCCAGCCGGCAGTGGACGCCGGTCGGTGACCTCTCCGGTGGTGAGCGGCGTCGGCTGCAGCTGCTGCGGCTGCTGATGGCCGAGCCGAACGTGCTGATCCTCGACGAGCCGACGAACGACCTGGACATCGACACGCTCACCGCGGTGGAGGACCTGCTCGACAGCTTCCCCGGCACGGTGCTGGTGGTCAGCCACGACCGGTACTTCGTCGACCGGGTGTGCGACTCGGTGGTCGCCCTGATGGGGAACGGGTCGCTGGCCGCGCTGCCCGGCGGGGTGGAGGAGTACCTGCGCCGGCGCGCCGCCGGCGAGGCGGCGCTGCCCGGGGGCTCGTCCCTGTCGCCCGGTGGCGGGGTCTCGGCACCGGCGGTCAGCGCAGCCGACGCGCGGGCCGCCCGCAAGGAGGTGTCCCGGCTGGAGCGGCGGATGCTCAAGCTGGACGCGGACGAGAAGAAGCTGCACGACCAGCTGGCCGCCGCGGCGACCGACTACGGGAAGGCCGCCGAGCTCGACGTCCAGCTGCGTGCGGTGCAGGCGGAGAAGGAGCAGGTCGAGAACGACTGGCTCGCCGCGACGGAGATCGCCGAGGCCTGAGCGCCGCCCGCCCGGGCCGTGACCAGCTCGCCGGGGCGCGGCCCCTCCTCCAGCGCCAGCGCCAGCGCAGGAGGAGGGCGGGTGGCGGGCACCGGCCCGACTCGCCTCCCTGTGCGCCGGCCGCGAAGATGGGACCCGACAGTTCGATCGCGCCGATCCGCGGTGCGTGCGTGAGCACGCCGGCCGACGACGACCGGAAGGGACCCGTTGGGCCTGCTCCTGCTGCTCCACCTCGTCGCCGCGCTGGCAGCTCCGCTGCTGGTCCGCTGGTGGGGGCGGCAGGCCTTCCTCGCGCTCGCCCTGGTGCCGGCGGTCTCCTTCGGCTGGGTGCTGACCCGGTTGTCGACGGTCACCGGCGGGGGAGCGGTCCGCGAGACCGTCTCCTGGATCCCGGCGCTGGACCTGCAGATCGCGCTGCGGCTGGACGCGCTCTCGCTCACCTTCGCCGCGCTGGTCACCGGGGTCGGCGCGCTGGTGCTGGTCTACTGCGCGCGCTACTTCGAGCCCGACGACGAGGGCACCGGCCGGTTCGCCGCGGTGATGACCGTCTTCGCCGGGTCGATGCTCGGGCTGGTGCTCGCCGACGACGTGCTGGTGCTCTACGTCTTCTGGGAGCTCACCACCATCTTCTCGTTCCTGCTGATCGGTGGGTCCGGCGCCAAGCTGGCCGGGCGGCGGGCGGCCAGCCAGGCGCTGCTGCTCACCACCGCCGGCGGCCTGGCCATGCTGGTCGGGCTGCTGATGATCTCCTCGGCCAGCGGCAGCCGGCTGCTGTCGGAGATCGTGGCCGACCCGGGCAGCGGCCCGGTGCTGGTGGCCGGCACGATGCTCGTCCTGGCCGGCGCGGTGACCAAGTCGGCGATGGTGCCCTTCCACTTCTGGCTGCCGGCCGCGATGGAGGCCCCCACCCCGGTCAGCGCCTACCTGCACGCCGCGGCGATGGTGAAGGCCGGCATCTACCTGGTCGCCCGGCTGGCCCCCGGCTTCGCCGACGTCCCCGGCTGGCGGCCGGTCGTGCTCGGCCTCGGCGTGGCCACGATGCTCATCGGCGGCTGGCGCTCGCTGCGGCAGAACGACCTCAAGCTGCTGCTGGCCTTCAGCACGGTCAGCCAGCTGGGCTTCCTGATCACCATGGTCGGTGCCGGCAGCGAGGAGCTGGCCCTGGCCGGGCTGGCGATGACCCTGGCGCACGGGCTGAGCAAGTCCACGCTGTTCCTCACCGTCGGCGTGGTCGACCACGCGACCGGGGTCCGTGACCTGCGGCTGCTGTCCGGCCTGGGTCGACGGATGCCGGTGCTCGCCGGGATCGGCACGCTGGCCGCGGCCAGCCTGGTCGGGCTGCCGCCGTTCCTGGGCTTCGTCGGCAAGGAGGCGGCCTTCACCGCGCTGTGGGACGGCGGGCTGCCCGACCGGCTCAGCGCGGTCGTCGTCCTGGTCGGGCTGGTGCTGGGCTCGGTGTTCACGGCCGCCTACTGCGCCCGGTTCCTGTGGGGGGCCTTCGCCCGCAAGCCCGGCCTGCCCGACACCGCGCCGGCAGAGCTGGAGCACCACCCCGGGCCGCTGTTCCTCGCCGCGCCGGCGGTGCTCGCCCTGGCCGGGCTCGCGGCCGGCCCGGCCAGCCCGCTGCTGGACCAGCTGGCGACGCGCTACGCCGAGACCCTGCCGCTGATCGCCCCCGAGTCCGAGAACCTGGCGCTGTGGCACGGCGTGGGGCCCGCGCTCGGGCTCTCCGCGCTGACCCTCCTCGGAGGTGCGGCGATCTTCGCCCTCCGCTCGCCGTTCGCCCGGCTGCAGCACCGGCTGGCCGTCGGCGCCTCTGCCGACGAGGGCTACTGGAACACCCTGCAGGCCCTCGACCGGATCGCCGTCGGCGTCACCGGGACGACGCAGCGCGGCTCGCTGCCGACCTACCTGGGCACGATCCTGGTCGTCGTCCTGGCGCTCCCGGGCACGGTGCTGCTCACGCGCGCCCCGTGGCCGGCCGAGTGGCGCCTGTGGGACAGCCCGCTGCAGGCGCTGGACGGCGCGATCGTGCTGGCCGCGGCCCTGCTGACCCTGCGCATCCGGCAGCGGCTGTCCGCGGTGCTCGCCGTCGGGGTCACCGGGTACGGGCTGGCGCTGCTGTTCGTGCTGCACGGCGCTCCGGACCTGGCGCTCACCCAGTTCCTGGTCGAGACGCTCAGCCTGGTCGTCTTCGTGCTGGTGCTGCGCAAGCTGCCCAAGGACATCGGCGAGCGGCACCGGCCCGCCGAGCGGACGGTGCGTGCGGTGATCGCCGTCTGCGTCGGGCTGGTGATGGCCGGGGTGGGCGCCGCAGCGCTGAGCGCCCGGACCGCCACCCCGGTGTCGGTCGACCTCCCCGCGCTGGCGCTGGAGGAGGGCCACGGGCAGAACGTGGTCAACGTGATCCTGGTCGACATCCGCGCCTGGGACACCCTCGGGGAGCTGTCGGTGCTGGTCGTGGCGGCCACCGGGGTCGCCAGCCTGGTCTTCCTGCGCCGCCGCACCGGTGCCGTCGACCGGGCGGGAGAGCCGCACACGTCCGGGGACGACGCCAGCGGTGCGCGGCGGGCGCCGCACAGCCGGTGGCTGTCGGCGACCTCCACGCTCGCGCCGGCGCGCCGGTCGGTGGTGCTGGAGGTGGCCACCCGGTTCCTCTTCCACACCATCGTGGTGCTCTCGCTGTTCCTGCTGTTCGCCGGCCACAACGCACCCGGCGGCGGGTTCTCCGGCGGGCTGGTCGCCGGGCTCGCCCTGGTGCTCCGCTACCTGGCCGGTGGCCGCTACGAGCTCGGCGAGGCAGCGCCGATCCCGCCGGGTCTGCTGCTGGGCACCGGCCTGCTGTTCGCCGGCGGCGCCGGGGTCACCGCGCTGCTGCTCGGCGGGCAGGTGCTGCAGTCGGCCTACCTGGAGGCCGACCTGCCGGTGCTCGGGCACGCCAGCCTGCCGACCGCGCTGTTCTTCGACATCGGGGTCTACCTGGTCGTGGTCGGGCTGGTCCTGGACATCCTGCGCAGCCTGGGCGCCGAGCTGGACCGCCAGGAGGACCAGCAGGACGAGGAAGGCCCCGCGCACCCCGATCGGGAGGAGGTGATCGCCCGATGACCCCCACCATCGTGCTGCCGGTCGTCATCGGAGGCCTCTACGCCGCCGGCGTCTACCTGCTGCTGGACCGCAGCCTCACCCGGGTGATCCTGGGCTTCGTCCTGCTCGGCAACGCCACCAACCTGCTGGTCCTCTCCGCCAGCGGCCCGGCCGCCCTCGCCCCGATCTTCGGGTTCGCCGAGGAGGAGCAGATGAGCGACCCGCTGCCGCAGGCGCTGGTGCTCACCGCGATCGTGATCACCTTCGGGGTCACCGCCTTCCTGCTGGCGATGGTGCAGCGGTCCTGGCAGCTGGTCCGCCAGGAGGTCATCGAGGTCGACGAGGAGGACCGCCGGGTCGCCGCCCGGGAGGGCCGGGACGCCGACGACATGGACCCCGACGCCCGGGACCCCGACGACCTCCCGACCGAGGACCGGCCGGCCGGGAAGGGGAACACCCTGCACTCCGACGTGGACGTCGAGGAGCGGCTCGCCCAGCGGTACGGGGACATGCCCTCCGACGACGTCACCCTGCCGCCGACCCACGGGGGCCGGCCGTGACCGGGGTGCTCGCGCCGCTGCCGGTGCTGCTGCCGCTGCTGGGGGCGGCCGCCGCGCTGCTGGTCGGTCACCACCCGAGGCTGCAGCGCACGGTCAGCATCCTGGTGCTCACCGGGGTCGTGTCCGTCTCGGTGACGCTGCTGCTGATCGCCGATACCGACGGGGCGGCCGCGGTCGCGGTGGGGGACTGGCCGGTCCCGGTGGCGATCGTGCTGGTGGTCGACCGGCTGTCGGCGCTGATGCTGGTGGTGGCCAGCACGGTCGGCCTGGGCGTGCTGGTGTTCGCGGTCGGCCAGGGCACCGCCGACGGTGACGAGAACACCCCGCTGTCGATCTTCCACCCGACGTTCCTGGTGCTCATCGCCGGCGTCAGCTACGCCTTCCTGGCCGGCGACCTGTTCAACCTCTACGTCGGGTTCGAGGTGCTGCTGACCGCCAGCTACGTGCTGCTGACCATGGGCGGCTCGGCCACCCGGATCCGCGCGGGCATCACCTACGTGGTGGTCAGCCTGCTCAGCTCGCTGCTGTTCCTGGGCTCGATCGCGCTGGTCTACGCGGCGACCGGCACGGTGAACCTGGCGCAGCTGGCCGGCCGGCTCGCCGACCTGCCCGACGGCACCCGGCTGCTGCTGCACGGCATGCTGCTGATCGCCTTCTGCATCAAGGCGGCGGTGTTCCCGCTCTCGGCCTGGCTGCCCGACAGCTACCCCACGGCACCGGCCCCGGTCACCGCGGTCTTCGCCGGCCTGCTCACCAAGGTCGGCGTCTACGCGATCATCCGCACCCAGACGCTGCTGTTCCCCGGCGGCGCGCTGGACGACGTGCTGATGTGCGCCGCCCTGGCCACCATGCTGATCGGCATCCTCGGTGCGATCGCGCAGACCGACATCCGACGGGTGCTGTCCTTCACCCTGGTCAGCCACATCGGCTACATGATCTTCGGGATCGCGCTGGGGTCGACGGCCGGGCTGGCCGGTGCGATCTTCTACGTCGTCCACCACATCGCCATCCAGACGACGCTCTTCCTGGTCGCCGGGTTGATCGAGCGGCGCGGCGGCACGATGGCGGTCGACCGCCTCGGTGGGCTGGCCACGGCCTCCCCGCTGCTGGCGGTGCTGTTCTTCGTCCCGGCGATGAACCTGGCCGGCATCCCGCCCTTCTCCGGCTTCGTCGGCAAGGTGGGCCTGCTCGGTGCCGGGGTGGCCGACGGCAGCTGGGGCGCCTACGTGCTGGTGGCCGGCGCGGTGCTGACCAGCCTGCTGACCCTGGTGGCCATGTCCCGGATCTGGACCCGCGCCTTCTGGCGGCCGGCGGCGCAGGAGCCCACCGCGGACACCGCCGAGGCCGCGGCCCACGACGCCGGGCCGGACGCCGGCCCGCCGGGTGCGGACGAGCCGGCCGACGACGGGGCCGGTGCTGCTGGGGCGCCGTCCGGTGGGGCGACCTCCACCCCCCTCGCCCGGCGGACCGGCCGTCGCGGCGCCTGGGCACGGCACGCGGCCGTGGCGACGGCACCTGCTGCCGGCGGTGACGGTCGGCCGAGCGGTGCGGACGACGACCGGGCGCCGTCGCGGCGACCGATGCCGGTGGTGATGACCGCGGCCACCGCCGTGATGGTGGCGCTCACCGTGGGTCTGACCGTGGTCGCCGGCCCGCTGTACGGGCTGACGACCCGGGCCGCGGAGGACCTGCTCGACCGCACGCCCTACATCGGGACCGTCTACGGCGAGCGGGAGCAGCCGTGAGCGGCGCGCTCCGGCTGCGGCACCAGCTGCCGGTGCTCAGCTGGCTGGTGCTGGTCTGGATCCTGCTGTGGGGCAGCTTCTCCTGGGCGAACCTGCTGTCCGGGATCCTGGTCGCGGTGCTGGTGACCAACGTGCTGCCGCTGCCCGCCGTGGTCGGTGGGGTGCGGGTGCACCCGGGAGCCCTGCTGGTCTTCCTCGGGTACTTCGTCAAGGACCTGGTCGTGTCCAGCGCGCAGGTGGCGTGGCAGGCGATCCGGCCCAGCGGCATGGAGCAGGGGGCGATCATCGCCGTCCAGCTGCGCACCGACTCCGACCTGCTGCTCACCCTGATCGCGGAGGCGCTGACCCTCGTGCCGGGGTCGATCGTGCTCGACCTGGACCGGCCGCGGCGGACGCTGGGCATCCACCTGCTGCACGTGGACGACCGGGACGATTTGGAGGACCAGCGGGCCGGGGTGCTCACGACGGAGGACCGGGTGGTGCGCGCGTTCGGCACGGCCGAGGACATCGCCCGGCTGGACCGGCAGGAGCAGTCCGAGGACCTCGTTGCTGGCCCGGACGGGCCGGAGGTGCGGCGGTGACCGTCTTCGTCTTCCTGCTCTACGCGATGCTCGGAACCGGGTCGCTGCTCGCGGTCGGCCGGCTGGCGCTGGGGCCCTCGCTGCTGGACCGGGTGGTGGCCACCGACACCCTGCTGGTGATCATCACCGCGGGGCTGGGGGTGTACGCGGCGCTCGAGCGCGACCCGCACGTCGTCCCCTTGCTGGTGGTGGTGTCCCTGCTGTCCTTCGTCGGCTCGGTCGCGGTCGCGCGCTACGTCGGCGGCATGCTGATGCGCTCGTCGGAGGACGGGCGCGGTGACCCGGGGCTGGCTCCGCCCGGCCGCGGGACGACCGGTCCGCGCAGCGGGGAGGGGAGGAGCACGTGAACGACATCGACTCGGTGCCCGACTGGATCGCCGCCGGCTGCCTGCTGATCGGGGCCTTCCTGTGCCTCACCGCGGGGCTGGGCGTGCTGCGCTTCCCCGACGTGCTCTCCCGGATGCACGCCGGCACCAAGCCGCAGGTGATGGGGCTGCTGCTGATCATGGTCGGCGGCATGATCCGGCTCACCGGCTGGTCGGCGACCTGGATGCTGCTGCTCGTCGGGGTGTTCCAGCTGGTCACCGCCCCGGTGAACGCGCACATGGTCAGCCGGATCGCCTACCGCCGCCGGCACGTGCGCCGGGACCTGCTGATCGTCGACGAGCTCGCGGACGCCGACCGCGGGGCCGAGATCCGCGCCGGGGAGGAGGGCATGGGCGGCGACCAGCCGGCCGACGCACCCGCTGGTCGCCCGTCGCCCGACGACCCCGACCCGACCCGCTCGGCATGATCGGGATCGGGCGGGCGCCCCGGTCGGCCCGCTCTCGGCGCACGGCAGGCACGCGGACGCCCTGGCAGCGCGCGGAGCCGCTGTCCTACGCGCAGACGCGGGCCGTGCTCGACGAGGCGGCCGCCGCGCTGGTGGCCGGCACGGCGTGACGCCGCACCGGCCGTTCGTCAGCGCTCGGCGCGGTTGACCGCGGAGACGATCGCCCGCAGCGAGGCGGTGACGATGTTCGCGTCGATCCCGACACCCCACAGCACCCGCTCGCCCACGGCGCACTCCACGTAGGAGGCAGCCCGGGCGTCGCCGCCGGCGGCGAGGGCGTGCTCGGCGTAGTCCAGCACCCGGACGTCGACGTCCACGCTGCGCAGCGCGTCGACGAAGGCCGCGATCGGGCCGTTGCCGCGGCCGAGCACCGTGATCGGCACCCCGCGGTCGACCAGCTCGACCCGGATCTCGTCCGGCCCGTTGCCCGAGGCGGTGTGCTCGTGCCCGGCGAGGGCGAACCGGCCCCAGGGAGCGGCCGGGTCGGGCAGGTACTCGGAGGAGAACGCCGTCCACATCTGCTGGGCGGTGACCTCGCCGCCCTCGTTCTCGGTGTGCCGCTGGACCACCGCGCTGAACTCGATCTGCAGCCGGCGGGGCAGGTCCAGTGAGTTCTCGGTCTTCATGATGTAGGCGACGCCGCCCTTGCCGGACTGGCTGTTCACCCGGATCACGGCCTCGTAGCTGCGGCCGACGTCCTTGGGGTCGATCGGCAGGTAGGGAACCGCCCACGGGATCTCGTCGACGGTCTTCCCGGCGGCCTCGGCATCGGCCTTCATCGCCGCGAAACCCTTGTTGATCGCGTCCTGGTGGGAGCCGGAGAACGCGGTGTAGACCAGGTCGCCGCCGTAGGGGTGCCGCTCGTGCACGCCCAGCTGGTTGCAGTACTCGACGGTGCGGCGGACCTCGTCGATGTCGGAGAAGTCGATCTGCGGGTCGATGCCCTGGCTGAACAGGTTCAGGCCCAGGGTGACCAGGTCGACGTTGCCGGTGCGCTCGCCGTTGCCGAACAGGCAGCCCTCGATCCGGTCCGCGCCGGCCCGGTGGCCCAGCTCCGCGGCGGCGACGGCGGTGCCGCGGTCGTTGTGCGGGTGCAGCGAGAGGACGACGGCCTCGCGGCGGGCGAGGTTGCGGTGCATGTACTCGATCTGGTCGGCGTAGACGGTCGGCTCGGCCATCTCCACCGTCGCCGGCAGGTTCAGGATCGTCGGCCGGTCGACCGTCGGCTCCCACACGTCGGTGACGGCGTTGCAGACCTCGACCGCGTACTCCAGCTCGGTGCCGGTGAAGGATTCGGGGGAGTACTCGAACCGGATCTCCGTGCCGACCATCTGCTCGGCCAGCTTGCGCACCACCTGCGCGCCGTGGACGGCGATGTCGGTGATCCCGGCGCGGTCGGAGCCGAACACCACCCGGCGCTGCAGGGTGGAGGTGGAGTTGTACAGGTGCACGATCGCCTGCTTGGCACCGCGCAGGGACTCGAAGGTCCGCTCGATCAGCTCGTCGCGGGCCTGGGTCAGCACCTGCACCGTGACGTCGTCGGGGACCAGGTCCTCCTCGACGAGCTGCCGGACGAAGTCGTAGTCGGTCTGGCTGGCCGCCGGGAAGCCGACCTCGATCTCCTTGTAGCCCATCCGGACCAGCAGCTCGAACATCCGGCGCTTGCGCTCGGGGGTCATCGGGTCGATGAGCGCCTGGTTGCCGTCGCGCAGGTCGACCGCGCACCAGCGGGGAGCCGCGGTCGTCGTCTTCTCCGGCCACGTGCGGTCGGGCAGCGGTACGGGCGTGAACGGCGCGTACTTGCCGATCGGCATCGCCGACGGGCGCTGGGGGTTGCGGGCGTGCGGGTGGTTCTCGGTCATGGGAAGGCTCCTCTGGCGGGCTGCACGTGCAGCTCCGGGTGCGGTCAGCTGGCGTCCGCCGGACGCGCGATCACCGCGGCGAGGGAGCCGACCTAGGAGAGGGCCTCGCCGCGGCTGATAAGCAGGAGGCTGCCGCGCATGCCCCCACGGTAACAGCGCTCAACCGACGTCACAGCCGCAGGCGCAGCCCGGGTCGTGCCCCAGCTCCGGGTTGCGGTCTGCGTCGAACTCGCACCCCGCCGGGCAGGTGCACCCGGTCCCCCAGTCCGGCTGCCGCCGGCCACCCGCCGCGATCCAGGCCTGGTGAGCGGTGTCGTGCCGGTCCTGCTCGCGCCGGCGGGTAGCTTCCTGCCGGGCGTTCCGGCGCTCGGCGAGCGAGTCACCGGGGCCGGGCACGTGGTGGTCGGTGGGCACGGCGGTCAGACGGCGCCCGTCCCGGACGGTGCGGTCGCGGTCGAAGGTGTACTCGGGTCGCCGGCGGCCGTAGCGGTGCGCGTCGTGCCACCAGTCCTCGTCCCCGTGCCGGGTGTCCAGGTGTGCCGGCAACCGGCTGCCGCCCGCATTCCGCGCGCCGTCCGGGTCCATCGGCAGGAGCTCGTTGCCGTCGGGCGCGAGCAGGGCGATCCGCAGGCCGCCGAGCTCGGCGAAGCGCAGCAGCTGCCCGACGGTGATGTCCCGCTGCCCGCTCTCCACCCGGGCGACGACGGACTGCGAGACGCCGCACCGCCGGCCCAGCTGTCGCTGTGACAGGTCGGTCTCCCGGCGGATCCGCCGCACGAGCCCGCCGATGCGCTCGTCCACCATGGGGAGACGGTGGCCGATGGGGGGCGCGCGCAGGGGACGGCACGGCCTGTTGTGGACGGGACGAGCGGCTGTGGACGACGAGCGGGTCGGCGTCGGCGGGTACTTCCGGCACAGTCGTGCTCCGAGTCCGCAGCGGACTCAGAGCACGACTGTGCCGGGGAACGCTCAGCCGTCGGCCGGAAGTGGCCCGGGCGGGCGTGGATGTGGGTCAGAACTCGCGGGCGCGGCGCAGCCGCAGGGGACGGCCGTCGGGGTCGTTGACCAGCCGGTAGAGCGGCACGGCCCACAGCCGGGTCGACAGCGACAGCGGCTCGGCGACGTGCGGCCGCAGCCGGCCCGGCGGTCGCGGG
>Ga0210040_10006086_pt1 | contig 15140 bp, 17 predicted proteins | sample CryGeyCG12114_NA_FD_185462 | JGI IMG/M metagenome (GOLD analysis project Ga0210040, IMG submission 185462) | Groundwater microbial communities from aquifer - Crystal Geyser CG19_WC_8/21/14_NA (SPAdes) (version 2) | ecosystem: Environmental > Aquatic > Deep subsurface > Groundwater | place: USA... | reverse complement strand
CGGGATCGGCCGCCCATCGGCGAACTGACCCGCCTCGATCTCCGCCCGGGTGGCTCCCGAGAAGCGGAAGTCGCCGAGCAGGTCCAAGAGCGCCTCTTTGGCCTCGGCCAACTCCGCCTCGAGCGGCACCGGCGAGACGGCGCGGAGCGTCAGCGCCGGGTCGGGGCTGTAGTAGATCCGGCTCTCGGGATCGTAGCCCGGCTGATCGACAAGGCCGTTCTTGGCCAACACCGGGACGTTGGTGACCTTCAGGAGCGGCGGATAGAGCCCCACCGCCAGCTCGTGGTAGAGCTGCTTCACGATCTCATCGGGACAGGTCACGCCTTGCACGCCGCCGCCGTCCTTGGGCCGGGTGAAGCGGATGATCTTGTGCAGCACCACCGTGAACTGCGCGAGGCTGAGCATGCGGATGTAGGCCAGCCCCTCGCGGTCATGGCAGAGGTCGGCGACCTGCTTGTTGAACTCGTAAAGTCGCGGGCAGCCCCGCTTGTCCCGAGCGCCCGTGAGATGTGCCCGGCCCAACAGGATCATGTCCTCGTGGTCGCGGGTGAGGTCGATGGTCGGGCGGTCGGGCTTGGGCTTGACGCCTGCGCTTTTGGCCTGGGCGGCCCTGGCCGCCTCGGCAAGTTCGACCCTGGCCTGGCGCGCGAGCTTCTTGATGTCGGGCTTGCTCAGCGGGACCACCTTGGCGATGTCCTGGACCAGCGCTCCGACGGCAATGGCGTCCGCCCCCGTGGAGATCTTGCGCTTGAAGAAGGCGGTGAGCTCGGCCACGGACGACCTGGCGCCGAAAGCCGACGGATCCGAAGGTGCCACGATCGGCGCGCCTTGGGGCGCATCCTCGTCATCGTCCTCGGGCGGGTAGCTGTAGTCCTCGTTGAGGAGTGCCTCGGGGCTGAACCAGCCGTCCTCGACCATCTGGAACAGGTACTCGGCTGGGCTGAAGGATGCGCAGCTGTGATGCTGGCACTTGACGCTCCAGAGCCCCCCCATGCCGTCGGCGTCCCAGCCGCAGCAGGCGGTGTCCTCGTCATCCTGGTCGGTGTGGAGATGGCTGAACGGGCACTGGATGTGGAGCTTGCCGAGGCCGTCGCCGCCCACGTCTACGATCTTGTCAGGGCACTCGCCCTGGATCAGGTCGGTGAAGCGGAACCGCTCCATGTACTCCTTGTTGAAGGCGGCCACGTCGAAGCCGCCGACCAGGAGGTCGGGCCCGCGATCCTTGGTCCCAGCAGCGGCCTCAGCAAAGGGGTTGTCGGCCATGCCAGTCAGGCCCTGGCGGAGCACCTTGCCATACTCGGCCTTTGAACGCTCCGGGAACCGCGAAAAGCTGATGGGCTGGCCCTGGGTCATGACGACCCGGGGCTCGCGCCCCTCGGGGTGCTTGGGCACGTAGAACAACCGGCTCGGGTCGGTGCAGGCGATGTCGAAGGGGAGACCGAGGAGGTCGGCCGCGCCACCGGTGATCCGCCGCTCCCAGACCTTAAGCCAGGCTTCGGTGTGGTTGGCGAGCGTGCTCAGGTCCACCGGCTCCAGGAGCGGCAGCACGATGCGGAACTTCTCCTGCGGCGGCGTCTCACAGACGATCTTGTTCTTGGTGCCCTCGCGAAGCCACTCGTTGACGATCCGGACCTGGCCGATGAAGGCCGCATCGAAGCGGGACTTGGTGTAGTGATCCCGGAGGAAGGTGTGCACGTCGGCGTCAGTCACCGCCCCTGTCACGCCCAGCCGCTTCACGACCTCATTCCGGTCCAGGACCAGCTCGGTGGTTCCGTGATTGTAGCTCGTATAGATCAGCGCAAAGATGTTGAGCCGGAGAAGGGTCGCAATGGCGGTGTCGAGCGTGGCGCCCCCATCGATGTCGTAGCCCACGCACTCCATCACGGTCATGGCGGCCTTCTTGCGGGCACGGCCGAGCGAGGTGCCGAAGACCCAGCCCTCCCCCTGCTTTTGCGTGTGCTCGACATGCTTGCTGAAGCAGAACGGCAGGCTCATGCCGGTGGCGGTCGTGCCGCCGTGGATCCACTCCTCGAGGGAGGCGGTCATCGGGACCCACTTGCCGTCGGGCGTGTTCCGGGGATCTCCCTGGTCGAAGAGGTTGCCGCAAAGGAACGTCATCGGCCGCGCCAGGACGCGGTGCATGTCGGGGGCGGCAGTGCCCAGGACGACCATGTCGTTCACGCGTTGAGGCTCAGAGGCCACCTCCGCAGGCTCAGGTGCCGGGTGCGCTGAGAAGAGCGCCGCCACCTCCTCGGGCGACAGGCGGAGGTCAGGATTGATCGCGGTGACCTGCCACTCGGGGTCGAAGGCAGGCACGTCGATAAAGAGGCTTGCGGGCACGTCGTCCCGATGGATGGGCTCGTCCAGCAGATAGACCGACAAGCGTCGGCCATCGCTCTTGCAGGTCATGGTGATCCCCGCGCCCTCGTGGACGCAGTTGGAGGCCACGGCGTGGACCTGATCCTCGGAGGTGTCGAGGCACAGGATCGGGACCTCGGCCGTCTTCTGCAAGTTGCTCCGGTCGAAGGGGATCAGCACAACAGGGCCGTCGCCCTGGGCATCGAGCAACCAGTAGGGTCCAGGGACCCCCGGGAAGATCGCATCAACAAGGTTCAGTGGGTCGCCCCCCGGCGCGGAGCGCGGGGTGTTGGCGTCGAATGGCTTAATAAACTCCGTCGGAATATTGCATTTTTCCTCGGAATCCGGCATACTTGCACGTATCCGAGGTCATGGATGGGGCATCGGAACAGGAGGGCGCCGGCCTTGGGGGCAGCGGCGCCTTTCCTGGTTCTTGGGGGCCTCGCGTCGGGCGCAAAGCTCCCCCGTTGGCGGGCCATAGCCCGCCGTTATCTTAGTCAGTCACTGGTCGTTCCTTCTCGGTCTAGTGGAGGCGCCGGCGGCAACACCGGCGCGGATCTCCACCGTTCAGAACCCGTGAGGTGGCGAGAATACGGCCGACGGTCGGACTTCGTACCGCCCCTGCCCCCTTCTGGTCCGTCAGACCTCCTTGAAGGTGCGGCCCGTCCACCTCAGACCCTGGAACCCCAGCCACAGGCTGGAACAGGGCTGCTCGGCAAGTAGGGGTACGTGGTTGGCCCAAACGGTCTGGTCGCCACAGAGAGTAGGCCAGAGCCCAGCGCGCAGTGCCGCTTGTCGCGCTGTAGCCTCACAGCCGACTAGCTCCAGCAAGGCGTCAAAGGCCAGGCGGACTAGGTAGATCTTCCGGGCGAAGGTGAGCTCGCCCACAATCCGCTCGAGCTCCTCTTTGAGGGCAAGCGCCTCGACCAAGTCAAAGGTCGGGCTGTCGAACTGGTCTAGCGCCAAGGTCTCGGCGACAGCCAGTGCATGAGCCTCGGCAGCGTTGGTGATCGGCCGGGCCAGCGCCTGGGCAGCCGCAGCGGCTGCGGCGAGAAAGGCCGCAGGGGTGATCGGGTTAAGGGGAAGGGTCATCAGGGTAATCCGTGTGTTTGAATCAAAGTTGGTGGTTGAATTGGTGCGCCGGGTCGTAGGGCTCCGGCGAAAACTGAGGAACTTCGGTAGGTACGATCCCGCCGCAGTGCTCGCAGAGACCCTGCTGGACAGCGGCCACGGCGTTGACCGCCCAGGCGTGCACGCGGCCAATGTCGAAGGATGCCGTCGGGGCACTCGGGGCGGCGGCTGGGAAAGAGGCCCGCGGCATGTTCATCATCCGCTTGCTCATACGGGCCAGGGCCCCGCTTGCGACGTCGCTCTCGTTGACAGCCCTCGACAGCGCGGACGTCCCGCCCCCGGCCTGATAGTCGGCCACCGCGATCCGCAGGGCCTGAATGCTGGCCCTACAAACATCCCACAGGGCTAGTGTCGTCGGATCCAAGGAGGGCGCTGGGCCAGATGGAAGCGGTCCGTTCATAAAGACTCCTCCCGCCCACAGAAGCAGGTGGGGACAAGCGCGAGGTTCCAGACGCGGCCCGGCACCGAAGGTGGCTCTGGCAATGACTCCGACGTGTTCCAGACGACCCGCCCCAGGCGGGCTACGTGGGCCGAGAGGGTCTTGCGCAAGCGAGCCAGCAACTCAGGCGGGGCTAGGGCGGCCACCGCCAGTTCATGGCAGCTCGAAAGGCTGCTTGTGACCTCTTCCAAGAGCCCCCGCACCACTGCGGGATCAGGGCGGTCCGGCACCTCTCGGCTCGACCGGGCGAGCTCGCCTCGGATGTGCTCGATCCGCTGCTGCAGGACGGGTCCACTGGAGCCCTTGAGAACACGCCAGGCGTTACTCTTCGCTGAGTCTGGTGTGATGCCGCCGCTGGTGCGCTTCCCAAATGTCTCACCATAGGCCCGCCCCGCTGGAACGCCACGAGCGACGGCCTGAACAAAGCCCTCATAGGGCTCCGGCAGGAGCTCGTCGGGTGGATGATCAAGGACGATAGACCTGCGGCTCACGTCTTTCGCCCACGTGCGAGGTTTAGTAGGTCCAGGGGAGATAGCGCATCCACGTCGGGTGCGTCGGCACTGGTCACCGGCTGCGGTCCAGGGTGGCCGAAGATGATCCGGGCTGCGTCCGACCAGCGCAGAGCTTCAAGAACGGCAGCGACATCGAGCACCGCCTCGTTGCCGATGACGTGGTTGTTGTAGGCTTGGGTCGATGCGCCGGCCTCGACTAGCAGCTCGAGCTTGGCGTCGGAGAGATCGGGGTGCCGCCGCAGCAGGCGCTTCTCGATCAGAGCGCGGGCGAGGATCTCCCGCTTCTCGCGGGTGGTCATGGTCATAGGGTAATTCCTTTGTTTGCAAATCAGTCGAGCGGCGCGCTCAGCCGTGCCAGTTCCGCCGCCTGCTCGGCCTCGATGAGGTTGACTGCATCCAGGAACTCGATGAGCGGCGCCAAGGACAGGTGATCCACGCCTCGTCCGCGCCCGACGCCACGGTTGCGGTCGCGCACGATCACGAGCGGGGGGCGCAAGACACGCTTCAGCGCCGCCCAGTCATTCAGGGAGATGCGGAGCACCGACAGGACGGCGTCCGTCGTGACGTATAGGGACAAAGGCTCAATTCCTTGCTTCGAATTGTTTAAAGAAAGATCGTCTGAATAACATTAATAATAGCGCAAAAATGGGAAAATGTAAACATGTTAACGGTACGAAGCTATGATAATTTTTCGAGACAAGCTAGAAAACAGATAGACCCATAGACCTGGCCTGAAATGTACGCACATTGTAGTCCCGGTGTAGACCGCAGCGGCAAATAACACATGCTGTGGTAATTCATATCGCCCCCGGGGCAGAACAAATCGCAACGCGACATTGGGAGCGGGCGAGAACTGGTCCAATCAGCGGGGCAGCCATCTAGTGGCTGTCCATCGCCCCACGTGCAACTGAGGCCGCGTTCCTCCAGAATCCATCTTGTGAGACATTGCCTCAGAGCCGACTATCACAACTCGTTGCGTGTTAGGCCAGCGTTGGCCGGTGAAAGGGCTGGGTCATGAAGACGTGGCGACTTCCCGATGAGCACTAGGCGATGATGGACCCCTGCTGCCAAGGCCTCCGCGCCACCCCAAGGGTGAACGGCTGTTCGTGGCTCGGCGCGCTGCCGCGGAGGCCATCTGGTTCGTGATACGCACGGGCTGCCCTTGGCGGGCGCTCAATGGAACGAGCCCGTGCTCCTCGGCCACCGCTGAGCGGCGCTTTCGGCAGTGGAAGCGGGCGGGGGTGTTCGAGCGGCTGCACGAGAGGTGTCTGCAGATCGCAGAGGAGGCAGGCACTGTCGGCTGGTCGTTCCTGGCGGTGGACGGCTGCCATATGAAGGCGCCGCTCTCGCGCACCGAAAAAGGGGACCATCACGGCTCGACCGGCGCATGCAGGGCTCAAAGTGGGCGGCCATCGTCGACCGCGCCGTGCTCGTCCTCGCAATCGCGGTAGAGAGTGGACGCCGCCACGACCTGCCGCCCGCGCGGGCTTCCCTGGCCAGCCTGCATGTCCCCAAGACCGCGCGCGCCGCCACCTTTGCCGCCGACGGCGCCTTCGATGACCGCAGCTTCCGGGGCGACATCGAGAGCCTGGGCTTCACGCCCGACCTTCCCCGCAACCCGCGCAAGACCGGCGGTCCCAAGCACAAGGGCTTCGTGCCAGGATGCTGGGTTGTTGAGTGCAAGCATGCGCACCTGGTCATCCTTCGGGCGATCCGCACCCGCTGGTACCGTCAGCTCGGAAGCTTCGAAGCCTTCCTCGCCACTGCCGCGTCCCATTGCATCGTCAGAGCCGCTAGGTTCTGATTGTTGGCTCTCAGTAAAAGGCACCAACGCACAGAAGCATGCAAGCAATCCACATTAGAAGTTCTAGTAGGCGCAGCAACATGGCTCCTAACGTGATTTTGTCAGAATGAGATTTGGCGTGTCGGAGCATTATGACAAGGTGACCCGGCGAAAAGCGACTCGTTGCGCGTTCAACTTAGGGTTAAACGCCACATCCCGTATCGGCGGTATCTGGCTCGTATTGTTTGCTATGCATTTCGCATGAGTAGCGTAGCTGCGATGTAGAACCATCTCCTATCAGAGTCGCCGCGCATGCATAGCAATGTCTTTGGAGCTGGCCGTCGACGAGGTTGGCACCTGTGAGCCAAAGTGTAGGCGTTGGCACGCCCCTCACCTCCGACCCTGCCAGTGTCTCCCTGGCCCTTGTCTCCAGAGGCGCAACGGGCAGCGTGAAGGTGTCCGGCGTCGCGGCCGCCACGCTGGGTCTCTCGGCGCTGGCGTCGGGGACGGTGAAGATCAGCGGGCAGGCAAGCTCCACCCTTGCGCTTTCGGCGGCCGCCGTCGGCCTCGTTGTCGACCTAGGGACCCTGCCCCCGCGCACGGACACCGGCGTCTGGCGCACCCGCACCCCCACCGCCCCCTGGGTCTCCCGGGCGGAGGACGCATCCTGGCGGACCCGGACGGGCACCGCCGACTGGCTCGATCGCGACGACGCCGGCCATTGGACCCAACGCGCAGCCCAAGGAACCCTGCTGTGATCCGCGAACCCCTCTATGAAAGCGAGACGCTCCGCGTCCGCGTGACCGTCCGCGCGAAGGCGTCGGACGGCACCATCGGCGCCCCAATCAACTTGACCGGGGCTACCATGACCGCCGCCATCGGCATCCCCGACCAGCCCGGCACCGCCGGGACGGTCGTCCCGGTCGACCTCGTCAACGGCGTGGTCGACGTGGCCTTCCCGGCCACCGGCAACGTCGCGTCGAGCTACGTCGTGGCCCAACTAAGAGTGCCCAACAAAACTGTCGTTGGATCTAGCTCGCGATTTTGAGAGGGGCCTCGGTCGCGGGCGCATGCTCTCGATGCATCGGGCTCGCGTTCACGATCTTTGGACTCGTCCTGCCGGCGCCTCACCATCCTGCAGAGTTGCCACTTGACGCATGGGAAGAGCCTGTATTTCCTTACGTTAGGTCACGAGTTCTCGGGTAGGCTTCTTGATGCCCACTCCTCTGACGTCCCGCATCCACGAGGCCATTGCGGGGGCCGCGCTCGACCCGGACGCCTGGCAGGCGGTGCCCGATGCCGTCCTGGCCGCCTTTCCGGGCACCAAGACGGCGATCGTGGGCCACGACGCGACACTCGTGCGCAACATCCCTGGCGTCTACAGCGGCTACGACCCGGCCTTTGCTCCAAGCTACGCAGCGCACTACAGCCACGTGATCCCGCACGTCGACCGCTGGGCGAGCCTGCCCTTGGATCATGTGGCCCACGTCTGGGAGATCATGGACGAGGAGGAGCTCGTTCGCAGCGAGTATTACAACGACTGGGTCCTACCCCAGGCGCCGGCACGCCAGTCTGCCATCGCCGTGCTCCAGCGCGATCCGGGGCGGTTCTTCCTGTTCACCTCGCAGGTCGAGGACTGCGTCGCTGGCGAGTGCATGGACACTGTCATGCAGACCATGCGCAGCATCTATCCGCTGATGCGGCACGCGCTTGAGATCAACCGGATGATGCTGGGCCTCCGGATCGACAGCGCCCTCCTGCGGCTGGGACTGGAGCCCGAGGGGGCGGCCATCCTGCTGCTGGGCCGCCAGGGGGCCATCCTCTACGCCAACGCCCGGGCTGAGGCCCTGCTCACTGGGGGTCGGGTGATCCGCCACGACCATCTGGGCCGGCTGGGCCTGGTCGACGCCGGCGCAGCGCGGGGCTTGGCTGTGGCTCTCGATCCCAAGACAGACCGCCCCGGCGCCGCCTTCCGGCTCGGTCCAGCCAACGCAGCACAAGAGGCGCGGCTTCTACGGATCCGCCCTGAGGCTCTCCGGTATCTCGCGCTCCCCATTCTGATGCGCGCTCCGATCCCCGAGCATCTCCTCGTCATACGTCCCATCGCGGCACGGCCTGATGAGGCAGGCCCGGTGATCGCTCAACTCGGGCTGACGCGGGCCGAGGCGGACGTAGCCCTGGCTCTGGCCGCCGGCGCGACGATCGCGGAGATCGCCGAGGCGCGGGGCGCCTCGATCGGAACGGTGCGTCACCAGGTCAAGGCGGCCATGGCCAAGACCCTGTCGCGCCGTCAGAGCGACCTCGTGCGGGCCGTCCTTGGGGTGCGACGGCTGCACTGAGCACGCTCTTAGTGGAGGTCAGCCACTTCCGCCTTTGCTGGGCTGCCCTCAGCGCTGTGCAGACCATTCTGCTCCACGGGCTACGATCGCCGGGTGAGGCGAGCGGAAGACGCCGGCCGGGAATTGAAGGGCCTCCACACTCACCTCGCGCGCTTGGTCGGTCGCCTCACGCGCCAGCACCATGAACATAGCGAGGATGGTCAACGTCAGCGCCACCAGAAGCACCACGGGGTGGCGCGGGGCCGCGTCGAAGACATCAGCCACAGGCCCCAGAGGCCCTCTGGCACGAAGATCAGACATCGTGGTCTCCGGATCGTTGTGGAGGTCGTGGCGATCAGGCGCGCGTCAGGAGCTGGCCCACTTGGACCGCCAGGGCGTCCCGTTCCTCGCGGATGATCCGAGAGAGGCGGCGCTCCTCCGCGAGCGAGGCCCGGACATCCAGAAGCTCCTGGTGAAGGCGCTCCACGCTGAGAAGGCGATCAGCCGTGTGAGGCTGGTCGGCTTGGCTGGACCGCTCCTTGAGCAGTGTCTGGATCAAGCTGACCACCTCGCGGTCGAGCAACTGCCGCGCCTCGATCCGCTCGATGAGACGCTCGGCCTGCGCAGTGGCCTCCCGACGACCGGAGTCCGACCTCAACTCGCGGTGGCTCCAGTTCACCGGTTCCAGACTGGACATCACGTTCTCCTCCCTCGCCTTCGGGCAAGCGTATGGAAAGCGCGGCGAGAGTGGTGATCCGGCACTTGAGGGAGCCGAGGGAGGGTCAGCCCTCGGCCCCTAGTACCTGTTAACCTCTTACGACCGGCAAACTGAAACGCAGTAAGTGCCCTGTCCGCCATCCTGCCAGCACGAGCACGGCCGTCATCCCCCAAATGGGATATGGAGGATCCGGCATTCGCCCCATCTCATCCCGGTTGCGGGTTAGTTTGCCTTTGGTCAGCGCCTCGCCGCCGTAAGGATGCTGGGCCTCCGCCTCCTCTGCGCAGGGCTCGCGGTGATGTTGTTCTCATCTGGCGCAGGCCATCTGAGCGCTTAGCAGGCTCATCGTTGGACATAGCTCCAGCAGATGAGGGAAGCGGCGAGCGACAGGAAGGCTTCGTGGATGTCGGCTCGGCGCTCGTAACGGACCGTGAGGCGGCGGAAACGGCCGAACCACGCCAGGGTGCGTTCAACAACCCAGCGGTGCCGGCCCAGGCGCTCGCTGCTGTCGACCCCGCGTCGGGCGATCCGGGCCTTGATCCGGCGCCGGCGCAAGGCCTCGCGGCAACGTGGCATGTCATAAGCCTTGTCCGCATGGAGCTTGGCGGGGCGCCTGCGGGGGCGTCCCCGCCTTTGCCGAATGGGCGGGACGGCGTCGATCAGGTCCTCGAAGACACGGCTGTCGTGAACGTTGGCGGCGGTGAGCTGGACGGCAAGCGGAATACCATTGGCCTCTGTGATGATGTGCCGCTTCGAGCCGGGCCGACCCCGGTCCGTCGGGTTCGGGCCTGTGCGCTCGCCCCCCTTTTGGCCGGCACAGACGCGCTGTCCAGGCACGCTCGGCGCCAGTCGATGGCTCCCGCACGCCCGAGCCGGTCCAAGAGGGCGCGATGCAGTTGGTTCCACACGCCGGCCTCCTGCCACTCCCGCAAGCGCCGCCAGCAGGTCATGCCCGAGCCGCAACCCATCTCCTGCGGGAGCATCTCCCAGGGCAGCCCCGAGCGGAGCACGAACAGGATGCCGGTCAGCGCCGCCCGGTCCGACACCCGAGGTCGGCCGCCCTTGGGCTTGGGCCGCTCTGCCGGCAGGATAGGCTCAACAACGGCCCACAGATCATCGGAAAGAAGAGGTCTCGCCATGCTCGTGGAATCGGCACGGCGCCACCCCGGTTCCAGGTTCTGTTAGGCGCAGTAAAGGTCGTCCGGAGCGGCGAGGTCCAAATCGCGTGGTCGGCGAGCTACGCGCTCCAGCCCTCGGTGGTGTGATGACCGTCACGCCGATCGAGAGCCAGCCCGAGGCGACCGACCTCGCCACCCTGATCGCCGATCTCCGCGCCGAAGTCGCGGCGCTGCGCGACGAGGTCGCCAGCCTCCAGGGCAGCAATCGCGCGGTGGTCTCGACCGACCTCCAGGTTGCCTCGGCGGTCGAGGTGGTCGGGGCGCCCGCTGTCGAGATCATCCCGGGCGAAGGGCGAGGCGATCGCGCACGCCGCCGCGCCGCGCAGGACAACACCATCTGACAGGAGGCCCGTCGGGGAGACCCGACGGGCCTTTTGTCGTTTCGGGGGCGATTCTCGCGCGGGCACCCGCGCAGACAAACAAAGAGCCCTGATCCATCGGGCGCCTGCTTTTTGAGCACTCTGCGAAGCAAATGATCGGCGGAAATGCGCTTACGAAAGACCCTCATGACGCAGGCGTTCGGTGCCCGGACCGGCGGGACGAGCAGGCCGATTCGAGGGCGCCAGTCGGGGGCCAGTCGGGGAACCGGTTCTACGTTCTGTATCCGTTCCGGGCCTTCGGGCCAGAAATTCGGATACGGGATGTGACATCGTCCCTCCAAAAATGCCTTCCAGCGCAATCAGTTAGCAGACTTCTTCAGGAAAGTGGTGGTGCCCCCAGAGAGACTCGAACTCCCGACCTTCTGATTACAAATCAGCTGCTCTACCAGCTGAGCTATGGGGGCCGCCCTCCGCTTACGCGCGTGTGGAAATGCACGCAAGCCTTGCGAGCGGGCTGAGTTGGCAGCACGTCCATCTGACAGTAGGATTGCTCGCCGATGGCGATGACATCGATCGGGCTCGTCACGAAACGTGCTGCGACGCCGGGAGCGGCTTTCAGTGCCCGGATCGTCCGAACGACTTGTCATCTGATCGGACCTCCCGGTAGCCTTCCACCCCGAGCTTACGAACTTACCGGTTCGCCCGCGCCAAGAGCACGGTGGCGACGAGCCCCACGAGGGTAATGGTCAGCGCGGCCGGCGCGGCCTCGCTCAGGGCTTCGAGGCTGGCCTTCGCCTGCACGCGGGTCGCCAGCGTCTCGAAGTCGAACGGGCGCAGGAGAAGGGTCGCGGGAAGCTCCTTTACCGAGTCCACAAAGACCAGGAGCAGCGCGGAGCCGAGGGAAGCGCGAGTCAATGGCAGGTGAACCGTCCGCAGGGCGCCTCCCGCCGTGCGGCCGAGCGAACGGGCCGCCATCGGCAGGGACGGCGAGATGCGGGCCATGGCGGCGTCCGCGGTGCCCTGCGCCACCGCGAAGAACCTGACGACGTAGGCGAGGGTCAGCGCCGCCGCAGTTCCGGTCAGGATCAGCCCGGGATCCCGCCCCGTAAATCTAAGCACGGCATCGGCCAATGTGTTGTCCAGCCCGGCCAGCGGGATCAGGATTCCGATCCCGAGTACGGCACCCGGCACCGCGTATCCGATCGCCGTGACCGGGAGCAGCAGGACGGGGACGCGATGCGACGAAAGCCTCGCGCCATAGACCATGATGACCCCGAGCACCACGCAGAGGACAGCGGCAAGTCCGCCCACAACGAGCGAGTGCAGGAGCGCCTGGGCCAGCCCCGGCTCGACCCATTGCTCGGCATCGAAGGCATGCGAGGTGAGCACCGCAACCGGGAGGACGAAGCCTCCCAGGAAAGGAAGGAGGCAGGCCAGCGACGCGACCCAGCCCTTCCAGCCTTGCACGGCCTGAGCCGTCACGGGTCGATTCGCGCGAGCGGAGGCGTGCGTCCGGCTTCGGCGGCGGCTCGCCTTCTCAAGCGTGACCAGCAGCACGACGATGGTCAGGATGCAGGCCGAGATCTGCGCGGCCCCGGCCAGGTTCCCGGCTTGGAGCCAGACCGAGAAGATTCCCGTCGTGAGCGTCTGAACCGCGAAGTAGTCCACGGCCCCGAAGTCGTTCACCACCTCCATCATCACCACGGCCGCGCCGGCCGCGATCGCAGGCCGCGCCAAGGGCAGCCCGACGCGCAGGAAGCGCGACCAGGCGCCCGCCCCCAGGGCCTGAGCCACCTCGAAGATCGCGCCGGACTGCTCGCGGAAGGCCGCGCGGCAGAGGAGGTATACGTAGGGGTAGAGCGCCCCGGAGAGCACGAGGATGGCCGCTCCGCGCGTCCGGATCCCGGGGAACCAGTAGTCTCGCGAGGTCTGCCAGCCAAAGACGGCCCGGAGGCCGGTCTGCACCGGTCCGGCATATTCCAGGAAGTCGACGAGGGCGTAGGCGCCCACGTAGGCCGGCACCGCCAGCGGCAGGAGCAACGCCCATTGGAGCCAACCCCGCCCCGGGAAGCGGTACATCGTCACGAGCCAGGCCGCGCCGACGCCCACGGAGGCCGTCAGCACCCCGACCCCCACCATGAGCACCAGCGTGTTGCCCACGTAACGTGGCAGCGTCGTGGACAGCAGGTGGGGCCAGATGTCCCCTCCCCCTCCTCGAAGCGCGATCCAGAGGACCGACGCGACCGGCAGGAGCACGAGCGCCGCGATGAGGACCGCCGCCACGGACCAGGCGTCGAGGCGCGACCGGACGTGCCGGCTTTCCTGAGCGATACCGTCGACCATGGAGCCGGCCTAACCTAGGCGACCCCCGCTGTCGAGGCGGGGCGCTCCGTCGGCCGTGACGAGCGGCAAGTCTACGGTCCGAACGCCGATCACCGCGTTAGAGGGCGGGCGCGGCGTGTCGGCAGGCTCGGGAGGCCGAGCGGCGCAGGCCCTTTGGTGCCCGCCCGTCCAAAGCGTGAGCCGTGCCGAGCGGGAACGAACGAAGCGCGAGGCCCAGGAGGGTGAGGCTCTGGGTCACCGCATCCGCGATCCAGGGCATAGGTCGACGACGCGTGAGGCCCAAAGCCGAGGCGACCTCGAAGACCCCGGCGAGGCCAGGGATGCCGCAGGCCATGGGCCCCGCCGCTTACATGCCGAGCGCTTCCTTGTAGAGTTCGAGGATCGCCTCCTCCTCGGCGATGTCGTCCTTGTCGCGCTTGCGAATGGCGATGATCTTCTTGAGGATCTTGACGTCGTAGCCGCGGCCCTTGGCCTCGGCCATGACTTCCTTCATCTCGTCGGCCAGGTCCTTCTTCTGGGCCTCGAGCGATTCGTAACGTTCGATGAACTGGCGGATCTCTTCCCCGGGAAGGGGCTCGGTCTCGACCACGGACAGCTGTGGCGGCATGGATATCTCCTCTTGGCGGGACTGCTCGTCGTCCAGAGGTAGCCGTCCGCGACGGCCCCGGGCAAGCGCGCTTGCGCGAGGTCCCGGGCCAAGGTAGGCGCCGGGGGCACAGCGCGGAGGACCGCTCATGGACATCCTGATCTGGTTCGGCGCAGCCGTGACGGCTCTGGGCTTCGTCGGCGTGGTCTGGAGCATCGTGCTGGTGCTGCGCGCGCGCCATGCGGGGCTTGACGACGCCGGGATGCGCCAGAAGCTCCAGCGGGCGCTGCCGATCAACGTGGGCGCGCTGCTCCTTTCCGTTCTCGGTCTCATGCTCGTGGTGCTGGGCATCGTCCTGTCCTGAGGGGCGCTGGACGGGTCCCCGGGCGACGGGTATGCAGGGGCTATGGATATCCACCGCATCACCCCCGACTACGCCGTCTCCCCGCAGATCGCGCCCGAGGACATGCCCGACATCGCCGCGGCCGGGTTCCGGACGGTTATCTGCAACCGGCCCGATTCGGAGATTCCCGTGGAACTTTCGTCGGACGTGATGCGCATCGCGGCCGAGGCGGCGGGACTGGGCTTCGTGGATAACCAGGTCACGCACCAGACCATGACGCCCGAGCGGATCCAGGCTCAGGCCGAGGCGATGGCCGAGGGTCCGGTGCTGGCCTACTGCGCCTCGGGCACGCGCTGCTCGGTCCTGTGGTCGCTGGTCAAGGCAGGCACGATGCCGACGGACGAGATCCTGCAAGCCACCGCGAAGGCGGGCTACGACCTGTCCGGGCTGCGGCCCCGGCTCGACCTCGCGCGGGGTTGACCGGCTGACAGGCGCGGCAGGCGCGAACTCCATCCCTCCTCAGGCGTTTGGTCCCGACGACCATCCCTACAGGAGACGAACGATGGCTTACGACCAGACCGCGTCCACGGACCTGAGCTCCTCGGATCAGGCCAAGCAGAGCTACATCGCGGGCATCCAGAACGCCCATGCCCTCGAGAAGCAGGCGACCCAGCTCATCAATCGGCAGCTCGAGCGGATCGAGAGCTACCCGGAAGTGGCGGCCCTCCTCCGCCAGCACGGCGCCGAAACCGAGGCGCAGATCCAGCGGCTGGACGGCATCCTGCAGGAGCTCGGGAGCAGCCCCTCGGCCATTAAGGACCTCGCGACCGAGATGTCGGGCAACATGGCGGCGCTCGCGCACACGGTCATGTCCGACGAAATCATGAAGAACCACTTCGCCAACGTCGCCTTCGAGGCGTTCGAACAGGCGACCTACCGGTCCCTGATCGCCATGGCGCAAGCCACCGGCCACCAGCATCACGTCGCGATCTTCGAGGCGAGCCTCGGCGAGGAGGAGAAGACCTTCTCCACACTCCTCGATATGACCGACCAGCTCGCCACCAAGTTCCTGCATCTTTCCGTGGCGGGCGAGCAGGCCAAGCGCTGAAGC
>Ga0210040_10006084_pt1 | contig 15145 bp, 11 predicted proteins | sample CryGeyCG12114_NA_FD_185462 | JGI IMG/M metagenome (GOLD analysis project Ga0210040, IMG submission 185462) | Groundwater microbial communities from aquifer - Crystal Geyser CG19_WC_8/21/14_NA (SPAdes) (version 2) | ecosystem: Environmental > Aquatic > Deep subsurface > Groundwater | place: USA... | reverse complement strand
TCCCCGTGACCCTCACCGCCCCTGCTGCACCCGACACGACCGCCCCGACCGGCTCCACGGCGCCGCAGGACCTGCCGACGGCCGCCGTGGTGGGCGGCGTCGAGCACCTCGTCGCCGACCTCGGCCTCGCCGAGGCGGGCCGCCACCAGATCCGCCTGGCCGAGCACGAGATGCCCGGGCTGATGTCCCTGCGCGCGGAGATGGGTCCGTCCCAGCCGCTGAGGGGGGCCCGGATCACCGGGTCCCTGCACATGACCGTGCAGACGGCCGTGCTCATCGAGACCCTCACGGCGCTCGGCGCCGAGGTCCGCTGGGCCAGCTGCAACATCTTCTCCACGCAGGACGAGGCCGCCGCGGCGGTCGTCGTCGGCACCGGGACGCCGCAGGCGCCGGCCGGCGTGCCCGTCTTCGCCTGGAAGGGCGAGACGCTCGCCGAGTACTGGTGGTGCACCGACACCGCGCTGGACTGGACGCGCGAGGGCCACGACGGCCCCAACATGCTCCTCGACGACGGCGGTGACGCGACGCTGCTCGTGCACGACGGCGTGGCCGCCGAGGCCGCCGGGGAGGTCCCCGGCCCCGAGACGGCCGAGAACGCCGAGCACGCCGTCGTCCTGGCGACGCTGCGGCGCAGCATGGCCGCGGACGCCCAGCGCTTCACGAAGCTCGCCCGCGACCTCAAGGGCGTCACCGAGGAGACGACGACGGGCGTCCACCGCCTCGTCGAGATGTCGCGCGAGGACCGCCTGCTCTTCCCAGCGATCAACGTCAACGACTCGGTGACCAAGTCGAAGTTCGACAACACCTACGGCTGCCGCCACAGCCTCGTCGACGGCCTGAACCGGGCCACCGACCTGCTCATCGGCGGCAAGGTCGCGGTCGTCTGCGGCTACGGCGACGTCGGCAAGGGCTGCGCCGAGTCGCTGCGCGGCCAGGGCGCGCGCGTCGTCGTCACCGAGGTGGACCCCATCTGCGCGCTCCAGGCGGCGATGGAGGGCCACCAGGTCACGACGCTGGAGGAGGTCCTGCCGTTCGCCGACATCGTCGTGACGACGACCGGGTGCAAGGACGTCGTCACGGCCGAGCACATGGCTGCGATGAAGGACAAGGCCGTCGTCGCCAACATCGGCCACTTCGACAACGAGATCGACATGGCCGGCCTGGCGCGCCTCGAGGGCGTGGTGCGCACCGAGATCAAGCCGCAGGTGCACGAGTGGGTCTTCCCCGCCGCGGGCGAGCGGGCCGAGCACAGCGTGATCGTGCTGTCCGAGGGGCGGCTGATGAACCTCGGGAACGCCACGGGGCACCCGTCGTTCGTCATGAGCTGCTCGTTCTCCAACCAGGTCATCGCCCAGGTGGAGCTCTTCACGCGCACCGACGACTACGCCACGGCGGTCCACGTGCTGCCCAAGCACCTCGACGAGAAGGTCGCCCGCCTGCACCTCGGCGCGCTCGGCGTCCGGCTCACGGAGCTGACGCCGTCGCAGGCGTCCTACCTCGGCGTCCCCGTCGAGGGGCCGTACAAGCCCGAGGCCTACCGCTACTGAGCGGTCCCCGGCCGACCGCCGCGCGCGGCAGTCGGCCGGAGCGCGACCGCGCCCCTCGGTCCAGCGGACCGAGGGGCGCGGTCGTCCGAGCACCGACGCGCGGTCCCGGACGAGACGGTCAGGCCGCCCGGCGACCGCCGACGGCGACCTCCGCGAGCGCGTCGTCCTCAGGGGCCTCCTGCCCCCCGGCGAGGGAGGTCTCCTCGGCGTGCACCTGCGCGGCGAGCCGTGAGGCGATCAGCGTGGGCAGCGCCAGGAGCTGCACCGCTCCGAGGACCTTCAGCCCGTCCTCGACGACGGTCACCCTCGTGTTCGCGCTGTCGAAGGGCACCACGAGGTCGACCAGGATCGACCCCGCCAGGCAGGCCCCGGCCAGGACGAAGGACAGCTGGAGGTCCCACCGCCCGGAGCGGTGCAGCAGGGCGAGGACGCCGAGCGCCGCGAGCGCGTAGAGGGCGATGGGCAGGAGCTCGGGGACGCCGAGCTGCGTCGGCAGCACCACCTCGTGCAGCAGGAAGGCGTCGTCGGCGGCGAGCGCCGCCGTCAGGACTCCCAGCAGCAGGAGCGCGCGCCGCTCGGGCACGGCTGCCAGGGACAGGACGAGGCAGGCCGCGCTGACGCCCGCCCAGGCCATGACCCCGAGGACGCTGACGAAGCCCGTGTACCAGTAGCGCACGTCCGCGGTGACGGGGTCGCGGACCAGCTCGTCCATCCCGGCACCCGTCAGCTCGGAGACCCCCTCGGCCACGGCGAACGTCGCCACCACCAGGGCAGCGAGCACCGCCGACACCTTCCACCACGTCATCCGGCACCTCACCCTCGTCGCCGGCTGTGGTCGATCCGCAGCCGGTCGGCGCTCGAGGCGCCCGGCGGGTGACTCTAGGTGAACATCGCATGGCGCAGAGGTCGATAGGACCCGAACTGATGGCCAACCGTCCCGGTCGGGTGACGATTCGTGACGGACCGTGGACGGAGAGGGCGGGGGAGGGGAGCTGCGCCGAGTGGGGGGTGCTCGAGCGCCTCAGACCTCGAAGGGCAGGCGCTGCAGCTCCTCCGCGTCGCGGCGACGGCGCTCCTCCTGCGCCCGCAGGCGCTCGAGGTCGCGCCGACGCCGCTCGGCGAGCACGGCGGAGAGCACCCGCTCGGGCGTCGCCGAGGGCGGCGGCGGGGGGAAGACCCTGGCGACGACGTCGCCCCGCAGCTGGGCGCCCAGGCGCTCCCGGGACGTCGGGTTCAGCCGCTCGCTGCGCGCGAGCAGCTGCCGGCACGCCAGGGCCAGTCCGGCGGGCAGCGCGCCCACGTCGGCCGCTGCGGCCCAGCCGGCGAGCTCGGGCGGCATCACCACCTCGCGCACGTCCTGGCGCGCCGCCCGCTCGCGGACGACGACGGTGCCCGCGAGCAGGTCGCCGAGGCGCTTGCCGCGCCGGTTCGCCAGCGTCGTGATCAGCGCCGGCGCACCCGTGAGCATCCACAGCTCGCCGACGCCCGTCAGCGCCCGGATGACCGCGTGGCGGAAGCGAACAGGTCCGCCGTCGTCGCGCACGACGCGGGTGCCCACGACCAGCCGCCCGAGGGACCGACCTCGCGTGAGGGTCTCCACGGTCGTCGGGATCCCGACGACGACCAGCACGAGCAGCACGGAGACGACGGTCGCGATGGTGGACTGGTCGGTCCCGAGGATCCGGGGAACCGTGACGACGAGCACGGCCGCCCCGACCAGGAGGACGACGAGCGCGTCGAGCAGGGACGCGACGATGCGCAGGGCCGCGGAGGCCCGGGGCAGCTGCAGCACGACGGCGTCGCCCGTGACGACGCCCGTCCCCAGCGCGGAGGCCAGCGCCTCGTCCTCCCAGTGCGCCGAGCGCCCGTCCTCCGCGGTGACCACGAGCCCCATGCTCGCAGGCCGCGCCGCTCGGTAGCGTGGGGTCGCGGGTCCGTCGGGCGCGCGGACCCGAGGGGAGCGCGGTGGACGTCGACGCCTTCGTGCAGGTGCACGAGCCGACCTGGCAGCGCCTGGAGCGGATGCTGCGGCAGGGCCGGCTACGGGGAGAGGACGCCGACGAGCTGCTGCGCCTGTACCAGCGCACTGCCACGCACCTGTCGGTGCTGCAGGCGGGCAGCCCCGACCCGGTGCTGGTCTCCCGGCTCTCCCGGCTCGTCGCGCGGGCCCGCACCCGCATCAGCGGCGTGCGCGAGCCCGCCTGGCGCGAGCTCGCGCGCTTCGTGCTCGTCTCCTTCCCCGTGGCCGTCTACCGCATCCGCTGGGTGGTCGCGGCGGTGGCCGCGGCGTTCCTGGTGCTCGCCGGGGCGGTCGCGGTCTGGACGGCGAACGACCCCGCCGTCCTCGCGTCGATGGGCAGCGAGCAGGACCTCAGCCAGTACGTCGAGCGGGACTTCGTCGACTACTACTCGCAGAACACCGCGGCGTCCTTCGCCGGCCAGGTGTGGTCCAACAACGCGCGGATCGCGGCGCTGTGCGTGGCCTTCGGCATCACCGGGGTCTTCGTGCTCTACATCGTGGCCGCCAACGCGGTGGGGGTCGGGCAGGCCGCGGGGCTGCTGTTCGCCTACGACCGCGGCGACGTCTTCTTCGCCTTCATCCTGCCGCACGGCTTCCTCGAGCTCACCAGCGTCTTCGTCGCCGCGGCCGCGGGCCTCGCCCTCTTCTGGGCCTGGGTGGCCCCGGGCGCGCGCACCCGCTCCGACGCCCTGGCGGCGGAGGGACGCGCGCTGTTCACCATCGCCCTCGGGCTCGTCGGCGTCCTCGCGGTCTCCGGCGTCGTCGAGGGCTTCGTGACCCCGGCGCCGTGGCCGACGCCGGTGCGCGTGGGCGTCGGCTTCCTCGTCTTCCTGGGCTTCTGCGCCTACGTCGGCGTGCTCGGCCGCCGCGCCGCCGCGCTGGGGGAGACCGGGGACCTGCGCGCCGGCGACGTCGGCGACGTCGCACCCGTGCGCGGCTGAGCGCCTCCCACGTCGCCGCTCGACGCCTCGTGCAGCGAGACGTCGTCACTCGCGGTCGATGACGCCGGCGACCTCCAGCAGGCGCCGCCGGTAGTGGCGCGGTTCGAAGCGCTCGAGGACGCTCCGTCGTCTGGCCGACCCCAGGCGGTCCGCCAAGGCGGGGTCCCCGACCAGGCGTCGTACGGCGGCGCGCAGAGCCGCCGCGTCACTGGGCACCACGAGCCCCGTCACGCCGTCCTCGACGTGGTCCCGCACACCGGGAGTGTCAGTCACGACAAGCGGTCGCCCCAGGAGCAGTGCGTTGAGGCAGGTCTGCTGCCCGGTGCTGCGTCGCGCTCTTGCCAGCGGGAGAACGACGACCCGACTGCTGGCCATCAAACGCATGAAGTCGGCCGGTGACGTAGGGCCTACCTCAATGACCCCATGCGCCCGCTCGACACCGTCGACGGGGCGTCGAGTGGCCACGCGCAAGGGGGGCAGGTCCTCGGTCCAGGACTCCAGCAGAAGCCCATAGTCCCGCAAGGAGCTTCCGCCCGAGAAGACGTGCTCGCCGTTTCGGACGCCCTCGACCGGCTGTCGTCGGGGAAAGCTGTGGGAGAACGGCGTGAAGACGACCTCACCGTGCCGGATACCCCACGCCGAGCGGAAGCCATCTACCTCCGCTGTCGACAGGACGCACCAGACGACGCGGGGAGAGTCCACCGCATGCACGAGGAGACGCGACAGCAGCCGCAGAACTGGGCCCGCACCGGGGGCGAGGCGCGCTGCGAGAGCAGCGCTCCCCGGCTCGATGGTCGCGTCGCTCACGACCACCCGTACATCGCGTGCGAGCACGCGGAGCAGCACTCCAGCCAGGAGGTCGCCGTAGCCATCGGACATCGACACCGTCCCGCGCAGGATGACGGCCCGCCGGCCCCTCGCCGCCCGGATGAAGGCGACCAGCTGCCGGGGCAGCGCGCGCGGGGGCCTGAGGCCCATCACGTCGACGAGGTCGGTCCACGGGTCGTCCGCGGCTCTGCCGGCGTGCACGGTGCTCAGCACCGGGCGCACGCCACGAGAGCGCTGGCGCACGACGCGACCCCGTGGCAGCCAGGAGGGGAGCGTCCGGGCCGACCGACGACGTCTGAGAGACGGCATCCGACTCACCTCACGACAGGCCTCGGCTCCGTCACGGCTGCAGCTGTCGGCTGCAGATGCTCCTCACTGACGGCGCGTCGCGCCAGCTGTGCCTGCCCCTGACGCCGCGCGGCCTCTCACGGCGCCGCGCTGGGTCAGTGCCCCTCGGACGCCGTCGCGAGCGGTCGGCGCGGCAGCCGGAGGGCGGACTCCGGCAGGGGCGCATCCACCGGCGAGATGACCCCGGCGTCGGCTGCTCGCACCATCAGCCGTGCTTCCGCCTCTTCCCACAGGCCGCCGAGCAGCTCGTCGACGTCGCGACGGAAGCCCACGGGGCCGCCGGGCTCCGGGGTGACCTCCCCGAAGACCGGGCCCTCCTCGCTGTCGTAGAGGTCCACGCGAAGAAACGGGCGGGGCACGCAGGCCGAGATGCGGCGCGCCAGGTCCATGAGCTCAGCGGCGTGCAGAGGCGGCGCCAGTGACGTGGCCGGGGCGTGGTCGTCGACCCAGCCGTCCCCGAGGTCGATCCAGTCCGCGTCGAAGAGTTTCCACTGCGGCTCCCCGTCGGCGCTGGAGACCTTGGCCTCCACCACGCCGACCTCCCCGAAGAACGTGGAGAACTTCCAGTCCACAGGTCCGGCACCGGGTCGGCTCGGATCCGCGACGAGCTCTTCCACCAGGAGGTCGGAGGAGATCGTCCCCTTCGAGGCGAGAGCGCGGAGGTCCTCGACGACCTCCTCGGCGGTGACGCTCTCCCCCCGGCGCAGGTCGCGGTAGGAGTCGCCGTCCCGGCCTATGAGGTGCACCCCCCTGCTCCCGGCCCCGCGCACGGGCTTGATGACGAAGCGCTCCGGCAGAGAGGACCAGGGGAGGTCGGCAGCCGCCTGCACGTGAGCGAGGAGACCCGCCTGGCGCACGCCGAGCTGGTCCGCCCACGCGCGTGCGTCCAGCTTGCCGTTGACGTCGAAGACGGGGTCTCGCTGCCCCAGCTCATGGCCGAGGACGCGCACGCGCCGCAGCGCCGAGCGCTTGGCGAGGTAGGACGGGCGGACGGGCGGTGCCGACCAGGCCCGCCAGCGGTGCCTCACGGTGAAGAGGGTGGACGTGAGCTGCTGTGGCATCGAGACCCCGTACGAAGATGGGAGAGGGATCGCTACCCTCGGTGACCGTGCACGCCAAGAGCAGTCGAATCGGACATTTCAGTGCGGGCGAAAGTGACTGTCCGTGACACTACAAGGCCTCGGCGACGGTGGCCTGAGATCGCTCGATCACCCCGCGCTGTAGACCTTCGGAGCCGGCGGCCGGACGGATCGCTCCGGGCAGCAGGTGGTCAGCGGAGGGGAGGGCGACGCCCGTCGCCAGACGGGAGCGCGTGGCCGTCGCGCCGCACCAGGTCTCGTGCCGCGGCGGGCTGGTCTCCTCGCTGCTCGCGATCCGCGTCGTCCGCGCACGAACACCATCCGCTGGCCTGTGCAGGCTCGCCGGACTGTCGACCAGCGGGGGCGTCACGCTTCCGGCGTCCTCCGTCGCCAGCCGCCGGTAGCCGTGCTCGGCGTCGCCGCGGTGGGTGTCGAACGGGGGGAGCCAGGATGTCTGGCTCACGCGGCGAGGGTGACCGCGTGCGACGAGCCGGCGATGGGTGGGGTTGACGCGAGCCTCGGACTCAGCCGGGCCGAGCCGTTCAGCCGCGTGACGCCGACCGGTGGCTCGAGCAGACGAGTGCGGCGGCGACCTCTGCGGCTCGTCGCTCGTACGAGCTGGACGGTGGCTGTTCTCGACGTCCGGACGCGCAGGTCCCCTCGTGTACGCAGGTCCAGAGATCCGCGACGGGCGACCGGCAAAGATTCAGACGTGGAACGTCTCGGGAGGGACCGGGTGCGCTGCGCAGAAGAGGACACCGGCCCGAGCTGTCGCTCAGAGCCGGTGCCCGACGCTTCGGAGGATCGCCGCGTCAGTCGGTCGTGAGCAGCTCGTGCTCGCTACCCGGTCGACGCGTGACCGACATCGGCAGCCGCGACGTGGCCGGTGTGAGTTCCCCGGCCCTGGCCGCCCTGACCATGAGGCGTCCCTGCGCCTCCTCCCACATCGCTCCGAGTCGCACGTCGACATCACGACGGTAGGCGACGGGCCCGCCAGGTTGCGGAGTGATCTCCCCGAAGACCGGTCCCGTGGCGTCCTCGTAAAGGTCGACACGGAGGTGGGGGGTCGGCACGCACGCGGAGATGCGAGACGCCAGCTGCAGCATCTCCTCCGCGTGCTTCGGCGGACGGATGCTGGGGTCCCTCCACGCGGGACCGTGCGCCGCGCGGCCCACGTCGTTCCAGTCCTCGTCGAACCACCTCGTCTTCGCGCGTGCGCCCGGTTGCGCGCGCTTGCCGAAGATCAGCCCGATGCGCCCGAAGAAGGTGACCACCTTCCAGTCGACGGGAGGGCCGTCAGGGTTTGCTGGGTCGAGCACCATCTCCTCGACGACGAGTCCGGTGGAGATGGTCCCCGCCGCGGAGAGTCGACGCAGCCGCGAGGTCAGGTCCGAGACGGTCATGCGCGCGCCGCTCCGCGCGTCGACGAACGCGTCCCCTGAGCGACGGAGCAGGTACACTCCGTTCCCGCTCACACCCCGGTCAGGCTTGATCACGAATCTCTCGGGAAGCGTCTCCCACGGCACGGACTCGATCGAGTCGACGAGCTGGAGGATCCGCGCCGTCCTGACGCCCAGGTCCTCGGCCCACTGCTGCGAGTTCGCCTTGCCGTTGATGTCGAAGACGGGATCGCGCGCGCCGTTGTCCTTGCTGGCGCGTCGGACACGAGCGAGCTGCTCGCGCTGACGCGTGTACGAAGGAGCGCTGTCGCGGAGCCGCCTCAACGTCTGGGCGTGGATCCGATCGATGTAGTGCTGACCCCTCAAGGCTCCTCCAGTATTGCTCTGTCGTGTGTGATCGGACGAACGTGGCAACGCCCCGGTGCGCCGACGCCGGTCGCGGCGCAACGCCATTCTCGGGGGCGTGCGCCTCTTTCGTTGTCGTGGCTGCCTGGCCGGGTCATGAGCCGTCGAGCTTGCACGGCTAGGGGAAGAACACCCGGTACTGGGCGCTGCCCACGAGTCGACCCACCCGGTAGGCGGACTTCCGGCAGAAGTTGAGCAGGTGCCAGCGACCATGACGCACACGCGCCAGGAGAATGGCCAGGCGGGCCCAGTGGCGGGCGGAGCCCAGGATGTCGCGCTTGAGCCCCTGGTCATGGAAGTCTCTGAACAGCATCGGGTGCTGACGTCCCCAGATGTACATCTGCCGCACGAGCGCCCGGAAGGAGGAGCGCATGCGGTAGTGGACCACGGCCTCGGGCGCCGGGACGAGCGTGAGGCCCGCCAGCTGCAGGCGCCAGAAGAACTCCGTCTCTGTGCCGCCGCGAACGTACTCCTCGTCGAAGCCACCGAGTCTGTCGAAGGCCTCGCGACGGAAGGCGGCGTTGGCGCCGACCGGTCGGGGCAGGAAGCCGAGCGGTCGAGCGATGCCGGCGTCCACGGGCGAGGGGCCCCAGCGTCGGACGTAGTCGGCGTTGAGCCGGGTCAGCTCGAGCGCGCCTCCTGCGGCGTCGGCCGTCTCCAGCGCTGCGGAGAGTGCGTCGACCCACAGGTCGTCGACCTCGTCGTCGGCGTCGCAGAGCAGCACGAGCTCGCCCCGAGATGCCCGTGTGCCGATGTTGCGGGCCGCGTTGGCGCCGGTCCGGGCGCTGGCGTCCACCACTCGGAGCCCGGGAACCCGGTCGGCGAAGCGCGCGGCGACCTGGCGTGTCCCGTCGGTCGACCCGTTGTCCGCGACGAGGACCTCGAAGGCTCTCGACGTGCGCTGACGTGAGAGCGCTTCGAGCTGCACCTCCAGCGTCGCAGCGGCGTTGCGTGCGGGGATGACGACGGAGACCTGCGGGGAGCTGGCGCTCATGGGCGATGACCTGCCTCTCGTGCGGGGTTCGTGACGGACGCGAATCGGGCGGCGTGGGCGCCAGGTCTTGCGGAGACGCACGGCTGGGGCAGGGCGCCGGCACCAGCGGGAGTCACGCGTCGCCCCGACGACGCACCGCTGCGACGAGGTCGAGGACCTCGCGCCGCGCCGACGGCCAGAGGCCGACGCATGCGGCGGCGACGAGTACCGCGGCTCCGCCCTGCACCAGCAGGCGTACGACGGACCCCTGGTCTCCGACCGCGAAGACGAGGAGACCCGCCGTCGTGCCCGCCAGCGCAGCCACGACCGCGGGCCGCGCGCACACGCCCAGCACGTCCGGGAGCGAGACGGGCGTCCCGCGACCTGCCCGGGCGATGCCCAGCGGGGTCAAGACCAGCTGTGAGGCTGCGTAGCCGATGGCCACCCCCGTGATGCCCCAGGGGAGCCCGATGACGAAGGCGGCGATGATGACGGGCCTGCTGATCAGTGCCCACCGTGCCATCGCCCACGCGCGACCGGACGTGGCGTAGAGCCAGCCGTTCGTGTAGCCGACCGTCTGCAGCAGGCCCGCGACGGCCAGCCACCGGAAGACCTCGGCGGACTCCAGCCACTGCTCGCCGAGGAGGACGCCGACGACGGGTGTGGCGAGCACGGCCATGACGACCACCAGCGGCATCACCAGGTAGCACAGTCCCTGGAGCGCCGTCAGGTAGAAGCGCCGGTAGCGCTCGGGCTCCGGCCAGAGCGCGGCCATCATGGGCCGCACCACGTTCGCCACGGGATTGTGGATCTGGGAGAGGGGCAGCGTGAGCAGTCCGTACGCACGGGTGTAGAGCCCGAGCTGGGCGGTTCCGAGGAAGCGCCCGATGAGGATGTTGTCGACGTTCTTCGCGGCGTAGTCGAGGATGCGGAAGGTCGAGATGCCACCACCGAAGGAGATGAGCTCGCGCACGCCGGCGGCCCGCCGCGGGAAGCTCGGTCTCCAGTCGACCGCGCGCCACGCCATGATGACCGACGACACGGAGCCGGCCAGCGATCCCGCCACGAGCGCCCAGTAGCCGACGCCGGTGAAGGCGACGCCGATGGAGACCACTGTCGTCACCACCGTGGAGACGAAGGCTCGCACCGCGACGGCGCGGAAGTTCAGCCGCCGGAGCATGAGCGCGTGGTGCTGAACCATGAGCCCGCCGAGGAAGAACGTGACGGACAGGGCCCAGGTGATCTGGACCAGCTCGGACCGACCGTAGAAGGCGGCGATCAGGGGTGCCCCGGCCGCCACGAGCAGTGTCAGCACCAGCCCGAGGCACACGTTGAGCCAGAACAGCGCGCTCGTCTGCTCGTGGGTCAAGTGCCGGCGCTGGAGGACCGCCTCGCTGAGCCCGAGGCTCCCGACGGTGGACACGAAGCCCGTGATGGCCCACACCATGGCCATGAGGCCGTAGTCGTCCGGCGTGAGGAGCCGGGCCAGCACGATGGTGGTGACCAGGCGCAGCGACTGAGACCCCCACTGCCCCGAGACCGTCCACAGAAGGCCCTTGGCGCTACGCCCCGCCAAGCTGTTCAGCGGGCCGCGGTCGAGCGCGGCGGTGCTGCGCTCCTGGCGCGCGGACGCCTTGCCACCGGGCGTCATGGCCTTGCCTTCGCGCCGGGGCACGAGACCTCCTTCAAGCCTCCCGCGAGGGAGTCGTGGTGCGGGCTCGATCAGCGGGTCCTACCCGCTGGTTCTTCCAGTGGGGGGCGGGAGCTCACGGCGTGCGCGCCTGCGCCCCGGCCTCACAGGTACAAGACGCGGTAGTGCCAGCTGCCGACCACGCGTCCTGCTCGGTAGGCGACCTGGCGGGCCAGGTCCACCCTGGACGCCCGGGTGCGGACGGCCCGCGGCACGAGGCGCACGAGCCACAGGAGGGCCCACGCGGTCTCGCGGGGGGCCCACTCCATGCCACTCGTCCGGAAGTCGCGGTAGAGCATCGCGTGCTGACGTCCCCACACGTACATCTGACGCACGGACTTCCTGAACGAGGGACGCAGGCGGTAGTGCACGATCGCCTCGGGGACGTCGACGAGCGGGTGCCCCGCGAGCTGCAAGCGCCAGAAGAACTCCGTCTCGGTCCCTCCGCGCACGTAGTCCTCGTCGAAGCCGCCGAGCTCCTCCCAGACGGAGCGACGGAAGCCGGCGTTCGCGCCCAGGGGCCGCGGCAGGAAGCCGAGCTGGGTCGTGATGCCGGGCTGCCCCCAGGGCGCGCCCCAGGCGGCGATGTAGTCGGCGTTGAGCTTGACGCGCTCCAGTCGTCCGCCGACGCCTCCCGCCGTCTCCAGGCCGCTCGCCAACCGCTCCAGCCAGTCGTCGGCGACCTCGTCGTCGGCGTCGCACAGGAGGACGAGGTCGCCGCGAGCAGCAGCAGCCCCGCAGTTGCGGGCGACGTTCGAGCCCGTGCGCCGGCTCGCGTCGACGAGGCGCAGGCCCGGCACGGTGCCGCCGAAGGATGCGACGACCTGTGCCGTGTCGTCCGTGGACCCGTTGTCCGCGACGAGGACCTCGAACGACCGATCGGTCCGCTGTCGGCCCAGAGCTGCGAGCTGGACCCCTAGCGTGTGCCCTGCGTTGAGGGAGGGGATGACGACCGAGACGTCCGGGACGCTGTCGACTCGTGATGCAGACGTCTGCCCACTGGTCACAGGAAGATCACGCGGTACCGGTAGCTGCCGACGAGGCGCCCCAGGCGGTAGCAGGACTGCTGCCCGAGAGGCATGCGCTGCCGGGGTCGCCAGGTGACGGTGGCCGCCGTCCGGGCGAGTGAGCCGTATGAGGCGACGGTCTCATGCGGGTGGTAGCGCAGGCCGTGACCGCGGAACTCGCGGTAGAGCATCGCGTGCTGCCGTCCCCAGGTGTACATCTGGCGGAGCGAGGCTCGGGCGTCGGTCCGGAGCCGGTAGTGCACGACCGCTTCCGGGACGTTCTGAAGAGTCCCGCCGGTGAGCTGCAGGCGCCAGAAGAACTCCGTCTCCGTGCCGCCGCGGACGTAGCGCTCGTCGAAGCCACCCAGGTCCGCCCAGCTGCTGCGACGGAAACCCGCGTTGGCGCCTGTGGGCCGCGGCAGGAAGCCGAGCTGCTCGACGACCCCCGGGATCGCAGCCGGTTGGTGTGGGTCCGCGGCGTACTTGGGGTTGAGCTTCCGCAGCTCCAAGGTGCCTCCCACGCCGTGAGCCCCGGCGTCGAGCGCTGTCGCCAGGGTCTCGAGCCAGTCTTCGTCCACCTCGTCGTCGGCGTCGCACAGGAGCACCAGCTCGGCCCGGGCGGCCTGCGTTCCGACGTTCCTCGCGACGTTGGACCCGCGGCGCTGGCTCGCGTCCACGAGGCGCAGACCGGGCAGCTGGGACACACGGGAGCGGACCACGTCGGCCGTGCCGTCGCTCGAGCCGTTGTCGGCGACGAGGACCTCGAAGCTCCGTCGGGTGCGCTGCCTCGACAGGGCGTCCAGCTGGACGCCGAGGGTCTGCCGGGCGTTGAGCGCGGGGATGACGACCGAGACCTCCGGCACGTCGTCCTGCAGCTCGTCACCGCCGGCGGAGAGGGGGTCGTGCGCCGCGCTCTCGCGGGGCAGACGGAGCTCAGCTCGGGGCGCCCGCTGCCCCGAGCGCCCGGACGCGCTGAGCCGCGCCTCGTACCCCCGCTGGTAGACGTGCAGGCCAGCGGTGATGGCGACCAGGCGCGCTCGGTCCACGGTGCTCAGGTCGAGGCGCTCGGCGTCGCGCCATGCCGCCCGCAGGGGCGGGCGCAGCGCGCGCAGCGTGCCGTCCGCGTGCACCGGCTGCCCGAGCGACGCCGCCAGGTCGACCGAGCCGCGCGAGACCCGGCGACGCTTGGTCATCAGCTCCGTCATCGTGGGGCGCGTGGGGTGGTCGACGACCGCGTCGGGCGCGAACACGCCGCGGACGCCGGTGGAGGTCGCCCGCAGGCCCCACTCCCTGTCCCCACCGCTCTGGAGCTGGGCGTCGAAGGCGCCGACGCGGCTGAGGTCGGAGGCCCGCACGAACAGGTTCGCCGTCGCCGCCCAGCCCTGCTGCGCGACGTAGAAGTCCTGGCGCAGGTCGTGGCCGACCTGCCACACCTCGGCGAGGCCCAGGTGGCCGGGACGTGCCGGGCGCATCGTGATCCGCCCACCGACGAAGACCCCGTGCCCCTCGCGCTCGAGAGCGGCGACTCCCTCCTCCAGCCACGTCGGCCGGGGGAGGCAGTCCCCGTCCGTGAAGGCGAGGACGTCACCACGGGCGGCAGCCACACCCGTGTTGCGGGCCGCGTAGGACCCCTTCCGCTCCTCCCGGACCAGCCGCGGGACGAGGGCGCCTCGTGGGGCGAGCGTCTCGGCCAGGCCATCGTTGTCGCCGTTGTCGACGACGAGCACCTCGAAGGAGCGGGTGGTGCGCTGGGCCGCGAGGCAGTCGAGCGTCAGGGCGAGGCCGCCCCGGTCGCCGTGCACGGGGATGATCACCGAGACGTCGGGTGCGGCGCCGTCCCTCACGGGCTCGGGGTCGTGCATGTCGGCGGCTCCTGGGGGCAGGGGGTCGTGCAGGGCCGCCCGAGAACTTACAGCCGCCCGGCGGCCTTGAGAGCCAGGTAGGCGTCAGCCAGGCGCGGGGGCAGCTCCTCGGGCGTGCCGCGGACGACGTGCACGCCGGCCCGCCCGAGCCGCTCCACGAGCCGGTCGGTCTCCAGCAGCACGCGCTCGGCGGCCGCCGCGTCGTAGATCTCGACCCCGTCGCCGCGCCGGGCGCGCATCTCCTCCACGCGGGGGTCGGTCACCGAGGCGACCACGACCTGGTGGCGGCCGGTCAGCTGCCCGAGGACGGGCAGCAGGCCCTCCTCGACGGCGGCCGGCTCCAGGGGGGTGAGCAGCACCACGAGGGCGCGGCGGGTCAGCGCGGTGCGGACGGTGCGCGCCACGAGCGTCCAGTCGGCCTCGACCAGGCGCGCCTCCAGCGGCGCCATGGCCTGCACCAGCGCGGGCAGCAGCGCCGCCCCCGTCGTCCTCTGCACGCGGGCCCGGACCCGTCGGTCGACCGCCACGAGGTCGACCCGGTCGCCGGCCCGCGAGGCGAGGGCCGCGAGCAGCAGCGCGGCGTCCATCGCCGCGTCCAGGCGCGGTGCGTCGCCCACGCGCCCGGCGGCGGTCCGGGAGGTGTCCAGGACCAGCAGCACCCGGCGGTCGCGCTCGGGGCGCCAGGTGCGCACGACGAGCTCCTGCCGGCGGGCCGTGGCGCGCCAGTCGATGGAGCGGACGTCGTCGCCCTCGACGTAGTCGCGCAGGCTGTCGAACTCCGTGCCCTGGCCGCGCACCTGGACCGCCGAGCGCCCCTCGAGGTCGCGCAGGCGCGCCAGGCGGCTCGGCAGGTGCCGGCGCGAGCGGAAGTGCGGCAGCACCCGCAGCGACGCCGGCACCTCCCGGGAGCGCTGCCGCGCCACCAGCCCGAGCGGCCCCAGCGCGCGCACGGTGACGCGGTCGCCCTCCCGGTCTCCCCGGCGGGTCGGGAGCAGCCCGGTGACGAGCCGCCGGCGCTCGCCGGGGGGCACGTCGAGGCGGTGCC
>Ga0210040_10006083_pt1 | contig 15147 bp, 9 predicted proteins | sample CryGeyCG12114_NA_FD_185462 | JGI IMG/M metagenome (GOLD analysis project Ga0210040, IMG submission 185462) | Groundwater microbial communities from aquifer - Crystal Geyser CG19_WC_8/21/14_NA (SPAdes) (version 2) | ecosystem: Environmental > Aquatic > Deep subsurface > Groundwater | place: USA... | reverse complement strand
ATGCCCTTTGCCGATGCAGCCCTCCCGGAAGGGGCATCCCTTGCAGTCTTTTCTGGTGGTAAAGTAAAGCTTCTTTTTGATGTTGTTCTTTGGCTCTACCTTCACCTTGCGGAAGGTGGCCTTCTTTCCCCAAGGGCAGAGCCAGTAATCTTCTTCCCTGTAGCCCACCAGGCAGAGCTTGAAAAAGACCACCGGATCTATGCTCTGCTGGCCGCAGCGGCCGTCGTGCTCCCGTGTCAGTTCGTAGAGAAACGAGAGATCGAGACTGTCTTTGCGTCGCTGATAAAAGTTGCGTTCCGGCACATGTGCTGAGAGCGAGAAGCGAAGCTCCTTCTCGTCCTCAAAAGTTTTCCTGCCCTGCATGATGACAAGCGTTTGGTACTATCTGCTTTTACGCCTATCTTCAGAGGGTTGTGCAACAAGCATAACGGCTATACGTAATGCTGGGATTGTCACCAAATTGAAAGTAAATGAATATTAACAAACTTTAGGTATATCGAAAGTGAAGTGCTTATGGAACCCGCACTACGCATAGCCAATCCGTTGCTAACAAGCTGAAAAAAATTAAACTGAAATTAAGAATTAGGCCAAATGACAAAAATTGACCCAATAATAGCTGTAAAAGAGGTTAACTCCAGTTCTGAATGGTATCAATCAGTATTCGGATGTAAGAGAACTCATGGAGGAGATGATTTTGCTGTGTTAGAAGATGAAAATGATGAAATTTTCATTTGTCTTCATAAATGGGGAGAGCACGAACATCCGACAATGGTAAATCCTGAAATCATAGCTGGAAACGGACTGATTCTCTATTACAAGACTGACAGCATGGACATTATACGGCAAAACATTGAAAAGATGGGCTACCCTATGGAAGAAGATGTTCGCATTAACCCGAATTCAATGAAAAAAGAATTTTCGTTACGAGACCCAGACGGCTATTACTGGACTATTACCGAATACCATAAATATGAGGGCTGAATGAAATAAAGCCAGTTGCCAACAATGTATGTGATATAATGCCCCTTAAGCGGTCGCACTACACATATACTCATGTTGTATGTAATGCTAGGAATGGCTAGCTATTAAATTTGACAAAGTTGTATATTTGGTAAAATAATATCAAATGCCAAATCTGTACCTCATATCAGGCTGTAATGGTGCAGGAAAAACAACCGCTTCTTTTACAGTTCTTCCCGAAATGCTTGATTGCCGTGAATTTGTTAATGCAGATGAAATAGCTCGTGGACTTTCTCCGTTTCAGCCGGAAAAAGTTGCCTTAGAAGCAGGAAGAATAATGCTCCAACGAATTAACGAGCTACTTAAAAAACAAGAAGACTTTGCTATAGAAACGACTTTAGCCACAAGAAGTTATGTGCAGACAATCAAAAAAGCCAAGGAAAAAGGCTATAGCATTACTTTAGTATTCTTTTGGTTAAACTCTCCTGAATTAGCAATCGCTAGGGTAAAAAAAAGAGTAACTGAAGGCGGACATAATATTCCAGAAGAAGTTATCCGTAGAAGGTATAAGAAAGGAATTCATAATCTTTTTAAGCTATTCATTCCAATTTGCGACTACTGGATACTTATTGATAATTCACAGAATCCGTATATAATAGTAGCAGAAGGTCAAGAAGACCAAGAACTAAATATCCAAAATGAACAGATTTGGAATAAATTAAAAATAATAAATAATGAATAGAAATAAATTAAATATAACTGAGTTAAGAAGTAAGATCTTAAAAGGAATTGACTTAGCAGTAGAACGGCTTATCCACAAGAAACAAAAAGAAGACGGAGAACTTGTTTTCTCACAAAATGGAAAAATTGTTATAGTTAAAGCTAAAGATTTAGCAACTAAGTAAAAAAGTACTACACACAAAAATGCATATACATGAATCTTGCTCCGTTGCGGGCTTTGCAAATACTATACGTCAAATTTAAAGAATAAACAGTAAACTTGAAATTTCCTAAATCGGGAGAGATAAGGAAGTACACGACGGCTAAAGACCTTAAACCACCCTTTTACGGATAAAAATAAGCGGTCTGGATATGTTATGATGCGGCTTTTGCTTCTTCTAACAGTACAAGATAAAATTCATTAAGATAACCTAGCCTTCTTTCCTGAAACCATTACCCTTTTCACAGGAATCTTACCATAAGCAATGCTAATAGAAGGTTTTCCCTGTTTGAGGCTAACTGTACCAAACCCTTTTTCAGTAGAGATAAAACTCGTAAAGTCTCCTATTTTAGAATCGATGAACAAGGTACCATCAACGGCATCATACCTTACGCCTGTAAGCCCCTGTAGCATACCATAACTGGACATGGCTCTTGCATACCAGTGGCCGCACTCGTACTCGTTAAACGGATTTCTGATGCGGCCATCATAACGGTCACGGCAGGCGCGCACGATGTCCAGGCCTTCTTCCACCTGCCCCTGAAGCATGAGATGTGATGCCACCTGGTATTCAATGCCTGTCCAGACCTCGTTGCTGTAAACAAAAGGCAATGAAAGCATTCCTCCTTTCGGCCAGGAGCAGAGCAGTAATCCTCCTTCTTTACCCAGTGCATAAGCAGGCCGTTGCGGATTGACGTGGTCGCTGAGGTCTTGTTTCAAGTTATACTTGTGCACAGCCAGCAAATGATTCCGCGTCTTTTCTGCGTCCACCGGCTCATCAAGTCCGCACATTCTGGCTATCCAACTGCCCAGCACACCATCTGACAAGCAGCCCTTGCCATACTGATACTTGGGGCCCTCCTTCTTCAATACCTCCAGCGCCTCGGCTGTATATTGGGTATGGAAAGATTGTGCTTTGACAGGATCCGGTGCATTCAGTCCAGTCCATTCTATGTCCTGAATAAAATACTCTCCGTCGTACAGGTTTTCTTCCATGTATTTTTTGCCTTTGGTATAAAGCTTTTTATACTGCGAAGTATCTTCTTTCAGGAATTTGCCCATAGCAGCTGTGGCACTTAGCGCACCCAAGTAGAAACTGGTAATCATACCATTCGGGCCCCAAAACTCAATATCGTAAGTGTTGTGATGTGGCTCCTCCACGACACCTTTGTTTTTAGGATCCCAGGTACGGATGCAGTAATCCATACTTGTTTTTACCATCGGATACATTTTACGGAGCCAGTCATTATCGCCGCTAATGCGCCACTCACGGTATACTTTCATGATGCCTCCCAACTGCCCGTCGGCTGCAGAATGAAAATCGTGCTTGAGCGGCGAAATTGGCAAATTTGCCCTAAATGCCTGGTGCCCCTCCGTATTTTGATTTTCGCAAAATTCTGTGTTACGCAAAGTTCTTTCCATTGCCGGAAAAAAGTGTGGAACTGCCTGTGCGTAGTTCCATACATGTGTGCAGGAGCCATGGCAACAGCCCCATTCATCGCTACATCCTTCCCAGGCCCACATTCGCCCGTCGTACTGCCGCATCACAGTTGGAGATTTCAGAATCGTCAAATTTGCGGCTACTGCTTCCATTACCTCAGCAGGAAGCGTGCTGGCATAAAAGGCATCTCTAAAAAGCGCTGATGTATTGCGAAGGGTCTTATAGTTGTCCTGCCAGTAGCCTGCCACTTCTTGTACGTTCTTAAACCTGTTGCTGTACCAGGGCTTATAGTTAGATGAGTTATACTTCCTGTTTACTTCAAAATCGATATCGGCAATCGTTGTACAGCAGCCTGAGCCATCAACTTTGTCTCCCATGTGCAGATCAGAATCCGGCACGTACCACGCCATCATAACACGAACGATTTTCTCCTCACCCGCATTAAGCTTAAAAGGCACAAACAGGGAAGCTCCGGGAGCGTCCGCCTCTACAGGCTTAGTTGCTTTTACCTTACCTTCTTTGATGGTATTCCAGACCATGGTGAGCGGATCGAACCAGCCGCCACGGAACCAGCAATGATCAACTACCGTCTCATCCTCGCCTGTAAAGATGGCAAAGTCAGTTTTCAGGTGGGGCTTTTCCTCCGTTCCCTCCTGCGACAAAATAAAGCCATTTGCAATTTTCTTCACAGTCCCTTTTTCTCCGTTCTGAACAACAAAATTCCGAGAGTTATAAGAGAAAACGGCATCTATGGCTGTATTACCAGTATTTTTAAAATGATATTCCAAGGCACCCACCGGAAGGCTTGCATTATCCTCATCTGTAGGTGTAAAAGGGCTCCAGCCTACTACCTCAACATCCAAAGGCAGATCCTCATCCTTTAAATCAACAGTGCAGAAAGGAAAACGCGCTACAAATTCAACGTTACTAAAGTGGGGCAAGCCAAATACAGCGCCATGTGCACCGTTGCCCGTGCCTCGCTGCCCAAAAATTTTCCAGTCCGGCACAGGGCCCTCAAGCACTTTAGCTCCTTTATCCAGGCCCTTAACTGCAATGGCGGCAAACATACTTGGCTCATGGTATACTTCAGGCTTATGACGTATGGACATGTGTGATATAGTGCCGGTGCCCTCCAGACAGAACATGCCGGCACCCATGCCTCCAATCGGAAAAGCTACACGATTTAAATAATCGCCTGAGTATGGCGCATTATACTTCCGATCCTGGGCAATCGCTCTTTTTGCGCCCGCTTTATAGTTAGAAGCCTGATTGCTGTTTTCCGCTGCTAAAGCGGGTGATGCAAATAAAGCTCCCGGAACTGCAGCCGCTGTTAAGCCACTTAGCCCCAGCTTTTTTAAAAAAGTCCTGCGATTGTTTTCTTCTTCCATGATAAGAAAATATTATATCATCCGTTAAGTCCGATGGAAAATATGATGCACATGATTTACGCAAGCGGGAAAAGTTTATACTTGTTGCGTCCGAGTATGATTGTTCTCACAAAAATGATTTCACCTGTACCAAATGTGTCAACTGCGGTGACCTTCTAAGAAAAAACTTAATCTGTCAATTCTGATACCTGCCTGCTCAAGCTTATCTCCTTGCGCCTCGGGCTATTGCTTTTTTTCAAGGAAAATTTTATGAATGTATATATCTTTTTTCTCCCCCGGTGCCAGTTTATCCTTTACTAAAACTGTAATTGTGTTGGTACCTTTGTTTATATTTAAAGTACCCATAAGCTCTTTTTCTACTAAAACATTATCCTTTCCCTGGCTATCAATTAATCCGCTTACCGGGTTCTGCCTTTGATTTACCTGGAATGTTCCGCAGGTAGCGCATTTGAAATACGATATGTATAGCGTATACTCTCCTTCTGAGGGAACCTCTAATTGTAGTTTGGCCGAGCCGTTCTGCCCTGCTGATAGTTTATAAATATCGTGTGTGTTGCCGCTGGTCTTATCTTTCAGATTTTCGAATGTTATACTTGATCCAAACCCTATGGCACTAACCGGCAATAACTGCGTCCAGTACTCCAGCTTTTGAGGAGGATTAATTTCCATTAAAGCAGCCGTTGGCGCAAGATTTTCTTTGGGCGGCGCATCACTGTAATAAAAGGCAACGGAAGTATAGTCTACAGGAATTTTATTTCCTTCGGGGCCATGCTCTATGGTCTGCAAAATGCTTTTATTAAAAGAGACTTTATCTGTGATGTAAAAGCGATAACCACCGGTTTGCGCCAATGGTACTGAATACGTAAGCGCGCCATGTACCGGAAGGCTATACCCCTGATCCCATCTGTCTGCCAGGGCGTACCACCCGCCATTAAAAAGATCTTCAGAACCTGTACCGTGGAAGCGCAACGCACCATCCACCACCGTGGAATCATCTCCTTCGAAGAACAGCGTCATACCTGGATTGAGCCCCTGCGCCTGTAAAATTACACCAACTTCATGGCCTTTGCCGGTCGCTTCAAGCAACTGATAAGGCTTGCCTTCTTCCGGCTTTATCTCCCTTCGCCATTTTGCGTAAAACTTACCTTCATCGGGTTTTTGCTTTTCCTGCAAATAGAAGACCTTTACCTTGAAGAGCGCCTCTCCTCCCGCTTGCTGCGGATGCTGCAAGTACTCTAGATCTATACTAGCGCTTTTCTGGAAGGGCATTGGCATATAGCTGTAGTGTATGTTGCCCCGCACACCTGCCAACAAAGACCGCATGGCAGGCTTACCAAAAGCATAGCCAAAGAAATCTGTAACAGGGCTATTAATGGCATTTACCTTTTCGCCATCCCATTTTGCTTTAAGAATGATATCTTTAAAATTACTTTCCAGGGAAGTGAGCGGCGTTAATTCAAATCCGATTATTCTTCCGCCTTTTTTGGTTTCGAACAGATTTGCTGTTCCGCCGGGCTTTAAAGTCACTGTCTTTTCCTGTGTCTCTATTTTGGATGCGTTTGCTGCATAAAATTCATTCAGATTATTTCCATAGCTACCCCATAGTTTGGCTGCCTGATCTAAAGCCTGTTTTTCCTGATCTGAAAGTGTTTTAGGAAAAGACGCGCCACCTTCAGGTTTATTATACTCTCTGTACTGTATCTGAAAGAACTGCATCCTTGCTCCCTTAAATACTATTTTACAAGATTTTTGATAAGTAATCGGGATGTAGCAATAATATCCTCCTACTTCATTTCCTACAATAGGCCTCACAAACGGATATACTTTACCAGTAAAAAGATCAATAAACTTCATACTGATTCTCGGCTCTGATTCACCGTCAAAGTAAAATTGTATGGTATCTTCAGTAGGCGTAGGCGTCCATATCCGCTGAATGACACCTGCTCCTTTCAGATCAGCTATAACTAAATTCTGGCCCTCTTTCCTTAAGTATGAATGCTTGCCTGAGAATCCGTCATCATTTCCCCCGCTGGGGTCGTAGCTGGATATCTGTTTTACTTCTGTATCCGCTCTGAACCGGGGCAGGAAATCAATTCTGTAAAGTCGTTGCAATTCCTCCAGTAAACCTGCTGAGCAATTAACTGCGCTGCCGCACAGCAGAAATAACACTAAACTGATTTTTACAATTTGTCTCATATTATTTATATTCGTGTACTTTAATCAGTTAATGTACGCTTTTGCCCTTAAAATCTATCCTTTTTAATTAGATAGTATAATTGCACTTCCTGGTAAGCCCGTGCTGCACGTATCAGAATGTATGTATAGGCATTCTGATACGTGCAGCACGGGCGATAAATAAATTTATGCTTTAATGAACCTAAGCTTATTAAAAAGCTATGGTGTTACCAGGAGATAAGCGCAATTTTGAACGGTATGGATCAGTTGTGTTTACCTCCCCCTGCACTTTCACAGTAAATTTATATTGTTTTGCAGGATCGTAAAGTGGGTAGGTAAAGGTTTCAGGAGCATTATCTATTACTTGAGTTCCTGCACTTTGACCGTCTTTTGAGATCCGAATAAATACAGAAACCGGTTCAACTACATCAGCGGGCAGTGTAGCAGGAAGGTTCCAGGTAAGAATAGCATCGGTACCAGAGATAGTGTATTCCAGATTTGTAACTGGCGCAATCGATTCACCAGGCTTGGAGAGAATTATGTCCTCTTCCTTACAGCCGCTACATAATAAAACACATAGAATCGAAATATAGAAAAGATATTTTTTCATAACGCAAAGGATTAGGAGGGTTAGAATTTAATAGCCAACATTTTGTTTATAAACACCTTGCGACCAGTTCATCTGTGCTTGTGGGATTGGCAGGTATTCATCGCGCCCCGCAGTAAAGAAAGCAATTTCAAGCCAGGAACGCCTTTGACTTTCTTTGTCAAAATAAGCGTTCATAACATCTGCTGCTATACCCCATCGAACCAGGTCATAAAACCTGCGTCCTTCCATAGCCATCTCAAGCCGGTTTTCCCAAATCAATGCTTCCCATGCGGTATTCTTATCCCAGGTAATATTACTACCATCAACATAAGGCTCTACCTTATAATTTACCGGATACGTACCATTAGACAGCTTTAACAAACTTGTGCTGTTTGCTGCGCGTTCCCTAAGCTGATTGATTATCGGCAGCGCCTCCTGCTGGCGATCGAGTTGAATAAGGATTTCAGCCTTCCAGAGTAAGACCTCGTCGTAACGGACTTCTGCCTGATTTTTTGAATTATACATCCAAAATTCATCAAATAATCCGGGACTATTAGTAGTTACATTCTCTTTCATAGAATGCATGTAGCCATATGTGGCAGGCTGCCTGGAGCCGACGCTATCAAACAATATCTCCTGGTATTTCCAGGGAAAGTCTGGTATGGCAACAGTATGCCCTAACCTTGGGTCCCAGGTATTATTGGCAAAATATGGCAGCTGATTAGTGGTTTCAGCGTTAGCAGATACAGTAATTTCAGCGTCGTTAAACGTATTAAAAAGAGGTAAGCCTTTGTCATCAACTCTAAAAGCATTTACCATATTGTAAGAAACTTTATGAAAGTCGCAGCAACTAAAATAAGGGTTCCACCACGGCGCCGTAAGACCGTTTCCTTCATTTAAATTACCACGGGGGGTACCATCATCAATTGTAAACTGTAATTCCCAAATAGATTCAGGTGATCTGTTGTCATATTCCAACATGAAGTTATATGCAAAATCAGCAGCCAGGCTATACTTACCACTGTTTATTATACTATTGCAATATTCAAGCGCTTCTGTAAGTTTTGCAGCATCAATACCCGTTACCTGGTTCCTGTCATCTTCTGGATATGCCATCCAGAGTAACGTTTTTGCCAAAAAGGCTTCTGCTGCATACTTGGTTGGCCTGCCTACTTCTGCTTGTGATTCTGGAAGATTTTCGGCGGCGAACTTGAACTCATCAGCTATATTCTGCCAAAGCTCCAAATCATTTACTGCACCGTCAGGACGATTGGGTGTAACTTTTATATCATCTGAGTTTGCTTCTTCTCTGAAAAACGGAACCCACTTATAGCGCTGCTTTAATTTCATGTAAATCCAACCTCTAAGAAAGCGCATTTCTGCAATACGTGCTGTCTTTGAAGTATATACAGTTTCATCCATTCTGTTAATTGCGTTGATGGCTGTATTTACTCTTGATAGACCGCTATATGCCTGGAACCATACCCCGTCATTATTTCCAACATTCGGGTTAACTAGTGAGAAAACTTCCATCTGATACCAGGCCGACTGATCATCCAAGCCACCTCCGCCTTTATAAGCATCATCTGATCTAAGGCTGGCAATCCACGGGTTCATGGTATCAAAAGCGCCTACTCTGGGCATATATGCATAAGCTGCTGTAACAAGGCCGTCGGTATACTCCGGGCTGGCAAGTTGTTCCTCTGTTATAATACCTTTGGGATTCACCTCTAAGTAATCCTTACAATCAGTCATTAATAAAACTAATAGCCCTGGTATTATATAGCTCAATAATTTCCTTTTCATGGTATAATCTTTAAGATTTTTTATACTATTCATCCTTAAAAAGATACACGGACACCCGTCATAAACATTTGGGGCCTCACGTATGGGCTGGAATATTCGTTACCCTTAGTAGGGTTTTCAGGATCAATGCCTGTATATTTATCATCACCCCACCATTTCTTTAGGTTTACAATGTTCTGGGCATTGGCGTAGATACGGCATTCCTTCATACCTATTTTTGATATCAGACCTATCGGAAGCGTATAACCTAATTCGATATGCCTGAGCTTTAAATAAGAACCTGACTCCGTAAAATAGGTAGAAGTTCTGCGTTCATCATTTGGGTTAATCGTTGAAAGAGCCGGTATATCAGAGTCGGGGTTAGCAGGTGACCATGCCCCAAGCAGACGGGTTGGATGATTGAATCCACTTTGCGTCCATACATTCCAGAAGTCACTATAAGTTTTCCAATCATTTAGTACAGTATTTCCTGCAATTCCCTGCCAGAACATAGAGAAGTCGAAGTTCTTAAACCTGGCCTCGACGTTTAATCCATAGGCAAAATCAGGGTCACTTACACCTAACCAAGTGCGATCATGTTCCGGTGTAATACGTCCATCGCCGTCCAAATCTTTATACCTGATTCTTCCGAGCCCTTTTCCTTGCTGTTCGGGAGAGTTATCAACTTCTTCCTGCGTTTTGAAAAGCCCGTCCGCAATAAACCCATAAATTGAGTAACGAGGCCTTCCCAGGATATTATCATCTAAGCCGTTACCACCATAACTATATTTTACTGATTCAGGCAAATCATCGATTTTGTTCCGATAAGAACTGATGTTTCCGCTGATAGAGTATGAGAAATCATTTGTAGGGTTGGCAAAGTAAGTTAAAATAAATTCTACTCCTTTGTTCGTCATATTAGCGGCATTAATCCATTGATGGCCACCTTCTCCGATTGCACCAATGTAAGGAGGCTCATACAGCATTCCATCTGTTAATTTGTAGAAATAATCAACAGAACCTGACAGGGCGCCATTAAACAGACCAAAGTCTAACCCCACATCTGTTTGTGTGGTTGATTCCCATTTCAAATTCGGGTTTCCGATGTGTGTCCTTTTGTATCCTGAATAAAGGGTACCGGTTTCGTTCCCGGCAAGGCCATATCCTGTAGAACGGTAATCTGTAGTGTAGTAATTAACCAGGGCATTAGTAGGTATATTGGAATTGCCATTTTTACCCCAGCTTGCTCTTAACTTTAAGTCTGAAAGAAAGTCTATGTTGTTTCTGATAAAATTTTCCTCACTTAATCTCCATCCTGCAGATACAGCTGGGAAGAATCCATACTGATTATTTATACCAAATTTTGAGGAACCATCATAACGTAAGGTAGCTGATAGTAAATACTTTTGATTATAAACATAATTGAACTTCGAAAAATATGACAGCAGTCCCCACTCATCACCGCTGCCATAAACTTCCTGATTGCCTGTTGCGGAATTTAAAAAAGCATAATCATAATCTTCAAATTCAATATCCTTACGGAAACCGGTTATGTCTTCAAATTTAAATTTCACGGCTTCTACCCCAGCCAGAAAATTTAAGCTATGCTTGCCTAGATTTAGGTCATAGTTTAAAGTATTGGTCCAGGTTGTAGTTAAGGCGTGCGACTGGTAATTTCTGATCCCGTTGTTATCATCATGTTTTCCGCCTCCTTCTGTCCAGGTAAAGTCTATATTCCTGTAATAGCCTGAGGAATAGTCAGCACCAAAAAGGGTTTTTAAATTTAAGTTCTTGAACAACTTTAAATTAGCATAGATGCTGCCTAAAACATTAGTCTGGTTTCTGGTATTATCTTTTTCCATGGTCAGCACCCTGATTGGATTATTATAATCATCCATTCCAAAATCATAGGCAGTTCCTCCCCAACCGCCGTCAGTGGTATATACCGGAATGATAGAAGGCATGGTAAGAAAAGAATGACTTTGGTTTTGATCCTGGATTTTAGAATTTGTTAAAGACAGGTTTTCACCTATTGTCAGGTGGTCCTTAATCAAGTCATATTCAGAATTTAATCGCAGGGAATATCTTCGAAAACCAGTATGAATTTGTGTTCCCTTGTTTTCGTAGAAGTTTAGCGAAAGCAAAGTGTTAGCCCGTTCTGTTCCGTTAGATATTGTAAGCTGGTGGTTATTTTGGAGTCCTAACTGTGAGCCCTCTTTAAACCAATCAGTATCAGCCGAGGGCATGGTATGAGCGGTGTTAAGCCACTCGAGTGGCGTTGCCTTATCCAAAACAGCTACTCCGTCGTCGTCTAAATGCCAATCATAATCGTATATCCGGGTATATATATTCGGATCCCGCCCATCATTAATCGCTGCCTGCCACATTGCTTGCCCATATTGCTGGGTGTTCATCATTTCAATTCTGTTCATGAAACTGGAAACACCAACTGATCCATCATACGTTATCCTGGTTTCTCCTGCTTTTCCCGTTTTGGTTTCAATAAGTATAACCCCGCTTGCTGCCCTGGAACCATAAATACTAGCTGAAGCCGCGTCTTTTAGCACCTGCATGGAAGCAATATCATTCGGGTTAATATCTCTGAGATTGATAGTTGTAGGCAAACCGTCAACCACTATCAATGGAGGAGCAGATCTCATTGAAGTTAATCCGCGTATCTGAACGCTGGCGTTTCCGACAGGGCTTCCATCTGTCGTAATCTGCATGCCGGGCACCCTGCCCTGCAACCCTTGCAGAACATTGGAGTAGCTGTTCTTTTCGATTACCTCTGAAGATACTACTGCAATAGAACCTGTCAAATCCGCTTTCCGCTGCGTCATGTAGCCAGTTACAACAACCTCATCCAGCGCCTTAGCATCTTCCAGTAGCTGAATATTTATACTTGACTGCCCGTTTACAGGCACTTCCTTTGTCACAAAGCCAATGAATGAGACTAACAGGACATCATTCTCCTCAGCTTCAATTGTAAAAGTACCCTCTGCATTTGTAGCCGTACCAGTACTTCCGTTTTTAAGGCGCACTGTTACTCCCGGCAGCGGATTACCATTTCCATCAGTAACTTTACCTGATACAGTTAACCGGGCAACCGCCTCTGTTTCAGCACTGATGGTAAAATTGCTTGTTTCGGCCAAATCCGCTCCGGTAGCTATAAGGTGATCAGATAAAGTGCGTTCTGCATAGGAACTTGTAATTCCAAGGCAGGGCATCATAACTGTCAGCATTAGCAACCGTATCAGTTTTCTTTGATGCCATTTTTGTAAGAGCGTGTATGCGTTGTTCATAGTTTCGATAAATTAATTTAAACAATTTATTGATAGCCTCGCCCGCTAAAGCAGGTTCTGAGAGGAAGCGCTGCTGCGTTTCTCCATTCTTGCCAATTTTCTTAATTCAGGACCTCCTCTCCTTTTATAATCAAGTTTTGTCTGTTCAACTTATTCTCAGCACATGCCTACATCTGGCGAAAACACTTTATGTCGTAGTAAATCGTGTATGTATCTTTTCAGAGCAAAGTATACTTTGCCTTTTTAGATTACTTCCAAATCATTTTTGGAAGGCAGCTTGGGGAAAGGGGCATGCGGCTCTGTCTGGTACCAGTATACCACTGAGCTGATATCTGATTGCTGGGGCATGTAGCGGCCACCGCTGCGCCAGCCTAAATCCTGAATCGTTACCTTCAGATCTTTATCAAAGCGTATCGGGTCGAGGATGTGCCAGCGGTACATGCCAAAGCGCTGCTGCGACCGGTATACGCCATCCGGACGAATTACCTGATGGAGCCCCAGGAATGGAGTAGTGAACTCCTCGTATTGCCTTGTTTTTTTGTTTTCAAAATTATAGGAACCTCCGAAGTAATCTTCTGTGCCCGTACCATTTACGGTCGGAAACTTCTTGTCACCGTCCATAAAGAATTTAATCTCTCCCTCGCCCCACCAGCCGTTGTTGTTCACGCCCATGGCCATATAGGTGCCCACATATTGTCCTTTGCCTTTGATGCCATCCACCAAAGTATAAAGTGAACCTTCTGTTGGGTTGCTCCTGCGAAACTGCGCGTGGAAATAAGCGGCATCATTAGGAACCTGGGTCAGGGTATAGTTAACCTGGTAGTAGAGCATCATCCTTTCTTCTCCGATGTTCTCCATCGTTATTCTACACTTTTTACGAAAGGGCATCACCCAATAAGAGTTAAAGGCACTACCCGGGTTTACTACTATGGGTTGAGAGTTTAAAGGCGCATATTCGCCCCATCCCATTCCAAAGAAATCACCGACAGGCACTTCTATAGAAGGCGTCTTTTCATCGTCCCAGTAAAAGCGCAGAATGGAGTAGCGCCAGTTGCCGGTCGGCGTCATCCAGATGTTCTGGATAGCGCCTGAACCATTGATTTCGGCAACAGTGAAAGTTTGGCCTGGCTCAATGGCAACAGAAGGACTTACCTTCCATCCCTGTCCCAGATCACGGGAGGCGTTCAGGCCGGTTCCTTCCACAGCCATGCCTCCCTTGCCCTTCTCCCCTGTAAAGTTCTCGGGGCTGATGGAACGCGTTTCAGCATCCGAAAGGCGATATAAATTACCAAGGCTCATATCTAAGCCATTTAGTTTGCTTTGAGCTTGTGAAGAGAAGCTGACCTGAATAATAAGTAAGAGAGTGAATAGTAGTGCTTTTTTCATGTGTTATTAAGAATTATAGTTTTTGCTCATTTTTATGCTTACTCCCGTTAATAACTGCTCCCGCTTAATCGCCTTCTAATTAGTCAGCTTACTGTTATTGCCTCCTGCTTTTGAAACTTGCAGCATACATCAAATTATATTTAGTTAATCGATTAACTAAATATGAAATTAACTGCCTCATTCTATAAAAGAATTACCCACCTAATTTATATGAATCTTATACTAACCTACTATAGTTTAAAAGAAAGCCAATTATTATACTTAAACGTTTAACTTGTATAAAATCAAATTAATATCACTGCTTCACAAAAGCTTTGTATAAGATTGCAGTTGTGATTAATCACTTACTTAATGGTGGCCAATAAATTCTGCCTTATGAAAAAAACAGCCTTAGATTTTAAAAATAATCTTAATTATCTATTGAAATAAAACTATGTAAAGTATAAGTCTGAATAAACAGCTCTTGTAGAACCAATACTGTACAGCTATTTATTTGTTGTAGTAGTAAACATACAGTTAATCGATTAAACTTCCAAATAATTTTCTCTGTTTTTATTTAATCTATGTCAATATCACTATTATCTACATACTGCTCTCAATCTTTTCTAACATCTAATACTGAGATATTTAACATTCCTTAATTAAATTCACCCCTTCCTTTTCATGATTATACTATAAAATTTTTGATTAGCTTTTACTTATACATGCCCCTGCTCTATTCAAGTATAAAAGCAGGGCTTATACAGAAAAGAAAATGCGAATGAAATTAAGTAGCTGCTGTTCCACCAAAAAACTACTTTCTACAATGATTATCCAGCCTGTTTTATCATTGGTTATACTATAGTTTGCCTATGTATAATAAAAATAGTTATATTGCTTAGGAGCGCGTCAGTTTTATTGCTGAGAGAAATAACTCTCTGCCTGGGCGCACAATCAACTTAAATACTCTGATACAATGAAAAAAAGCCACCTCTCTGAGTTACTTATGTTGTTCTTTATCTCCGGCGCCCAGTTCGGATGCACCTCTAAGGGTACGCAAGCTGTACAAAACACCGATATAGTTGAGCGTGCCGACGCGACAGCGCAGGATGGCTGGACAACCTTATTTAACGGCAGGGACCTGACCGGCTGGAAGCAGGTAAACGGCAAGGCCAGCTATAAAGTAGCAGACGGGGCTATTG
>Ga0210040_10006082_pt1 | contig 15148 bp, 7 predicted proteins | sample CryGeyCG12114_NA_FD_185462 | JGI IMG/M metagenome (GOLD analysis project Ga0210040, IMG submission 185462) | Groundwater microbial communities from aquifer - Crystal Geyser CG19_WC_8/21/14_NA (SPAdes) (version 2) | ecosystem: Environmental > Aquatic > Deep subsurface > Groundwater | place: USA... | reverse complement strand
AGCATTAGCACTTATAGAAAGAGGAGACTCTAAATGGATAGTACCCGAAACGGCAAAAACCACTATCCGGGGAACTTTAGCCTGTACGGCTTCCCGAAAACTGCCGGGGCCGCTATCATTTAAATTGCTAACTATAAATACTTTCCCGCCGCGGCCACCAGTGGTGTATTTTCCAAATCCTTCGGCGCCCGGGAAAGCCAGCGGTTGTTCTGCAGCTACAGCCGTGCTCGCCCTTTTTACAGCCGACTGCGAACAACCCGCCAAAGCTAACATCTGAAAAATGAAACAAAATACACTTACTTTAAATTTATTAACCTTATTCATCAATCTTATATTTCTTTTACCACCGAACTGCTGATTTTATTTAGCCGCCATCACCTGGCTTACCAAGCTATTCATATAAACTTCCACGTTATCGTACGCCGTACTCAAGTTTTTACCGTTAGCATTTGCTTTAGCCGGATTAAGTTTTTTTTCTTTTTCCCAGTTATCGGGCATCCCATCTTTATCGGTATCTACCGGAGGCGTAGCGGATGTTAGTTCCGGCCAGCCGCCTACGTCTTGCTGGCTATCGATGATACCGTTAGTACTGCCTTTAGAACCTTTAGCAGTAAAAGTTGTATTCCGCACGTTATCTAATATCCTGGTATCAACCGCATCCCGTTTATAAGAAGCGCCTACATAGGTCAACACCTTTTGGTATGCTTCCTGGGCAGTATGCGTTATTACATTGTTATTAATAAAATGCGGATTAGCTTGTTTAATGGCTGCTTTTTCAGCTTCACTTACCGCACCATAGCTACTATGAAACTGGTTAGCTACGCCATTAGTCCAGTTATCGGTAGTGGACGTCGTACTTCCTTCTACAAAATTGCCGTTGATGTAAAACTTACCCCAGCTATTAAACACTTCGGTACCGGCAATTTTATTTTTGTCGATAGATAAAATGCGATCTCTTTTAACGGTGGCGGGACCGGGTTTATAATAACAATTTACAATATTTACATTCATGGCTTCGCCCCCATACGTACTGTTATTGCCCCAATTATAAATCACATTGTTGCGTAAATCTACCAGGTCGGTTTTGGCAAAAGCTTTGCCGGCTTCTTCGCCTAACCGGGGGTTGCGGCTGTCGTGGTGCGCCAACAGGTTGTGGTGGAAGGAGGCATTTTTACCTCCCCAAACACCTCCGTAGCCGTGGGCTCCTTTTTCGTGCGCTGAATTGCGTAAACTTTCGGCTATTAGGCACCATTGCAAGGTAAAATTTTCGTTCGCATAAAAAGAAACGCATTCATCCGTACTCCAGCTCATAGAACAATGGTCGATGATGATGTTCTTTTGGAAACGTCCGCCAAGGGCATCGCCTTCCTGCGCCTTTTCATCGCCCATTCTGAACCGCAAAAACCGGATAATAACATTATCAGCGTTGACCGTTACGGGGTAATTCTTCAGGCAGATACCATCGCCCGGTGCAGTTTGCCCCGCAATGGTCAGGTTGCCATTATGTATAGTAAGGCTAGCGCTTAACGCAATGTTGCCGGATACTTTAAATAATACATAACGCGCCCCACTCTGGTTGATCGCATACCGCAAAGTTCCCGGACTGTTGTCGTCAGTAAGTTTGGTAACAAAATAAACCGTTCCTCCTCTACCGCCGGTTGCGTCTTTGCCAAAACCTTCGGCGCCGGGGAAAGCTACTGCTGTTTCTGTTACCTGTTCCGGGCCATTATCCGGTGTAGCGCCAAGTACTGGCTCTAATTCTGATGACTTGCACTTAAAATTAACGAAAACGAAAATTATCAGGAGCAGCCAATACTGATTGTTGGATAAAAACATGCCTGTTGTATAAATGAATTATATTTAAAACACGAGGCCATCCCTGCTGATAGCATCGTGTTTTATTACCTAAGGCCTCCAACGAGGATCACCAGCTGTGGCTTTACCGGTAAAGCCAGCATCTTTAATAGTGAAATTACCATTCTTAGGATCCGTAAATAAATTAAAGGAAGTACCTGAATAGTCGGTTAAATTAGGAATCAGGTTAGACGTAGCAACGTAATCTGCAGTCTTATAAGAATTATTTACCTGAATAGGCGTAGATTCATTGGTCCGGATACCTCTTACTGTTCTGTTTGCAGCTCCGCTTTTACCAACACCCAAAATAGAATTGGTAATGATGATACCCTGTGATACGGTATTGGTCGCGCTGACACTGTAATCAATTAAATAATTTGTATCACCTCCCCGGACTGCTTCATTAAAAGTAGAATTTTCAATAACTACCGATACCGAATTTTGCCGACTGGTAATAACTTTTTCGGCCTTGTAAATAGTGCTGTTTTTTATTGCAATATTATTCACCATACAGGTTGCATTATCTACCGTTAAAACACCATAATTAGCCAGACTGTCTAAAATAGAATTATTAACTACAAAATTATTAACGGTTGTACTACCAGATTGAAGACGCACCAGCCCCCGGAAAATTTCTGCGTGGCACCCATCAAAGCTGATGGTATTAACGGTTGCCCCGCCGGTAGTATTAAAAACGTAGCGCCCACTGTAATTATCACTCCGTATTATTACATCTTTAAATTCGATTTTGTCGATGGTGCTACCGTCTACAAAGTTGAAATTATTAGTAAAGAATATGATAGCCCTATCAGGGTTGGTTAAACTAGGCCCGCTCATGATGGTAAAGGACTTGGACAGACTAATGCCGGAAGAAATAGTATAAGTTTCTCCTCTTTTCAGGATAATAATACTACCATCAGCTACATCAAGCAGCGTATCAGCTAAGGCCGAAGCCTTACCAGTAATACCCCGCAAATCAATTAAATTACCAGATAAAGGTTCTTCTGTGCGGAAGGTGAGATAACCTCTAGACCTGGTACCGGCAAATATTTCGGCCGTGTAACTCGTATTGGCAGTTAAATTCTCTACAATTTTGCTGCCTGCTGCATTATCGGTTTCGGAAAGAGCAACGTCAAAAGAAGTGCCGCCAGCCGGCGTAAGAACGATTTTAGTTAAACCTGGACTTTGTCTCCATCCCAAAGCTACTGCCCGGTCTATGGTTCTGGTGCTGGTAAAAATTTGCTCTCCCGGAATCAGAAACCCAGAACTTACTACCCATTTAGATTCGGGTATGTTACCCGTAGCATTTGTTTTAACCCGTGCAAAATAACGCTGGCGAACTCCTAAATTTTCATCGGTAATGGTAATTCCTGCCGTGTCGGTGGTGGCGGTATAAACTACAGGAGTTTGAAACAAAGTATCACTTGCTACCTCAATGGTATAGGAAGTGTTGGCCGGATCGGCGTATAAAGATTCTTTCCAGATTAGTTTTACACTTGTTACGAAGCCAGCAGATTGAATATCGCCGGTTGGCATAAACATTCTTTCGGGTTCAAAGGTTTGCTCCTCCATATCTTCCTTACAAGATGCTAAACATAGTAAGGTTAAAATACAGACCGGAAGGAAAAAGTTAACTATTTTAAATTTCATATTTTGAAGTCTTTTTTATTAAAAATGCTTGGCGGCTACTAATAACCATAATCCTGGGTCAGATTAAAATTCTGATTCAGAATACCCGTAAAAATGGGGAACAACTCTTTCCGGTTGGCTTCGAACTGAATGGCATAACCGGCGGCGGCTCCGGTAATATAATTTTCGTTTACGCCAGCCCGCCAGTTTTTACGGGTGTAACCACTTGGCGCCGAGGCCGGAGCAGGCGTATACATGGCAGTAGCTACCGATCCACCATAAATATCCAGGTCAGCAATATCTTCGGCTACGGTGGTGTTCTTTAATTTAGTCGGAATTAAATAGACGTATTGCGGTACGTTGGCGTAGCGGCCGGTGCCGTTCATGAACTCCCGTAGCTGGGTCCGGGTTTTTTCGATGGTTGTGCCCAGCAAGTTCCACCGGATCAGGTCGTACTTCCGAATGCCCTCGCCGCCAAATTCCAGCAACCGCTCCTTTACAAGAGCATTAAAAAAGCCGTCTTTATCGCTCGGCATTGCCGGTAAGTGCGTTTCGTACTGATCTAGGTATGCCCGTTTGCGTACGGCCTCTAAAGCATCTTTGGCACTTTGCGATGGTGACCCGTTTATTTCGTTATCTGCTTCGGCAAACATTAGCAGCACATCGGCATAGCGCAGAATCGGCCAGTTTACTCCCAATGACTGATTGGTACCGTTGATGCTGGTCCAGTATTTCCGGAATTTACCGTCGCGCATGTCGTTAGCCGCCGTTACAACTTTGTTGTCACTGGCGTCTATTTCAAAATAAGCCAAGGTTACATCTCGGCGCGTATCCGCAATAGAATCGAAAGCATAGAAATAAGTAGGAATGGCTACTACCCCGCCGTTGGCGGTACCGTAGCTGGAATTGGCATTGATCCGGATACCGTTAGAGTAACCTAATTTGCTGTCGGTGCGGGCATTGCCGCCAAAGGCACCCACTTCAAAAATCATTTCATTCGTAGGATCTTGCCGGTTGCCGGAGTGCAGGGTTTTAAACAGGCTCTCAAAATTAGCATTTAAACCGCTTTCGCCTCTTTCAATAATAGCGCGGGTTTCGTCTAAAGCAATCTGGTAATAGGTCCGGTAATCATCCCGGCGAATCATTATTTGGGGCTCTCTTCTTAAAGAGTAACCGCCCCGAGCTAAGGCTATACGCGCCCGTAAACCTTTCACGGCCGCTTTGGTGATGCGGGTAGCGGGATCACCAGATTCAGAGCGCCACGGCACCAAATCAGCAGCCATAGCTAAATCTTCCAGCAAGCGGTCGAAAATTTCGTCCCGATCGGTCTTAGCCAGGTACAGGTTCGGAATATCAGAAGAAGGCTCAAATTGAGCCGGAACATCGCCCCAATTCCGGATTAATTCATAATAAAATTGTGCCCGCAACGTGAGCGCCTCTCCATGCATCTTTTTCATTTGGGCTTGCTGGGCTGGCGTTCCGCTGGTATACAGGTCAGAAAGCGGAATATATTTAATGCAGATATTGGCGCGTTCAATTCCGCGGTATAATTGCAGAAAAGGCTGATTTAATTCGGTATTATCCGGGCTGGCGCCATAGCCACTCAAACCACGCCGATCTAAGGGGTTAAAATCGCCGGAAGTTTTAAAATCGTCGGCTGCTTGCGGATAAAGTAAAGATATACGGCTGCCGTAACCATTATCGCCAATTAACTGATTGTAAACTCCTACTATAGACGACTCGGTATAAGAAACACTATTAAAAACACCAATCTGAGAAACCGTAGAAGGATTTTCAACATTCAGGAAGTCCTCACAGGATGATAATGCCAACAAACTACTGAGGCTTATTGACAATAAAAAAGACTTAAAAATTTCATTTTTCATTGCTCTATTTCTCTAATATTAAAATGTCACATTAACACCACCTAAAATATATCGGCTGCGCGGATAAGCAGCATAATCAACGGCCGGGGTTAACGGATTACTGCGGCGGGTATTGGCTTCCGGATCATATCCGGAGTAACCAGTAATAGTAAGCAGGTTATTTACCGTGCCGTAAACTCGAACCTTAGACAAGATTTTGGTTCTCATTAATAAGGTTTCCGGGAGGGTATACCCTAAGGTTAAGTTGTTGATCCGCAGAAACGAACCATCTTCAATAGCAAAAGAATGAAGAAAATATTGACCACCTGATGGGGTCCAGTATTTGGTGTTGGCATTTAGGGCTCTAAGTTGTTCCAGATCTGTTACCTGTACCCCGTTATCATCAAACATTTTCCACCGGTCATTCATTAAAGCCAGCATGTTGTTGTCACGATACAGATACTGCGTCGTAAACTCAATTTTGTTCGCGTTGTACACTTTATTACCGACGGAAAAATTCATAAATAGACTCATATCGAAACCTTTATAAGCAAACTGCTGGTTAAGGCCGCCGATAAATTTGGGCTGGGCATTTCCCAAAACGGTGCGGTCGTTGGTTGTTACCATAGAGCTGCCATCATCAGTCAGGTCTTTCAGTTTCAGGTCGCCGGGTTGCGGATCACGGTTGCCCAAGGCGATATTGCGGCTATTGGCAATGCCTTCTTTCAGCACATACGTCCAGGTGTTATTGGCGGCGTCGAAAGTAGCATTGAAATCGTCTACCCCATAATAACCATCGGTTACATACCCGTAAAACTGACCAATAGGTTTACCCACCTCAACCAGGAAGTCCTGGTAAGTGGCACTAACCCAGCCTGAATATTCCAGATAAGAATTTAGCAGATTTCCGGATGGATCCGTACCCAGGTTAACAATTTTATTCCGGTTTATGCCGACATTAAAATTAGCATTCCAAGTAAAGTCTCTGTTATTGATAATATTACCATCTAATTGTAATTCAATGCCTTTGTTTTCGGTTTGACCAACGTTTTGAATTTGCGATTCGTAACCACTGGTTTGCGGAATACGAGCTCTTAATAACAAATTATCGGTATTGTTTTTATAAACATCTACTGTAGCATTCAGGCGGCTATTAAACAGGGAAAAGTCTAAGCCCACGTTCCGGGAAATAGTCCGCTCCCACCGTATAAAACTGTTTGCTAAGTCGGGGGCCACAAATCCGGGGGTAATGGCTTCGGAAAAAGCATAGCCATCGTTGGTGGAGGTACTAAACATGGTTTTATAAAGATCTACACCAATTTTGTTGTTACCGGCCGTACCGTAGCTCAACCGTACTTTCAAATCCGATAACCAATTATTGGTCTGATCCATAAAAGGCTCATCCGAAACTCGCCAGGCTAATTGCACGGAGGGGAAATAAGCATTGCGGTTTTCCGGGGCAAATAAAGAAGATCCGTCCTGGCGTAAAGACAAAGTGGTGAGGTACTTGCCTTTGTAATTATACATGGCCCGGGTGAATAAAGAAAATAACCGGGTACCGGATTGGGAAGTACTCGGGGCATCCTGAATTAAACCAATTGGCGGCGTTGCTTTCTGAATACCGGCAAAAGCTTGTTCCGGCGTAATATCAACGGGCAACCATTTAGTAGTAATATTTGCCGATCTTGCCTGCTGCGTTACAATCTCCTGCCCCAGCAGAATATTAAAATCATGATCTGCCCCAAATTTCCGCTGGTAGTTGAGCGTGTTATTTTGGGTTAAGGTAAGCCCTTCGCCCTCTCCCATCTGAATTACCGGCATATCAGCATTCTGGCGGGCAACACCAGTTATTGGGCCATTAAAATTATTGGTTCGGCGGTCGGTATTGTTAATACCAACCACCCCACGGTAAGTAAGGCCTTTTAATAATTCGAGGCTAATATAGCCGTTCAGGTTTATATCATTCCGGTAATCATAGCGCAATTCCTGGTTGGCCAGCAACAAGGGGCTGGTTAAGTTGGTTAAATTGGCGTAATCTTCATCAAATACATCTACCTGGCTTTCCAGACCCGGAGCAACAAAAGGCCGGAAACGAACCGCGTTGCGCAGCCGGTTATTGCCCTGGGTGCCGGTATTAGAGGTACCTACGCCATTTACTCTTTGTCGGCTATAGCGGGTATTTACCCCTACCCGGAAACGCTCGGTAACTTTGTGGTCGAATTTTAAGGAAGCCAACGTCCGGACATAACCCGAATTAAGCATAATGCCTTCTTCGTCGGTGTGGTTCAGGGTAAAATTAAAGGTAGTAGCTTTGGTACCACCGGTTAGGCCCAGCACATGGGTTTGGCTAAAAGCTTCTTGCCCAAAAACTTCATCCTGCCAATTGGTAGCCGGCATATTTTTGTAAAGCTCTAAATCTTCGTAACGGCCGTAGCGGTCGCGGAAAGAGTTGCGGGTTTCTTCGTTCGTATTATAATTATAAATTTGATATTGATACAAGGCGTAATCATACGGATTCATTACCTCCAGCTTATTTACAATTCTTCTAACCCCGGCAAAGCCATTGTACGTTACCTGGGTTTTCATATCGCGCCCACCTCTGGTTGTAATAAGAACCACGCCGTTGGCGCCCTGCGATCCGTAAATGGCCGTGGAAGCAGCATCTTTTAAAACATCTATTGACTGAATTTCCTGCGGGGAAAGAATAGAAAGCGCATTATCCATCCGGATACCATCTACAATATACAAAGGAGAGTTGTCGGAGGTGATAGAGTTACCGCCCCGCACCCGAATTTGTATTTCGGCTCCCGGACTACCTTCGGTAGTGGTAACCTGTACCCCGGCTAACCGTCCGGCCAAAGCTTCGGCGGCCGTGCTTACCGGCACATCCTGCAATTGTTTTGCCCCAACCGAAGAAACCGAACCCGTTAAGGCATCTTTGGAAACCGTTTGCCCATAACCAATTACGACTACCTCTTCCAGCGCTTTTGTATCTGGCTTAAGCGATATATTGATGGCCGTACGGTTATTTGCCGCTATTTCCTGGGTACTATAACCGATAAAAGTGACTACTAAGGTAGCATTACCATTGGGTAAAGCTAAAGTATAATTACCTTCCGGGTCGGTAGCCGTGCCATTAGTAGTGCCCTTTAACAGAACCGTTACGCCGGGTAAACCCGCACCTTTTTCGTCGGTTACTTTCCCGGTTACTGTAAGTGCCTGCGCAAAAGCTCCGGTAGTAACTAATAATATGGAAAGAAGTAGCACGAAACACTTCGTTTGTTTGAATAAAAGTTGTTGCATTGATTACTGGTTTAATTTATTTACTAAATATTTTTCAGAAAAAGTTTTAGTTTAATAAAGCTGCTGTTCTGCCGCTTTTTATCCTTTAATACTGAAGGAGAAAGCTCTTGAAAACGGCTGTTTTAGAAACATCAGGATTACTATGCGTATAGTGCCTGCCCGGCCTTTGTATAGCGAAAAGAGAACAGGTTATATCCCGCATTAGCCTCATTTCTAAATACAAAAACTACTATTGCATGAACCTGCTTTTAGTGATTTGATCCGGGAGAATAATTTTTATTTACTGCATTCAGCGTCTTCAAACAGGTGTGCTGATGCAGGTCTTACCGGGAGCAGAAGAGTAAAATAGATATGTTTTTTTTCATGGTAGATTTAGGTCATTTTTAATGGTGGTGGTGGTAAAGCTAAACTTATTGGGAAAAACTAAAACAAATAAATTTCAATAATCAGTTTACCTCCGGTTGAAATATCAGTTAGAAGGATGTTAGATCAGTTTATAGATTATAGATTACTCATTTTATCTCTATCGGCTGATAAAATCTACTGCTATTGTTAATCCTAATATTAAGTCTATTTCAATTTTACAAATTTCCCACCTAATAAAGCCTGAATAATTGAAATTTATTTACGCAATCGTTGCCGGTAACGATTGCATGGCCGCTCGTATAGGAAGAAGGGGAAGAAGCTGTACATAAATTTCTAGACCTGCCCGAAAAACCGGACGCCATTTTTGTTTCCAGCGACCGCTTGAGCATTGGATGCTTAACGGCCCTAATGAAATTAAATTCGCTAGCGGTGCAGTAAATTAGTATTGCGGGTTTTAATAATTCTGATTTGGTAAACTTACTAAAACCTTCTTTAACGTGAACTCGGGAATTAACATCGATATTTAACCTAAAATGTGTCTTAAGCGGCATAATTATAAAGTTTAGCCGTGAAAAAGTCACTTTCATCTTCTAATGCCTTTTTATATAAATACATTTGTTCTATTTACACCAAAGATGTATTTTGCAGGCCTTCAATTTCTTTATTTTATCAAGAGTAATTTACAGATTATCAATAATATACATAGAATTTAATTCCCGAGTTCATGTTTCTTTGAGTTAGGTGCGGCAACCGGCTTTTGAAATGGGTCAAGTGGCCACCGATCTGTTATATTGATTAATAGAAGCCAAGCGATCGGTTACTCAGTTCGAAACAAAGGTATTGGCTAACGAAATTTTTGCCGTGATTCGTCGCTTAAGCAATAAGTAGACTAGGCCGTGTTGACATACAATTTTACAAGGTTAGTATAACCAACTTGCGATATACCAGAAGGCTAAGTAGTTGCGTGCTGTTTTCTCGTAGCGAGTAGCCAGTCGTCGGTATTGCTTGGCTTTGTTATAGAAGCGTTCAATTTTGTTTCGGTCAGCATACAGATTCTCATCATATTGACGCTGTTCTATTCGATTAGATTTCGGGGGAATCACGGCCTGAGCACCCATCTGAGCAATCAAAGCCAAAAAGGCATCTCTATCACAAACCTTGTCCGCAATCAATGCCTGGGTATCTTTCTCCTTAACACTAGCGGTCTTTGCTAAGATCGTAGTGCACGCTTGCTTATCAGGCCATTCTCCCTGCCGTGCGCTTTTCTCCTGCTCCCTTACAAGCTGTTTTTACATGTTGCCACAGCGCCTGGCTCTCAGCATGTAAGCTGCTTATAAAGCGGGTAACCTTGCCTTGAGCAAGCATTCTCCGCTTCACCGTTACCCACAGGGTCAGTTACTTGTCCCGATTTAAGCGTTGCGGCACCCGGCAGTGGTCATAGGCAAGAGCAGCAGCTTCTCCTGTAACTCAGCCGGAAGCATATGCCGGATATGTCGCTGGATGCTTACCCACTGGGCTAGTTCCTCGTCTAGCTCAGTAGCCACAGCTGCACTCTCCCGGACATGCCTCCCAAGCCGGTAGTAGTTACTATACCACTTGGCCAGAAAATCATGGTTACAAACCCCTATCTTCTACTTCTTCCATTAGTTTGATGAGGCTTTACTGCACTTATAAGACAAAGGACAAACACCTAAGCAGGCATTTGCGATAGATTCCCTCCTAACCGTTCTTTTAAATTTCAGCATGTGTTTAGTTCCCCATGCTGATGAAAGGGCATAAAGTCAGGATTGTATGATCATTTATCATATACATCACCAATGGATGATACATCCTCAGTGTGTGTTCTTAAAGAGAAGCCAAAGCCTCCTGCCGATGCTCCCAACACGCCAATTCTATATCCGAATTGATTTTTCCTTTAGCGGCACTAACTCTTATCACACGTATGGCTCGATTTGCATTCTGCAACGGCACTGCCTTAATCTATTTATAAAGCATGAATAGTATAAGTCTTCCCTTTTTTAGTTTCTAAATCAAACAGCTGTGTGTTCACTAGGTCTACTCCCTCCATATCCGCTTTAGGAGAAATAAGAGGTCCTTTGATATTCGCTGCTTGATAGTACTCATTAGGATTATCGCCCATAGCCTTTTCCAGCTCTCCTTTGCCCTGTAAGGCTAAGGCATTGGTTACCCTGATCCTGCAGTTGCCGCCAAGTTTTGAATGAATAGCCAGCGTCTTTACTTTTCCGTTCTCCCAGCTCATGTCCACCACAAAACCTCCTCTAGCCACTAAGCCTTTCACCTCTCCTGTTTGCCAATTATTAGGTAGCGCTGGTAACAGGTGCAGTGCTCTATCGTGGCTCTGAAGGAGCATCTCGGCAATGCCAGAGGTACAACCAAAGTTGCCGTCTATCTGGAAAGGCGGGTGTGCATCAAAAAGGTTGGGGTAAGTACCTCCTCCCTCGCCAGAGGCTTTAGTTCCTGCTGGTGTCAATTGGTCTTCAATAAGTTTGTAGGCGCGGTTGCCGTCCAGCAGTCTGGCCCACAGGTTTACTTTCCATCCCATTGACCAGCCTGTGGATTTGTCGCCACGGTACACCAATGAATTTTTGGCCGCATTGAATAGTATGGGATTGCTATAAGGGGAAATCTGGTTACCGGGAAACACACCATAAAGGTGCGACACATGGCGGTGTTTATCATTTGTTCTGTCCCAGTCATGCATCCACTCCTGCAACTGTCCGTGCTGGCCCACCTGCATGGGCGGCAGCCTATCACGCATGGTCTTCAGGGAATCAGCAAAGGCTTTGTCTGTGCTTAGAACCTCAGCTGCCCTGATGACATTGGAGAAGACGTCAAAGACTAGCTGATTGTCCATAGTGGTACCGGCTGCAATAGAGACTCCACTCTGATGCGCGTTCTCCGGCGACATAGAAGGCACCACCACCAGCCATTGGTGCGCTGGCTCTACCTGAAGTACGTCTGCGTAAAACAGCGCGGCTCCTTTTAGGACAGGGTAGTAGCTTCTCAGGAAGTCTTTGTCACCGGTGTAAAGGTAGTGCTGCCACAGGTGCTGCGTCAGCCACGCACCGCCCATCGGCCACAGGCCATAAAAAGCTCCGTCTACCGGACCCGTGATACGCCAAAGGTCGGTGTTGTGGTGCATATTCCAGCCGCGGGCACCATACATTCTGGAAGCACTCTCTTTGCCTGTTTCCGAAAGGTCTTTCAGCATAGAGAAGAGCGGCTCGTGCATCTCCGGCAGGTTGGTTACCTCTGCCGGCCAATAGTTCATCTCCGTATTAATATTCACGGTATACTTGCTGTCCCAGGGCGGAGACACTTTATCGTTCCAGATGCCCTGCAGGTTGGCCGGCTGCGTACCCGGTTGTGAACTGGAGATGAGCAGATAACGGCCAAATTGGAAATACAATGAAGCAAACTGCGGGTCATTGCCCTGTGTAAACTCCGCCAGGCGCACATCTGTCGGTTTGTTTATCGTATCACTCGTGCCTAAATTGAGCGATACCCGATCAAAGTAGTTGTGGTAGTATTTTATATGGTCCTCTTTAACCTTGTTGTACTTTTTATTTAAAGGTTTTGCCATATAACTCGAGGCTTTAGCTATCTCATCTCCGCTCAGGTCTTTGTAGCTTTTGAAGTTGGTACCCATGGAGATGTAGATCACAGCCTCATCTGCGCCTGTGATCTGGACAGCGTTGATAGTAGCAGTAACCTTGCCGCCCCTTACTTTGGGCTTAACAAGCGTATGAAACCTTACCTTGCCTTTTTTATTGTCCACGTCTCCTGAAATACCTGTTAGCAGCAGTTCTTCTCCCTGGGTGCTGACCTGATAGCTTTTGTGGGGGCTGTCGGCTCCAAGGATGCAGGTAATACTTTTAGGCTTATCGGCCGTCAGCCTGACTACGATCACTTCATCCGGGAAAGAGGAGAACATTTCCCGCCGGAAGGTAACGCCGTTCACTTTGTAGGAGACAGAGGCCACCGCTTGGCTAATATCCAGATCACGGTAATAGGCACTTGCCTGCTCATGTCCGGGAAAAGTAATGAACATGTTGCCCACCGGCTGGTAAGGCATGCCGTAGTTAAGATCATCTGGCGCATGTCTTGGTATTTTCTCCAGCGCCAGGGCTTGCGCTTCCTTATGCTTACCTTCAAAAATAAGTTGGCGTATCTCCGGCAATGCATCTTTAAGTGCTGTGTTGATATTGTTGCCTGGCTCCCCGCCCCATACCGTCTCCTCATTTAACTGTAACTGCTCTCTAGCAGAACCGCCAAAAACCATGGCTCCAATGCGCCCGTTGCCCAGCGGCAGCGCCTCATTCCATGTAGAGGCCGGTTTGTTGTACCACAGTTTGAGAGGCTTTTGTTTTGCTTGTGCAAAGCAACAAAAGGTGATAAAAAGAAAAAATATACTTAGTAAAAAGGATTTATTCATGAATGATACAGTAAGCATGTTTTGAAATGAGAACAAACTTGTGATTTGGCAACATGGCAACGACTGCCTTAAATAATTTATAGTTATTATTTAAGTATAATTGAAACTTGCTAATCTATTAATATCAATATGGGTAAAATTATAAAACTCTGTTGCTGATGAGCCTGTGCTGTGAGACTTATCAGCAACAGAGTTACTCATTATTTATTGATAATCCGGGTTCTGTGTAAATTCACTTTTGTTGGTCACAGCATCTATCTGTTATTGCGGAATTGGCCTCAAGACATGATATGGCTGAATATTCACCGCATTGTCAGGATTGTAAGCTTTGACACGCTCAATTAATTTTCCTGTTCGCTTCAGATCAAACCATCTCAACTGCTCTCCCGCCAATTCCCTGGCTCTTTCATTCAGAATGAAATCAAGTGTTATCTCAGATGGTGTAACAAGCATTTCATCTACACGTCCTGGTTTAGCAGCGCGTGTAAGTATTACATTAATATAATCAGCAGCATTGCTTAGATTACCCATATTCATTTCTGCTTCTGCCGCAATCAGATACATCTCAGCCAAACGGATTACAAAGACATCACGGGCACTTTGCGCTTCGTTAAGGCTAGCTCTTGTTGGATCCATGAACTTAGATAACTGCTCAAAGAGGTTGTTATCTTTTATGCTTCCATCCGGATTATATGTTTCACTTCGGTCAAAAATCAGGTAATCTTTTGTAGCTTCCACAGCATCCGGCACTTCTTTTACAGTGATGTATACCGCTGTATCTCCTACTTGAAGAGTAGAAGTAGACTTATTGGCAAACCAATACTGTTTGAAAGATCCTTCATGCCGTGCATCAGCTTCGCTAAAAAGATCCAGTAAAAAGCGAGTGGGTGCATAACGAACAAAGGGACGTCCGTTTTCAATATCTCTTGTCATGCCGGGTAAGTTGTCATACTTCATTAAGAACAAAAGATGTCCGCTATTGCTGCCTCTTCCATGTCCGTAAGGGTTTAAGCTGGAGTTAGCCAAGTCATTCAGCGCCAGATCCTCGTTATAATTTACAGCATAAATTATTTCCTTGTTCTTCAGATTGTTCATTTTCCACAGGTCGGCGTAATTAGGTTGCAATTGAAAGGCGTAATCGTTAATTACTGCTTTCGCCATATCCAAAGCCTCCTGATTTCTGCCTCTGGTTAAGTACATACGGGCCAGAAAAGCCTGTGCAGCAGGTTTGGTGGCTCTGCCATACTGAGGCTGTGTAACCGGAAGGTTATTAACGGCAAATTCCAGGTCTTCGAATATCTGTGCATAAAAAGTATCAACCGGTGTGCGATTCGCAGTTGAAACAATGCCTCTGGTTTCATCCAGCGTAAAATGTTTACCTAGCCAATTAATCTTCTCTTCCTTTGTTATCGGATGCTAAAATCTATTTAGATAGATGCCTACATTTCAATTCTACAAAATTTTCATCTATTAATGTTAGAATAAGTCAGATATATTTACGCAATCGTTGCCGGTAACGATTGCGCAAACAGAGGAGTTGGACTAAGCGAGCCGGAAAACCAGGGTTAATCCTTGCTGTTTCTTTAAATAATTATTATATTTAAAGATTGCTTTTTTACCAGAGTTGCATGTATAAACCTACCACCATAAAAGATATTGCCAAAGCCTTAGGCCT
>Ga0210040_10006081_pt1 | contig 15158 bp, 14 predicted proteins | sample CryGeyCG12114_NA_FD_185462 | JGI IMG/M metagenome (GOLD analysis project Ga0210040, IMG submission 185462) | Groundwater microbial communities from aquifer - Crystal Geyser CG19_WC_8/21/14_NA (SPAdes) (version 2) | ecosystem: Environmental > Aquatic > Deep subsurface > Groundwater | place: USA... | reverse complement strand
ACTAGCTGATGAGACTACCGAAAAACGATAAAAACCCCTAATTATTATTACTGGTTTTTTGTAATATTAATATAAATAATTCCTTATAACCCGGCTTCGTCGTAATACCCTCTTGCTGAGGTTTATTAGTTATAACGGTTATAACCTAAAACGTTATGCATGGCGTTGCAAAGGTGCAAAAATCTAAGGATATTCCAACGCTTACCATTTAGATCCCGTATGGATGGGAAAACAAACATGTCCGTGAAAAGTCCTTCCCATTCAAAAACATCGAAAACTCGCTCGCCAGTCAAAACTTTAGACAGTGCAACACAATCATTATAAGGACAGCCACAAAAGTACGTATCATAACTGGCTTGATCATTTGTGTAACTCAAATACAAAGTTAACCATTGAACGGTAGTAAAGTATTGCCAAAGAGTTCGCAGCGCTTCGGGCAAAATGTCAATCACTTGTAGATTCCGAACTAGCGGGAAAACTCCTGCTAAAAATTTAATCTCATTCGCACAAATTGGCTTCTTATTCCCCAAAATGCGCAACGTGCTCACAGTCAGACATGGAGGAATGTTCGTCCGATCACTAAAGTATTCCCAGTATCGTACAGTATTGTTACAAAGACACAAAGTTTGCAAATTTGGAAAATGAGTCGCAAAACTAAATACAGTTGGCCCAAATTTGAAATGACTCCAGAAATGGGCCACATCAGATGGATTTAAAAATTTCAGAGATTTCATCTCGGGAAACACAAATATAAAATTCTTTAGTTCTTTCACTGGGTCGTAGTTTTCATCGCTAATTTCTTCGATAGGATCTATCGCCATTTTGTACAAAAGTTCACATTTCACCAAAGTATCCTTTTGTGTGGACAAAAAAGCTTTCAGGAGTTTCAAGCTAGAATGTTTATCTATTCCATTTTTGATATCTCCAACTGATTTTTCACTATCTTCATATTCCATTGACAAGTGTGTTAATTTGAAACCTTTTTCACACAATTCCAAAAGGTATTTCAAATTCTTTGCTCCCCTTAAAGCAGTGTCGAATTTTTTGATGTTTTCTAATCGTGCATTGCCCAACACTTGCAATTCATCTGTTTTTAAGCTATTTAATCCCGGTGCACTGATTAAAAAGTTAGTTAGGAATAGTTTCTTATATTGCAAATACTTGGCAAAATTTCCTTCTTTGCTCACCATTTCAATCTCATCGATCTCCAAATGTTTCAAATTCGGGCAAACGGGCCAAGGTTCATTTTCTGACATTTTACTATTCCAAGTCCATCTTTCCCGGCGACAAACTTGCTGGTAATTCTCATACTGATAACATTCTGCATTAAATGCTTCAAAGAAGCATCCTTTGTTTATCACGAAGGATTCCAAATCGGGTGCGAACTTTGAACACAATAGTGGAAAATGGATTCCATTCGCTGCTACTGTAGAATATTCTAACAATGCTAATTTTCTCATATATGGACCGGCAATCGTAAAAAAAGTCGCCACTGTTTCGTGTTCTAATGGTCTGTCTAATGCAATTGTAAAATTTGAAAACATTACATGTTGAGGAACCGGTCCAAATGTTTCATTAAAATAATTCATTTCAATAAGTTCTGCTGTGTAAGACGAATGTCCATGAAATTTCACAGGAAAATATTGAGATCGCAAGTAAGGCACTATGGCTGCATCCCAATCTTTACAAACTAGACGTAATGCAGGCAATTTTCTAGTCGGGATATATGACACAAGTGTTGTTAAAATCTGCGCAAAATTTAGACCTTTAGTAAGTTATCATTACTGATACTTGCAAAATGAAAATTACTTACAAAAAATTATCAAATTAGAAATCAAACTTACGTCCAAATTCAACATGGGGTGATTTTCAATCTCAAGGGAATCTTTAGATTCACAAGTTATATCCATTTTTTAATATAAAATTTTTATCCGCACAAAAAACCTAACTTTCTGATGCACATACTTTTCATAACTGAGTGACAAATGTGATGCAAGTGTTGGCATAAGAATACATAAAACGCCAAAAATAATATTTCAACCTTGATATCTAGCCTAATGGACTTGGGTAACCTATTCGCTTCATGGTTTGAGTTAGCAGTAGACCCTCAGTAGACCCAATCATACAGTTTCCCATGCAAAATAAAAATTCTTCGATGCAGCTTAACCATGTAAAATTGAATCCGAGTTGTTTCCTCTCCGGATAAGCTCTTTTAAAAACTTGTTTTTTCCAAAACTATAAAATCGACACTTAACGGTAGCGTTATTGATGAAATAAACCAAGGATTTCCGGCTTTTCCAGTACTGAAGACACATTTATAAACACATAGAGTCAACAAATAGAGCAAAACTTATGTACAAGCCATTACTATAACTAAAGTACATATGTTTTCATGATCATTGCCAAGACGCATTCCACAGCACTTATGCCAAAAATAAATACACGTGGGCCACACGTAGAAATGTGCCTAAAATGCATGCAATTCATGGAACCAAAATGCACAACGTTATGCGTAAAACGTAATACAAGAAACCTTCAAACGAATAAAATGGAAATAAAAAGAATTCCTAGCAGTTTAAAGAGAGCAAAATCGTTATAGAATATTTTAACTCCGCCACTTTTCCTCCTAGCAAATGCACTGACAGAATCTTCATTGACTCCATCATTTCTGCGGAATTGGTGAGCTTTCTTATTATAATATATTTTGAAATCTGGGGACGGCAAATCCTGAAGAGGTGGCAACGTATTACGGATATCTTTGGCAGGAGAGCTTCCAGAAGGAATTCTCGAAAGTACTTCAATTTGCGCTTTCGATAGTTTTATCGGCTCTTCAAATACTATCACGTCTTCAGCATAGAAACATGGTGGTACTGCACTTGAGCCTATATGAACGGAATGAAAAACAAGTTGAATGCTGATATGACTTATTGAACATGGTTATAACTAACTAAGGGATTTACGATGAGTAGGTAAACTAACTGACCATGATATTTGTAGTATCCACCATTTTTAGGGAACAGCCAGGAAATCTAAATGCCAGTTTTGTAATACATAGTAATGTAGCATCAAGTATTACCCAACAAACTTATTTTTCTCTCTCATTGTTTCGACATACCTGGAATTTTTGATGAAGTCTTGTATGTAGCGTATTCTTATCTGTATTGAATTCATCGGCTTCTTCTGGAGTAAATCCAACGTTGCCCCATTCCGGATACTGCTTCCGTTTCTTGTTATACTAAACCAATCGAAAATATTAGTAACGCATTCCAAAAAAATTATTATATAACCTGCAAGCAGTCACCAAATCATCAGCAGTAATTAACAAATCCTTTTCATTCTCATCCAACTCAAGATTGTAATGTTCAAGCAGTTTGAAAAAATCTGATCCCGTGGCTTGAATTGACGTTGAATTTAAGCTCTGGTATAGTTTTAAGGTGAGGTCGAAAATTTTTTTAAGGAATAAAGTCTTTCCGCACACCAATTGCACGTATTTTGAAAAAAAACCCTCGGGAAGCACTAAAGACAATGGTCTCCATTTGTCCAAGATTGCCGCAGTTTCATATTTCTTTTGGCGAATAGGAGTAACTTTCTCTAGCGTTTCTTCATGCGTCTGAAAAGAATTTAAAAAAATCCCTAGAATTTATAGATTCAAAAAACCTGGAAGAAGTTTGCGTGATTATAAAAAAGTTTTATATTTTCATTACTTCAGCACTAGCTAAAATGTCCTCCTCCTCTAAAATTGCTTCAAAAAACCGAACAAGTAAACTCGCAAGCTCAGGATACTGGCTACTAGCTACATCATATCCTTCTCCGTTTCCATCGAATTTATCCTTTGTTTCAGAGCAAATGGCCTGCACATCATTTTCACTGTCCGCAACTTTCTCGATAAGTTGATCAGGCAGAAGGTATGGCTTCTTAATATACAAAACCGAGAAATTCATGTAGAAATGCAGTGGGTTTAAAATTTGAACGATTTCCCAACGCCAAGATTGAATATCACTCTGGATAGTGGCTATATCAGCTGCTGTCAGTTCCCTCTACGGCATGGAATTATTACTTTCATAAGCTGACTAAAATTAACCTCTAAGATTTTTCATTAGGTTAGCTACATGTACATACATTAAACTTAGCAATGGTATGATGGAAATCCTGGATCCGTACGAGGAATTGGTACGTCGAATTGATGATCAATTGAGCAGAAAGGGGAATATCAGGATTTAAAGCACTGCTGTAGGTAGTCTCTATAAAGTCATTAACTGTGTTCCTAGCTGTCTCATTATTAACTCCTAGTCTTGCGAGTTGAACAAGTTCATCTACTTTTATAGAAAATGCTGGTGTGTACGGATCAGCGGGATATTGTCCAAAACTTTCTCGCCCTGCTTGGAACTCTAGCACGGAATCAACTCCTTTACTTCTCATCACTTTTTCCAAGGTTACAAATGACGCCAGATCGAACACATCGAATGCAGATCGAGCTTCGCCCAATCTTGTCTACAAAAAAAAATTAACCAAGGAGTCGGATAGTTGAAACAAAATTTTTTGCTCTACAGTTGTGCTAGAGTGTTGTCAGTCATACCCGTTCAGTTAGGAAAATATTTTGGTAATATTTTTTTTCCAATTCTACAGAACTATTCAAGAAAAACCATTCATCATTTCTAACTGGATCGGCGGCACTTGTGTCCTCATAGCTAATGGAACTCTCCAAATGGTGATATATTCTGCTCAATCGTAGTTTTTCGTTTTTAGTGTACCACTCAATCAGTCTACGCTCACGGCCATATAAATTGTTTTTTATTGCGTTTACTATTGGAGCTACTAATGGATTCGGGAGTTCCGTTTCCTGTTCAAAGCAGTTTTTTTTACATGAATGAAGTCCATTAGGAATATTTAAGGCAAATAGAAAAGCTTACTTCAACAAGAACTACTAAAATTGTTGCTGCTTGCACCGATGGTAATGTCTCGTCAACGAAATACATGTGTATTTCCATTGGATATCTGATTTAGAAGATAAATTCATATGCTTTTCTCCTTTTAAAATGAAAGTAGATAGTTAAAATTTGACAAACTTTTTGCCATCAACAACATGACTAGACCGATAGTCATTGCTTCCAAAAGGTGAGCCCAAAAAAATGGCTTCATAAAACTTTTTCTCCGTGATCAAACCAGCGCCCTCTATTGTAACGAATTTTTCGGGAATTTCGAAAAAGTTGGCTCTCAAACGTTTTAAACCCAAACGTTCAGCTGCGACTACAACTAACAATACATTCCAAAAGTTGACATGTTATAGTTAAAATGTTTCATCAAAGTGCATAAATAAAAATATTTGCCCCTATCTATTGTTTTACCTCCCCGGATCCGTCCAAATGTTGGACTGACGTAACATTGATTTGTCCCACCTGGTAAGCTCAAAAGTGCGATGCAATCTTTGTTTTTTGGAAAATGGTAAGAAACCGTGTATCCACTCGAAGGGGCCTCATTATTATAAATGTGAAGGGCTCGCTCCTGGATCTGAATCGCCTTATCTTTAGCTGGTAATGGGATTGGGCTGTGTGCATGGGTGACTTGGAAGTTTTCTCGCATGAACTTTACATCACAAGTTTGGTATACTTCTTTCCATTGAGAAACATCTAAAAACATTATATTTTTGTCAATGCTTTTAGTAAGGCTGAAAACCATAAATAAAATCAAAACCGTTTGATAGAATATAGAGTATACTGACTTGCAAATGAAATAAAATGACTCAAATCACTCTGTAGTCCAAATGCACCCAAGAAATCTTAAGTAGAGTTATGAAAAAATATTAGTGAGTTGTGCAAATACGAAATTCATATGTTTAAGGTATCTTACAGCTCGATAAGAACAGTAATAATCGACAGAGTTGCTCAAAATTATACATTTTATTTGCAGCTACGTAGTACAAATTATTCCATTACATTTTTAGGATAAAAATAACATTAAACCCATGATTAAATCAAGGTGTATAGAATAGTATTTAAATGATGTTAATTTAGGAGTATAAACCATGGGAACCTTATCCAATTGAAAGTCAATGTATTTAAAGGAATTTTTCCTTCAACCCTTTGTAGAATTATACTGCATTAATACAATGTAATAGGAAGCCAATTGTCCAATCATCTGGAAAAAAATACTGAAATAGACTTTAAACTTCATCACTGATTGAATATACCGCAATCTAAAACATACCGTAAAAGCCAGCTTGTTGTTGCATGGTATAATACTCCCAAATGTTATAACCGTCGGTGATTGAAATATTAAATGCTGAACGTTTTTAAGCTAAAAATTGAACCAAAAAAAGCATTAGAAATGTATTTTTAAGATTTCAAAACCGCCTGTAAGCAAAGCGTTCATAATCAAAAATAATTACTTGCAAGCGTGTTTCTAGCGGCATCTGACAGTCCAGGATTGAACACAGAAAGTGCCCCAATTTGTTCTCCTGAAAAAAAACGGCGTTACGACATATTTTTTACTCTATGTCGAAACATAAGCGTGATGCAATACACTTACCTCTTCTGTGATCCTCGCCGCAACCACAATTTTCAAAATTAGCTTTATAAACACAAAAATCAAAAATGCACCAACAATGGCCACATGACTGACTTCATAGAACCCTTGAACAACGATTTCCACCGAAATGAAGATACCAATAAGGAGCAAAAAGAATACAGAAAGTATTGAGTACAGTGCAAAATAAGTTTCCGAGTTTTCAAATAACTTGCATTGTATTCGAAGATCCTGAATCAATGCTGCTACCCGGATAATGTACTCAAAGTCTATAGCACCTGTCCCATATTTTTCACAAAAATCTTGCATGCCGATTCGAATCTATGAACAAGAAAAAACGTTAAAGTTAATATTCCTCACACATAGAGTTTTGAATACACCTTTTTACCTTTGTGAAACCCATACGAAGCGTAATCAGGGAAAGAAAAAACTGTACATCATAAACACATTCTACAGCAATGACGAAAAAAGAGAAAATCACTTCTAATAACAAATTCAATATCCAATACTCTGTCTTAATATATCCCACAGTATGCATTGCGACGAAAATCAAAGCATAAGGTAAAATCACATAAACCAAAATCAAAAGATTCCTTATTTTCCGCAGATCAAATCGGTAGAAACTATCCGTCTGGTTTGGGAAGGTTCGTAACAATTTGGATTCAAAATCATTCCAATTGTTTAAAAAGCGTATGGAGAGGGGAACGGATAGTAACAATTTCACTATCCGCAATACATTTTCTTGAACGGGTGTTATTGCTTGGTGTATACGAATTCCCGTGTAAGCCAATGCTGTAATATTGTTCATGGCCTCTTCTGGCAACATCATGTTTTGCTGCTTTTCTGCAAATCTGAAACATTGTTTTCATATTTTATGAACAAAATTCAATTCCTGTTTGGATGGGTTTACTTTGCTCACATTTTAATAGGCCAAAACCAGCCTGAAAAGTAATTGAAGACGTATGACATCCATAAATACAGTCCAGTTGCTGAGAATATGCAAGACAGTAAAAACTGTGTACTGGTAAAAGAAATATAGTATTCTGACTGTGTAGAATTTCGGTGAGTTGTGAGGAAATTTTGAGCTTGTTTTTTTCTCCGTATTGTGAAGATAGTAGTTCCACCAATTTGGGATAGTCGTACTACTGGTGCAAAAATTGTGGTTATTGGGATGAATTCTGTTGCAGTCAATTTGGGTTCCGGTAGTTTTTCATATTGTTTTGGATTTGAAGGATACTCTGGTTCTTCAATGGAGCAAAGTGGGGCAATTTTCACTATTGCCGTATTTTTTCGATACATTTCTTGCTGTACAGCGTGGGAGTGCAAATGTCGACATGTTTAGGTGAACTGACATTGTGAATAGAAATATAATGGAGCTTTCTATTTAATAATTTTTCGCCCCACCTTTCTAAACAAACATTTTAGCTTTAATACACGAACTAGTTTTAAAAAACTCGTGTTTCTTATCGAATTCTTATTTTTTGTGTACTTGTTGACATTTTTATTATTGTTATAAACTCTTTTCCTGTCGTCTAAAAGCAAACATCCAGTGCATTTTAAGTTTCAGTATAGAACACTCAAAAGCATTACAACCATACGCATTTAATTGAAGATTTCCATTTTATCTTCAGTTTAGTTTTTTGTACAATTTCATGGAATTTAAGTGCAGCATAGTGTTTATTTACATCCCTTGATAATTCATACCAAGCTAGCTATCAATGTACAAAAATAATCACTTTCTATTTTAGGTTAGTCAGTTATTGCATTCTGTATGGCAGATTTTTGTGTATGAGTTAATTAGCAAAGACATAGAATTGTTTCATAAAAATATTGATAGTTGGTGTTATGTATTTTATGAGAATTCGTACGTCAATTGATGGGAAAATTTCAAGAGAGGTAGTCAGTTTATTTTTTTTTAATTCAAAGTTCGGCTTTTGGACCTAGTGTGTTCTGGAAGTAAGCATGCAGTTAGTTAGATAGGACTATATAGTATAGCGCATTGATAAAATCCAATCTGTTGAGTAGCAATAGCAATTTATATGTATTGTAGTAGCTTGGAGTGGATGAAAATCAAAGTTGTTTACAAGAGAATAATTTGCCTGAAGCGAATAGGTACTCTTGGAGAAACTAGTAGAGCCAGTTTTTTGTGAGATAAGTAAAAACAACTTTGGTTTGTAACTCACTAAAGTAACTAACTAACTATGTTACACTCTTTTTTCCCACTATAAAGAAACATGTGAAGATTATATAGCGAACGTATTGGATTGCTTTAATGTTGCAACTGCAAAATACAGGGTGAGCAAAAATATTTTGTTGTATCGTCTGAAAATTGATTTCAAGTGGATTTAGTTGAGAAATAAGCTAATTTTTGTTATTTTTTATACATTTTTTCAATAATTCAAGCTCCTCTTTGATACAAAATAGTATGGCTAAAAAATTCTAGAACTCCAATATATTTTGGTAAATTTAGAGTTCAGTTCACTTTTGATAAAAATTCTAAAAATTGAATGTTGATTGCTTGCATTTTTGTAAGTTAACTGTGCATTGTAGATTGACAACGAAAACTGAATTTCGCAAGCAGAGCATGATGTTACATGGCATATTGACGACCCTATATTACGCCGTATAGCATCAATGTTAGTTGAATGACAGACCAGACGATCTTAAGTATTTCCCATCCTTGCCACTTCGTACGTTAAGTAAACTGAAGCAACATTTGCCTCATTAACTTTCTGGACCTTAGATTAATCGGACTGGATAGAATTTTATTGCGTCGTTCATATAGAATGGTAGAATCCCAACTGGATTATATTTTCAAGGATCAATTTTCGAGTGTTTTGAAAATCTCGTGAATTCCGTTCCAAACTCATCATCACAATGTCTGTGGCTTTGATTTCTAAAGCAGCTTTTCTCATCGTCCTGATGACTTATTTAAAAGTTGCCAGGAAGAGCAGAGTTTAAAGTTCTTTTTATGTCGATTTGACACGGTAAGTTGAATTTAAAGAAAACAAGCAAAATTGGCCATACAATTTTTTAAATTGACTGATCTGGATTTTTAAAAAGCTTTCAACATAAAACTAAAGCTCTGTTTGCAACTGAATTTTTAATTGCAGATCCTGCATACTGGAGTAAAATGGCAAAGCGTTCTCAACAAATGGACTGAATTTTTTACATTCCGTCCTCCGCATCTTTTTTTATTATTTTTACATTTACATTGTACAGTTTGGAAACATGATTTTTCTTAAATAAATTACTTATTTTAAAAGTTAACTTGTGTATTCATTTGAACTTTTTAAAGATTCACAAATATCCATTTGGCTATACAATTCATATAGAAATTAAATCAAGCATGTGGACTGCTAACTAACTTAAGCAAGTAACTAACTACAGTGACTTAGGTATATTTGATGCATGATGGTTGCATTTTGTTCACTTTTCCTGTACAAAAACCCGTTTCTAAATGAGACCGTATCCGCTTTTAGAAGACATCGCGATTAAATTGATTGAGATGTGTTGACGTGCCGTTGTAAAAGTAGCTGCAGGAAACTACTGAGGATCGGAATTGCAGAATAATCACTGCATACGTGACCACCACTGAAGCCATCTGTAAATTTAATTTCATCAAGCGTCAATAACTAAAATACTGTTATACGAAATTAACCAAGTTGTAGCCAGTTAAAATTTAATTTCAATATCAATGCTTGCAGCATTTTGCTACTCTAGCATCAATAAATCACAAAAAATAATTTCCTTGCTCTGCCTTAGCCGTTTTTATCAATTAGCAAAAAAAATTGTTTCGAACTTCAAAAATACGTAAAATTAATCCAAATAATGTTGTCTATTTTGTCTATTAATTATGTAAACTATAAATCCCACTGACAGAGTAACTCTGTTTGTACCTTATGTTTGCGATACGAGATTTACATGGAATGGATTCTATGTATAGAGCATTAATAAATCAATTCAGCTATTACCGTCCCAATGAACCCAAACGTGATGGTGAAAAGTCCATACGCACTCAAGCCAACAGGATGCCGTGCCAGCTCATTGATAATGACAATAACTTTTGATTGAGGTAATGCCATGCAATTATTCCCATAGGAGAACCAATGACGAAAATCCTCCACCTAATGGTTAAGGAACAAAGCCACTCATTTTAACTCACTGTATTCTGGATTCCAAATGCAATTTTATCTGGATATTTTTTTACCTTGTGCACAGTATCTGAAGCAATGATCAAAATGGAGAAAAAGTTGACCAAGAAGAAAATATAGCGTAGTTTTCCAAACCAATCGTCCAAAACCAAAATGTCTCCAATATGTGTAGAATAGTATGGCATCGCAAGTACTACGCAAAATAGGGTTACAGGGCCCATGGCCGTGTTAATTTTGCGGGCAAATTCTTTCAGCACAAAGTATTGTTCAAAAATCTGAAAATGAAAAAATAATTTGTTATTGCTTAATTAGGTTTATCATGATGGAGGTTGAAATCATGCGCATTTGTTAATGAATGGTTAAAAAAGTAACTTTCGTCATAGCAAGCCTTCCATGCATAAAAAGTCGCCTTACCAAATAAAAGTCATCATGTCGTTTGACTCCCAGTGCAAATCCATTAGCCAAATCCCGAAGCATAAGTGCACACATGAGTAAAGCCAAATCTGCGTAGTGGAAACCGAGCTTGTAATAAAATCGTGTGAACATTTCAAATACAGCGAGCAGGTACAATTGCAAGGACAAGGGTTCTTGGGCTCCTATTGGATCATCATTATCCTTTAGCAGCAGGACAAATTTGGCTTTCCCAGCGAATGCCCTAATGTAGGAATCCCAGCTTAGGTCTCGGATGTGCAGAACGCCAGCTCCGATTAAGACAGTGGAAGCTGCCATGCAGGTATAAAAGATGCATAGGATTGTGGCTATATTTCGAATCTGAAAATAATTCAAGTTATCATTTTTAATTATATTTGCAATCAATCAATTCTTGAACTCTGCATCTACAGTTCTTCCACGCATGCAGAACGTATTAAAAATATAAATACGAAACGATTACGCTGAATCTAAATTTTACTTTTTTCGGGAGATCGCAATTCATATGAGTTTTAAGCAGTTTTTTCGGTTGGCAGACCACATCATTATTGCGCTCATATTACTGTTCTCGCTTTAATGCACTCTCTTTATTGCGAACTCATATGGTTGCGCTCTTATTATTGTTGCCTTACATTATATTATTATTGCACCTTTTTCTATTGCTTTCGTTATTATTTTTGTAATTACTACTTGATGCTTCTGCTTTTTCAGTTCTTCAGTGAATTGGGGGGCCCTTAAAAGGGTTAAATCTGACATAAGAATAAATAGACCCCAACTTGCTTCCCTTTTTTGTTCGTGATAACCTATACATTTTTGTACTAACATAACAAGTAATCTGAGCATTGTAAAGTTTTTAACTAACAATAAGAAGTACAGCATACAGCATACAGCATAAATAATATTTTCATGCATAAGTAACATTGTAAATTGTGCATACAATGATAACGAATGCAATAACAAAAGTGGCAATAATGTTAGTCAACAATAATACGAACGCAACAACATGAGTTCGCAATAAAGTGAGTGCATTAAAGTGAGAACAATAATGTGCGCTTATTAAATCATTGTGTTATCCTTATGGTTTTATGCGTTTTTCTTTTATGAAGTCATAATAATATGTTGGAAATATTTTCTTAGACGGTGCTCTCTAATCTTTTTCCTTTATCCTTCATAATAGTGCAGACTGTCTGATTATCGGATTAACCTTAGACCTCATTAAACAATCGTCTGGTAAAGTTTTTTAAAATGCATTTGAAATAAAGTTGCTTAAATAGAACTCGACGGTCTATCAGTTTCATACGACAATTACTACCTTAGCATATTAGATACTCAACAATCCCCTCCTGTCTCATGTGTAAATGTTTTTTCCCTTTCGTGAATATCTCTGGTATTAAGTTTTCTTTTATCATGATAGAGGCAATGGCTGCGTAATTGTTTCTCTACAGGGCAGATTTTACTTTTATGTGTTTTACTTACATTTACACTAATGAATGAAATTTCCTGAAAAAATTGGTTTTTATTACCTAATTTTGTTGTTGTGCAATGGGTCCACCTGTTGCGCCCATAGAGCGGATTTAAACCTGGGTTATACTGTTTCGTTCTCAAGGTTTATAATATACCGCTATAATCTTATCTTGTGGAAAAAGTTCCATCATAAGTATTTGTACTAGGACAAAGGAATTACTACTTTCCAGCGTCTTTTTGACTAATAAAAGTGATTAGTTTCACTATACTTCACAAATATACAACAATATTACTTTCATTGTATTTCTCCACTTCTTGTATTGGGGCAAAACAAACGAATTAACATGTGTGGAGTAGTTTTAGTAAACTAATCTAATTAGTATTTAAGACGTCTCAAAAAATCTAGTGGCCTGAAATCACCTTGAATTTGCGATGTTGCTGAAATGAAGTCAACACTTTACATTGCTGCAGATCCCGAACGATTCCGTCAAAAACGTCCATTTTGCCCCAAAATGATATAATGAAAGTGCTGATATACACCAAGGTCACACAATTCCGTACCAGCTCAAAATATACGGAAGGATTCATTTCCACATCGGATGTATTCACTTCTCGAACGGCATGTGCAAATCGACATAGCGTTATGACGTGAATTATGGCTGTGAGACCCTATATAGATTTGATTTAAGGTTAAAAAAGTCAGTTTTATTATATTTTGCACTTTTTCTTATTTTTAGCCTCCCCAACCCCTAAATAACTCTCTATTAGACTACAAATGTAAAAAAAAAGTTTTTCTTACTTTGTGATATTTGCTGCTTCTTGGTTGTAGCCAACCCCGTTTGGGACCCACAATGTACTTGAAAGGCAAATAATAAAAAAAATATCCAAACTGAAAATAAACTTTCCAGTACTCAACAGGATTATTTGAGTCTTCAACTGCCGAATCTCTTTTAGAACTTGGTACAGTTCGAATATCGGGGAAAACTTCATCTCTTCTGTGAAAACAACAAAACTTAGACCGACCAGTGCAGAAGGTGAAAATTTCTTTTCCTCCATTTTCAGTGTCAGCAGTGCTTGGTCTTCCATTGTCATTGTTATTCTCCGCTGTTTTCTGATTGTTGCTTTCTTTGCAAATTATATGGTTGTAAATATTGTTGACATTTGTTGCGGGAAGAAATGCAGGGATGAAATCTCCTTTTGGTCGCATCATAATCGTTTCATCGTAATTCATTTTAAAATCGGAGTTCCGGACATGAACTGAAATGTAAAAGTCACTCTAGTCTTTTTAAACACTTACATCACTTCATATGCAATTTCACATAATAGTTAGTTAGAGTAACACAGATTTGAGGCTAACTTTTTTGCTGAGATATTTAAAACCGTGCTTAAAATTTATTTACACTTCGGGCCCACAATTATCAAACTTTATTAATCTACTTATATAATGAAGAGATCAAAAAACCATGTTATTCTCAAATTGCGCAAAAAGTACTGAACCGATTTGCTTCAAAATAGGCTTAAACTGATCCTTATGTGCTTGCAAAGTGCCCTCGCCCTTGGGTCCTAAACCGTTAAACGCTTAGTTAACGAGATAATTGGCAATTAAGTTGGTCATTTTGGCATTTTCGGTCGCCATGCAAACATAAACAACCAAGTCTCTCAAAAATGAAAAATATTTACAGGGGATCCCCTTAGAATTGAAATTTTTCTCATGTTAATTCCCATAAGGAAATCTCAAAATTGAATCTCAATTCGGACAATTTATCGCTTGGAAAGTCAGTGAATATTGATAGGCATCTATTAGTAGACCCATACTTAATATAATGTAGACCTATTTAGTACATAGCCGCAAGAATAATCTTAAACTATTAAGATTACACCACTAGATCATATTTTAATTTTATTAATTAAAAAGTTTATTAACCAGTGAAAAACCTAATTATGCGCACGGGTAGCTAATGATTAATAAGTAGATAGCTAATTTTAACTGTTACTGTCCGTTTCAATGAAATACAGAGTAACTATTTTTAATGGTTACCTGGCACAATTTGTTTATCATTGAGCAAAAAATAAATAATAAATAATAATAATAAATTTGTCTTAATCTCATCGTGAGGACTTAAAATGTAGAACATATTTTGGTTGCCCAGGCAATTTTAACGAAATTTGCCTTTTTCACGTTGATCATCCAACAAGCCTAGATAGCCAATTTAACATTAGGAACTCCGTAATTCATTGAAACGGACAGTAATTGTATAATATGAACCCAAAGATTTAAATGCTAATCAGTGTCGCATACACATTTAATATTTTTGAACAACCAATAAACATTGTCGCACATCTATTTAACATTGACGCACGCCTATTCAACATTGTCGCACACCTATTTAACATTTTCCTACGACCCCAACATTTTCGCGCACCCATTAAACATTGTCGTACACCTATTGAAAAAATATATATTTCATAAAAAAATATGAATATACCAAAAAAATTAAAATATCTCATTTTTGTTACCCGGAAAAAAGTTCCCTGTGAAGTAGCTAAATTTTTAATTTCTAATCAAAGATATTCAGCATCGTGCAACTA
>Ga0210040_10006080_pt1 | contig 15161 bp, 14 predicted proteins | sample CryGeyCG12114_NA_FD_185462 | JGI IMG/M metagenome (GOLD analysis project Ga0210040, IMG submission 185462) | Groundwater microbial communities from aquifer - Crystal Geyser CG19_WC_8/21/14_NA (SPAdes) (version 2) | ecosystem: Environmental > Aquatic > Deep subsurface > Groundwater | place: USA... | reverse complement strand
TAAATTAAAATATTTGCTGACATTGAATAATACACTTCTTAACAGATTTGAAATTACTAATGATAAAAGTCTCTCTTATCAAATTCCGTACTGAATTTTTAACCACAATTGCATATTGCGGTTTTATTAACCTCCGAGGTCTTTTTGAAGACGGTCTGGAACGGTCCCATGGTATACGTTGTTTTTGAGCATGCACGGTCAAATGCTTTCAAAGTCATAGCTACGAGAAAAGTGATGAGTGAGTGAAAAGGCAAGGCAAGGCAACTATAAAACAGCCTTTTAGATTTCAAAATCTCAGCATCTTCCCAAATGTACGTTGGCCAAATTAAAGAGAAAACAGACAAATCTTACAATCTTGTGGCATGCAGAAGATGGTATACATTGCATTGGACCAAACAGCGAAATCGTGCCTCACACATTTTATAAAATTGATCCGCAGCTTAGCCCTGACATTGAAAACGGCGTTTAGAAAATCTTTGCAAGATGGCTACCGATTCCAATGCTGTAAAAAATGCTCTAATAGTTTGAAAAGAAAAGGTTGGCAAAATGCAAAACAACTTTATTCGCTTATGAGTTTCGTTGTGGCTATGGATATGACACCACCAGTGGAAGTAACGCTGAAGATAAATTCAAGACTTACTTGAGTAATAATTCTGAAAATATTGGTGCTAAGGCTTTGGCTTACAAATTGTAAAGGCAATTTTTATGCAATAAAGATACTTTGCTCATGTTTTTTATCACTGAAATACACTATTTATGTTTCTTGCATCTCTTGTACAAAGACAAAGTTGGAAGCAAAAGTGACATTTTCCTAGAAAATCAATGGATTCTTAAACACAAAACTGTACAGAAAGATTTAAAATGGGTTCGTATTTTCATTATTAAGGTACATCAATACTATACGGTGATTAACCGTTGCTCACTTATCTTATCAGAGGTCATTAAGTAAAGATTCTACTGGGCTTAAAAACTGATTTAAAATCTTACAAATTTCTTCATAACAACCACTGCTGCATACTAGACAGTACAATAGTAAAGTTCATAGAACCCGCATTTCTAGAAAGTAGCGTTTGCCAAAATGAGCATAGATAAATTTTTGCATGCAACACTTGCAATTTAATACATTGCGATGCAAATGCAACTCGCATATATTATCTATAGTGATGTGAGCTCATATGATACACTAACTACGCAGGAATAAAAAAATGTTTTCAGTACTGCAGTTACACTTGCATTCTATGTATATAAAGTTATAGCTTGATATTATTACCAGATAGGCAACCAAACCGCATTGGCTCCAAACTACAATTTGTTTTTGCAGCTGATTTTTTATTACAACAAGTTCACAATTAAGTTTAGTACCCAGCATGGCAGCAAGAATTGCCGGTCGAGCGTTGCTAGCTGGGTTTTTCGGTGCAGCTGGTCACGATTTATACGATTTTGCTAAAAAAAAGTACCTGACTCAAAATATCACTTCTATTGCAAATACGAGTGAAACAAAAATTAGAAGTAAACGATCAGCACTGGAAGTTGATGGCAGTGAAACTGAAAATGAAGAAGAAATTGAAGCGTATGTTTTAAAGATTCATTAATTTCAGTGACTAAAGTCCCATGAAATATTTGTATACTCAAAATGAACTGGATATTTAAAAAATTTACTGTTTTACAGAATTCTAAAATTGATTGCCTCCCAATTGCGAGAATGTATTCAAGAAACTAACGGAGATCTGAACGCTGGAATTGCAATGCTATACCAAAAATATGGCATTGCTTTAGATCAAGTAATTTCATTAGAAAAAGTTCAAGAATTCTTGAATACGTATTAACTACTTTGTGATTGTGAACATTACAACCTAACCTGTGGTATGGCAGCTAAATACATTATTTTACCTGAAATGTTCTGTCTAACTAGCTAAAAGCAAATACCTTAAATGTAGACTACCGTTTTGAAATAAACAAATTCTATACTGACTACTAAGCCATATGTAATGCATTCAAAGTTTGAAAAAAAACGTGCTACTTTGTTTTGTACCCTAATTAGTATTTAACCCTGTTCACTATAGCAGAACAATAAAATAGTGGAAAAATTCACACAACGCATACAGCATAGCATATAACACAATAGATTCATCAATTACTCGCATTTACAGATACATATTGCTCTATTGTATTTGTTCAAATCATAGACCTTTGTTCATAGACCTTGTTATTTTCTAAATCAATTCAATGGCGCCTTCTGTGTTCCATAATATTAGGACCGTCCGCATCCTAATCCTCGTAGGGACACTATGTGCCAAAAATTCCGAATCATCACATGTGAAAAACTTTCCTGAATTTTATTCCGAATTCGAAAATGTTCATCCACGAGACTCTAGGAACACCCGAACCAAAAATCGGCAGCAAGTTGCTCAAAGTCAAGACGGAGAAGTTGATACTTACGATACATTCATGGACTACGATCAAGAAGATGCAATAGAGTCCCAAGCGAAATTAGCTCCAGCAGTGGAGGCAGAAAAACAAAAAAGTCTTCCCATGATATCCTCTTGGTACAGCATTGACCGTCACGTGAATTGGAAATGGGGAAAAAATCCAACCATTCACAATCTATCCTTGAAACTTGACATGTACGGCTATGGAGGCTGTAAAATTCCTCCTGTGGATCCCACCAGGTTGTCCAAAGCTAGGCACACTTCTGAAGTGGTCCGATTCTACACGGATGTTTTGCAAACATCCTGTGTGGAGGATAAAGTGAAATGGCTTAACAAACTTTTCTCTAAAAAGTATTTGGGCATCAATTCTGACTACTCTTTGGCTATCCCTTCGTATTGCCCATTGTTGTAAGTTTAAAAAATTCTAACAATAACAATGGTCATACTGCTAATTTACTTAACACTAACTAACTAACTAGGAAAGAAAAGGACCTAAATGTGATCGACACAGACTATTTGAGTGATGCGTATTTTCTCACAAGTTTTTCACAAGTTTACGTGTCGGCGGCAACTCACCCCGCTGAGCCTTATGATGCAGCAGGGCGCCCAATTTCTGATGCAGGAATTGTGTATTCTCACACAGCACTTCACTACATGGATTTAGTCTATGCCAATTCCCCCCAGCATAGAATGAAACTTTTTCGGCGCCTTTTACTCAAGCTTCGAGAGATTGTGAAGGTAGAAATGTAAACCTGATATGGCGAGTACATTTATTCACTTTCTTTCAAATATCAATAACTGTTTAAGGCAACCCGAGCTAACTACCTTCAAGTGTATGGATCCAGTAGAGCGGACAAAGACGAAAAAGAAAGGAGATTGAATACAGCAGTACTAATGATGGGGGTCATAAAATTCCTATCCCAAGAACTGACTGACGATACATATGCGAAAAAGCCGGATGATGCTCATACAATGTTCAAAGCATATTACACAGCAGAGAGGACTGAGTTGCGAAATATGTTGATCAAATATTTGAGTAAAACTGGGTAGAATAAATGAATTTAAAACTTGATTTCACAGCTTCTAGGCTGTTTACATTAGTTTTCATCATAATGGTATAGAGTAAGCAACTATGTAGAGCATTTTTAACAATGCAAAACAATTTTATACAGCCACAATTAGCCAACAAATTTTTAGTCACGAATATTTGAAGCTATTCTAAGAATCTGCCATGCCTGACAACTATGTGAATTTCTGAGAAAATAAACAGGAACTGTTTTCATCATCCTTTAGCACGCCAATTCAAAACAAACTCGGATCCATATTTTTTTGGCGTGGCTCTCTGTGTGAAGTGAAAATTCGCACCAAAAAGTATGTAATTTTGAGCACGCAATTCATTATGTGGCTCAAAAATTGTTTAGTTTTAGTGGCCTTGGTGCTATATTCCCCAACATTAGTTTTCTCTGGAACGCCTAATCCTTTTATAGCAGTGATTGAAACAAGTGCAGCTGCAGAGTCATTTGATTTTAAGAATGATCCTGTGTTAGTACAAAAAGTAGATCGAGTCAATGAAATCAGTTCTTACTACCGACCTGATGGGATGACAAATGGAGTTCCTGTTTTCCATAGGAATGCTGTGGATTCAAATAAACCTGTTGTTGTTTTGGATGATGGTCAAGATCATTTATCCCATAGTAGCAATAAGCGCACTTTTGTTGTCCTTCGGCAAAAGGAGAAGGAATCCAAGGAGTACTATGTCGTTTATGTTTATGTCAGGTAATATACTTTTCTCAAATCTTAGTATCAGCATTGGATTTAGTTAATTTTGTAGTTTTGAAATTGAGAGTAAGAATGTATTGAATGATTCGATAAATCGGATAAATCCTAGAATTAAAATTGACCCTACCGTTTCAGTGCAACAGAGAGATCTTCACAGAAGTTTAACTGTTACTATGTGTGATGGCTATTATATAAGTTTACTCTGAGAAATCTGTCCGGCGTAACATTTTATCTTCCATTGCAGACAGTGTATAGTATGGGCTGGCGGGGCTGGCATTATGGGCTGGGACGTCAAATACACACAAATGCATATAATAACTCTCTTATGTTATCGCATCTTCGCTAATAATGTCAAGACTATATTTACAAAAACTAATCAACTAACGCTCCTTACCCACTTACAGGGACGCTCCGCCGACAGCTAAAAATGCAGTCACAGTCGGCAAAGACAAATACGTCCTAGAATACGATTACTGGGATGTTCGTGGGAGCAGTAAAAACAAAGAACGCGCATTCGGGTGGACCACCTGTGCAAAATCCCTACTCTCCGCATGCCAATTGGAAAATGCGGAGGTCCCCTCTTCCGTGATCTTAGCAAAAATACGGAAAACGGATTTCGACTACAGTGGTGAAGACACCGGAGCCGATGCGGATAATGCTCACAACTCATCGACCGATCTACGAAACACAGTGATGAAGGGATCCCCAGAACCGGTGCTGGCTGCGAATTACGATTTTTTCGTCGATCTCGACAACACTTATGAATTGAAAGAACTCGTGAAAAACACAGTGGGAATGTATACGTATGGTATGACTGTAATGACTGCATCTGCCCCATCAAGCTTTTTGGCTGCAAATGGGCTAAGGCCCGCAAAATTAGATGCCACAGCAGATAAAGATGCGATTGCCGAACAAAAACGAACGGACTCAGCCAAAGCTTTGAGTTTACTCCATTTGATTACTCAAGGAAGGGGAACAGAGATTGCAAAAATTTTTGATTTGCCTACTGAAGGGGTGGCTCCTGCAGTACCTGCAGGCCGAAGTTTTGGGGAAGGTGCGTCACCCCTTTCTTCAGAAGATAAGAAATTGTTTGAAGAGTTGAAAACGGAATATCAGGAGCTGAAGGAACAGTTGAGGACTTTTTTCAATTTGTATAAGGATGAGAGTACGACGAATGAGACTATTCACGAAGTTATGACTGATAAGGAGATTCCAGAGGTGTTGAGAAAAAGTGCCAAGGCGCATTTGAACTTTTTGAAGACAGAGATTATTGGGATTTTGAAAAAGATGCCCAAAAAATCAAGACCGTTAGTGTCCACTGTGATGCCTAAGAAGAAGGTTGGCAAGGATTTGATGGATTTCCCGAAGCAGCCCCAGCAGCTTTTGCAGAGTGATGGCATTTTGAGTGAGACTGAGGTTAAAAAGGAGGTGGAGGAAGAGAAAGCGAAAGAAGAGGAAAAGGCAAAAGGTGAGGGATTTTTTTTAAATCGAAATTGTAGTTTCTTTCTGCAGGTACGATAAACAATTTTCAGATATTTTTAAAAAACTGAATTTTGAGGGTTTTTGCCTCACAATTATTTTTTCATTCAGACTAAAACTTAAAGAGTTAGAACCTCCTTAATTCGTATTTGTAAATATTACGTTCTTGGCTAGCAAAATAAGAAAACTTACTAAAAATTCAATAAATGAATAAATAAATTGCTGTAACACTAAAAGTTGGCCTTAAAAATAATACTGATACAATCTACCAGTGTAATATAGAATTTTTCCTATTTCACATAGCTGAATCTATTTCGTTTTTTTAGCTAAAGGTGGAGAAGAGGATAAATCCGTGAAACTGGAAGAAAAAGAAGTAGACGAATTAAAAGAAAACCTAAAAATGATGCGCCACAAACAAAAAGCCTTAGAGCTAGAAGTTGCACACAAAAAAGCGCTACAAAAGCAGACTGAAGTAGACCAAATGGTATTGGAGCAAAAATCAGCCAAGAAAACAAAACTCAAGAAAAAGAAAAGCAAATCCACCAAGAAGCCGGTGAAAGAAAAAACACCAAAGAAGAAAGTGGAGGTGAATTTGAAATCTGACGAAGATTTGGATGCCCTATTAGAAGAATATATAGACCTCACTGGAAACGAATTTGACAATGATGATGAAGAATTTTGGGTGCCCAAAAAATCTGGAGGGCTCTTGAATGGAGGTTTAGTAGGAGGACTTTTAGGCAAACATGGTGCAGTCCCAAATCTACTCACAGGACTGCTGGGTCGATCTTTCGGGGATGGACCTTCTGATCCACTCACTTTAAGATTGAAGACATTTTTAGCTTCGGATGATGCCGCCTCAGGGAAATCTTTCGACAAGTCTATGATTATGTTGAAATTAATGGAAGAGAAGATGAAAAATGATCCTAGCATTTCGGAAGGCATTGGAGGAATGATGCGGATTTTTGCTGAGGGCGGATTGGATGCTTTGCTGTCCAATGAGAATAGTCAAATGTTTGCACAGCTTGAAGACGGTAATAATTTTTTTCCAAATGTGAAAGAAATCACAAATTTACGCATTTAAAAAAAATTAGCAGCGATGGATACGTAAATCACAGTTGAAGTGATCATTGAGTGGAATAATAACATAAAATTTCATGTCATTCTATCAATATCTAATATCTGGTTACTAGTTTGTAGAAAAATTCACTTTTCTATCGCACGATTTGAATGATTTCAGTGATAAATGACGCTGGTGGACCTAAAGACTTGGTCAATACTATGCTGTCTACTTTTTTGACGGATCAGAAATCTTTAAACCTGGTATTGGAACTCATTGGTTTTGCTGATTCTAAAGGACCATCTGGATACACGGATATTTTGAAAACAGTTTCACATTTTGCTGACAATTTCAAAACTCAAGGTGGACGATCAATCATGGACGAAACGGATGGTAAGATTCATGTTTGTTAAAAGCACTAGGCTAGCGCTAGAGGGCATTAGCAAATATGAAACAGAATAATTTTTTTTATGATTTGAAAGTTCGCGCCAAAACGTGGCATTCAATGCGCAATGCTAACATTGGTTTTCCGTAGAATCTATTGAGGAGCAAAAAGCTGATCTATTCAGCAGAATTGGTTGGAGAACGCAAGATTTCAATCCAGAAGAATTGTTCAAATTAATCTACGAGATTGAAGATCATGCCCCATTCATTGGTTGGGGAAATTGTCCCACAGAAAAAGTTACCCAAAAGTCATTTACAGATGCCAAAGGGAATGAAGAAATTGCAGCTCTTTTCTCCTACATTTTCAAATCCTATTGTATTCCTAGCCAAACAAAACAAGTCAAAAATGTGCTGATGAAAGGGCTTGTGAAAATGGGTAGTGGGAAATTTTTGGATTTCTCTACCGAATCTACCATTGTGTGAGTACATTTGACAATCTTTCATGCATTTAGTGCAAGATTGATAGTGTTATTTTCAACCATTATTTTTTTACAGGAAAAAAGATAAGCTAAGCAAAACTGAAATCGCTCAGCTGAGCTTAGCTTTCGAATTAGCCTCATTTTCCCAAACGTACATGTCAGAATGGGTGACAGAAAAAAACACGACAGGTCCAACCAATCTTAATGGAGAAAAAATCTCTAAAAGTGTAAGCACATTAGTCAAAGCCTCACTCTCATCCCTGAACATGGCTTACAAACTGGCCCCTAACCATTTTGTGAAACTTGCCCGGGCAAATTTGAATTCTTTGAAAACTGGGTTCACCAAAATGCTCCAAGATTATTATCGATATCAAACTTGCAGTGGATGCGCCCTTGTGTTAATGAATACTGCTAAAAATGATTTGGAAACAATTTATGCGGCAATTCAATTCATTGTGGCTGGACTGGGGCCCGTACAGACGGGAGGGGATGCTTTCAAACTCTTTTCCGAGTTTAGCAAAGTGAATAAAAAAGCTATTCAGGACGATGTAAAATTCTTTTTACAGTAAGCATGTAATATGGGCAAGTATATATTTGTTTTTTAAATCGGGGAATTTTTTAAAACGTATTATGGATACCAGTAATTTTAGGATCAAAGCAAAAATTATTTTAAAAAACTGGCTCATTTCAGGCATGAAAAAGTTTCTATTCTTTTAGCTTACACTTTACAATATTACTTGGCATTGAAGCATTTCCACGTGATTTTGAGTGAATAAAAACGTAAAACTGACTAAAGTCTAGCATTCTTTAACATTATTGGACAGAATCCAGAAAACATCGAGATTTCATTCATAATTTCCAGACACAAGAGCATACAAATCCATTAGAATAAACCGCACTGTTAGGTTAGGTTAAAAATTTCTTAGAAACTTTGGTGCATACACTTCCGGGTGTTTAGTAGCAACACTTATTGCATATGAAACAATGCTTTAGTTGAACAAACAATGCAATTTTCCTCCAAATTTATGTCCCTAACTAACCAACAAAGAAAAGCCTGCGAGTTATTATGCACAGCTGGGGTTCAAAAGTAAAAGCTGTTCATTCAAAAACCTCAAAAAAGCTTGTCTGCCTTTCAAGATGAGGTTCTTGGTGTACACTCTTGTGCTCTGTGAAATATTTTTTTCCCAACAAGTCCTCAGTGGTCCAGTCCCCGATCCCAATACAGAGGCAATAGAAGCGGCTGTGACCAAATTGAAAGATGACAATTTCAAAGGGGATCGCATTTTACACCAACAAGTAGATAGACCCAACAAAATCTCTACTTATCGGAACCCTACACCGCCTGAGGAGGAGGGCACAGTGGTGTTCACAAGGAACTCTGTAGACAAAGGGAAACTTGTCATAGTTTTGAACAGGGAGGAAGATTATTTGCCAAGGACGGCACAAAAGAAAACTTATGTCGTTTTGAGACGCAAAGGAGATAGCACATCTACGGAATATTATGTGTTTTATGCCTACATTAGGTAATGCCACAAATTTTAGATTTACTAAATACAGACATGCAACTTTTTCGGCACTTTTTTGCCTGCATTTTAAGTGTCCCATTTTATGACTAATTAATGGAGCGTGTTTTGGACAACAAGCTCACGCCAAAAGTAAACAATCACAGTAGTGACTATAAATAGGCTGAAGCTTTCAGTTAGTATCTATCAGCTAGATTTTTGGAATATTTTGAAACGAAAGAATATAAATAGTTTTTAACTTGCGTCAATTTTTAGAAAAGGAGGCAAAACTGTGGAATATGACGCATGGGATCATCGTGGAGGAACTGGAAACTCACTAGAACATTTTGGATTCACTTCTTGTGAAAATACACTTTTCGTCGCGTGCAAAGCAGAGGATGATGTTCCAGTGCACAAAGGTAGGACAGACCAGACCTTGTTTTTGTTTTTCAGCTGGATTTAGTGTATCTAAACTGATGAAAAAATCACGTTTTAAATGTACTTTTGTTGTTTTCTTCAGTAATTGATTATTAGTTTCGACCAATTTCATCCAAACGTTAAAATGTGAACTTGATCTTAATTTTTGCGTAGTAACCGTCAAAGGAACCCCTAGCAACAGAACTTTCCCCAGTGTCGACTATGTGGATGAAGATGTCCTTGCTACTGGCGCTGCCGTTAGTCAAGATAAAAAAATTGTTACTATTGCCAGGTTAGTTTTTTCCGAAAAATCCTTGTTCGCCCAAATAAAATGAATTTCCTTTTCTATATTTACACCGTAATACAAGTTAGCTTAATTTTGAAATCCATTAAAATTCTGATAAATATTTATGAGTTTTTGAAAAGATTGTACGGCAAACAAAATCTCTTACAAGTTTAAAGCACATCTTTCGGTTTTACCACCTGAATAAGCAACCAGTATTCTTATTTTTATTTCCCAGTTTCACAAAACCTGTGAAACAAACGAGCAATTACGGATTCTTTGCCGATTTGGATGACACTGAAAAAGATGCAGACATGATTGGCACCGTGATTGCCACAATCGTGTACACGGAAGCTGCCGTAGAAGATGTGACTCCTGGGGCAGAAGAAACTCGCACAAAAGAGGAAATTGAAATCGCCAAAATTAATGCCAAGACAGCCTTAGAGCGATTAAATAGATTGAGAGAAATTACTGAAAAGAAATCTGCTGAGATTATGGCCAATCGAACGGTGAAAGCGAAACGAGATGCTGGTGGCTGGGATTTCGGAAGTGTATGAATTCCATATATTTTTCGTTGTTTTTAGGAATAATATTTTTCCATATATTTGTTGTTTCACATTGTTTTTTAATGCGTACAGCTTCTCTCATCCGCATCTACCGCATTACAAGGCATGGATCTTTCTGCAGTAGGTATTTTACACAAATGTATCCCATGGCATACTAAATTCTGTGTTATTCAAATGCATGCATTTTTTGCAGGTTTCAGCTACATTGGGAGTTGATGTGAGTCATTTTTAGTTAGCTTTTAGTTTAAACTTACACAAAGTTAATGGAATACATTAAATTAAAAATTAATTTTGTGCAGGTGAAAAGTGCTGTAGCAAATTTTGATCCCGCCAAGGTAAGATTATGTACTTCATTTAAATTGCTTTTATATTTTGAATTGCTAATATACACTTATTTTTTTGTCTGCCATAGATTGGGGAAATGGTCAACAATATTGATGTCGATCATGTAAGAACTACACTTAATTTTGTTTTACCTTTCATACTTGATAATGAATATTAGATCTAGATACTTGATTTTATGACAAAACTTTATTATGTAGATCTCAGTCGGAGGCGTCGATGTGAAAACCGTATGTCTATAAATGAACTGTAAAATCAAAGTTTGTGAGACAAAGTACTTGCTGTAATTTGTATTATTGATAATATGTACACTGTTTTTTTCAGATGAAAGACGCAGTTAAAAAAGTGGACATAACGCCGGTAAGATATTCAATTTTTAAAAGTACTTTTTTATGGTAAGCATTGTTTTTAATTTGTTTTTTCTTTTTAAGGTTACGAGTGCTATTAAGGAAGTCAAGTTAGAACCCGTGAGTTTTAAAAATAAACACAAATATACGAGAAAAAGCTGTTTTTATGATTTTTTTACAATTTTTTTTTGGAATTTTAGGTGGTCTCCGCTATCAAAAAAATAGATGTAGCTCCGGTAAGTTGAACGATCAAAAAGTAAAAAAAATCGCTTTGCTCTTCATGAAAATTTTAATTAAAATTTAATTCAATTTCAGGTACAAAAAGCAGTGGCAGCTGTAGATACAAAAGGGGTAATGTGACATAGAAACATATTTTGTAAATGTACTAATTTTACCGGAATATTAAATGTTTCAATTTCTTAGATTTCATCTGCATTAGGTGGTGTCGATTTAGAAAAGGTCTGTGAAAAACTAACCAAAATTAGTATATGCTAAAGCTGAAGTCTGGCTAAATTTACGAATTGAAACACATATTTTACATGTATTTCCCATGTAGGTTACATCCGCCATAGGAGGTTTTGATTTTGGATCGGTGAGTTGCATCCATTTTGAAGTTTCTAATTTTTTATTAAATTATTCTAAATAATTCATAATTTATTTTACAGCTAGCATCTTCCTTGTCAACTATTGACTTCAGCACCGTAATTTTAAAAAATTTACAACTTTTATGATTTCATGATATTATGATTTTTAAATTTCCTTTAAATTTTTTTACTAATTAATTAGGTGGGTTCAGCCGTAGCAAGTTTCGATTTGGGGGCGGTAAGGCTCTTTTAAAAACTTTACAAATGTGTGAAAATGAATACTTTTAAACTTTTGGAAACTTTTATAGGTAACTGCACCACTTGGAGATCTTGATTTGTCTTCTGTAAGAAACTTTTTAAAACAACTTATGAAATTATTGAAATCCTTATGCAAAATGATTATCTTTTCTTGCATAGGTAACTAACGCCCTCGGAAATGCCGATTTGGGATCGGTAAATGCCGGAAAAAATTTAAAACCATTTATTTTCCCCCATTTTAATCAAATATTGTGTATTCACAGGTTTCGTCGCTCATGAGCAGTTTCGACATAGGCAAAGTATGGATCATTTACTTTAGTTTTTCATCAGCCTTCATAATATAAATTTATAAATCCCATATTTTTTTTACTAACTAGGTAGCCAGTGCAGTGGGAGACATGGATTTTAGTTCGGTATGCAAAAAGCTAGATCTATGTACTTCAGTCCTGATATAATTTTTAACGATAGACAGCATAAAAAATCTTTGATTGAAATTTCAGTTGACTTCTTCTTTGGGAAACATGGATTTCTCCTCGGTATGGAATAATACTTCAATTTAGAAAACTGACAATCGAAAGCACAAACAAGATTTTTTTTCGATCTTTTAGATTACTTCTGCAGTAGGATCCATGGATTTGAGTTCCGTGAGTGAAAATGAAAAACTTGGATCCAATCCAATGAAACATTCTTTTAAAAATTCTTTTTTACTAGGTTACTTCAGCTTTAGCAAGCGTTGACATCAGCTCAGTAAGTTAAAAATTTGCAGACTAAACCATGCATTTGAAATTTCCAAAAATGTTTTAAAGGAAATTTTACTTACATAGGTGACCTCCATGATCGGAAGTATTGATATGAGTTCGGTAAATAGAATTGCAAACTTAAAGCCTAAAGCACGGCTAAAATAATTAAACCCAGGCTCTAATATGTTTGACTTGCTACCACCCTTCATTAAACCTTCTTTCAGGTTCAATCTATGCTGAGTAATGTGGATCTTAGCTCCGTAAGTGATTTTTTTAATTCTTGTGTTTAAAAACCTATTATTATCTTATTGCTTACTAGTTTTCATAATTTTAATAAATAACAGGTTGGCGCATTACTTCAAAATGTAGATTTAGGACCGGTAAGAAAAGTGAAAAATGAATTTTTACACATTGTAAGTTTTTAAGCGTTTTATAACACACAAGGAATAAATTACTGAAATTTCCAAGGTTTCAGCCATGTTAGGAGGAGTGGACTTGAGCGCAGTGTGTGAACCGTTTAAAATATTCATTTATTTATCAAAGCTATTAAATAACATTTTGAATTAGCCACTATGACTAATATTATGAATTTGTAGGTGAGCTCAATGTTGAAAAACGTGGATATGACACAAGTGAGAATTCTATATAATTAATTTTTCAGAATTTAAGAATCCAAAGTCTTCCAAAATGTAATACAAATTCAATTTTTTTAGATTCAAGGCTACTTGAAAAATGTAGATTTGACTCAGGTGTGAAATAAATAAGTACAAAATAAAAACAACTTTTTAAAAACATTTTTTGAAAATAATTTTTTTAAATTCATAATGTCAAATTCTACAGGTCCAAGGAATGCTGAAAAATTTGGACATGAAACAGGTTTTACTAGTTTAATATTTTAATATAATATGAATACTATAGAAAAATATGTTAATCTTAACGAATGAATTAAAATTTTGAAAAATACGGATATTTTTACTCAAATTTTAGATCACTGAAATGATGGGCAGCATTGATTTCAAACAAGTGAGTTTCAGTATTACACAGCTAAATAGCTAAGATCATATTGCAGTTCTAACAATATCAAGTGGACTTGTTATTATTTGCTGTAGATTGCAGATATTGCCTCCAGAGTAGACATTGGAAAGGTAAATACGGAACATTTTAAAAATCCAATCTAAACAGCTTATTAATGCCCATGTTTAGGACGGATTTTTTTCATTTTTCAATTAGGTTATGGCCATGATGAAGCACTTAGATATGGGAGAGGTATGATTGTAATATTTCGATTATAAAATCAAATGATATAGGAATTTCACTGAAAAATTTTACGTATCTCATTAGGTCATGAAATTAGTGACTGCCATTAAAAACCATGATGTGATCGGAATGGTAACCTTTTATGCATTTCTAACCAAATGATTTTGTTAGTAACTTTTCTTAGCTCAACTAAATACAATGTATATGCACTTCAGGCATTAGCCGGACTTGGATCCTTAGGTGGAGCAAAGGGACCAATTGGAACTGTTTCAAGTATAGTTTTTAATACCATAATGATTCTATCATGTATTTTACCATTCAAAGCAATTTTTAGGAATTTCTTGACACACAGGGATAGCAAAGGGGATGGCCGAAGCACCGCTTAAGTTCCTGGGTCTCACAGGGAATGGTGGAATTTTCAGTACGTTCTGGACTTCATCCTTTTTAGAATTACCCAAAAAGCGAGAAGTATTTACTTTTACAAATGATTTTTAGGTGCTATTTTCAATAGGAAGAAAACCCAACCGATTCCTGCTACCAAACCAGATCAAAAAGTGGAGGATTTGGAGGCTCAATTGGCAGATATGTATTCTGATCCTACTGCAATGCAGGCAGCACCCCCAGCTCAAAAGAAAAAGAGCATGATGGGTAAAAACTAACTATTTATTATAACTAACCATAAAATTAACAAAAGTAAAATAAATAAATAAAAATCACTCAATTTTTTTCTTCAGGTAGAATGGTGGGAGCATTCTTTGGTAGCAAAGGCAGATCTATCTCAAGTGGCAGTAAGTAATTGTTTTAGTAAATCAAAACATAACTATTTTCCAAAATGTATTATAAATATTTTTGTGTAAAACGATAGATGTGCAACAAAAGATGAACTCTGACATTTTTGACACAATCGGATGGTACAGTCAAGACTTGGCAATGAAGGAAATGGATAAATTGGCCACATATTTCACTTCCAAACAATTCAGAGGCTTTGGCTCGTGTACAACGGCCCCAGCAGACCTTGCCACCGCTAAGGACCTTCAGCATGCTATTCAAGTTTATTTGAACCTTTTTAGAACACAATGCATGTACAAGTCAGGAGCGGAAATTTTGGCCTTGACTAATTCCAAATGCTTGGTTCTGGAGGCGGATTCAAGTTTGTCGGTCACAAAAGACTGTCCATTGTTGTAAGTGGAGTGCTTTAGATGCCTTATTTTTGCAAAATTATTCAATAGATTAGATTTACTTAAAAAAAGCACAAAAA
>Ga0210040_10006079_pt1 | contig 15161 bp, 10 predicted proteins | sample CryGeyCG12114_NA_FD_185462 | JGI IMG/M metagenome (GOLD analysis project Ga0210040, IMG submission 185462) | Groundwater microbial communities from aquifer - Crystal Geyser CG19_WC_8/21/14_NA (SPAdes) (version 2) | ecosystem: Environmental > Aquatic > Deep subsurface > Groundwater | place: USA... | reverse complement strand
CTCGTCACGTCGTCATCCTCGATCTCGACGTATCTCGCCTCCTCGTCCACCGCGTCTCGACTGTCACCCCATCTCCAAAATGTCGGTTTCAGCTTACCGCCCGAGTTCTCCGCCTACCTCTTCAAACTTCCCTCCGCGATACCGATGCTCGTTCTGAACGCTTTGACCCAATACCTCTGCATCAGTGGTGTTAACCAGCTCTCTTCGCTTTCGTCCTCCCTGACCGTGGGCATTGTACTGAATATACGCAAACTTGTCTCTCTCTTACTGTCCATCTGTTTGTTTGGGAACGACTTGCCGGTAGGTGTTCTGGTTGGTGCCGCTGTTGTGTTCGTGGGTGGTGCCATGTATGCACTGCCGAATGGACCAACTAAAAAGAAAACATCCAACACCAACGATAGACCGGACGTTATAAGAGATAAGAAGAGCTCCTCCAGCACGTCAGAAAACAAGAAAGAACTTTGATCAGCATGAGCCACGAGTATACAGTATCGTCATGACGGCCATTAGAAATAATATCCTAGAGTGTATCTTTTGTAATCATACATTTGTGTCTTTCGTCCTTCCAACTGTTACAATCATACAATTCCCATGTTCCATGCATACCATAATCTTCTGCACCTTTCATATCTCCAGTCACACCATAGCATACAAGTATGTCCTGTGTGCAGTTCGAAACATTCATGCAATTGGATCCTTACCAGACCTTATGTCCAGCCATGTAGGAGCCATGACGCCTGGCCAGTGGACCATTTCCGGGCATAGTACTGTTTGCCTCGTTCCAGCAGTACTCGGTGATGCACCTTGCACACCTGAGTGGTAGCGTACCGTTGTTCATCTTCAACATCAAGCCACATGCAACGCACTCAGGCCAGCCAATAGTGCCATTCTGAGTCACCATAGCATTCCCATTTCCGACCATGCCGGTGACCTGACTGGAGTTGTATGCCAGTTCGAAGGTCGGGAAATTGCTTTGGTATGTGTAGTTGACATTTGGGAGATAGATGATAGTAGCCGCAGATGGATCACGGCAACCAAAGAAGACAGGCCGCTTGTTGAGGCCTTGACTAACGAACACGTCCGGCGAGGGAATGAAGGGCATTCGCCTCAGACCAGCAGCTTCCGCCTTTCTGTAGGTATCATATACTGATGAACCATTCGGCCAGTTGTCTGGGGTGTCTGCTGAGTTGTCATTCGCAATTATGACATCAACTGCACGCTCCGGCTGTATCAATGGCCAGAGAGGCACTGTCTGACCTACAGTGACGGATGCATCACCTTGACTTCCGTCAAGCAGATACAGATCCTGTGCTGTTGAGAGGGATGCCGGCACCAAGGTTGAGTTGAACCATGGATTTGGCAAGACGGCATACTCGTCGTAGTAGGTCGTGGTCTGCAGGACACCAAGCATGGCTATACAGGTATTGAGTAGGTCGCCGAAGACTCCACCCATCAGATAGTTGACAGCAGGTATGCTAGCACAGAAAAAGTTGAAGACGTTGCTCGATGCTGCCGCGAGGAAACCAAGGTTGTCATAGCCAGTCATACACGCGCTTGATGACAATGGCACTCCGTCGTTCAATGGCGATCCGAGATACCGCGTTGGCGTGAAAGCTCGTACATTTGAGTCCCATGAACCGGACTCGTATGGATGGAATTCGTACTGAACGGAGTCGTTGAAACCATTGATGCACATCCATAGCCCTTGCTCGAGCCGGTCGGGCCTCACACCTAAAGCAGTGATGATCGGATACGGTGCATTATGTGAGGAGAAGTTTGAGTCTGCTGTGATGCCGGAAAGTGTGGTACCCACGCCTCCATTAGCGCCATTGAAGAGTTGGTACGAAAGAAGCCTGCCGTAAACGTCGGATAGTGTTGTTGGGAACCCAGCTAGCTCTTTGGCAGCAATGTCGATAGCCACACGAGTATAGGCTTCCCCAGCCGTGACACCAGCTGGCAAAAAGATGGTGTTCTGAAAAGCCACATACCATTTTCGGACGATGCTGGTGATGGTAGGATAATTGTTGCCAGCTAGAGCGGACACCAGCCATGCTCCACTGGAGACACCTATACAACAGAAGAGGTTAGCGTCGTTCGCCTCGACTGGCAAGGACGAAATGGGAAAAATATATCTGTCGTAGGAAGTAACAGGCGAGAATGTCCGAATCCAGCCGGCCCTTTATTGAGATACGAAGAAGTCGACTCTGTATGACGTCGGACATCAAAGAACGGATAACAGGATGAGAGCACTCACCGGTATGGTAGGTGAGACTCTGGTACAAACCACCAAGGTTGCTTGTGTTCCCCAGGGTCTCTCGAGCATCCATCATTTGCACCACTCCAGCACCAAGTAGAGCGGACCGAAGACCGCCTCCACTGGAAGCAAGAGCAACGACAGGTAGCTGAATGGTAAGGAAGGTGTCACTTGTGGTTCGGTTGATGTTGAAGCCTGCGATCCATGATCGTAAAGCACCTGATGTCTGGATTCGTCTTCGAGAAGTCCATGCTGACTCGTCTGCTGAAAGATCGTATGCCGGTCGAATGAGATTGCCCATAGGGCATTGGGCGGTGGATGGAGTATACTGAGATAAGGTGAACCAAGACGGGAGTGCAACGACGGTGCCAGCAAGGAGAAGCGAAACAAGGAAGACGCGGTAGACAAGAGCCATGTTGTTGAACGAAGCAAGTAGCCGTGGTTAGGAGTATCCAAAGAGCGTGAGTCTTTGAAGCAGTGTTGACGATTGTGAGTAGCAACAAGGAGATGAGAGAGGTTGGACAGAGAAGGAGATTGTTTGTTTTTCTGAAGAAGCACGCGTTTACCTATGCAACGACGAACCGTTGAACGTTCTTACTTGGTTTGATGCTGAAAACGGAAGCAGTGCCAAATCGTTGGTCGGTCCAGTGCGGAGGCAGGTACAAGTAAGCGGACGCCATGTCCGCAGCGTTGTACAAAGAAGGAGTCACAGAGACAAAGTTCCAGGGGAGCTGGAGTCTGGGTGCTTGCATCGTCCGAGTTGGCAGCAATCTCAACATCAAATTTGTTGTTGAGAGAGTATTGAGGTAGAGACAGAATGCGAGCTCGAGGAGAAGGGGTTCCGCGTTGACAGTATCTGCGTCGACACATATTCACAACAACGATCGTGCGTGTCTTATTGCACGCACCGAACCTAGGTTCCGATCTAGGATCCTAAATAATGTAAGAATGTGTATCCGACCAAGTCGACAAGGGTGGTGTAAGGGTAGAGCGAGGCACACGCCAGGACAGGACATCCACCGACATCGGCATCCTTGACAACCCGAACATGAGTGATCGCCATACAATACCCACTGCTAGGCTCCAACAATTGGAAGCAAGCATCATCTTTACATAGATTTGGAATCTCCTGGGATTCTCAGCGCACGCCATGTATCTATCGTCAGATTCCATCTGTACTGTACAGGTCAGCTGCTTAGCAGCAGCCACAACGGCGTGGCCCAATCAGCCAACCAACATGTCAAATGTGCTCTCCCGTACCCGAGCCGCGCCAAACGCCCTTTCCAAGCATCTCTTCACCATGTACATGTTGACAGCAAAATTCAGAGCGAACACCGTCACTGCTGTCCATGCCGACCCCAACTGCCGTCCCCAAATTCCTGCCCTGACTCCTTCATATCTTCGACTACATCGTTGAACGCAGTCACGAGCCGCCCCAGTGCCTTGCCTCGATCCCATTCGTTTCGAGTCTTCCATAATGTGTCCATCAGCACACTGTTGACTTGCTCAAGCTGCTCGACACTAAGGCCTGATGTCCGGTCTGCAATGTCCCTATGCCAGTTGTTCAACTTAACCTCCTCCACCTGCACTAGATTCGGTTGAGGATCAGGGTTCAGAAGGTCTTGTATGTGTCCGTTCGGCCTGTGCTGTGGCGGCTGAACAGCGGGCGCGTTGAACGGCGGGACGGGAGGTTGAAATTGACGTTGCTCACGGTCCTGAGACGAGGCCAGTCTCGCCTGTGGTTGGGAGGAGTTGCCAGCAATCCCATTAGAGCCCTGGGAGAACCTGAATTCTTCTGTGCCACATGTTAGACCTACATTGCAGAAAGGAAGATGCCGCAAGCGAGAACCCTGACAAGACGTACCTTGTGTATCCGGAATATCACTTCCTCCAGCTGACTGTCGTTGATTCCAAAGGTACAAGTCCGGCCCCAGATCTTGCGTGTTATGTTGCTCCTTCTCACCGGAAGACAGCTTCTTGTTTGTTGACTGAGTCGTACGAGTCGTACTCGCATCGTTGTGAAAATCAGCTGCCTGACTGCCAACTGGCATGGATGTGACGACATGGGTCTGAGACAATGGATCTTCCATGCCATGCTCCTTACGGAGCTGCTGGGAGGGTGCTGTGTAGGAGTGGATTGGTCTTGGCTGGGCAGATTCGCGGTTGTCAAAGGAACTTGAGGTGTGCGTCTTCTGTGTCTGGTTGCTGCGCTGATTAGAGTTTGGAAGTGAGTCTGTGTTACCCATCGGGGTGTCGCCGCCGACATCAGCCTCATGCACACCATTGTGGGAGCTAGAGTCACAAGTGGTTGCGGCAGCATGCACACCTGTCGGGTTCTCGTTGCCGGGGATTGTAGCCCGAAGACCATGGACACCATTCGTCATGTTCGAGGAGTGCGACGCCAGTCGGATCGGCGTTTGGGGATTCAACCGAGTGAAGAGGTTCGCTCCGCCCACATGCACGCCGGTTGTGATGGGTCCATCGGTGGAAGTCGTCACAGTCGATGGTACAAAAATTCCATGAGTCACGTTGGACGCAACCTGTGCCGGCGGCATGTTGTCGGCCGCATTCTTTGCCTTCTCAGCAAGTTCCTTTCTACGTGCAAGCTCCCGCTCGTACACTCGTTCACATTCTTGCGTCAAGGTTGGTTCGCCATACTCAAGGCTTGTGACGTCCACCTCAACATTCGCGAGAAGCTCATTGGCTTTGAGTAGCCTATCTTCGTCGCCAATCGTTTTGGCATCTTTCGCCAACCGCTTGATGTCAGCTTGGAAGTCCTTCGGTCGTATGTAATAGCCATTGCTCAATCGCTTCTCTATCGTAACTGAGTCCAAGTTGTAGTAGAAATTGTTGTTCGACTGATCGACAAGGCCAAACACGCCATGGCCGTCATCGCCAATCTCGAATGGACGGAAAGAAGCGTGATTTCGAAGGTCTGTAGGCTGATCCGATGTGACAGTGCCTGGATCAGCTTCATCGTAAAGGTAGCGAATCTGGCTCTCATCAATAACGCCGGTTCTGAACTTCTTGTAGCGTGTTCGGATCTGATCCATGATTGGCTGCAGTCGGATCTTAAGAAGGTTCAGAGTGTGGCGATCACGCTGCTTCTGCGCCTTGAGCTCCTCCTTGGTCAATGGTGTCGGGGGCTTCTCAGGTTCCACGGGCGCTGGAGGCAGAACTTCCAGAGCACGCTTCTTACGCGCCTCTGGCTCTGGAAAGTCCAGGGGCGAGGTTCTAACGTAATCTTTGATAGGCTCGAAAAAGGCCAGTCTTTCAGAATGGAGCGGTTCTTTGAGCTGAAATTGATTTCGTCTCGAGTAGCCGAAGAGGTCTCGTTGCAATGTTTTGTCGACATGGTCCTCCTCGCTCTCCCAGACGCCCAGCAACAGAACGGGATCGGTAGGGTCGATAGATCGGAGCAGACCAAGAAATGTTGAGATTGCCGTGGTGTTCAAAGTGCTGTACCAATCTTGCACATTGGGAATGTAGATAACACTAGGTTTATGTCTCTTGACTTCGGCGAAGAGCCGGATAACGGTCGCTTCCGGAGAAGCTGCGGAGTCGCTCAGCAAAGTAGGCAAATCGAAGGCCTGTACGTGCAACCCTTCAAAATTATTCAAGACAGCCGCCGCAAGATATTGCTGTCCCATACCAATCTTACCGTGTATCAAGAGGCGTGGACGGAACACCCTCGACTGCTCAAATGCCTGCTGCATCCGTTCCCGACCAAAGCCTCGACCGTCAGCAAAATCCTCGAATTCTGCTTCCTGTAAAGCGGTCAGTCTCTTCTTCTGGGGAAGTAAGTCCTCAAGAACGCTTTTGACTTCTGCCAAGGCACGTCGTAGAAGAGGCTCTATGAAGGGCTGAAGCGGCTTCGCTCCCGATGTGGCCGATCTCTCAGAAGAAGGAACCATCTTCTTGATCGAAATCATGAAATCTTTCGGCATGACCTCGATTGTCTTGGGATTGATGAGTAGCTTTTCCTTCGACTTGTAGATCTGAGGATACCGTCGCTGTACGGCATTCAAGGTTGCTTCTGTGCACAACGCGCGTAGATCGGCGCCACCGTAGCCTTTGGTCAAGTCTGCGAGCTCGTCTTTGATCATTGGGTCCAGAGGCGGCTCCCAGCCTTTAGTATGAATGTCGAGAATTGCACGTCGAGCCTCGGTATTTGGCAGAGGGAAGTAGAACTCTCGGTCAAACCTGCCGGGTCTTCGCAGAGCAGGATCGATGGAATCGGGACGATTGGTGGCACCGATGACGATGACTTGACCTCTACCATCCATGCCATCCATCAACGCAAGCAAAGTAGATACGATTGACGCGTGTATCTGGTCTTGTTTGCTCGAGCGTACAGGAGCAAGGCCGTCGATCTCATCGAAAAATATTATGCTTGGCTGAGTCCTTCGAGCCTCCTCAAAAAGGAGCCTAAGTTGTTTCTCAGCCTCACCGACCCACTTGCTCAATGCGTCGGCGCCTTTGCGCATGTAAAATGTCACTTTTCGACCATTCGAGCTAACACTGGATGCTAGAGCTCTGGCAAGCAACGTCTTACCAGTTCCAGGAGGACCGTGAAATAGCACACCACGAGGTGGCGTTATGTGAAAGCGCATGAATATCTCAGGGTACAGCAATGGTAGGGTAACCATCTCCTTGAGTTGATCAATGTGCCCTTGCAAACCACCCACACCGTCAAAATTGACGTTCTGATCAACACCAAGGGGATCAGCGTCTGCCAAAGCTTGCTTGTCCTTGATCTTGCCCAGGTTTGCTGGAGTGCCAGCTGCGCCTTGCGCCGTATCGTTGTTCAGCGGCTGTGCCTGTGGAAACAAGTTGAAGCCGCCTGCGGTTGTGGGGGTCATTCCCACAGTGCCTCCGAGCAGTTTAGGTTGTTTCATACCTTCGTCGTCGCTGCTGTCTGAATCGACGTCTCCTTGAGCACGGGGTCCGCCAGGGCCTCCAAGAACCGGCGGTAAACCACCACCGCCACCAAAGGGACCATAGGTGCTGAGTAGACTGCGTTGCCATCCACCACCGCCCGTTTTTCGTGGTGCCCGCTGCGAAGGTGAAGGAGCTGGTTCATCCTCATCCTCAATCGGCTGGAGAGTCCTCAGAAGGTCATAATTTGGCTGCTTGACACCCCTCCGTCGACGAGGCTCAAATGTAATCTCGTCACGAGAAGGTCGTTTTTTCTTGCCATCTTTCTTGAGCTCCTCCACCTCGGCATGTAGATCATCCTCATCCGAAGCTTCGGATCGATTCCTTGAGCGAGCTTGTCTTCGAAGGCGATTCGATCTTCTGCCATTGCTGCTGGCATAATGATCGCTCTGGCTGTGTTTCTGAGGTGATGCATCAGAACCATCCGCATCTGACATTTCATCCTCTTTCTCCTGTTCCTGCTCAGGCTCGAAATCACTACTTTCTTCTTGTCCTCTTCCTCGCGTGCTTCGTGTAGTCCTTGCGCCTGACACTGTACTTCGCAGGCTTCGTACACGTAATCGCTTCTCGTTGACAGGCATGTCAGCTGGAGGTGAGTCGGCCTTGCGCTTTGTCGCTGCACGAACTGGCCGCGCCCGACTGATAGGAGCCTCGTCTTCATCTTCTTCATCATCACCCTCGTCGTTCTTCTCCTCATCTACCAAGACTGGGGCGTTTCCATCATCAGAGCCATGCAATGGATCACTAGTCTCGTTTGCGTACGGATGGTCAACTTCGGCCGCTGCATCTCGGATATCTGACACTATTCGTGGTAGTGCGTCCTCCGGCTCCTCCTGCGTGCGCGGCTCGCTGCCCATAACCTCGTGCTGGGATGCTTTTATTTCAAGCTCTTCTTCGTCTTCATTCTTCGTATGCGATGACTCTGGCTCTTCGTCTATCGTGCTCTTTGAAGGATATTTCATTCCTTTGCCGCCTTCGAATGCTCTTGACAGTATGTCTTCCGGATCCCGAGATCCGGCGCGGATTACTTCGACATGCTTGCCAGAGCTCGAGAGAGCGACAACCGCATCCTCTTCATCGTGCGAAAGTCGACTGCTCCTTCTGGCGGGTGGCTGATGCATCTGTGATGTCGACGACGCTGGCTGTTTGACGCTGTAATTCCCAGAACGGGTCCTTAGGTTCCGCTGCGCTGGGTTCGGTGTGTCGCGAGGCGTTCCTGTCTTCAGCTTGATAATCAACTGCCTGCGCTTTGGCGGCGTCCGAGGTTCTCCTTCAGACGAGGACGCAGACTTCAGTAAGTCGTCCTCATCGCTGTCTGCATCTTCGTAAGAGACAGCTTTCTTCGCACTCTTGCGCACTGGTCGACCGATGTGGTTTGTCTCAATCTGCTCTTCTTCCGACTCACCAAAAGAATCCTCCTCATCAGATACTATATCGTCCTCGTCCTCGTCAACGTCGGAGCCATCATATTTGTCCCGTCTCTGCTTCTTCTTCACAGGCTTTCCGTGATGGCGAGTACGCATACTACGTGACTTTGAGGGACGAGGAGCAGCGTCATCATAATCGTCGTCATTTGAATCCTCAGCCTGAACTATCTCCTCCAGAGTGCGGGTCGTATTCCTTCCAAACGGCATGACGAATCAGAGTACCTGTGGTTTAGCAAGAAGCTCGTGGGTATTACTTCTGTGCTAGGCCTTGTGTCGACTGGCTGTGCAGCAACTTGATAAGTGCGGATTGTGGACGGCTATTCGAGAAACAAGGATCGTATCATTCTGCTAACATCGACATTCGATATAGAAAAGGACAGGGGTCTCCCATATGCTAAGCAAGAAGCGCTACAGCCGAACACAGGGAATGACTTGGTCGGTCGAGGCGCATGCGAGCTGCTGTTGTGTTCGTTGAATGTGTAGAGTGCGCAAGACAAAAGGGACAGCAGATAGGCAGTGAATCCTGACGGGAGACTGGGGCCCTGAGTGCGAGGTCTGCGAACAGTTTCGATGTAACGTCTGTCGTGGTTGATGGTGGCAGCCGTAAGCAGTCTGAGGCATCGGGGGCGTGTCGATGCGCGGACAAATGCCAAGTCAGACCCACTTTACAAGGCACTCAGCACCAACCACACAGATACGACCAATCACAACCAAGCATTCGCTGACACGATCTCCTCAGTTGCAGCAAGCGCAACGAAGTGATATTTTGTCGACATCACACAACCATCGTCAAGGTCGTTTTGTGGCTTCGTGGAAGCTGGCAGAAGACTTCAGAGAGTGTCGCGACCTCACTCATGGGTCTTTTGGCGTTTTTAGGTGACATTGCAGCCATGGTGTCGAGTATGTCGCAGTGTAGGAAAGTTATCTGAATGTAGGAGGGACAACATGATCGACGTCAGCTACGGATGAGGCTCTGTGAACCTTAAGCTGTCCGCTGCTCTCATTTGACTCGCTTGCGGTGTCCTTTTGTAGTCACGTGATTCGCACTAGCCTCATACTTCGTAGTCCTACACTGGCAATACATATGATTTATCCTTGTAAAGCACCCAAACAGCATGCTAGACTCCCTCAGGTGGTAAATATATTCCTGCTGCGAAGCTTGCAGTTTCGCTTTTCATTCTAGCTTGGTCTCACCATCCTGCTCCACCAACATTTCGTCCTCGTCATCCGTTGTGCTAGTGCCATCCTCTTCGGTACCTTCCTCGTCATGCCAAAACACAGAGGCCTGTCTACCCAACTCCTCCAGCATGCTGCTCTGCCTCCGCGGCGCTGGACCTGTGGGGGCTTCCCAGTCGCTGTTTTCCTGCCCCGACGATTCGTTGCTGATCCTCCTTGGCCTGAGTCGCAATTCGTTTTCCTGCTCCTGTTGCGCTTGGACGTGATTCGGCGTCTGCATGGCAGAACGACTAGGCGCCGCCCGTCTGAGACCCTCGAGTATAATCTTTTCAACCTTCCTTCGATTGGAGATGAATCTTGTCTTTGTGTCAGCAACATTGTGTGTGCAATGTACAACAATGCCGAAATTCGCTCGGACGCACTCAGAAGACAGGACTGCAGACTTACTTGAGTTGGGGCCAACAGCTTCGTTCGCCAAACAGAATCATCCGTCCCAATCGCCGCGGACCAGGGTCACTCAGGATATTCCAATAGTCACTGAGCACGCTTTTAGGCCAAATAGTCACCGAACCAGAGAACTTCTGCAACCAAAGTTCGGACCAATCCTGACCTAGAGGCCGAGGCAACAGCTCCAGGTGTCGCAGAGTCTTGAGATATTTCTGCATTTCCAGCTTGAGGTATGTTTCGAGACCAGATCCCAGAAAGCCACCACGCCAGCCACGACCTTTTCGATGGGTGACGGGTCGGCCTGGTGCTCCTCTCGGGGAGAAGAAGAAAGCATTGATGTGAGGATTAACTTGCGATACTATGGAGAAGTTGACGTTGAAGTGTATATTGAGCGCCTTCAAGGGAATGTCGGTTCTCAGACTACCGTCCTTCCATTTGTTGCCGAACGAATAGGGTACAAGCTTGCCGTCTCGAGTCTTGCGCATTAGCACGATCGGGTTCAGAATCCCAGGCACAGCAGCAGACGCGAGCACCGCAGACCAAATGACACAGTCCGGACTAGTGATGTGATTGTGAAGGATCGTAGGAGAATGCGGGTCAGAAGGAACACAGCTGACATTCAAAATGCGACCCGTTCTTTCATAGGCCTCTCGAAATGTGGTGGAGCCGCGACAGAACCAGCTACACTTCCGAGCCCACTCGACCGAATCAAACCGTGCTCCTGTTCGCCACCATCGTCGAAACCATGTTGTAAATGAGCCTTGACATGCTGTGATACGATAGGCCAGAGCAGGAACTAGCAAGCGTCTGAGCTCGTCGTCTGTTCTGGTTGCAACAAGTGCAGCCACGACTGCACCGCCCGAGGTACCTGTAATGATTTCTGGTAAGTCACCAGCATCCAGTAGGGCTTTGATAACCCCAAAGTGGTAATAGGCAAATGTAGCGCCCCCTGATAGACACAGAGCGGTTCGACCGTAGTTCAATTCAAGATGTCGAAAAAAGTCAGCCTTGTCGTTTGGGATCATCAACTCGCTATCGAGAACAGTCTTCAGAGCTTGCTCCACCTGGTCCACGAATGTTTGCACAAGGTCTTTGGTGCCGATATATGTCTCGCTGTAAAGCCTCGCATTCTCAACACCCACGAAATTATTCTTGATACAACTCTCCAAGAGCAGCTTGAGCTCTTCGATGGCGCGGGAGCCACCATTTTCGGTTCTTCCTTCCGCTTCCTGATTGCATACCTGCTGGTGGAGTTCCTCCAGTTGCGCGTTGACTTTTTGTACTGTCTGATGATTGTAGTACGAGTAAGCGTCAGCACGTTTCCAATCCTCGTTGCCAAGATATCCATCCAATGTCTGTGCAGCGTCCCGCCATTCTTGATATGTCGCAGCTGTATGGAGCTGGTGACGGAGGCGTTCACGCCGACCAGTCCATGTGAAGAAATGCTCGTATGCATAAATGTAGAAACGGGTCAGATTGTAAGCAAAGAACAGGAAGAGAATCCAAGCGGATATGAAAATCAGCAACGGGTAGCGGAGCAAGGCATACACAAAGCCTTCCCTGGTTTCGTCTTTGCTCCGCTGGGGCACCTTTCGCCTGAGTCGAGACTTTTTTATCTTCTGGTGGATTGGTCGCCAATCATTAAGTGCGATTACTGGCTCTGTAGAAGGCGCAGCAAGTGCTTTTGCGAACTCGTCAAGATCTTCTTGACTGATGAAGTCGTTTTCGAAGTCGGGCAAAGAGTAAGGATCATACTCTGATATGTTTCCTGCAGATGAAGCATCGCTGCTTTGGATGCCGGAAGCCATTTGACGACGAAGCTACCTGGGCCAACTTTGAATCACGAAAAACATACTTCTACTGTTGCGGCTGATCGGTGAGCGCTAAGTAGAAGTCACGGACAATACTCGTTCTGGTGTTCAAACCGAACCCAATAAAAGAGTGTACACTGCAGTGTGCATGTGTGAAGCCGACAGGCAAGACTTGAGCAGCCTGGGACATCACAGCCACAGAAGCCAAACAAAGGAAGCCACATCCGAGGGCTCATCAGCCACACTATCGACGTCATTTCATCGACCTCCACCTGCAAGTTCCACTTGGAGACTCAGGGCCTTACCTGTCGTGCCTGTCTACCTAGGTAAGTTACCTACCTACCTAGGTACCTAGATAGGTATCTACTTCCTGAGCAGTGTTGGCTCCAGTACTGATAGAATACCTGGTTTTTATGTAGGCACAAGAGTGATAAATACAGAAGTCGCCTTCAAACTCGTTCTGTTATGGTCATTTCCAAGTGCAGGGTGGCTTGACTCAGACACCATACATTTGACTCAGTTTGACCTACATCGTGCCTGCCTAACCTGGTAGGTAGATACTTAGGTACCTACCTTTGTATCCCATAGGTACGTATGTCACAACGGTAGGTAGGTACCTAGGTAGGTTACAGTCCTTCCGCTCAATTGGCTCGCTCGCCGTCTCTTCTTTGCTCTACCCATATCTACTTACCTACATACCTCAGGTAGGTACTTGGACGGGCTTCCCTGGTCGTCAGTAATTCTCACTGCCCCTCATGTTTTCTTTTCGAAGCTAGCGAAGTCATTGCACGTCGTAATTGCCAGTGTGGGGGTTTGCTCATGCTCTTGCATCCCGCTAACAGAACCGGCGGCTGCTGGCGTCATGCTGGCCAAGCGTATCGGTGTCGTCTCTGCCGCCTACTGCACGGCGATAGCACGGAAGCGCTGAAAAGTTACCAGTTGACATCCCTCAAGAGACAGTCGGTGAACACAGCGGTAATAGCGGATAATCGGAAAAGCCATCGCCCATAATACGGATCACTGAGGAGAGGTCCAGAGCAGAATCTATCTCTTGTATCAAGTGCTTCATGTTTCATGTACGAAAAGTTGCTGGCATGTGAAACTCATGCAGCTCGAAAACGAGGCTATCTGAGCTAGTGGTTGATTCTTAGCTGCAGGAGCTGCATGCGACGGCAGTGGACAACAGCAATTCCTCGAAAACACCAAGGAGGCAGTGATACTACCTACCTACCTACCTACCTGTCACCTCAAACTTGCGGTGGTCCTGCTGAAACTAACTCTGCGAGCCGGAATAGCAATGTGAATCGCGTTAGCCAAAGCATAGCCCGAACATGCTTACATTGAAACGAGATGTGTATGTCAACAATAAACCTGTCGCACCACTACTGTACTCCATATCAGCTGCGTAGGTACGTACTATGCCTGCCCGAAGCTGCTGCAGATCTTCCCCAGCTTCTCCTGAATAAGCGGAGTCGCACAGAGCCACGACCAATAACAAGGTGGCGCTGGTGTTGCACACAGGTAGGTGATGAGGCGTCATAGGCTATTCATTCCTCATCTTCTATTCGTCCACAAGAAGAGGTGTAGTCAACATGCACTGTCACCCGCATAAGACTTCTATCACGTATTATTGTCAAGACTCATGCTTAGTCTAATGCATGTCATCTGAGCGGAAGGTGAGCTTGAAGCTTCTGGCTACGCCGAAAGATAAGTCCTCGCATCTAGAACAAGCCGTGCACGGAGGGTTTTTGGGATCGTGTAAGGTACCCTTGACCATGGATACTCTCGCGTCGGCACGTCGATGTCAAAGCTGCCTGCGGCCGCTACAGGGGGGTCTCGTATCATAGTCACGAAGTTCTTTCCCCCAGCTGTCACATTCTTAGCATACCTCTGACCGCTCACCTCGTACTCTTTGCAGTGGCGAGGTAGACACAATGCCCTGAATGTTATACGCGCTCACTCTGGGGGCTTTGAGAGAGTGACGTGGTCTAGATCTCGATAGGCAGAAGAACACGTGAAGGAAGCGGTAAACCCTCTCACAACCTGTCCGTCACTTCCGTGAAGAATGTAACGCCGTGGAGTGCTCACGCGCTTGATCGTGGCAAGCCGTATGATTCGCTAGTACAGAGATCTGTGTACTCGAGGTGTGTACAAAGTAGGTTCCTGCGCCCCACACAATCTCCTTTCGTCATCTCGACACTTGCGGAAATGTCAGCAGAGAAACGTGGGCTAAGAAGGAAGTGTGCATCGTGTGGTATGAGTAACTCCAGGTGATGTCTGTTGTGGTCATGAACCTCAAGTCGTCTATGTCATCCCAAAGTATGTGCGGCGAGGGTACCTGCGAAGATTGCACTCACGAGGTGTATGGGCGCCCGATTGGGTCATCTGAAGGCTGATGCACCGAGCTAAGATCGACTGTGTATGCAGCAGTGGACTGCAGTGAGTGGAGGCGTCTAGTTTAATGGAGTCCCTGCGTGTGCAGGTGAAGGTGCAGGTGAGTTCACTGGATTGGCAGCTCGTCTTGCCTCTGGAGTGCCCACTGGCACTACTGACTGCCCGTGGCAAGTGGGTGTGACTGACCTGTGGGCTGAGGGCTCACGTCTGGAGTCACTCGATGCAGGCCTGATCCCGGCTGAGATCGCCCGTCGTCGGTATTAGCACGCTCTCGTTCGCAGCCTTCCTGCACCTAATACTGCAGCGCCTGCGCCCATTGCTGCGACCAACCACTCCTCACGCTTCTTCCACTCTTTACACCCCCACTATGCCTGCGCGCAATTCCCGTGCCAGGTCCCTCATTTCGATATGAGGGCGCCATCGCCAGCTGTGACCAATCTTATTCGCATCCTTGCGTCGTGAAGATACCCGCAATTTTGAAATCCTCTGATGTATTCATCCTCCTAGCTCTCTACCACTGACACTTCTCGCAAACCACCTGTCATAGACTACACCCACGACATTGTTCGTGCTCTGCCTCAACCATCGCAATCTACTGTGCTTGTGCTTGTACAAGGTCTCTCCTTCACTCCCATACATTCAGAAGGACGTCCACACTTCGTAGACCTCTAGGCTGGTCCTGCTACGTCCGAACTCGATATCCTCGATATCATC
>Ga0210040_10006078_pt1 | contig 15162 bp, 13 predicted proteins | sample CryGeyCG12114_NA_FD_185462 | JGI IMG/M metagenome (GOLD analysis project Ga0210040, IMG submission 185462) | Groundwater microbial communities from aquifer - Crystal Geyser CG19_WC_8/21/14_NA (SPAdes) (version 2) | ecosystem: Environmental > Aquatic > Deep subsurface > Groundwater | place: USA... | reverse complement strand
GGGCAGGCACATGCCGAGCGCCTCGACCACCGAGTGCATCGTGTTGGCAGTGGCCATGCCGGCGCAGACGCCCGGGCCCATGATCGCGTTCTCCGCCATCTGGTCGACCGGGAACTTGGGTTTGGCGCCGAAGCGTTCGCCGATCGAACCCGACCACAAATCCTCGACATCCACCGGTTCGCCGTTGATCTGACCAGCCTGCTGGTAGCCGCCGATCACCAGGATGGTGGGGATGTCGAGCCGCGCCGCCGCCATCAGGTGCCCGGGCGGCGTCTTGTCGCAGCTGGTGAGGCAGATCATGCCGTCGAGCAGCGCGGCCTCGACCTGCACTTCGATATCATTGGCTATGATGTCGCGCCCGGCGAGGATGTAGCTGCCCGATTTGTTGGCGCCGGTGATGAAGTCGGACGGTGCCACGGTGCGCACTTCGAACGGCACGCCGCCCGCCGCGCGGATCTCCTCCTTCACCTGGGCAGCGATCCCGTCGAGATGCGCATAGCAGATCGCCAGTTCGCTCGAGGAATTGACCACCGCGATCTTGGGCTTTTCCATGTCCTCCTTGCTGAGGCCGAGCGCCTTCCAGTTGGCGCGGCGGCCGGGCGAGTTGGCGGAGAGGCTGCGAAGCGTGGTCATCGATGGTTTATCCGTCTGCTTAAGGTTGATGAGCGTTCGGGCGAAGGGGCAGGATCGGGGAGTTGCAGGCGACTATTGGGCCGGCTGCGCGGCCGCGCTGGTGATGGACTGCTCCTCCTCGCCCTTCAGCTTCTTGGCGAAGTGCGAGAGGGCAAGGATGCACACGACGACGCCGGCCAGGCACACTGCGGAGAAAGTATAGCCGGCCAGCACCTTCTCATGGCTGCCCAGGAACAGGCGCGAGCCGATCCACGGCGCGGCGACCGCGGCGAACTTGGCCATGAAGCTGGCCCAGCCGCCGCCGGTGGAGCGCACCGCGCTGGGATAGAAGATGCTGGTGATCGAGATGACGGCCGCATGCCCGGCGCCGACCAGCACCGAGCCGATGAGCACGACCGGGATGAAGAGCGGGCCCGACAGGATGATGCCGAAGCCCAGCAGCAGGAGGAACGGAAGGCCCAGCAAAGGCGCGATGGTGATCCAGCCCGGTCCGCGCTTTTCGGTGACCATCAGCAGCAACACGCCTGCCACAGCGCCGGCGATGCCGCCGATCGACCCGATATTCGTCGCCGATTCCACGCTGAGCCCCAGCTCCTCGAGGAACAGCACGCCAAAGCTCGCCTTGAGATAGATGGCGAAGGAGGAGAAGAAATAGGCCACCCAGATCAGCGGGGTTATCCAGGCCAGCCAGCCGTGGAACAGCTCGCGCATCTTGGCCCAGGGCGATTGGCTCGAGGTGGTCTTGCGCTCGTCGGACAGTTCGAACGCGGTGTAGCGGTCGGTCTCCAGACCGGGATCGAAGCGATTGAGCATCGGCGCGATCTCGCCCGCCGAACGGCCCTTGGCGACCATCCAGCGGGTCGATTCCGGCAGCGTGAAGACCAGGATGAGGGCCAGGACCGCAGTCAGCACGCCGCACACGAAGAACACCATGTGCCAGCTTGGTCCCGGCATCGCGGCGGCCAGGCCGGTGCCTGCATGGAGCCTGGCGTAGAGCCCGTCGGGCGAGGCGAACAGGTTGGCGATCTGCCCGGCGGCCGAGCTGCCGGTGGAGAAGCCGAGCATGATGATGGTGACAGAGGTGGCCCGCATCGCCTTGGGCATGCTCTCGATGTTGAGCGACCAGATCGGCGCCAGCAGCCCGCCGATCGCCAGCCCGCCCAGAAGGCGCAGTATGAAGAGCATTTCGGGCGAACCGGCAAAGCCGGTGATGAAGGTCATCGCCGCGGCCAGCAGCGTGCTGACGATGATCACCGGCCGCCGCCCCATGATGTCCGCTATATAGGAGCCGACCAGCGACCCGATCATCTGACCGATGAAGGCGGCCATCGAAACATCGCCCATCTGCTCGGTAGTGAGCGCCATTTCATCGCGGATGTAGGGCAATGTGTAGGCGATCAGCGAGAAGTCGAGGCCGTCGAAGAAGGTGACGAGGCACGAGAGAAGCAGGATGCGGCGATGGAAGGGCGTGAACTTCAAGCCGCCCAGGAAGCTGGCGACGTCCAGCGTCTGCCCGCGTGTGCTTGCCATGTCCGCTCCCGTCATCTGCCTCCGGCGATCAGACCGGTTTTGAACGTATGGTAATGACGGGCGCCGCGTGGCGCCAGCCTCTTCTCCACCGCACCGGATTTGGGTGACTTGCCTTGCGGGCGGCTAAAGCCTGGCTCCAGGTTCCAGCGCGGGCGGGGGTGCACAACCCAGTGCACATTGCCTCGTGAGCGCCGTTCCCGTCAGCCGGGCGCTCTCGTCATTCAGGCCGCCGAGGCGTTGACGCCCATGCTCTGCAGGTAGCGCCGCACGTTGCGCGCGGCCTGGCGGAGCCGCTGCTCGTTTTCCACCAGAGCGATGCGCACGAAGCCTTCGCCATCCTCGCCGTAGCCGACGCCGGGCGCCACCGCGACCTCGGCCTGCGTGAGCAATTGCTTGGAGAATTCGAGGCTGCCCATGTCCTTGAGCGCGGCGGGCAGCGGTGCCCAGGCGAACATCGAGGCCGGCGGCGCCGGAATGTCCCAGCCGGCGCGGCCGAACGCCTCTACCAGCACGTCGCGCCGCTTGTGATAGAGCAGGCGGTTCTTCTCGACGATGTCCTGCGGCCCGGTGAGCGCCGCGCAGGCGGCAGCCTGGATCGGCGTGAAGGCGCCATAATCGATGTATGACTTCACCCGCATGAGCGCGGCGATCAGCGTGGGATTGCCCACCGCAAAGCCCATCCGCCAGCCCGCCATCGAGAAGGTCTTGGAAAGGCTGGTGAACTCCACCGCCACGTCCTTGGCGCCCTTGGCCTGCAGGATCGAGGGGGTGGGCTTGCCGTCGTAGTAAAGTTCCGAATAGGCGAGATCCGACAGCACCCACACCTTGTGGAACTTGGCCCAGTCGACAAGCCGCTCGTAAAAGGCGAGATCGACCACCTCGGCCGTCGGGTTGGAGGGGTAGTTGACCACCAGGATGGTCGGGCGCGGCACGGTGAAGTTCATCGCCTGCTCGAGCTCGTCCCAATAATGCTCGTCAGGCGTGGTGGGCACCGAGCGGATCGAGGCGCCGGCGATGATGAAGCCGAAGGTGTGGATCGGATAGGACGGGTTGGGCGCCAGTATGGTGTCGCCCGGCGCGGTGATCGCGGTCGCCAGCGTCGCCAGGCCTTCCTTCGAGCCCAGCGTCACGACAACCTCGCGCTCGGGATCGAGTTCGACGCCAAAGCGGCGCTCGTAATAGGCGGCCTGCGCGCGCCGCAGCCCCGGAATGCCGCGCGATTGCGAATAACCGTGCGCGTCGGGCTTCTGCGCCACTTCGCACAGCTTATCGATCACGTGCTGGGGCGGCGGGAGATCGGGATTGCCCATGCCCAGGTCGATGATATCGCGACCTTCCGCCCTGGCGGCCGCGCGCATCGCATTCACTTCGGCGATGACGTAGGGCGGCAGGCGCTTGATGCGGTAGAAGTCGGTTTCCATGTTCAGGCGGTTTCCAGGAGTTCCAGTTTTCGTCTCGAAGGCGCGGGTTTGCAGGCCAACCTCGGCCCGCAACGATCTCCGCCGGGGAGGCGGTTGCGAATCGCATGCATCGCGTGACGCATTTTGCCTATAGGCTATGACCCGAAGCCCTCCCAAATTTCACGAGACATCACAGGATTTGCGCAAATGGGACAGTCGAACGAACCGAGCGGCAGCGGCGGAGCCGGTTTGGACAAGCCGGGCGAGGGCTCACCGCAAGCGGGCGACATCTTCACTGAAATGCTGCGCTTTCAAGGCGAGGCCGCGCGCCAGGTCATGCTCAGCGTGATGCCCGAGGCTGCGGAGCGCCTGCCGGGCGAGAAGGCGGTCTCGGCGATGGGCGCGGCGATGCTGGATTGGCAGCAGATGTGGAGCCAGCTGCCCTTGCAGCAGGAGAAGACCGGCTTTCCTGCGACCATGATGACCGATCCGCTGCAATGGATGGAGCTGGTCCAAGGCTGGTTCGGTTCGCTTCCCGCGATGGACGTGCAGGCGCAGCGCGACATGTGGGCGGAAGGGCTGCTGCTGTGGGAAGATGTCCTCGGGCAGTACGGGCTGGGCCCGGGCGCGCAGGATGCGACGACGCACGATCCCGCGCTGCCGCGGCAGGACCGGCGCTTCGCCGATCCCGCCTGGCGCCAGAACCCGGTCTTCGCGCTGATCCACCAGACGTACCTGCTGTTCGCCGAGCGAATCGGCCAATCGGTCGAGACGCTCGAGGGGCTCGACGATCGCGAGCGCGAGAGCCTGCGCTTTGCAACGCGCAGCGCGCTCGACGCCATGAGCCCGGCGAACTTCCCGCTGATGAACCCGGTCGTGCTCGAACGCACGATCGAGATGCGCGGCGAAAACCTCATGAAGGGCATGGCGCGGCTCGCAACGGACATAGAGCGCGGGCAACTGACCCACACCGATACCAGCAAGTTCAAGTTGGGCGAGAACATCGCCTGCACGCCGGGCAAGGTGATCCACGAGACAGAGCTCTACCAGCTGATCCAGTACGCGCCGCACACCAAGCAGGTGCTGGAGACGCCGCTCGTGATCTTCCCGCCGTGGATCAACCGCTTCTACATCCTCGACCTCAACCCCAAGAAAAGCTTCGTCAAATGGGCGGTGGAGCAGGGGCTCACCGTGTTCATGGTCAGCTGGCGCTCGGCCGACGAGAGCCTCGCCCATGTCGAGTGGGACGACTACATCCGCGCGCAGATGGAGGTGATCGACTTCGCGCGCGCGCGCCTCCGCGTGCCGAGCGTGCACGCGGTCGGCTATTGCGTGGCGGGGACGACCTTGGCGGCCACTCTGGCGATCCTGGCGCGGCGCGGTGAGGCGGACAAGGTGGCGAGCGCCACCTTCCTGACAGCGCAGGTCGACTTCGAACACGCCGGCGACCTCAAGCTGTTCATCAACGACCAGAAGCTGGACATGGTGCGCCAGGCCAGCGAGGGCGGCTATCTCGACGGGCGCTACATGGCGGCCACGTTCAACATGCTGCGCGGCTCGGACCTCATCTGGAATTACGTGGTCAACCATTACCTGCTGGGCGAGGATTACCCGGCGTTCGACCTGCTGTACTGGAACGGCGACGTCACCAACCTGCCCGCACGCTGGCACGCCTCGTACCTGCGCGACATGTACCGCGACAACCGCCTGGTCGAGCGGGATGCGCTGAGCGCGGACGGGACTCCCATCGACTTGAGCCAGGTGGAGACGCCCTGCTACGTGCAGGCCGGGCGCGAAGACCATATCGCACCGCCCGCCAGCGTTTTCCGCCTCACCGAGCATTTCGCGGGCGCGGTGCGCTTCGTGCTGGCGGGCAGTGGGCACATAGCCGGCGTGGTCAATCCGCCGGCGGCAGGCAAGTACCAGTACTGGACGAGCGAGCAGAAGGTGGAGACGCTCGACGAGTTCGTCGCCGCCGCCACGGAGCACCAGGGCAGCTGGTGGCCCGACTGGTTTGCCTGGATCAAGCGCGAGAACGGCAATCGCGTGGAGGCGAAGGGCAGGCGGAAGCCGGGCGGCCGAGGCGACAAGGTGCTGGAGAATGCTCCCGGTCGTTACGTTGCAACCCGTTGAAAATGCCGCGCCATCTTCGGGCGGAGATCGTCATGGTGCAGTGCACAACCGGGTTGACTCGAACAAAAGCGGCGTTATTTGTGCAGCGCAGCATCTAATGCAGCAAGCGAGGACGCATGGTTGATTCGCCCGAACCGGAAGATGGCGCAGAAAAGCCCGCCGAAGCTTTGGAGGTAGAGTCTCAGGACAAGACCCCGGAACCGGCCGACAAGAAGGCCGACGAGCCGGCAGCGGCTTCCCCTGCAAAGGATCCGGCAGCGCACAAGGCCAAGCCGCAAAAGGCGGGCGCGGTGGCGAGGTCGAGCAAAGCAAAGGCGACAAAGCCGGCCAGGCCCGCGACCTCCACCAAGGCCAGGAAGACAGATCCCGCGCCCAAGGCTCCGGCTGCACCGGTCAAGGCCGCTCCGCGCAAGACAGCGGCCGTAAGGGCGGGTTCCGGCGGCAAGTCCGGTGGCAAGGGCAATGACATGCCGGCGCCCCGCGAACCCCGGATCACCCGGTCGAAGTCCGATCAACCAACGCCCAGCGTGAAGGAATTGAAGGAAAAGATCATGGCTACCAATGCAAATGACTACCCCGAAACGACGGCTCCCGGCATGAATGCGACGGTCGCCGATTTGCAGGAGCGCTCGAAGGCGGCGTACGACAAGAGCACCGAGATGGTGTCCGAGATGTCCGACTTCGCCAAGGGCACTGCCGAGGCGGTGGTGGAGAGCACCAAGATTATGGCCGGCGCCATGCAGGATATGGGCAGGACCTATGCCGACGAGGCGAAATCCGCCTATGAGCAGATGACCGCCGACCTGAAGGAAATGGCCGGAGTGAAGAGCCCGACCGAGCTTTTCCAGCTGCAAGGCAAGATCATGCGCCGCAATTTCGACGCGCTGGTCTCCACCACCTCCAAGAATGCCGAGATGCTGATGAAGCTCTCCAACGAGGCCTTCGCCCCGCTTTCGGAGCGGATGAACGTGGCGGCCGACAAGATCGGCAAGGTCGGCTGATCTAGTAACAAACGGCTCCGGCGCTCCTCTCCCGCCGGTGTCACAGCGTGCCGGGTGCCTCGCGCATCCGGCACGTTTGCGTTTGAAGAAAAGACCTTTTTTCACACGCACGGCGGTTTGTGTGGCAATAGCAACTTGCAGCCGCGCCCTGCGATACGATATCTGCGCTTCGAAAATGACATGCCACACCTGCCTCGACCAAACGCCGCGGTGCAACCCGGCTCGTCCGAAGAGCACCGCTGTGCCTTTGGCTGCGGGGGATGGGGGTAGCGACGATACGGACCGCGGCGTCCCCGATGGCGAGGGGCAGGTCGGCATTGCCACCAAGACCCGGGCCAAGCCCAAGAAGCCCAGCCAGTACAAGGTCCTGCTGCTCAACGACGATTACACTCCAATGGAGTTCGTCGTGATGGTGCTGAAGCGGTTTTTCCGCATGGACCTGGAGCAGGCGACGCGCGTGATGCTGCACGTCCATCAGCGCGGCGTGGGTGTTTGCGGCGTCTATACGTACGAGGTGGCCGAGACCAAGGTGAACCAGGTGATGGATTTCGCGCGCGAGAACCAGCATCCGCTCCAGTGCACGCTGGAGAAGGCCTGATCAGCTGCATCATGGGTGCCGTGTGCTGGCGCCCCTCTTGCGAATGCCAAAAGAGGGCATGACCAGTGGGCCATCGCGGACTATACGCCAGGTCACACCGCCATCAACCGATCACACCGCTTTGCCGGGCGCGATATCCAGGGCCAGGAGCGCTTGACCTTTATTACCGCCACTGACCGCTACATCTTCCGGCTCGTCCTGGTGCCGATGCTCGGCGTCTTCGTGCTCGCCGCCAGCCTGCTGTTGCTGGAAAAGATGCTGCGTCTGTTCGAGTTCGTCTCCACCGAGGGCGGGCCGATCGACGTGGTGTTCAAGATGATGGTCAACCTCGTGCCCGAATATGCGGGACTGGCGATTCCGCTCGGCCTGATGCTGGGCGTGCTGTTCGCCTTCCGCAAGCTGGCGACCTCGAGCGAACTCGACGTGATGCGCGCGGTCGGCTGGTCCTACGTTCGCCTGCTGCGCGTGCCATACCTGATCACGCTGGCGCTGGTTGCGCTCAATTTCGCCATCGTGGGCTATCTCCAGCCGCTCTCCAAATATTCTTACGAGGAGCTTGAGTTCGAGCTGCAATCGGGAGCGCTGGGCGCCTCGATCAAGGTCGGCGAATTCACCACGCTGGAAGACCGCATGGCGCTGCGCATCGAGGAGAGTCTCGACAACGGGCGTAACCTGCGCGGCATTTTCGCGCGCATCGCCGATGACGCGGGACAGGTCCTGTCGATCTCTGCACGCGAGGGGCGCTTTCTGGCCAACCGCGAAGACCGCAACACCATCGTCCTGCGCCTGACCGACGGCACCATTGTGCACGACGTGCCCGGTGGCACGCCGCGTGTGCTCACCTTCTCGCAGCACGACCTGCCGATCGATCTGCCCGCGATCGAGAATTTCCGCGCCCGAGGGGACAAGACCAACGAATATCTACTGCCGGAACTGCTCAGGATCGGGTGGAACGATCAGGCCAGCCGAGAGGAGCGCGTGGGCAGCCTTGCGACCTTCAATTATCGCATGGTGGAAGTGGTGATGATGCTGATGCTGCCGCTGATGGGCGTGGCGCTCGCCATTCCGCCCAAGCGCTCGACATCGGCGCTGGGTGTGTTCGTCTCGATCGTGCTGGTGGTGGCCTATCACAAGGTCAACCAGTACGGAGAGGAGATCGCCGAACTGGGCCGCGTCGATCCCTGGCTTGCGCTGTGGGGTCCTTTCGCGCTGTTTTCGGCGCTGATCGGCTGGATGTTCTACCAAGTCGCCTTTGTACCGGGCGGACAGGCGATCGGCGCGCTCGAGAGCATCTATGCAAAGATTTCGGGCCACCTCAAGCGCCTGATCGGCGGGCGGCGGACCAAGCAGGACCGCGCCGCGCAGGCGGGGGAAGAGCCCTTTGCCGGCGTGCCGGCCGACGCCACGCCCCAGCCGGCGGAATGATCGGCGATGCTGCTGGACTTCTTCCCCTCGCGCCGGCTGACCTGGTACTTGGCCAAGACCTTCACGGTCCGCATCCTGGCGGTGCTGGTCATGCTGGTTCTCGTGCTGATGATGCTCGATCTGCTCAGCACTACGGGCGACATTCTCGCGGTCCAAAGCAACGGGCAGGCGGATCTGCTGCGCTATGTATCGCTGCGTGTCCCGCAATTGGTGGCCCGTTTCCTGCCCTATTCGGTGCTGCTGGCGACGATCATCACTCTGGCGACGCTCAACCAGAACAGCGAAGTCACCGCGATGAAGGCGTCCGGGCTTTCCGCGCACCAGATCCTTGCCCCCTTGCTGCTCACCGCGCTGATCGTGGCGGGCCTGTCGTTCACCTTCAACGAGCGCATCGTCACGCGCGCCACGGCCACGCTGAAGGTGTGGGAGGACAACGACTTCGGTCCCGTCCCGCCCGCGGCGGACACGCGAACCAACGTCTATCTGACAGAAGGCCATAATGTGCTGATGGCGCGGCTGGTGCAGGGCACGGGTGCCGCCACGATCATGTCGGACGTCACCTTTTATGCGCGCGATGAGGGGGGGATGATCACCAGCCAGATCCGCGGTTCGCGCGCCAGCTTCGCCGATCCGGGCTGGGCGATTGCCAACCCGCGCGTGTTCGAGGTCGGCGCCGCCCGCGCGAGCGAGCCCCGCGGCCCGCTGGTGGTAGCGCCCGGACTCACCCCGAGCCAGGTGTCGGTGCGCGAAGCCGATCCCGATGCCGAGCCGCTCAGCCAGCTTTCCGAGTCGATCACGGCGCTGAAAGCCGCCGACCGCCGGACCGCCGAGCTCGAGGCTAAATGGTGGCACAAGATTTCGGGTCCGCTCTCCGCGGTGCTGATGCCGTTGCTGGGCGCTGTGGCAGGCTTTGGCCTGGCGCGCTCGGGCCACCTGTTCGCCCGTGCGGTGATCGGCATGGCGCTGGGCTTTGCCTATTTCGTGGTCGACAACGCCGCGCTGGCGCTGGGAAGCTTTGGCGGATATCCTCCGCTTCTGGCAGCCTGGGCGCCGTTTCTGCTGTTCCTGCTGGTGGGCGAGACGGTGCTGATCCGCACCGAGGAATAGCCGCCTCAGCCGCAGGAAAAAATTCTGCCTTTTTTTCGCCGCTTTTGGAACCGGTGAACTTGGTCGAGCGTCTAGCATTGGCACGTAGCACCTTGCTTGTGCCTAGAGGAGTTCTCCGGGATGAACACGTTTTCCAAACTGGCGCTTTGCGCACCTGCTCTGCTGATCCTGTCTGCGTGTGGCGGTGCCGAAGAGGCCGATGTCGCCGAGACTGATACAGCGGCGCCGATGGATGATACCACGACCATGACTGATCCGTCCATGGATCCCATGGCGACCGGCGACGCGATGGCGACCGACGGCGCGATGGCAACCGACGGCGCGATGACGGGCGATGATGCGATGATGACGGACCCGTCCGCCACTCCTTCGCCCAGCGCCACGCCGATGACCGGGGAAACGCCGGCCGCGGGCATGTAAGCGCCAGATCAGGCAAGCAAAAGGCCGTCCGCGATCACTCGCGGGCGGCCTTTTTGTTGCGTCAGGCGCGGCGTCCGAGCGTGCTGCTGAGGATGCGCCAGACCAGCGGGCTCATCCCCTTGTGACTGGCGCGCCAGTAGGTGGTCTCGGGCGCGAGATGCGCCGAAAGCCGCCGATGCGCCTCACCCAGCGAATGATAGGGCAGCGAAGGCAGCAGGTGGTGCGTGGCGTGATAGCGCAGCCCCACCGGCGCCCAGAGCGCGGCCAGTGGCGAGGGCGGCGGCACGTTGACGCTGTCGAGGTATTGCGCGGTCACGCTCATCGCCTCGCCCTCGTTCTCCCACAGATGCGCCACCAGCGTGCGCAGCTGGTTCAGCAGCGCCACCACGCCCAACACCGCGATCGCGATCAGCAGCGGCCGCGGACCCAGCACGAAGACACTGCCGATCAGCACGATCGCCCACGCGCTGGCCCCGGCTTCGAGCCAGGCGAAGCGTTTCACGTCAGCCCGCTCGGCAGCGCGGCGGCGGAACGCGGGATTGATGGAAAGCGAGGAGAACTTCTCCCAATTCATGCGCCGGACAGCCGGAATGAGCGGTCCCAGCGGAGCGAGGATGCCGAAGCGCACGATCAGCGCTGCCGGTGCGAGCAGGGAGACGACCACGAACAGCGGCAGCGTCCACGGCTTCATGAGCGCAAGTGGCAGGTATTCCGGGTCGTCCGCCGTGCCATAGCGCGTGCGCGCGTGGTGCAGCGTGTGGACACCCTCGTACATGAAGGATGGTGTCAACAGCGGAATGCCGATCGCCAGGTTCCACGCCGTGCGGAAGCCGGGCAGGGCCTTCTTGTGGATATGCGTCAGCTCATGGATGAACAGCAGCGCGCGGTAGAGCGCGAACACCGCCACGGTCGCGCAGGCAAGCGCCAGCCAGGTGCTGTCGACCAGGATGGCGCCGGCCAGCGCGGCATAGCCGAGCACCGCCGAGCCCAGCATGTCGGGCCAGTAGATCGCCCCGCGCGCCAGCGAGATGTCGCGCGTCAGGTCGGCCGCGGCGCGCAGCATGGCGCGATCGTCGGCCACGGGCAGGCGTGCGGCCGCTTCGGGGCTGGAAGCCTCCGCGGTACCACGGTCGATAGTCTGCATCATTGTCATCTATATCACTTCCGCGCCGTGCGCTGGTCCTGTGCCTTTGATGTTTTTCGCGAGCGCTTGACTTCGCGCGCCGAGCAATCGCAGGGCGTATTCCCCAATTGATGAGACAGCCATGAACAATAGCGGGACCCCGTCAGGCGCGCAGATAGAGATCGAGGGGGTCTCGGACAAGGCGGGCCTCTCGGCGTTCATCGACCTGGCTTATCGGCTGAACAGGGACGACCCGAACTGGGTGCCGCCGCTGCGCGCCGAAGTGGTGGAATTGCTCACACCGGGCAAGAACCCGTTCCATGAACATGCGCGTATGCAGCTGTTTCTGGCTCGGCGCGGTGGCGCTGTCGTCGGGCGCATTTCGGCGCATATCGACGAGCTTGCGCTGGAGCAGCCGCCTGAACAGGGCATGGGCCCGGGCACGGGCAATTGGGGCCTGCTCGAAGCGGAAGACGAAGAAGTCGCCCACAAGCTGATCGCCCGCGCCGAGGAATGGCTGCGCGCCGAAGGCATGACGCGCGTCCTCGCCCCGATCAGCTTGTCGATCTGGGAAGAGCCGGGCCTGCTGGTGTTCGGGCACGATCACCCGCCGACCGTGATGATGGGGCACCACAATGCCGCCCACCAGCAGTGGATCGAGAGCATCGGCTACACCAACGCGAAGTCGCTGTTCACCTTCGACCTGCGCGTGGACAATGGCTTTCCCCCGCTCATCGATCGCATCGTCGCCAGCGGCGAGCGCAATCCGGCGATCTCGGTGCGAACCGTCGACAAGAGCCAGTTCGATCGCGATGCGGGCATCGCCATCGACATCCTGAACGACGCCTGGTCGGGCAATTGGGGTTTCGTCCCGTTCACGGAAGCGGAGAAGGCCTATGGCGCGAAGAAGCTCAAGCCGCTGATCATCGAGAAGACGAACATGATCGCCGAGCTGAACGGGGAGCCGGTGGCCTTCATGCTGGCGCTGCCCGATGCCAACGAGCCGATCAGGCACATGAACGGGCGGCTCTTTCCGTTCAACTGGATCAAGCTGCTCTGGTGGCTGCGCAATCCGCAGTCGCGCACCTTCCGCGTTCCACTGATGGGCGTGCGGCGGCACCTGCAGAACAGCAGGATGGCCAGCCAGCTTGCCTTCATGATGATCGAGTACATCCGGCGCGCGGCCGTCGCCGAGCATGGCACGAAGCGGGCCGAGATCGGCTGGATCCTCGAGGACAACAAGGGAATGGTAGCCATCGCGAAAACCATCAACAGCAAGGTCAATCGCGAATACAGGATCTACGAGAAGGATCTCTTGCCAGGGGCCGCCCGGAGCGCGTAACCTCGCCGCCATCAAAGGGAACTTGTCACACTTTTCCCGCGTATATTGCGAACAGGCGGCAAGCGCCTGCCGGGGAGCCCGATGAGTCCTTCCACTCCACGCCCACCCAGCGCCAAGAAGGCCGTACCCAAGCACAATTTGGGCCGCGTCCTGGTGGTAGAAGACGATCCCATTCTTGCGATCGCCATCGAAGGTGCGTTGCTCGATGGTGGTGCGGAGAAGGTCGTGGTGTGCTCCAGCATCTCGGCGACGATGGCCGAACTCGAAAAGTCCCGGCCGGACGCGATCATCCTCGATGTGCATCTGACCGATCGCGACGATGGCTGGGCATTGGCGGAACTTGTCGACCTGCTGGGGCCCAAGCGCCCGCGCATCATCTTCTCGACCGGCGCGCCGCAGGACATTCCGCCCGAGATCGCCGAGATGGGGCCGGTGTTCGAGAAGCCCTACGACCCGGCCGAGCTTGTCGACGTGCTCGGCGGCGGCCACAAGGTCGGGCTGTTCGCGCGGCTTCGCGGCGCTCGGGGCTGACTGCCACCTCTCAGGTCACTACGCCGTCGCTGGCCGATTGCGGCCGCCGAATCATTCAAAAAAAAGGCCTTCGCTCGTGTTGAGCGAAGGCCTTTTGGGATCATATCACCTGCCGCTTGGACGGGAGGGGGGTCTCGGCGGTGATATAGGGAAAATGACCGCACTCGATACCAGTTCCCAAAGCGATCATATTTTTTGAGATTCTCGCTTTGTTGCAGACAGTTGCTGTTTGCATCGGGGCGTCGACGCCCCGACTGTGGGGGGCGCTGCTGGATGCCTCCGATCGGCCGAGCCCGCGCTCTGGCATGGAGAGCGGAACTTCGGGCGAGCATCTGCGTTGCTAGCCAGTGAATTGTGGGAAGGGGTTTCAATGTCGATTGGTGCTGAAGTCGCAGCGCATCTTCCGTTTCTTCGTCGTTACGCCCGCGCCTTGGCGGGTTCTCAGTCCACCGGCGATGCCTTCGTGCAAGCCACCCTTGAAGCTGCCTTGGCCGACGACGAGTTGGCCGACTCGCTCAGGGGCGGTCGCGTTCCGCTGTACCGTGCCTTCAACAAGGTGTGGTCGAGTGCCTATTTGGAAGTGGACGACGAGGAGGACACCACCTCGCATTATGGTCGCAGCGCGCATGAATCCGCCGCGCAGGACCAGCTCAAGAAGATCACCCCGATCAACCGCCAGGCTCTGCTGCTGACCACGGTCGAGGATTTTCGGCCCGCCGAGGCTGCAGAGATCATGGGCGTGAGCGAATCCGAAGTCGAGACGATGGTGCGCGAGGCGATCGAGGAGATCGAGCGCGAGACCACCACCAGCGTGCTCATCATCGAGGACGAGCCGCTGATCTCCATGCAGCTCGAGGATCTGGTACGCTCGCTGGGCCACGACATCTGCGGCACCGCGGCTACCCGGACGCAGGCGCAGGAAGTCGTGGCGGACAAGACGCCGGGTCTGGTGCTCGCCGATATCCAACTCGCCGACGGCTCTTCGGGTCTCGATGCAGTCGATGATATCCTGGCGATCGACAGCATCCCGGTGATCTTCATCACCGCCTATCCCGAGCGGCTGCTGACGGGTGACCGGCCCGAGCCGACCTACCTCATCACCAAGCCGTTCCAGGAAGACACGGTGCGCGCGGCGATCAGCCAGGCGCTGTTCTTCGGCTCGAGCCGCCCGCTCGACTAGCGGCGGGCCGGGCGCCTATCGCCCGCCTCAAGCTCAAGCTTCAGCTGTTCTGCGGCGGTGAAGTCGCGATGGGGCCGGGCAAGGCGGACCTGCTCGACGCGATCGCGCACGAAGGCTCGATCTCGGCCGCATCGCGTGCTCTGGGCATGAGCTATCGTCGTGCCTGGGTGCTGGTCGACACGATGAACCGTTGTTTCGCGCAGCCGCTGGTGGAAGCCCGTTCCGGCGGGGGCGGCAAGGCCGGCGCGCGGCTGACCCCTTGTGGCGAGCGCGCGCTTGCCGCCTACCGCGCCTTGTCGGACCGGGTGGAGGAGAGCGCGCGGGGCGAGGCGCTGGCGACGCTGGAGGACGCCTTGCGCGACCTGCCTGCCTAGGCTCGCGCGTCGGCAGTTCTGGACGGCGCCTTGCCCGGCAGCAGGCCGAAGATGATCGTGGCAGCGATGACACCGGCCACCGCCCCCGCCAGATTGCTGGACAATTCCGAGAAAAAGATCGCGTCGGCGCCCCAGGATGAGCGCAGCAGCAAGGCGACCGGCACCATCACCAGCAGCACGCGGGCGGCGGACAGCAGCAGCGCGAGCGGCGCCCGGTCGATGGCATTGAAGGCGCCGTTCGCGACGATCAGCAATCCGTACCCGGCATAGCCCCACACCGCGATCTCCAGATAGCGCGTGGCAGCCTCGATCGCTTCCTGATCGTCGGTGAAGATTCCGGCGAACGTCCCGCGGAAGGATGTCAG
>Ga0210040_10006076_pt1 | contig 15164 bp, 9 predicted proteins | sample CryGeyCG12114_NA_FD_185462 | JGI IMG/M metagenome (GOLD analysis project Ga0210040, IMG submission 185462) | Groundwater microbial communities from aquifer - Crystal Geyser CG19_WC_8/21/14_NA (SPAdes) (version 2) | ecosystem: Environmental > Aquatic > Deep subsurface > Groundwater | place: USA... | reverse complement strand
ATCTAAATATTGTCAACACACAAAATGTCAACATAAAAAATGTCAACAACAAAATGTCAAAACAAAAATGGTCAACATTTAAAAAAAGTCAAATCAAAATAAGTCAAATTATAAAAAATGTCAAAGCATTATTCGCTATGGTCAACTTTTAAAAATTTTTGTGGAAAAGAAAACACATTTATTAAGTTAGGTTACATGCATACACTTTTTCTGAATTGAAGAATCTCTGTGCATGAAATGTTTTTAGAGGTGTGCGCCGTCGATTCACGCCGTCTTCGACGCGGTTTTTTTGGCCAAGTTTTCATACCGCCGTCAAATGATAAACGTAAAAACACTACTTGAAATTTTTGAATATTTTGAAGAAATTTTTTTTTAAAGCAAAATTTTGCAAAAAATTTTGGTTGATTTTTTAAAATTTTTGCTGTGTCAGTTTGAAATTTGACGTTGCTCAACTTTCAAAAAATCTTGTTTGAAATATTCTATTGTTATCGCAAAGTCTATGGCTTTCCGCCGCCGTTAAAAATGATCGACGTCGCCGCCGGTAGTAAATTGCTTTCTACGCCGACGCTGTTAATATTCAATCGACCCACATCTCTAAATGTTTTTCAAATAAAAACTTGTTCTCCAGTGCGCATACTTGGCACACCTTCGCAGTTATATGCTATTGTTACCATGGCGTTGTTTATTCCGTGGACAAAACGTCAATGACCTATTGTGAATTGTGACCATTTTTGTTTTGACTTATAGTTGTTTGACGTTTTTTATTTTGACGTTATGGTTTTTGACATTATGTTCTGTTGACGTTTTTTTGTTTGACATTTTTTTATGTTGACCATATTTTTTTTGACGTTTCAGAGGGTAAGCAAGTAAACTGGTCATTTTTCTGTTAGTTTCCAATTTAGAGGTCAACACAGACTCTCACAATGCTACAATGCCACGTTACAAAGAATTGAACGATCTAACGACTTACCTTGGGATTTGATCACAATTCTGCGAATGAACACTCGCTGAGGTGATCATTTACAGTAACTTAATCTATTTATCAGTTTAAACCACACAGTTAAAATCATAACATAATCGACGCTATTCCGTGTGTCCGTCCGTGTGTGTGCACGGAATTTCAAAATTAAAATAGAGCTATCACATTCAAAAGTTATCTGGCAATGATTAATTTTTGCCGGTTACTGGGATAACGAAATTCAAAAAATAACTAATTTTAAAATGAGACATGTATGTTTTTGAATCAGTTTATTGATTCTAGGGAATTATACAACTTTGGTTGCCACAGTTTTTGAATAATTTTGCAATCTAGGTAGAAAATTTTTTTGAGCAAATTTGAATTTTAGAGTTATTTTCAGTCTGTTATTAGTTAAAGTAATCAGGTTGTGTGATTTAAAGCAACAAACTGTCATCAAAAGTCGGAATTGAACAGACAGACGCAATTCCGACTGTCCGTGTGTGTCAATACAACAGTGTATTATCCTAGGGCTAGGAATATTGTTCATAGCATAATTCTCCATCGATTTCAGGTTTCAAAATCAGGTTTTGATCGATCATTACGGTATTTTTTTGCGCAGGGAGTTTTCATTTTTACGCTAATTAACGGGCAACTGCATTAAAAAAATTATTTGGGCCTTACAATTAATTTTTTTTCAAACTCAAACACACTACACACATAAATGCTTCGTTTCAGTAACTTTTTGGTCAATTTTAGCAGCATGTAAACCTGAATATGGAAAACGGGAGAAGCATTATTGCAGGGGCTTTTCAAATCCGCTTTTTAAAGTCAATAGCCCATTGTATACAATAAGTTTGTTTAAGAAATTATCTTGACTAGCCGGGCCCACTGGCTTTTAGCCAGACTCACTCTTATAAGCAAAATTTAAAATCTGCAAACTTTTCAATGATCCACAAATTTTTTGACGTGTGGTAACTTTCTAGAATGTGATAAACAACTCTATAGCGAGTTAGTTTTACTATTCTACTGTTTTGTTTATCACTTTCTAGAATGTTGCCAAACGTCAAAAAATTTGTGGATCATTGAAAAGTTTGCAGATTTTAAATTTTGCTTGTAAGAGTGAGTCTGGCTAAAAGCCAGTGGGCCCGGCTATATATCTAAAAAATCCTGCCACAACCCGCTACCATACGGACTCATTACGTGTATCTTCATTCTTCGTTTTTTTCTTCTTCTTTAATGCTTAAAAGCCAGAAAGTATAAAATATTTGAACTTCTGGCTGCATATTACAGTTTCGTTGCTTCGCGTAAAAAAGAGCAATGCCAACATATTATTTATTTATTTATTTATTTATTCAAGTAGTAAATTGCCATTTTATGAGTTGTTACAATACTACGCATAAAATATCCAAACATAAATTTTGATGGGCAATCGTTTGGAAATATAGGTAAAGATACGTATTAGAATAAAGTAAGTATGGTCTTGGCATTTTCAGCTAGTACGTCAAATACACACAAATGCATATGACTCTCCCATGTTATCGCATGCTAGCTGAAAATGCCAAGACTATAATTAGTGCACAGGAAATAAAGATAAATAAATTGATATGGGTGAATAATTTAAGTTTTTAAGTTCTAAAGCTATTAATAAACCTCAGCAAGTGGATGTAATTACGAAAGGAGTTTATGTTGTAATATTATTGGGTTTTTTAGTATGTTTGCATTTGCAGAATGTTGCGAAAACTTTCATGTGTATCATTATTATTACATTATTCGTGTAAGTCAAAATTTTCCTGTGAGTAAAGTGGTGCTGTGTTGAACGGCGTGTATGCGAATTTAGTTAGCTGATGATGATGATAAATGTTGTTATATATTAGAAGAGTGATTGTTGAGATGTTTGTGTAACGCTACACAAATTTAACATCAATTAGAAGTATATTAGTTACTTATATGTATATTATTTTTTGCGTTACAGAGAAAGTGGCTTAAGTTTTTACACATGCGTTTTGAATTTTTTGACTTACTTAGGAATATAGATAGGGTTTTGTGTGTTCTAGTATTTTGTTTTGAAAAATTAAAGAATGATAATGGCCGAAAAAAATGAAACTTCTTTCTTCTTACTTTCTTGAATGGTCGGTGTAAGTGGGGTAATTTTACATATAGTTGCAAAGTTGTGACTGAAAAGTTTTTTTTTCAAAAAATCAATTTAATCAATTAATGCACCAGTAAATTTTCTTCAACTTAATCTAGCTCCAAGTTTTCTGTAGAAAGGACATATAATTTTTGCAGTTTTTGACCCTGCTTTCTTCCATTAGAAATGCAACTTGGTCGCCGTATGACTGCTACCTAAAGCGTTGGTGGAGTTTCCGTAAAGCTTCTCAGCTTGATTTTTCTGCTCCCACTGCGGATTCAAATTTTTTACAAAAATTAGTACTGTTCTACCAGTTATTTTCACATAAAACTTTTTTACTTTAGATCTCCAGATAATTCATGCGTAGGAAATCACTCATAAAAAATGAATGTGAGCTGAGATCCAACAGTAGAGTCCTGTTTCATACAAAAGCACAATGTAAATCTGTGTGCCATTATTATTGCATTCCCGCTATTGTAGATAGTAACATGGTCTGGGAAATGAACTTGTTCAGTCTATAAGTGTTTTGTCTTTATTCCTGTATATTGTTTTACCTAGTTAGTTAGTTAGCTAGAGCAAAGAGAGCTATGATAAAAACAAATGAGAAGAAAGTCGACACACCTGTGCAAGCCTGCACTGCACCCGTATTTATGTTGGTATAAGCATGTCTAAATACATTCACAGCCCATTGTTGGATCGAGAGAATACTTACCCTGAGGGTATGAATATGAACGCGTGAAGCATTCTTGAGTGAGTAAAATCAAGACAGTTTTCTTTTCACCCTCCTGGCTATTTGATCTGTCTAAAGCCTTCTTCCCTGAATGAATGTTGGTCAGGTGTATAGACAAGTCAGTAATTGTGTGTGCTTGTTGTGAAACTGTGTTTTAAATTTTACAGAAACAGCAAATAGGAAATTAAATATGCATTGCAAAGACTGTATGAAAAGTGTATAGTCTTGGTGGGTCGGTTGGTTTGTTTCTCAACATGGCTAGTTAATAAAGCAGTTGGTTAATATTTGTGCTGGGTAAGGATTTCGTCAGCGATTCTTGAACGTCAAGTAATTACCGTTTCATTTTAATGACGATGTTTGTTGTGCAAGTCCCTTGAAATCTCTCGTTTCGTCCATCTGACTTGAAGGATAATTACTCCAGTTTCAACAACGATAAGTTTCTATGGGAAAACGTAAGAAGCCTGTGTTTGTAAAACAGTCCAGAGACGTCAGATCTCATTTTCATAAGTTGATTCAAAATTTTGTTCGGCATTGTATTTAAATTGCAACATTCATTCAGATTAGACTGTGAGAATAGCTAAAACTTTTCTGTTTTGCATTCGTTTTCAACCTTCATGAGCTTTACTGGACATTCATTTAAAAATACTGTGTTCAAAAGAATAGAAGCAAAATATAGTAAATTTTGCCTTTGTTTGATAAAATTAATGAAATTATCACTATAAGGATATAATTTTATCATTGATTAAGGAATAAAAATTGAATGTGCGTGTTCTTAATGATAGCTACACAATAGAACTGAATATTTTCCTATTTTACTATGCATCCTGGTATGGTGTAAAGAATTGTTCGCATTATGATAGTAATTTTTTTAGTTAGGATGAGGAAGTGGAAGTTTTTAAATCTATGATTATGAGCAGGCAAAAGTATACTGGGTGACTGCGTGTATGGAATTTCCAATAAACATACGATACCAGACCATATTTATTGAAAGCTTAAGAACAAGAACTTGAATGCGTTTTGTCTCTCTAATGTGTTTGCCGCAAAATTAGTGCAGCTATTGATGCAAACTAATTGCATAGTTAAGTTGAATGTCAAGTATACAAGTTGTATTAACACATGGTAATGACTCCGTGCCCAATGATGAAATGATTATGAATTTACACATTATCTCTAACCAACCTATTACCTATGTATGTGTCTAGGGACGGGCGACTGACGACCAGTTCTAATATCTTTGACTCTTAATCTACTTGATGCTAATGGCGGAACTGTGATGCGAACCGTGAATTCGTGAATATATTAACAAGAAAAAGCCACTTCCTCAAATCGCTCTGGAACATTGCGGATGATGAATTCGCTGTGGAGACGATGATTTAGTGACGAGAAAAATTTGATCATTTCACGAACAAACAGATCTACTCCATATGGATCCTCCATGCTGCTCATCAATCAGTGTGAACTGAGCTATGACTTATCCTATGCAAACATAACCTAATACGGATCTACCTGGGAGGGATGTAATCCCTGACTCTCAGTCAGACTGCTCACATCCAAGCATTATAATAGAAACGGAATATTTGTGCATTCAAAATGCCGATGATGCGATCATCGAGCTCAAGAAGGGAACCAATGGAAATGATGACAATGTGTGAAAAGCATCAACGGAAATGGACGGAAACCCCTACGTGGATCAGGCAAGTGTTCCAGTGTGCGAAATTGGGACGCCTTGATCAAACGCTCGTGGACCTGGATCCAACGTTGATACGAAATTTAGTCGACTCACGTGGTAACAATTTACTCCACTGCAGTGCCAAATCAGGGCACTTGATTAATATTCAACGATTACTCTCAATTCTGGGAGAGGAAGCGGAGGCTGCCCTCCAAGATGAGAACCAGGCGGGTCGCACTGTGCTCCTCACAGCATTGAAAGTACGGGAGCAAAAGAATTGATCCATTTAAACAAAACTAACGCATGCATGCATGTATGTACATGTACTAACTAACTATATAAAGTCCACATAGTAAAAAAAAACATTCCCGTTTTGTATGAGAATTAAAAACGCTGTGCATGCACACATAAAACCTCTTGCCTAGCTTCTCCCATTTTTGTAACATCATTTCATTTCCCATTCTGTTTTTTATTTTCTGAATACATACAGTACAAGCAACTCAAGTGCTTACAGTATCTTGTTACGAACACTAGAGCCGGCATGGACTTTTTATTATCAAAGCACGGAGAGAAATGTCTACTCCACTATGCTGCTGGAATCTACGGCTCTCTGGACGCCGTCAGGTTCTTGTGCTACAAACTGCACCAACACAAGGAGAGTCTGGATCTCAAAGACTCGTATGGAAAAACACCACTTCATTATGCTGCCAAACATGGGAACGTACGAATCATCCATGAACTCATCCTACTCGGATCCAACCCGCTTGCTCAAGTAAAGTCAAATGTTTCTCTCCTATATGTAAGCTCTCGCCTTGCTCATCACCATGATCAGCCGTATGCACATTGCACACGTAAATTTTATATCCTTCCATTCTACCCAGTAGTTTTTCATTTTTTCATACTCTCACTCAGTCAGATTCAAAGTTTGTCAGTTACTTGACAAGCACACACTCAAAACTAACTAACTAATTGATAGACTTTTAGACTATATCAGTTAGCCTACTGCATATGAGTAGGGCACATAATTATTACATATGCTACATTGTCTGGTTTGAAACCGTTTTGTCATACTACTAGCGAGTTAGTTAGTAGTTAGTTAGACAGGCGCATTGTTCATAGACAGTGAAGGATTATGTCGTGTGATGAGATCATGAAGGGATCCGTGTTTCATGTCTGATAAAGTCATTTGGTTTAATTATTTGCCAGTTTCATTGGAATTCACATACACATATGTGCAATTTAGTAGGCACTCAAAAGGCTTGATGGGGAGACCTAGGCCCGGTTTGTTTGCGGTAATGTCCTTTGTTTGTGTTGCATACCTAGTTAGGGAGTTTTTGGCGCAAGATTGAGTTTCCACAGTTTACAACAGCAGACGGATTATATGTAAGAAGATGAATTATTTTGTATAGTGAGTCAGAAAAAGTCATGAGCTAATTTTTCAAGGTTTTGAAATTCTCAATGATTTTACCAAGAGATAGTAGTCCATTAGGCTATGGTATTTTTGCTAGATACATCCCCTTTTATAATTAAAAGGTTCTAAAGTTGGATAGGAAAAATAATAGAGCTTTAAGGAAATGGTCGTAAGAAGGTTTACAGTTTCCGAATGGGCGTAATAAACATAAGACAGTGTTTTAGTGCAGGTGTAATTAAAAGGAGAAGCACCTCTATTCGAGAGCTTGGAGTAGACCGCAATTAAATGACACATAAAGTCTTGATCAAATCACATGTTAAAATTAGTACTATGGTTATGAAGGGGGTTCTTGGAAGCTCCATTAAGGATTCATGTGAAATAGCTCTGGCTTGATGACTTTGTGTGTTTGCCTATCTATCCATTCGACACTATAAGATCATTTCCACTAAATTTCCTTCTAAATTTAAGGAAACTTTACCTCTCTTTTATGAATTTGTTCATCGTATAATTTATGCTTCACTTTGTTTTAGTGCAAACTCGGCCAAAATTTTTATGGTTTTAGTTTAATCCGGATCGCAGTTTGGAAAGATAATGAATTCAAAATTATCTGGAAAGAAATTAGGTTCGAGGACGTTCCAGTTAACTTTTCATATTCAGTATGCATACTAGTTTTTGTTATTTTTTAATTTATTTTTTTCTGTCTCAGTTAATTCTGGCTATACAAATTACTTTGTTTGCTTGCACAAACTACATGGATATGTATTATGAACTGCTGACGCTGGCTATGAAGGAAGATATGAACCTTTTCCTTGCTGTTTGAATTAACGTTTGCTAACACACAAGTTTAGCACCAGTAATTTATTTTTTGCGGAAGCATGTGTTATTTTTACATGTACAATAGGTAAATTGACTACCCAAGCAAAGAAACATAAATTGCTCATTCGTATCACAATTTTGACTCTCTCAGAGAAGTTTGTAATACTTGCGCCTAAACGATAAAACGTACTTTATAGTCCACCAGCAAAATAATAGCTGTAGAACATAATTTTTATCAAGTGATGCGTGCAAATAAAGTACTCTTCTAAATATAATGTCTCTTCTGTAAATGAGGACGGTATTTCCTACTTATGATAAACCAAAAAGACTTTGACAGTATGGAACGGGAAATAAGTACCTAGCAGTGGCAGTATACTAGTTGAAATAATTGGGCAAGGACAATGAATTTGGTTTGAAAATTTGGGAAACAGTTTCACTTTTGACTGAACCTTTCCATTTCCCCGCTTATATAGTAGTCTATATGCTGTAAACTTGGGATTCATTGCCAGCTTAAACATTACTGTTTGCCCTTTAGCATTATTGTGCGTTGAATTCGAATTGAGTGGAGCGCCATGTTTATCCACTCTTTTTAAATGACTGTAATAATCATTTGGTAATCTAGACGGAACTAGGCATGAAGCCTTTGGACATAGCTACCCGAAATGGTCAAGTGGAATGTGCCAATTATTTGCTCATGGCTCAAGCCACCACTTGTTTAAGTCATGAGATGCATGCTCTGCTCGCCAAATACCAAAAACTACAGGACCAACATGAGCTCCTCCGAACCCAGTTCAGGTAAAGCTGTGGTGACACATGCAGCCTGGGAAGAACGCATAACAAGCGGCTGTGCCATTTTAATTAAAGCAATTGAGAAGAATTGATGGGCTATATTTTTTGTACCTCATTCCAGGGAAATATTGCGCATTGGAAAATTTCTAGTGAAACATCGAACCGACCTGATTAGAAAACTGCCATCGTTGGGAGCCAAATGCTCATCTTCAGACCTACTAGGAAGTGCCAATAATGGGTTTCGACTTTCCGAGCTGGAGCACAAGATTGCCACAGCTGATTATTTATGGAAGGACATGCAATCTGCAACTAAAGTTGATGATGTGTGTACACCCACTCATTCCAATGGCATCCCATTCGACATTCTACGGTAAGCGTACTTAACGACCTCAAACCCTAAAGACTATTTATTATAAAGTACTACATGGTTGCCTTGAGCCCAGGCCATGATGCCTTTTTTTTCGTCCATCCTCCGGAACTTTGTGCCACATACAATAAACAAAAAAGATTCTCATTAAGGCAAAGAGAAAGTTTCTTAAAAAATTGAAAACTTTTCGCTCCCATTCAGTCTCTCACATTGTGCATGGATTGTGTACCAAATTGGTAGCTCCATTATGCATGGTGTATGGAGCCAAACCTCACTCACTACTATACTTCTACACCTAGACATTTGTAAGGCAGCTCACTTTCATTGAGCTCGCGCTTCAATGATGGGGGGATGAATAGAACGCCATGCGATAAGGTGCTCTTCCACCATACACATATACTAAACATGGATGGAGCAGACACATTCATGATGATCATACCGGGGAGCAAGCCAAGCTTGAAATTCTTCTTCACTTACTTACTTACTTGGGCTAATGATTGATACATTCGTGTAGACCCTGAATGGCAATGTGCTTCACTTTATGTGTTCTCGTATCACCCGGCCAATAATGAATGAGCGTGATGTGATGAGATGATGATGATGATCCTTTTGTGTTTTCCACATGGCTTTAAGGAGGAGACTAGCTGGAGCAAATACTTATTCCCCGCTTGGAGATAAGGACTCTACTTGTACTGCCATCAGTGGGAATGCTGATTTGCCTGGTGGAGGTCCTTTCTTGGTTCCCAGTTCCACTCAAGCCTATAGTTCTGAAGAGGAAAATGATGCTCCCACCAGCTCCAGTGATGAAGATGACAACGAGGATCCAGAAACTACTCCTTTCAAAGATATTATGCAAGATTCTCCCAACAACAATTTTCACTCTTATCAACAACATCGTAATCCCCCATGGCTTCCCAGCGAATCCTTCCTTAATGCTCTCGATCTTAGCGCAACGTTCCCAATGACAGGTAAGGTGTTTCCGTACCCACTTCCAGCAGCATCCAACATGCACATATGAACTGAACGCAAGTCCTCGTGCTAATATAATATGTATAGTATCTATGTAAGTAAACGGAAGGAAGCATAAGTACACGATGAGATTGGAATTGTGTATAAACACACTACTTACTTACTGCACAGTATATTACTCCTGCTCCTGCTTTCTCCATGCATAAACCGCGCAAATTGTGTATGTGGATGCATTCAGTAATTTTTTAGGAGTAGGAGTTGCAGTTAGTAAACAGTAAGGGTACACCGATGCCGTGTAAAGTCGTACATTTCTACGTGCGTAAATCTCCCAGCCAATCAGAGCAGACTTCCAACTTCTACTTACTGATCTGATTGGCTGGGAGACTTACGCACGTAGAAATGTACGACTTTACACGGCATCGGGTGTACCCCTAGTGTGTGTGCTATAGAGCTCTAATCTATATTATGTTATGCAATACGACTGCTTTCCCTCTCATTTCCTTTCCAAGGAGATGCATAATCATATGTATGTAATTTGTATTTGAGTTCGGTTTATTTTCTTTCACATGGACTGTACAATGAGAGCAGAAGGAACTCCGGATGCCAACAGTAGTGGTGAAAATATATTTTCTGCCCAAGTCTCAGCAGAGCAGCCTTCAGTTCTGGAAGTGATTGAGCCTCGCAAAAAGGTTTCATTGATCCCTCTTATTTTTTTCCTTGGCAATTTACATGTGTTTCCATCAAATTCCCTTTGCAATCCATTTCATTTTCTCATTTCTCTCCCATGTCTCTCAAGTATATAGATTTTGGGAAGACGATCTATCTCTTTCATCAAATAAAAGGAAGGAAATCCGCCTTCTGTTGTGATAACGAGGAAATCACTGTATGTATGTGTGCAGATAGATTGTGGATTGCGTTTTGAGTAGCTCCGTTTGTAAGAGTCTTTAACAGAGCAATTCTTGGAGTTCTCTGTGCGGTTCTTTCAGACAATACTCATTTGTTCTCCACCAATTCACCCCAATTTAAATGTGTCTATCAAAACTTGTTCATAATGTGAATCCAATGTTTATGCTTCATCCTTTAGTAGACAACATGCGATGGGATGGGAACCAATATGATTGTTTTGAAAAAATTAAAAAAATGGCAAAAGTTTGATATTTGCTCCTTTCTGACTAACTAAGTCTGGTTATTTTAAGAAAGTAGGTTGCATGGGAGCAAAGAATTAATGAAACCTTGCTTAGCCACCGTGGTCTAGTTGCATGGGAATCACTTGTTCCTCCCCAAGTTCTTTTAGTGATCAAAAAACTTATCTCTGTGACTTGCCTTTTTCTTTGCAATAGTATTTGAGTTGCTCTAAAGCCAACTTTTCAGTTTTCTCAGATGAAAGAAAACTTAATTTCATGATTTGTAACTCACTATGATACGATATTCTATGTTGAAATTAATACGTTTCCCTGGTATTAATACTCTCTTTCAAGTCCTCAATCCATGTATGTATCTACTTCTCATCTCGCACACACATAGAATCTGAAATGAAAATGGTTGAATTCATTTTCTGTAGGTTTTGCCTGCTGCACACACGAACGCTTGGAATCTAGACAATGACCATCTGAGCAGAGCAACAAACGAATCTTCATACGAGGCGAGCGTTAAAAGGAATTCAGCAAAGCGTGAAGAAAATGCATTTCTTTTCCAGCAACAGGATCAGTCGCCCTCTGTTCTCCCTAATGATGAAATGCATGTAACGGTGGAGAAACTGACTCCTCCTGTGACCTCTTCCACGTACGTGAGCCCAAAGTTTATGTCATCCGAATCCAATGAAAGCCATGAGGCTGAACTACACTCCCCGGCTTCATCATTAGAGACTTATGGCTCCAAGTCTGCCATATTTCCACAGCAGACTCATCCTGTCATTACGGGCCTATCCCCATTGTATGAGCAACCTGAAACAGGATTGCTCACAACCAGCAGCAGTACTAGTTCTAATGGACTTAGTGTTATGGTTACCACTGGGAAAACAGTAGTGGTGACTACCGCCACTACCTGCAGTCCTGGATCAAAGAAAAGTATAAATAGCAGCAACGGCAACGTCAAATCTATCTCCGATGTTGTTTATGAAGATAGAATGGAAACAGCTTGGAAGGATTCTCTGGAGACAACTAGGTCGAGAATGAGCTTTGAGCGAAAGCAAAGGAATACAAAGGTATGAGATCAATATCAGTTCTGTTGTGCATACTGCCAGGCTTGTCTGTTTAACTTTTCATGTTTTCTGTACGACTCTTGTGTTCCTAACCATAACTGTGTTCTGAATTATTGGGAGTGTCATAATTATTCGTTTTCTCACAGTTAGTTAGCTAGCTTTTCATTTGTCGCAATATTATGAACCATGAGAGAATAGGCCGCAGTTAGGTGGTTAGTGAGTGAATGGATGTTTTTCTGACTCCAATTTTTGTGCAAAATAGTGACAGTGTGATGCTATTCATCAGGAGTAGTTACTATGTACTAAGTAAGTATAATAATTGTTTTGGGTAACATTTGTAAATACATTTATGTAAATGAAGCAATAAGTAATGTGTGAAGGGATCTTGAGTGTCTGCTTTCCAAAACAGACTGGGAGGGCTATAAAAAAATGAGTTCCCACCAGCTGACAAGCTCAGATTACTATGTGCACTCACAGACGATGTTTTTTTTTGACCGAATGCAAATCAACCATCACATAAAGTGAAAAGTACTCAACTTGGGTATAGTTTTGATGGGAAATACCAAGTGTAAAAACGTGATAAGGATGAAAATACAAGGGTTGCGGTGTGTAATAAATATTACTGCTCACTGGTTTGAAACGTGTTTGGAATTTTGGGAGTTGGAGTGTATACAAAATCGCTATTTATTGGTCAAATAGTATGTTTGCACAAGAAGTGAGGCGAGAAGAGATCATTCATTATGTATAATAACGGACCAGTTTATAAACCGTTCAAAGCACTCAAATGCATGGGGCAACATGGACACAGAACGCTCATTTCATGTTAAGGAGCTCAAAAAATATTTATTTACTACTAACGAGAGGGAAACTACTACATATTCCAAGTCTTGTGCGAAATGGGGAAAAGGATGAATGCACAGTAATGAATACAAAAGTACACTTTTCAAGATAACTATAGGGAAAAAATGGTGTGTGTAGGTAGCGTCTACTTGCAAGTGGTTTTTGTGTGTGTATTGAGCGCCGGCTGTACATTTGTTTTCTTTTTAACGGAGTGAAAGTACTAAGGGAAAAAAGTGAACCAGCAGCCTTGCCGTAGAGCGAATTCCCTGAATGAAATGTGACATCGTTACAGTCCCATGAGATGGATGAATTTTCAAGACATACTTAATTAAATTTGGTATTTCACGTTTACAGAAAAAAAGCCATTCGAGTGTTTGGAATTCAGAAAATTAATCAATAAAGCTTATTCTGTACCAGTGTTGTCAAGTCTGCTTTAGATGGCACAAAAAGACAATTACTTAATTCTAACTAACTATAAATTGCCTTTGTGGCCTGCTGACCTAATTGGACTTTGTTTTTTACTCCAATTCCCAATTTACAATGTAAAAATCTGTTTTATTTTTTCTTTCAGAGAGAAAGACGACAAAGACCATGGTATGAAGTTGAGGGGTCGGAAGATGAAGACGAACGTTTGTTGAATGTATCTCGATCGTTGCAACAGAACTCAATCAGCCAGGAAGAGGAATCCGTGGACCCTGATACAAATGAATTTTCCGAAACATGATAATGATGGTTGATAAAATTACATACATATTGATTTTCGTGTTGGAACTCATGGCAGTGCAAGGGTTGATCATGCAGTATTCAGGATCCAAGGAGTACTGCTCAGTAATCCAATTTTAAAAATGCTCATCACTCACGTATTAGATGACATCTTTTCAAGAGCCTCTTTTGTCAAAATCAAGAGCTTAGGAGACTACAGCCTAACATATAACCTATTATTATTACGTGAATTATATGAAACGTTCTCACACACACAAGTTTATCCAACATAAAGCAAAGGAGGAACGAGTTGTCAATCCAACTCGGAGAGCCATGAATTATACTCAACGTTGTGTGCGGATGTGTACGTTACAATTTTTTTCTACTTTTGTATCCATCTAACTATAGATAGTTTATCCCTAGTATAGTTTCCCTAGTTTTCGTCTTTAATATAGACAGTTATGAAAATTGTCACGTTATCAGTGCTACAGATATGCAATGTAATATATAATACATTATCTATTTCTTTTACTGTGATGATTATTACTATATCTCCTTTCGTTCACAATAGACCTCAATAATGCTACCAATATAGGAGCCCTGGAGCTCAAAGACGCATTATTCACCAACTTGCAATAAAGTTCTAAACTGACACATGTATGAAATATGCCTTTGTGAATTCACTTTTGGTTGAACTGCCTTAAAATTCTGATTTATAGTTGATTCCCATTCTCATAAATTACTGGATGCTCTCAAAATCCTGGATAGTAATTGGTACCATCATCCTTGTGCATCGAGTTCTATCCACTCAAAATCGTCATCACATCCAGTCTATAGTATCACTCCAATCTTTTGCATTCACCAGTCATCCCTGTTCCTCCGTATCGCACTAGTGCTAACGAGACACAGCGTGGAGAAAGGACCACTCTTTTGTTTCCATATAAGATAACCATGCATGCACCAACTTGCATTCAAAGTTCTCGCATGCAGAGCAGACGCATACTAAAAAAAACCGATTTCATTCACCAACAAAAAATTAAGCCCTTACGCATTCTCGGGAATAGGGAATAGAGTCGTGAGTTTCCCATGAGTTAAAATGAATCAAACCCTATCCATGGAATAGGCTATATGAGCCTACTTGATTTTTCTTAACCTGTGTCTGGCAAGTCCACCTGCCTAACTAACCTACTAGCTAAGTAACTAAACTATGCATCACCTCTACATCCTGTCATTATCTCTACTTTATGTTTTCATGAGATGTATTTGTGAGCACAATTATTTGAAAAGTGTGTCTTATGTGTGTATGCTGTATGTAATAGTTTGCCGTCATTTAGGTTTGTGTTTGTTTCATGCTATGCGGATCATAGCGCGTGGTTGTTCTTTATTACGAAGCCGAAGGCGAAGTCAGGTAATTACCAACGGGAGCGCCCTATGCTGCACATGTTAAAGCTAAAATCATCTGAAAACGCAAGATGAAATTTGTGTTAGTAAACTCTGTTTGGAACGGGGTAAAAGTTGTGTGCGCAGTTTTCAGACAGGTTTTAGAATAACCCCAACCGTGACCAAAATGGTTTAATTTTGTAAT
>Ga0210040_10006075_pt1 | contig 15164 bp, 15 predicted proteins | sample CryGeyCG12114_NA_FD_185462 | JGI IMG/M metagenome (GOLD analysis project Ga0210040, IMG submission 185462) | Groundwater microbial communities from aquifer - Crystal Geyser CG19_WC_8/21/14_NA (SPAdes) (version 2) | ecosystem: Environmental > Aquatic > Deep subsurface > Groundwater | place: USA... | reverse complement strand
TTCAATAGTCTACACGTTTGCTGGCAATGCATGTTACGGATATTATTTCAGGATTTTAAACGATAAGGTTTTTGCGCTTATTCCATATAGCGGTATTGGAATATTTGAATTTTACACCGGCTGGATTTGCAATAAAACAAATTAAAAACAAAGGATTAGAGCATACGCATGTTACTGCTTTAACTTACTTTAATAATAAAATATGTGTTTCCACTGCAAGTGGTTTGTATTATTTAGATTGGAGAGACATAGAACTATAAGATCTCACTATAATGGTGTTCTTCCCAAAATTATTGCACATGCTTAGCAAGCGAAATACTATCTGAAACGCCGCGTAGCGAAAAAAGTGTACAAGAGTGTGACACAACAATGCCTGATAGTAGCTGGCCGGCTAAGTAAAAAAAAACAAAAAAAGAACAACATCAAACAAAAATGCTCCCGGTAAACCGGGAGCATTTAATAATTATAAATAGGAAAGGTTTACTTATTCTCGTCGTTGCCTTCCTGTTGTTGTAACCTGTCTCTTATAGAAGCCAAAGCGCCTAAATCACCCAAAGTTGCTTTTTCAACTTTAGTCTGGATGTTCTTAACTGCTTTGTTTGTTTTTTCAGCTTCTATACGTGCTTCTTTTCTGGCTGCGTCTTTTTCCTGCTGCTGAGCTTGCTCCCAGATACGTGAATGACTAACCACAATACGCTTTTCGTTGCGGTCAAATTCGATCACCATAAACTGTACAGTTTCATCAACACCTACGCTCTTACCGTCTTCTTTTGCAAGATGACGGGCAGGGGCAAATCCTTCAAGACCATAAGGCAACTGTACAGTAGCACCTTTGTCATCCTTGCGGGTTACGGTAGCTTCGTGAATAGATCCGATACCGAAAGTATCTTCCAGTGTGTTCCATGGATCTTCTTCCAATTGTTTGTGGCCCAACTGAAGTTTGCGGTTGTCTTTATCTATACCCATGATGATGATGTCGATAGACTCACCAACTTTTGTATAGTCACCCGGATGGTTGTAACGCTTCAACCAGCTTAAATCGCTGATGTGGATCATACCACCAATACCCGGCTCAAGCTCAACGAACACACCGTAAGGAGTAATGTTTTTCACCAAACCAGCGTGCTTGCTTCCTTCAGGAAATTTGTTTTCGATTGTGCTCCATGGGTCGTTGCTCATTTGTTTAATGGACAAGCTCATCTTGCGGCTATCTTTATCAAGAGTTACAATCTTAGCTTCGTACTCGTCACCAAGCTTAAAGAATTCTTTAGCGTTGATTGGTGTGTTAGCCCATGTAATTTCACTTACGTGTACAAGACCTTCAACGCCCGGCATTATCTCTAAGAAAGCACCGTAATCCTCAATGTTTACAACTTTACCTTTTACAACTTCGCCTTCAGTGATATTCTCTGCAAGTACATCCCAAGGGTGTGGAGTAAGTTGTTTTAAACCAAGGCTGATACGCTTTTTGTCGTCGTCGAAGTCTAGTACAACCACGTTCAATCTTTGGTCTAGTTTCAACACTTCGCTTGGGTGATTGATACGTCCCCAGCTGATATCGGTGATGTATAGCAAACCATCTAAGCCGCCAAGGTCCATAAATGCACCAAAGTCTGTGATGTTTTTGATAGTACCTTCCAATACCTGGCCTTTCTCAAGCTTAGACATAATCTCTGCTCTTTGAGCTTCGATGTCGCTTTCGATAAGGGCTTTGTGAGATACAACGGCATTCTTAATTGCTTCGTTAACCTTAACAACTTTGAATTCCATTGTTTTACCGACAAATTGGTCGTAATCGGTAACCGGCTTAACGTCAATTTGAGAACCTGGTAAGAATGTCTCCATACCAAATACGTCAACGATAAGTCCACCTTTAGTTTTGCTGGTGACCACACCGGTAATAACTTCACCAGTTTTGTGTACTTCAACAATACGCTCCCACGCTCTGAAAATCCTTGCAGATTTACGGCTAAGGTGCAGGTGACCAGCCCTGTCCTCTTTCTCAACCACCATCACCTCTACGTCGTCACCAATCGCAAGGTTAGGAACGTCGCGAAATTCATTTAGAGAAACCAATCCATCGCTTTTAAAACCGATGTTTACAACAGCATCAGTTTTAGTTAAAGCAACTACAGTTCCGCGAATAATTTCGCCGTCATTAATTTGTACGAAAGTATTGTCGTAAACACTGTCGTATCTTTCTCTTTCTTCTTTTTTGTAAGTACTGACATTGCGTTTGTCAATACTCCAGTCAAAATCATCATGTGGAGTCTCATCTTTAGGTTGATAATCCTCTTTAGCAGGTAAAGCAGATTCTGCTGCTACAACAGGCTCAACCTCATAAGTAGAAGAATGAGGCAGCCCATCCTCAGGTGCATTTGTTGTCGCTGTAGTTGCATCAGTATCTGCAGTTGCAGTTACCGGTGCACTCTCCTGTGCATCAGCGTTTGGGTTAACAATTTCATTTTCTGACATAAAATAATCCCGGGTATTTTAAATCGGGGCTGCAAAGGTAACAAAATGTAGGAAAAAAAGGTTAATTAGAGGCTAAAAAACAGGACAAAGTTGCGACCAGACGGTTACCAGTTGCGGGTTGCCTGTTGCTGCCACGTAACATTTAACTGGCAACCGCCAATAGCTTTGGCTGGTAACCATCATTTTCAGGTATCCTGCCTAAGCTCTTTCTGCCTGCAAAATTGGCAATAATTATCATTTGTATATGTTTACTTTCGCAGATTTATCTTATTTAGCATGGCATTAGAAACAGAGGGGCTTACATCACCAAAACAAGTACGTTTAGCAACTACTATATTTTTCTTTATTTCAGGCTTCGGTTATTCTTCCTGGGCTTCACGTATTCCCTCTATTCAGCAACAATTGCATTTAAATGAGGCCGAGTTGGGCGGAGTATTGCTGGCTTCGCCAATTGGGTTAATGCTTACAATGCCCTTTACAAGTATGTTATTAGGGCGGGTAAACAGCAGAAAAATAATGCTTATAGGTGCGCTGCTTTTTAACCTCGTGCTCTGCTTTCCGGGATTTACAAATAGTACATGGCAACTGGTGGTGGTACTTTTATGCTTTGGCTCTACACGCAACCTGTTAAACCTTTCTGCTAACTCGCAGGCGGTCGGTGTACAGCAATTGTATCAGCAGTCAATTATGACAACGTTTCACGGCATGTGGAGCCTTGCAGGTTTTGCGGGTGCAGCTTTAGGTTTACTGATGGTCTCTCTGGATATTGCCACCAGTTATCACCTGCTTGCAGTTAGTATTATACTTATTTTTTTATCTGTGTATGCTTATAAAAACACATTAGAACAGCCACCTGTAGTACAGAATAAAAAACCTGTTTTTTCTCTTCCAGACAAACACCTGATGAAATTTGCCATCATTTGTTTTGGTTGCATGTCGTGCGAAAATACAATGTATGACTGGAGCGCTATTTATTTTGAAAAAGCTGTACATGCAACGAAATCTGCATCTACTGCAGCTTTTGTAATCTACATGGTATTTATGACCATAGGACGATTTGCCGGCGATAAACTTGTGCCTGTATTAGGCATAAAAAAAATACTAAACTTCTGTGGTTGGTTCATTCTTTCCGGGCTAGTACTTGCTGTTATCTTACCGCATCCAATTACTGCGGGTATAGGTTTTGCCCTCGTAGGTTTAGGGGTTTCGTGTATCGTTCCGCTTGTATTTAGTATGGCGGGTAAGTCAAAAACAATGAGCAGCGGTCAGGCACTTGCTGCAATATCTACTATTGGTTACATAGGTTTTTTATTAGTGCCACCGGTTGTAGGTTTCGTAGCGGAGGCACTGAATCTAAGGTGGTCGTTTGGTATAATTGCGATACTTGGAGCAGCAATTATAATGATGGTTGCTACTATTAAAGAAGAAGAGGAGTAAAAGCTAGTTATGGTAAGCGTATAAAGAAAAGCCATAGATACAGCCTGAATAAACCGAACAAAACGACATCCTCTTCATCCCACTAATCCCATAAATCCCGGTTTAGACAATATACACTTTAATAAAAGCTCCACAAAGGTTTGCTGATGAACGTACTGCGTCGCAACGATGATACATCATAGAACAATTGCCTGGTTCCCAAAAAAAACTGCATGAGTTGTTGTAGAAAGTGTGTGAGTTAACCCTACAACTATTCATATATCAACGTGGCATTTACAATATAACTGCCTCTTTTTGCCCGTTTAAATAACCGTTTATTGTATGGATTATTGCTATCTACTTCATGCGCTGCCAGAATTGAATTAACATAACTTCTTTGCTTACGGTATAGAGGCAGAATTTCATCGGGTATGGATTCTACAAACTTCATTACATCATCCATGGTAAACATTCCTTTAATAACATCAGGATGGTCAGGTATGTCGGGAAACTTTACCGTAACCTGTAGCAATTCCTGTTCAATACTGCGCATACAGACCAGCAGAAAAAATGCCATAGAATGTGAACCTACGCTCACTCTCCGCTTACTTACCTGTATAGAAATAGATGCAGGTTTTACAATACTCCAGTATTTTTTAAGCGTTTTTATATTGGCCAAAAGTTGTTGATGATAGATGGTGGTTTTATAATATCCCTGTAATAAATAATCAACAGGAAGTAGCCCTTTGGCATTATGTGCGCTTACTTTCGCCTCAGATTGCAACAGCAGGTCAACCACTGCATCCTGGCCATGATAGAGCGCCATCATAAGACCTGTGAGCGAGGTGTCCGGCGGCGTAAAATCAGGACCATATTTTTGCACCACCCGTTTCACCTCTTCTTTGCGACCAAGGCGGCAATTTTTGGCGTATTCCTTGCCATCGTTGCGCAGTTCTTTCATGTACTGCATGGCCCGCGGAAACTGGAGTTTAGCCAACTGGTCTATCCATTCTGTTTTATGATGGGTAAGCGCGTATTGAAACAATTGCTTTCTTTGGCTTTTTACTTCGTGTTCCTTTTTTGTGGGGTCAAGAGCCAATAATTTTATCTGTTCTAATTGTTCGGGACTAATGTATTCGTAGCCGAGGTATTTTGCCCTGATTTGTTCGGCCTGTTCGTGCTTTCCCTGTTCTTCGAGTCGCCGTGCTTCCTCAAGCCATTCGTGCTTGTCTGATTTTTGTTCGGCAACCTGTAACGGTTTTGTCATCTCTTTTAGAGATAACAAATCAAGGGCAGCATGATTTACCTGCTTTTCAAATAAATATATATTCTTTACTGACCTTGTAATGGCTACATAAAATGAGTTGATGTAAAACTTGTATATCTCTGCATCTTTATCGCTTTTATCGGCAGGTCTTGCATAATGCAAAGTTTCTTCCTGCAAATCTTCTGCATTTACACCATTGATAATTTCTTTAAACTCTACAGGATTTGCGGAGATAAAATTGATCAGAATTACATTTTCATATTCCAGCCCCTTTGCTTCCTGAACGGAAAAAATAAGTGGTGTTTTAAAATACTTTCTTGCCTCATCTTTCAAATGGTTGTCGGCAACTATAACCGCATAATGGGTAGAGCTCTGGGTTTTACGGTTCAGTTCCGCTTTCACTTTATCGTCATCCTGCATCAGCAGCACTTCGCCGTTTTGCGTAGAAATGGTATTGATGAGATAATTGCTTTCTTTGTCAATAGAGCCAAAACGCTGATTTTTTATTTTAAGTAAAGTGTTGGATAGGCGGACTACTTCGGGTGAATTTCGATAGTTTGTTTGTAGTATTCTTACCTGCTTATTGTCGGTTCCATGCTCATAGAGGTAAGTTTTAATTTTTGACCATGAAAAAAAGTTTGGATGTACAATCTGGTTGCTATCGCCTGTAAGAATAAAATTTGAATTTTTATTAAGCGACTGCATAATGCACTTTAACTGGATACCTGTTATGTCCTGAACCTCATCTATCATTATATAATCGTAGCGAGGTTTTACCAATTTCAGGTAATCGAATGAAAGTATGTTACTGTCATAATACTTATTTTCTTTCATCCATTGCAGGTATTTGGTAAACAGGCTATACACCTGTTCCCGCTTATTAGCAGTAAAAATGGATTGCTTGATGCCCAGCGATAAATATTCTTCTTTACTTAAAAAAGCAGTATGCAATGGTGAGCCTGTTAGTACGCCTTTAAACTCTTCGAAAACACGATAGGGCTCATTTATTTTAGCTTGTTGTGCATGCCGGATAAACCACTGCTCAAAAGCCCTGAAGTTTATTTCTTTGCCTTCAGGTATCTGCCATGATTCTAAATATTGCTGAAACGATAAGAAGTCTACCTCGCTGTCTTCACTTTCGTAATTGTTGGAGAAATAGATTTTACGGGCATTTTCAACCAGGTAATTACTTAAAGAAATGTAGGCAACGTTACCTTTTAGTTGCTTTAGCTTTTCTAATACCAAAACTGTTTTGCCACTACCTGCAGAACCTATAATAATCAATGGCGGATGCACCTGGAAGATAGCCTGCTGGGTATCGTCAAACGAAATAAATTTATTAAGTACATGAATATTTTGCCCTTTTTCATTTATGTAGTTTAACTGTTTTATGTCGGCTTGCTGTACCTCTTCGATACTTGCCAATGGTTTTAAATCTTCTTCATTTGGCTGTGGCGCTCCACGCAAAAATCTCGATTTGGCATAATCATGATTTTGAATCACCTCCAGCAGCAGCAGGTACTTTTTCTGATTATAAGATACAATCGAAAACAGCAAGCGATCTTTAATATTAAGCCTTGCACGGTAATACCCGGCATTAGTCATTTTACGAACATCGGCGCTTTTGAAATCACCTTTGCTTAACTGCTGCAAAACCTTGTCAAAGCTTTTCTGTACACCCTTACTGTCGAGCTGGTTGTAAAATAATATTGGGAGCATTTAAAAGAAACTATTTAACCGTTTATTGATTGTCTTAAAGGCGCAAATATAATTGGTGTTTTTGGGAACAAACAGTAGTAACTCCGGTTAATCATCGTTGCGACGCTCCGTTTGAGGACAGTAATGCTATTTAATATTGACTACTGACTACTGACTACTGACTATTCACGCTCCGACTTCTCCCCTATCGTTTTTGCAGCAATCCAAGCACTTGTCCAGGCATGTTGAAAATTAAAGCCTCCTGTGACGCCGTCCACATCCATTGTCTCGCCGGCAAAGAAAAGATTAGGTGCAAGTTTGCTTTCCATCGTATTGGCATCAACCTCGCTTAATTTTATGCCACCACATGTCACAAACTCTTCTTTAAAAGTGGTTTTGCCTTTTACAGCAAACTCTTGTGCTACCAGGTTCTTGATAAGTTTGTTTTGTTCTTTACCTGGCAAATCAGCCCAACGTATGTCTTCGCTTATTCCGCTTGTATTTAATAAGTAAATCCAAAGCCTGTTAGGTAAGTTGAAAGGATTGCGGTTGCCTATCTTCTGCCCAGAATGATTATTTCTTATGTTTTGCCACTGCTCACGTAAGCTTTGTTCATTACAATCAGTTATCCAGTTAACATGAATGGTAAAATGATAATTTTTATCAGCCAATTCCCGTGCACCCCAGGCTGACAATTTTAATATTGCCGGTCCACTCATTCCCCAATGAGTTATTAATAATGGTCCTTCATCACTCAATTTACTACCTGCAATTTTTACGGAAGCTTTCTCAGCTACAACCCCCATTAACGCAGTTATAGGATTACCGGGTATATTAAACGTAAACAATGATGGAACAGGTTCTTCAATTGAATGGCCTACTTCTATGAGCCAACTGAACATTGAACTTTTAGGATAGCCACCACAAGCAACACAAACGTAATTTGAACTAATTGTAGCGTTATCTGCAAAAGAAAGTGACCATTGATCGTTCGACGGCGACAATCCCTTAACCTCCTTATTCATCAAAATCTCAACCCCATATTTATTAGCTTCATGTAAAAAACAATCAATTATAGTTTGGGAAGTATCAGTGATAGAAAACATCCTTCCATCAGCTTCAGTTTTCAGCCTAACACCCCTGTCTTCAAACCATTTTATACAAGATGAAGTATAAAACTGATGAAAAGTCTTTTTAAGAAAATTAGTACCACGGGGATATTTTTTAGTCAAAGCCGGTATTTCAAAGCAAGCGTGGGTAACATTACATCGTCCGCCACCACTGACCCTAACCTTTGCTAATAGCTTGCTTGTCTTTTCTACAATAGTCACTTTAAGCGAAGGATTTAATCGTGCAGCGTTTACTGCACAAAAGAAACCTGCCGCTCCTCCTCCGATAATTACTAATCTTTTGCTCAAGTGGAAACAATAATTATTATAAAATGACGCTTGATAGAAAGCGCGTAACGTTTCGAAAACCCTTTTTCAGGCGCTGATCATATTGTGCTAAAAGTTAATAACATTTTCCAGAAAAGTATTTTCAATATCAGCCAGTGTCTTGATTACTTTCAAATTTTGCTCCTGTTCAGCACATGGTTTTCAACTCAAGAAATTAGTTTTCATTCAACATCTTTTCACCTCCATCTTCACTAAAAACTTCCTGTGTTAGCAGGTCTGGGTTTTATTTTTCTAAATTAAAAAACCTTCCATAGAAGGTTTTAATATTATCAAATAATCTGAATATTTATTGAACTATTTACAGGAGTATCCTGGCAACTTTACAATACACCTATTATAATTCATGTGAAATAACCAGAAAACCTTTTGTTCACCAGCTAAGAACTTTAAGGCATCATTTGTTGCGACGCTCCGTTCAGCTATATTTCATTGCTCAACTTCAGTATCTATTTTTTATGACTTCCTTTTTTGCCTTATAGCTACAAAACAAAAAAGTTCACGAAACTTACCTGAGCGCTACGTTGTCTAATTTAAGTAATCAGAATTAAGATTAGCATTTGCTTTTTCGGCTTCTTCTATTTCTTTAAACGAAGAAAGTACATCTGCCTTTCCTTTCCTTATGCAAACATTATGTTCATAATGTGCGGAAGGTTTATGATCTTTTGTACGGACCGTCCAGCCGTCATCATCATAAAACACCTCTTTAACCCCCAAATTTATCATTGGCTCAATTGCTATCACCATTCCCTCTTTCAGCTTCGGCCCATTACCTCTCTTACCAAAATTTGGAACCTGTGGATCTTCATGCAGGCTCCGACCTAATCCGTGACCAACCAACTCTCTGACAACACCATAACCATTTATGCGCTCTGTATAATCTTGTATAGCAAAAGCAATATCACCTATCCTGTTACCATGGTGTGCTTTTTCGATGCCTTTATAAAGTGATTCTTTAGTAATTTTCATTAGCTTCAAAACCTCATCACCAGGATATCCTAATGCAAAAGTATAGGCACTGTCACCATGAAATCCATTCTTAAATACACCAAGATCGACTGATACAACATCACCTTCTTTTAAAACGTCATTAGTAGGAAAACCGTGAACTACAGCGTCGTTGACCGAAATACAGGCAGTGTAAGGAAACCCGCGATAGTTTAAGAAATTTGGAACGGCCTTATTGTCCCTGATATATTGATCAGCAATATTATTTGCCTGCATTGTTGTAACACCAGGTCTTAAAAATTTGGCTACCTCGGCTATTACTTTACCAACCAGCAGGCAACTTTCACGCATTAATGTTATCTCTGCCTCGGTTTTATAAAATATCATATTTCTTAGTCTCGACATGTTAAAAAAACCTGCCAGGACAGGTCCGGGCAGGTCTACAATTATAAATTATTTAGAAAACTTTTATACGGAGGCTGTTGTCATTTGTTGTCTGCCCTGTATTCTTCCACTATCCATTAATCCATCATATTGCCTCATCATTAGGTGAGTTTCAATTTGCTGCAGTGTATCTAAGATAACACCTACCATAATCAACAAAGATGTACCACCAAAAAATGTAGAGAAACTTGAAGTAACGCCTAATCTCTGTGCAAAACCCGGAAGAATACCTACAAGAGCTAAGAATACAGCTCCCGGTAAAGTAATCTTGTCCATGATAGCACCAATATAATCAGAAGTGGGCTGACCTGGCTTTACACCAGGAATGAAACCGTTATTACGCTTCAGGTCTTCCCCCATTTGCTTAGGATTGAAGATTAAGGCTGTATAAAGGAAAGTAAACGCTATTACCATTACCGAGTAAACAAGCATGTACCAAAAATTACTATGGTCGCCAAATACTTTAGCTACGCCCTTGCCACTTTCAGTAAAAGAGAACAAGGTTGGTAAGAACATAATAGCCTGGGCAAAGATGATTGGCATTACGCCAGCCATATTTACTTTCATCGGTAAGAACTGTCTTGCTCCACCAAATTGGCGATTACCAACAATTTGTTTAGCATAATTAACAGGTATCTTACGTACACCTTGTACAAGAATAATAATACCCATAATGATAGCAATAAAAATTGCAATCTCTATAAGAAAAATTAACAATCCACCACCACCTCTTGTTTGCTTTGCACCAAACTCTTGTATAAGAGCCTGTGGGAAACGTGCAAGGATACCAACCATAATGATGATAGAAGTACCATTTCCTAATCCCTTATCCTGAATCTTTTCACCTAACCACATTACAAACAAGGTACCTGCAGTTAATGTGATAATTGTAGAAACAGCAAAAAATGATTTGTAAGCAGGTATGATAGCTTCAGCATATCCTGGTCCGTTAAGATAAGCAACATAAGCACTAGCCTGGAAAGCAGTAACGATTACAGTAAGGTAACGCGTCCATTGATTTATTTTCTTACGACCGCTATCACCTTCTTTCTGTACTTTTTGCAATTGAGGAACAAGTATAGTCATCAATTGCATAAAGATAGAAGCAGAGATATAAGGCATAATACCTAACGCAAGAATAGACGCCTGCGAAAAGGCACCACCGGCAAATGTATCAAACAATCCAAGTAAACCATTTTTAGAAGTATTGGCTTGTGCATTTGCCAAAAGGTTTGGATCTAATCCAGGTAAAACGATGTAAGTTCCTAACCGGTATGTAAAGACAAGGGCAAGCGTGACAAGAATTTTGTTACGTAGTTCGTCAATAGACCAGATATTCTTAATAGTTTGGATAAATTTTTTCACTTGTTAAATTGAGTTGAAATTGTTAATCTCTTAAAGCCAAAAAGACGCATCCTTAGATGCGTCTGGCAAATATCGCTAAAATTATTTAACTATTTCAACGGTTCCACCAACTGCTTCAATTGCCGCTTTAGCTTTTTCACTTACTGCGTTTACTTTAAATGTAACAGCAGTCTTTAATTCACCGGTACCTAATAATTTAATACGATCTGTCTGACTGATTAAACCATTAATATAAAGATTTTCCAGGCTAATTTCAGTAAAACCATATTTCTCAATAATTTGGTCAATCTGCCCAAGGTTCAAAACTTTATATTCTACGCGATCAGGATTTTTAAAACCACGCTTAGGTATACGACGTTGAATAGGCATTTGACCTCCTTCAAACCCCATTTTGCTTGAATAACCTGCGCGGCTTTGTCCACCTTTGTTACCTTTTGTAGAAGTTCCACCTTTACCGGACGCTTCACCGCGGCCAATACGCTTTTCTTTGTGAGTAGCACCTTTAGCAGGCCTTAATTCATGTAATTTCATCTTATTTAATTTTTACTTACGGGGTTGATTCCCCTCGCTTATGTAACTCGAACTATTATACTATCAATTGGCTGCTAACATAAGTCAAACTTCTGAAATAGCAACTTTTAACTCCTTAATTATGCATTAACTTCAGTAAGAGCAGGCGCCGGAGTTGACTCTAACTCTTCCACTTTCAAAAGATGTCCGGCTCTTCTAACCATTCCTAAAATCTGCGGAGTAGCTTCAACCTCTACACTTGCGTTCATTTTTTTTAATCCAAGCGCAGCAACAGTTCTTTTAGCTGTTTCCGGTCTGTCGATTACACTTTTTACAAGTGTTACTTTTATTCTTTTCATAATAGTAGTGAGATTTAAGTAGCAAGTAGTATGACAAGGCCATAACTACCCTCACATTAATATTTTAATTTCAATGCAGTTGTTGTAGTCTGAAACCCTTACTACTACCACCCTGCAATTAAGCACTAAATACTTTTTTCAGACTTATGTTCCTTGTTCTTGCTATGGTAATTGGTTCTCTCAATAAAGCAAGCGCTTTAAAGGTAGCTTTAACCACGTTATGAGGATTAGCAGATCCAAGGCTTTTAGCTAAAACGTCAGTCAAACCAACACTTTCTAGCACTGATCGCATACTGCCACCTGCAAGTACGCCAGTACCATGAGCAGCGGGCTTAATCAAAACTTTAGCAGCACCTTCTTTCGCTAATTGATCGTGAGGAATAGTTCCATGTAAAATAGGAACTTTAATCAGATTCTTTTTAGCATCCTCAATGCCCTTGGTAATTGCCTCCTGAACTTCCTTAGCCTTACCTAAACCATGACCAACTACACCAGCACCATTACCAACTACTACCAAAGCAGAGAAACTGAAGGTACGTCCACCTTTTGTGGTTTTTACCACACGGTTAATCGCTACCACTTTCTCTTTTAGTTCCAGGTCAGCGCCTTTTACTTTATTTAAAATTGCTTTTGACATTGTATAAAATCAAAATTTATAATTCGTTGTTTAAAATTGAAGTCCACCTTCCCTTGCACCATCAGCCACCGCTCTTACACGGCCATGGTAAAGATTACCACCCCTGTCAAAAGTACAGGCTGTAACACCTAAAGCAGTTGCTTTACGGGCGATAGCAGCTCCAACCATTTTACTTTTTTCTACTTTTGGAGCAGTTTGAGCTGCGATGTCTTTTTCTCTTGAAGAGGCAGCAGCTATAGTGGTTCCTGTAGAGTCATCTATCAATTGAGCATAAATTTCTGCATTGCTTCTAAATACAGAAAGGCGTGGTTTAGCTGAAGTTCCAACTACCTTTTTACGGATGCGGTAGCGGATCTTCTGCCTTTTAATTATTTTGTCCATTGTCATTTATTTGCTTCCCGATGCTGCCGGGAATAAACCTCAAGCCCTAAAGGTGAGTGAGGAGAATATTAATAATCGATTAATTAAGAACCTGCCAATTCCCCTTCAGGGGTAGCAGACTTATTTACCTGCCGCTTTACCAGCCTTTCTACGAATGAATTCATCAGAGTAACGCACACCTTTTCCTTTGTATGGTTCTGGTTTACGAAGGCTGCGAAGTTTTGCCGCTACTGCACCTAAGAGTTGGTTATCAGATCCTTCCAACATAATTTTAGGGTTCTGGCCTTTTTCAGTAAGAGTTGATACTTTTATTTCAGATGGTACATCAAAAATGATGTTGTGTGAATAACCTAAAGCAAGGTCTAAAGTGTTACCAGCATTAGTTGCTTTATAACCTACTCCGACTAACTCCAGTTGCTTTTTAAAGCCTTCTGTCACACCTTTAACCATGTTAGATACCAAAGACCTGTACAAACCATGCATTGCACGGTGACGGATTTGGTCAGTAGGACGGGTAACCAGTACTTCGTTACCACTAACCTCAACTTTGATATCTCTATCTATTTGCTGAGAAAGCGTTCCTTTAGGACCTTTTACGATGACGACATTATCTCCGCCCACTGTAACTGTCACACCTTGAGCCAATGTAACAGGTTGTTTTCCTATACGAGACATAAAATTAATTTGACTTTTAGTTTTGTTATCAATCTAAAAATGTAGTTGATAGTGTTCAGTTACCGTATAGAAAACTTAAATTATCACATCAACATAAAGTTTAAAGACGATTTAAAGCCCATTTCAAAACTTCAAATCGTCTTTTTATATTTTAATAGACGTAGCAAAGAACTTCGCCACCTACGTTTTGCACTTTTGCCTCTTTATCTGTCATTACACCCTGTGAGGTAGATATGATAGCAATACCCAAACCATTTTTTACCTTATTGAAATCTGCTGGTTTAGAATATTGACGTAAACCCGGTCGGCTTACTCTCTCCAAATTACGAATAGCTGGAATTTTAGTGTTTGCATCATACTTCAAGGCTATCTTAATAACGCCTTGTTTGTTATCATCTTCAAATTTGTATTTAAGGATGTATCCTTTTTCATAAAGGATCTCAGTAATACGCTTTTTTAAATTGCTGGCAGGTATCTCCACTATTCTGTGGTTAGCCATTTGTGCGTTACGAACTCTGGTTAAAAAATCTGCTATAGGATCAGTTACCATAATTATTGCCCTCCTACATCCCGTCAGTCCGGGATAATTGGATTAAGTATTTATAAAAATTTTTTAACTTCCGCCTTTATTCCCCTTTAGGGGTTAGGGGCTTTACCAGCTTGCCTTAGTTACACCTGGTATTTTGCCGGCCAAAGCCATGTCACGAAACATGTTTCTGGAAAGTCCGAAGTAGCCTACGTATCCTCTGGGACGCCCGGTAAGCTGGCAACGATTTTTCAACCTCACGGGAGATGCATTTTTAGGTAGTAAATCTAAACCTGCCTGGTCTCCGGCAGCTTTTAAAGCAGAACGCTTCTCAGCAAACTTGGCTACCATTTTTTCTCTCTTTCTTTGCCTGGCTTTTACAGATTCTTTTGCCATAAACTATATTATTGATTGTCTTTTTTAACGTTTTTAAAAGGCATTCCCATTTCTTTCAACAGTTCGTAAGCTTCTTCGTTTGTAGTTGCTGTAGTTACGAATGTGATGTCTAAACCGGTAATTCTATTAACCTTGTCAATATCAATTTCAGGGAAAATGATTTGCTCAGTTACGCCCAAGGTATAGTTACCACGACCATCAAAAGCTTTATCATTGATGCCTTTAAAGTCACGAACACGAGGCAAAGACACAGAAATTAACCTGTCAAGAAATTCAAACATCTTTACACCACGCAAAGTGACTCTTGCACCAATTGGCATGTTCTTTCTTAACTTAAAGTTAGAGATATCCTTTTTTGACATGGTAGCAACTGCTTTCTGACCAGAGATGGTAGTAAGTTCGTCAACTGCAATATCAACCAGTTTTTTATCAGATACAGCACCATTAACGCCACGATTAAGGCAGATCTTTTCGACCTTAGGAGCTTGCATGATAGATTTATATCCGAATTTCTTCATTAAAGCAGGTACAACTTCATTCTTGTACTTGTCTGCTAATCTTGGAGCATATGTAGTAGTGGTAGCCATTATTTAATTACCTCCCCTGATTTTTT